>WNGA01018915.1_pt1 | contig 10469 bp, 11 predicted proteins | sample 5400061 | NCBI WGS metagenome assembly WNGA01 (sample SAMN13153366, study PRJNA577476) | soil metagenome | isolation source: 100 cm soil or saprolite under grassland replicate 2 | place: USA:California | collected 2016-06-15
TAATTCGTCCAAAATGTTTATCAATTTGCTTTATGACACCCATCCGCAGACACTATCGGACCATGGGCGACTGGTCCCGGGTCCGCGTTTTCGACACGTCTCTCCGTGACGGTGAACAGGCGCCGGGGTTCAGCATGACCGCAGTCGAGAAGCTGCGGCTGGCGCGTCAACTCGATCGATTGGGCGTCGACATCATCGAGGCGGGGTTCCCAATCGCGTCGGACGGCGACTTTGAAGCCGTGCGCGCGGTCTCGCGGGACATTCGACGGCCCATTATCGCGGGGCTCGCGCGAGCGTGCACCGGCGATGTCGAACGCGCCGCGGCAGCGGTGGCGTCAGCCGCCCACCCGCGCATTCACGTCTTTCTCGCGACATCTGATATTCACCTCCGCGACAAGCTTCGAATCGATCGCGCGCGCTGCCTCCAGCAGGCGGCCGAAGCGGTCGCCCTCGCTCGGACGTTTGTCGACGATGTGGAGTTTTCGGCGGAGGACGCGACGCGCAGCGATCTCGATTTCCTGTGCGACGTTGCCGATGCCGTGGTGCACGCGGGAGCGACCACCGTCAATCTGCCCGACACCGTCGGTTACGCGTTGCCTGACGACATTCACAGGATGTTCACGGCCGTTCGAGCGCGCATCGGACCCGCCGTCGTTTTATCCGCTCACTGTCACGACGATCTCGGACTGGCGGTCTCCAACTCGCTCGCGGCCGTTCAGGCCGGCGCGCGGCAAGTCGAGTGCACAATCAACGGTATCGGCGAGCGCGCAGGCAATGCCGCCCTCGAAGAAATCGTGATGGCGCTGCACGTGCGTCGCGATCGGCTGCCTTTCGAGACAGCTGTCCGCACGACGGAGCTTCATGCGACGAGCCGTCTCCTGAGCGAGATCGTGTCGGTGCCGGTGCCGCCGAACAAAGCCATTGTTGGCGACAACGCGTTCGCGCATGAAGCCGGCATCCATCAGGACGGCGTGCTGAAGAACCCTCTCACGTATGAAATCCTGCAGCCGGAACGTGTCGGCGCTCCGGGCACGCGCATCGTCCTCGGCAAGCACTCCGGCACGCGGGGCGTCGATGCGCGCTGCCGATCGCTGGGGTATCGGTTGCGCCCCGACGCGTTATCGCGAGTGTATGCGCGCCTGGTGTCGCTCGCCGACACCGTGAAGACCATCGAAGATCACCACGTGCGGCAAGCGGTGCTCGCGGAGGCTGGAGACACCGCGTGGGCCGCGTCTGCCACCTCCGCTGCGGGGGCTCAGCGTCAATGGGTTTGAAGATTGCCGTTCTGCCCGGCGACGGCATCGGGCCGGAAGTCACCCGTCACGCAGTGCGGGTGCTGGCGACCGTTTTCGACGGTGCACGTCGCGATGTGTACTTTGCGGAGCACCCGATTGGCGCCGGAGCCATCAAGCGCCTTGGCACACCGCTTCCTGACGAGACGCTGCATGCGTGTCTCGGAAGCCATGTCGTGTTGCTCGGAGCGGTTGGCGATCCAAGTTGTGACGGGTTACCGCGGGCCGAACGTCCCGAAGCGGGACTTCTGAAGCTGCGGCGCGAGTTGGGTGCCTTCGCGAATCTTCGGCCGGCCCGGTGCGAAGACGAGCTCGTCGCGGCCACACCGTACCGGCCGGAGAAGGTCCGCGGCGCCGATATCCTCATCGTTCGCGAGCTGCTCGGCGGCTTGTACTTTGGCGAGCCTCGCGGCATTGAAGGCGATGAAGCGTTCAACACCATGCGCTACACACGCGTCGAGATCGAACGTGTAGTGCGCGTGGCCTTCCAACAGGCGCGACTGCGCCGCAGGTTGCTCACATCCGTGGACAAGGCAAACGTGCTCGAGACGTCGCAGCTCTGGCGCGCGGTCGTCACGGATCTGACGCGCGAGTATCCCGACGTGCGTCTCGAACACATGTACGTCGACGCATGCGCGATGCGCCTCGCCATCGATCCTCTGCATTTCGACGTCATCGTCACCGAGAATCTGTTCGGCGACATTCTGAGCGATCAAGCTGCTGCTGTCGCCGGATCTATCGGCATGCTGCCGTCTGCATCTATTGGCGGCCGCGTTGATCTGTACGAGCCCGTGCACGGCTCGGCGCCGGATATTGCAGGAACGGATCGGGCGAATCCGTTTGGCGCCATTGCCTCGGCAGCCATGCTGCTCCGGCATACTGCGAAGATGCCGCTCGAAGCGACGCTTGTCGAGCAGGCGATCCGCCACGTGCTGGAGATCGGGATGCGACCGGCCGACGTTGCCGGTCCGCACCATCGACCGTCCACGACGAGCGAAATTGGCGAAGCGGTGGAACACACGCTCGCCGAACTAATCGATCATCGTCGCTCGTATCGATCGACTGTGGGATGCGCACGTTGTCCGCCAGCTGGATGACGGTCAATCGTTGCTCTACGCCGATCTGCACCTCGTTCACGAAGTCACATCACCTCAGGCCTTCAGCGGACTTCGCGCGGCGGGTCGCTTCGTCCGTCGTCCCGATCGCACGTTTGCAACCATCGACCACAACGTGCCAACGACCGCGCGGCATCTCCCGATGACCGATGCGCTCGCGGCCGCCCAGATCGACGCGCTGCAGAAGAACTGCGCGGCTTTTGGCGTACCTCTTTTCGATCTCGACTCGGCCGACCAGGGCATCGTGCATGTCATTGGCCCCGAGCTCGGGCTCACACAGCCGGGCATGACGATCGTGTGCGGCGACAGTCATACGACCACCCACGGCGCCTTTGGCGCGCTCGCATTTGGAATTGGGACGACGGAAGTCGAGCAGGTGCTCGCAACGCAGTGTCTGGTGCGCCGGAAGCCCAAGGCGTTGCGCGTCGCCCTCGATGGCGCGCTGCCAACCGGCGTCAGCGCAAAAGACGTCGCTCTCGCAATCGTCGCGCGCCTTGGAATGGCGGGAGGCACCGGGCACATCATCGAGTTCGCCGGCAGCTTGATCGCCCGGTTGTCGATGGAACAGCGCATGACGCTCTGCAACATGAGCATCGAAGCCGGAGCGATCGCGTCATTGATCGCGCCGGACGAAGTGACGTTTACGTATCTGGCCGGCCGCCGCTTCGCGCCCGCGGATGTCGCATGGCCTGCGGCCATCACTCGATGGCGAAAGCTGGCGAGCGACGCGGGCGCGCACTTCGATCGGACGCTTGTCATGGACGTCGGCGCGCTCGTCCCGCTCGTGACCTGGGGAACGCGACCCGATATGGTCGTGCGCATCAGCGACAGCGTTCCAGATCCTCGATCGGCGCCGGACACGGGCGAGCGGAACGCAATGGAGCGCGCACTGGAATACATGGCGCTCGAGCCAGGCACGCCGATGACCGCTGTCGAGGTCGATCGAGTGTTCATTGGATCATGCACGAACGCGCGGCTCGAGGATTTACGTGCGGCGGCTGTCGTCGCGCGTGGGCATCGTGTCAGCGACCGCGTGAGGGCGCTGGTGGTGCCGGGCTCACAGCGCGTCAAGGCAGCAGCCGAGCGCGAAGGCCTCGACCGCATCTTCCGCGATGCCGGCTTCGAATGGCGCGAGCCGGGTTGCTCGATGTGTCTCGGCATGAATCCCGACATCTTGAATCCCGGTGAGCGGTCGGCGTCGACGAGCAACCGGAACTTCGAAGGGCGTCAGGGACGCGGCGGTCGAACACATCTCGTGAGTCCTGCGATGGCTGCGGCCGCCGCCATTCGCGGTCATTTTGCCGACGTGCGCGCGTGGGAGTATCGGTGATGCAGCCGTTTCGCGTGCATCGCGGACGCGTTGCTCCACTGCTGCGGCGCGATATCGACACCGATCAGATCATTCCGAAACAGTTTCTCAAACGCCTCGAACGCACTGGATTCGGCGCGTTTCTCTTCCACGATTGGCGCACCCTGCCGGACGGCTCGATCAATCCCGCGTTCGTTCTCAATCAGCCGCGCTACGCCGGCGCGTCGGTGCTTGTCGCAGGGCCGAACTTTGGCTGCGGCTCCTCGCGCGAGCACGCGGCCTGGGCACTACAGGATGCGGGCTTCGCGGTCATCATCGCGCCGTCGTTTGCTGATATCTTCCGCGCAAACGCCGTGACGAACGGCTTGTTGCCGTTGGCAATCGATGAAGCCATCGTTGCGACGCTTGCCCAGCGCGCGGAGGACGTGGATGGCTACGAGCTGGAGGTTGACCTCCAGCAGTGCCGCCTGAGAAATTCGAATGGCCTCGATGTGTCGTTCACCCTCGAGGCTGGCGTCCGCCAGCGCTTGCTCGAGGGCCTCGACGACATCGGATTGATCCTGAAGTACGAGGCTGATATCGACCGGTACGAGTCAGGTATCAGGGGTCAGGTATCAGGGATCAGGAATTACGCAGATTGACTACTCGGAATCCCTGATCCCTGATCCCTGATCCCTGATCCCTGATCCCTGATCCCTGACACCTGACACCTGACATCACTCTTCACGCAGCGTTGTCGCCGGATCCAACGCGGCTGCGCGCCGCGCCGGAAGCGCACAGGCGACGAGCGCCACCGAGATCAACACGACAACCACTGTCGAGTACGTGAGTGCATCAGTGGTCGCACGCCGATCAGAAGCCCTCGCAATCCAAACCCTGCACCCAACGACAACACCAATCCGGCTACAACACCCAGCGCGACGACCTTCGCACCGCTCGAAACCACGAGCCTGAAGACGCTCGCGCGCGTCGCGCCAATGGCCATCCGAACACCGATTTCGCGTCGACGCTGCCCCACGAGGTAGGACAGGACGCCGTACGAGCCGACCGCTGCAAGCAAGAGCGCGAGCCCGCCGAAGATCGCCAGCAGGTTTGCCGCCATCCGCTGCTGAAAGGTGGCGGCTTTCACGTGGTCGGCGAGCATGATGACGTTGTAGAACGTGACATTCGGATCGAGTATTTTTCTGTCAACTGTGCCGCGGGCCGGCAAACCGCAGGAAACGTACATAGCAAAGACCTTCCTGGACTTGCCGCCGGTGGGAGGTCTGCCACGGGCGAGGCGGGGAGTGGCGGAGCTGAACCCGGATTATTCAGGCGCAGCGCTTCGCGTGCGGTAGAAACGCGCCGACAAACCCCGTCGCGGCCAGGAAAAATACGTTTCCAGCCGTGGCGGTCGCCATCAGCATGACAACTCGCCAGACTGTCCCGTAGCGGGTTGTACATTCTGGGCAGATCCACCAGATCTGCCAGAGCGGCTTACAACGCATTTTTCGGCCATCCTAAAAACTGGCCGCTTCGAGGGTTTGCGGCTCGTTTCACCGCCCGCGTGCGCCCTGCATGAATAATCCAGGTGTAGCCCGCGGATCCTGGCTATGAATAGAAACCTCTCGGCACACGAATCCTTCGAATTCTCTGCGTCTCTGGCCCGTACGTGGATGCGGTCCGTACGTGTGAAAACCGCTGCGTCAACGGGCCGCAGCGGTTCGACTCTGCGTTGGATGCGCGATGAACGCGCCACTCTCCTACCAGCGTGGTTCCCGGCGGGGGCCACGATCGCCGCCGCCACCGCCGCGATAACCACCGCCCCCGCCGAAACCGCCGGCGCGGGCCGGTTGTGGCCGGGCTTCGTTCACGGTCAGATTGCGGCCGCCGAAGGATTTCTCATGCAGCGTGTTGACCGCGTTTTCCGCGTCGGCTTCGGTAGCCATCTCGACAAACGCAAATCCTCGTGCGCGACCGGTCGCCTGGTCGCGCATCACGCGAACCGTGTCGACCGTGCCGGCCTGCGAGAACAACTCTTCAAGATCCTGCTCGGTCGTCTGGTACGGGAGATTCCCAACGTAAAGCTTTCGGTTCATGTCTCTGACTCTCCTGTAGCGTCGCATGCAGAATGCGGTCCGCGTGAGACGCCGCTTTTCGTTTACCCGCGTCATCTGAGCCATTGCCCACGGACGTGCCTACACCGCGACGATAGCAAGGCTCAACGGATGGCGCCACGCTTCGCGATGACGCGGCGACTCGCTGAACAATCAGCCGCTCACAGTCCAATTGCGCGCATGGCGAAGCAATCGATGCGATGGCGGTGTTGCAGAGTCGCAACTGAGCTGGAGATGGTTTCGTGTGATGCAGCGCGAACCTGCAGCCAACGTTTGCCGTCCGCCGCATCCGTTGTTGCCACGACGCTCAGGCCCGCGTTGCTGAAGAGCGCTTCGGCTGCAGTCGCGTCGGGCGCAACACCGGGAAAGCGCGCGCGTACGAACCATTCTGTGACCGGTGCTGATACAGATGCGGATGCGGAGCATCGTGCGATGCGTTTGGGAAACCGCCGGCTCATCGACACAGCTTCGATCGCGTCGTCCAGAGTCGTCGCCGCGGTCACGTCCGGACCCGCGCCGGGTCCGCTGAAAAACAGATTCGAAATGAATGTGCCGGATAGCTGTATTCCGCTCAACGTGCCGCTCAGCGATGCCAGGGGATGCTCACGAGCGACGAGCGCGGGGCCTATGAACGCTTCGATCCCGGCTTCCTCCTTGCGCGCCCACACCACCGGCTTGATCGTCGCCTTGAGACGGCGCGCTGCCGCGAGATCGGCAGCGTCGATGCCACGTATGCCGCGCAGCTCCAACTTCTCCGGCGAACACGTGCCCCACCCGAAAACAGAGGCGAGAAGGAAAAACTTGTCGGCCGCATCGATGCCGTCCAGATCGCGTGAAGGATCCGGCTCGGTAAGGCCAAGGCTCTGCGCGCGCGCGAGAGCTTCGCCAAACGGACACTGTTCGGAATCGATCGTCGACAGGATGAAATTGCTCGTGCCGTTCACCACCGCGGTAAACCGATTGACATCTGCAACGAACGGCCGCTCCGTGAGTGCGCCAAGAAACGGAACCCCCGCGAGGGCGCTGGCTTCGTAGCGCAACGTTGTGCCGCGGCGCTCCGCAAGCGCGGCCAACTCGAGGCCATGAGCGGCGACGAGCGCTTTGTTTGCGGTCACGACCGGAGTGCCGCGTCCAAGCAGGCGCGCCACAATCGTCCGCGCGGGTTCCACACCGCCGAGCGCTTCGATGACGACGTCGTAGTGCTCTCGAAGGAAAGCATCCGGTTCCGCCGTCAGTCGCGGTGGGAGCGGGCAGTGCCGCTCGCGGCGAACGTCGCGTACGAGCGCGCTCAGAATGCGAAAACGAACGCCGCTGCTCTTCAGCCGCTCGGCTTCGGGCGCCAGACGTGCGATGGCCTGGCCCACGTTGCCGAGACCCAGAAGACCAACGCGGATCGTTTTTGCCGCCGTGGCGGACGAAGACGGGTTGACCTGATCGGGAACCGGTATTTCAGCGAGCATGGGCACTCCGGACACAGTGCAATCAACATATACCGATTAGTTGATATGTGTCAAACGGCTAATCCAGCCCGCGTGGAGGAACGTACGTTGCGGAACTCTCGTGAGGCAACTCCGGGGGGTACTGCGATGGCGAGCGGAGCGAGCCTTGCAGCGGTTTTGACCGGAGGTCACCTATGGCTTTGCTGGCGCAGCGGCTGAGTTATGAGGAGCCGCGGGTCTGGAAAGGCGCGGTCGCAGGCGCCGTGGCGGGACTTGCCGCCTCATGGGTGATGACGCGCTTTCATGTCGCGCTCAGCGGAAGCGGCCTCAGTGGCTCTGAAAACCCGCAGTCGAACAACCCCGTCGATGGCCGCGACGATGCGGCCTCCGCCGCGCATTACGCGCTAGGCGTCACGGCCGGCGCGTTTTACGGCATGTGGCGCGAGACCGAGCATGCGCCGGGCGGCGCCGCATTCGGCGCGGAGTTGTGGACAATCGCGGATCAGGTCGGGTTGCCGATGGTGGGACTGTCACCGCAGCCGCTCAAGGCATATCCGCTCAGCACGAACGCACAGCATCTCGCGGCGCACATCGTCTACGGCATCAGCACTGCGGTTGTGTATTCCATGGTCCGCCGCGTGATCTAAAACGACGATGTGGCGATGAGCGATCACTCGACATCGCCCACATCGCCACATCACCTGCCTTCGCTCGACGATCATTTTCGAGCTTCGGCGAGGCAAACGCGCCTTCGCTCGACGATCCATTTTCGAGCTTCGGCGAGGAAGGCCACATTGCTGATTCTCACTTGGCTGTCTTCAAATTCTTCTGCAGATCCTCGGCCTTCTGCAGGTGCTCGCGCATCACGGGCAACGTCTTGTCGATGAATTCCTTCAGATCGCCCGTGGCGTTCTCCTGCTCGCGCTCGAACTCGGCGATGTCCTTCTGATGGTCGTCGATCATCATGTTGATGTACGCGCGATCGAAATTCCTGCCCGTCGCGGCGTTCAGCCTGTCCGAATTGCTCGCTTTCTCCGCGGCCGGTGTCGTGTCGATCGTGATGTTTGCCTTGTTCGCGATGCGTTTCAAATCGTCAAGCGCATCGGAATGATCCTGCTCGAGCTGTTTCGCGTAGTCCTTGAGCTGCGAGTCCTGCGCTTTATCCTGCGCCATCTTCGCGAGATCGACTTCTTTCTCGTTGCCCTGCGCAGCCTTCTGGACGAACTGCTGTTGCGCGGCGCTCATCGGCTTTTCGGTAGTTGCCGTTGCGCTGGGCGGATTGGCGGCGCCGCTAAGGCCGCCACCTTCACCGGGCGCGCTGCGGCCTGGGACGCTGCCGCGATCTCTACTACATGCGGTTCCTAGCATGGCAAAGAGTGTAATGCCGACTAAACAAGACCTGAACATTGCAAACCTCCAGTCCGGCGGAGTGGCTGCAATGGCGGGACCAGTCGAGCGATGGCGTCGTACGTGACGCGCAGCGCGGTAACGCGGAACTGATGAGAACATTCGCTGCCAAGGATCACTACAGCACGTTTTACTCAGCGGTTGCTGATCAATCGCGGAGCTTCATCGCGCGCTGCGATCACGGTCGAGGCGCTCCGTTCGGCTGCGATCACTTTCCGGTCGTCAGGACATCTGAAGGCGGAGCACATTCGCAGGCGCAGCCGTTCTGCATCAATTTCCAATGGGAGCTTTCGACGGATTGGCCGGCGTCGTCTATGTGTTGACGCATCTAGGCGTGCTCTGGGACGACACGGCTCTGCTCCACGAGGCACAACACATTGCTCTGGAACTACCCTCGTTGGCGCGGTACGACAGGGAATTCGATGTCATCAGCGGTTCGGCGGGAGGCATCGCCGCTCTTGTCACGTTGCACAAGACGTGGCCATCCGATCAGATCGTGACTGGAGCCGTGCGCTTGGGCGACCATCTGTTGGATCATGCGCAATCGTGCGGCGTGGGGCTCGGTGGCGGTCACACGTGCCATCTTGGGCACCCCTCATGGGCTTTTCGCATGGGGCCGCGGGCATCGGATGGGCACTCATGGAGCTGGCGGCAATCAGCGGGGAGCGTCGCTTCCGCCACGCGGCTCTCGAGGCGTACAGATACGAGCGGAATGACTACGCCGCCTCTTCGGGGAGATGGCGTGACCTGCGGAAGCTGGGTTTCAGAGACGACGGGCCGCCGCAACCTCACAGCGCGTGTGCCGCGAGATGGTGTCATGGTGCGGCTGGCATTGCGCTCTCGCGACTGAAGTCGCTAGCGATCGCCGACGGCGATGAGATCCGGACGGACGTCGATCGCGGTCTCGAGGCCGTGTGGGCTCACGGCTTCGGCTGGAACCACTCGCTCTGTCATGGCGACTTGGGAAACCTCGAGGTGCTGACGCAAGCGGCAGCGATTCTCGGCGATGAGTTGTAGCTCGCACGCGGACTGGAGATGACGGCGAAGATCCTCGAGAGTGCAGACCAGAACGGGTGGCTGTGCGGCCTCCCCCTGGCCGTTGAGACTCCGGGCTTGATGACCGGTTTGTCGGGGGTCGAGTGGGAACTTCTGCGTGCCGCCAAGCCGCGTCAGGTTCCGTCCGTGCTGACGCTTGACCCGCCTTTGTGCTCGTGACAAGTCGCACCAAAAGGCTGTTCGCGTCAAGCTGCCGCGTGCGAAGAGGGCGCCGGCTTACGGTGCTCTCCGAGGAGTGAGACATGATGAGACACATCGTACAGAGGGAAGCGGGTCTTCGCTTTAAGTGAGCGAGATTTTAACGCCTTACGAGCAACTTGCCTCGGACGATCGCTTGATCGATCTTCGACACTTGGTCGATACCTCCGCGCGAATATTTCGAGGCAGTTCAGCTCCCAGATTGCCTCACAAATTACGATCGTTTGTTGGTGACGCTTCGGCCGAAAGATGTGACACGGGCTCTGCGTCTGGCGCGAGGAAGGCAGTAGAATCAAGAGGTTCCGCAGTCGGGGCGTAGCGCAGCCTGGTAGCGCACCTGCCTTGGGCGCAGGGGGTCGCTGGTTCGAATCCAGTCGCCCCGACCAAAATTCTTAACGTTTTCACACGTTTGTGAATCTGGCGAACGCGGATCGAGCGTCGGCTGACAATTGGCTGACAATCGGTAGCGTGCCAACCCTGCTCGTCGCGCATTCCTTCACCCAATCTGAGCGGTCGCTTCATCGGCGTGCTCGACTCGATTGACCCGTCGTTCGCGC
>WNGA01013438.1_pt1 | contig 10468 bp, 8 predicted proteins | sample 5400061 | NCBI WGS metagenome assembly WNGA01 (sample SAMN13153366, study PRJNA577476) | soil metagenome | isolation source: 100 cm soil or saprolite under grassland replicate 2 | place: USA:California | collected 2016-06-15
GATGTCCACGCAGGTCCCGTACTCCGGCTTGCCGGTCCCTTCCATGATACCTTTGATCTCGCGGAACTGCCGGCGGACCTCCCCGACGACCTCGCCGGCGGCTTCCCCCACCGCCTTCATGCACATCGAGGCAAATAGATACGGCAGCATGCCGCCGATGAACAGGCCGACCAGGACCTTGGGGTTGGACAGGTCAAAACTGCTGGCGGCGTGTCCCCCTCCTCCTTCTGCCACTTTTCGTGCAAACTCGGCAAAGAGCACGATGGCCGCCAACCCGGCCGAGCCGATGGCATAGCCTTTGGTGACGGCTTTGGTGGTATTCCCCACCGCATCCAGAGGATCCGTAATGTTCCGGACCTCTTTGCCGAGATGCGCCATCTCGGCGATGCCGCCGGCATTGTCCGTAATCGGGCCGAAGGCATCGATCGCGACCACGATCCCCGCCATCGAGAGCATGGAGACTGCCGCCACCGCAACGCCGTAGAGGTTTGCCAGCGTATAGCTGGCCATGATCGCCGCGCCGATCACCACCACCGGCCATGCGGTCGCCTGCATGCCGACCGCCAGCCCCGCGATGATGTTTGTGGCGTGTCCCGACTCGCTGGCCTTGGCGATCTGCTGCACCGGACCGAAGCTCTTGGACGTGTAGTAGTCGGTGATGAAGACCAATGCGATGGTGACCGCCAGCCCGAGCAGCGCGCACCCGAAGTAGGCCATGCCGCTCACGCCGCCGATTCCGCCCATCAGCCAGACCGTTGCCGGATAGAACACCACCGCCGCGACGCCTCCAGCCCAGAACAGTCCCTTGTAGAGTGCCCCCATGATGCTGCCGCCCTCACTCACCTTGACGAACCAGATACCGAGGATCGTCGCGAAGATGGTGATTCCGCCCAGCAGCAGGGGATAGACCAACGGCTCGGGCGCACCCTTGAAGAGCGTGAAGCCGAGCACCATCGCCGCCACCGTCGTCACTGCATAGGTCTCAAACAGATCGGCCGCCATACCGGCGCAATCGCCCACATTGTCACCGACGTTGTCGGCGATCACGGCCGGATTCCTCGGATCGTCTTCAGGAATACCCGCTTCGACCTTCCCTACCAGGTCGGCGCCCACATCGGCCGCTTTAGTAAAGATTCCGCCCCCGACCCGGGCGAAGACCGAGATCAAGCTGCCCCCGAACCCAAGGGACAGCAACGCATGCATCGCCTTGGCGGGCCCTGCGAGGGCCCAGGCCAGATAATAGAATCCGGCAACGGCGAACAGCCCCAAGCTGATTAAGAGCAGACCCGTCACGGCGCCGCCTTTGAAGGCCACCTGCAGCGCAGCGTTGAGGCCGCCGTGCGCCGCCTGCGCGGTCCGGACGTTCGCCCGAACGGCGATCTTCATGCCGACATAGCCGGCTGAAGCCGAGGCCACCGCGCCGATGAGGAACCCGATCGCGGTCAGAAAACCAAACTTCTCAGACCAGAACCCGGCCGTCCAGAGGATCACGAACAGGCCCGCGGCCACGTAGGCCACCGTCGTGTACTGACGGTTCAGGTAGGCATTGGCTCCTTCCTGGATGGCCTTGGCGATGGCTTTCATCTTGTCGGACCCTTCCTCCAGTTTCAGGATCCACTGAATCAAGTGCACGCCATAGGCGATGCCGACAAACGCTGCCACGACGGCAAACAGTACAATCCCTGCGCTCCGATCCATGCAACCAGTCTCCTTTTTAGACAGCGCTGAAGCTTCTCAGCTGTGGACGATGAAATGGCCGCTCATTGTATAGAGATGCCCTTGAATATTCAAGCGATTGGCCCCGGCCCGGACATCTTAAGTAAACTGGGGCCAAGACATGATAAGTGTGATAAGTTTGCGACAACGAACGATTGACAGACTCCTCCCCACGCGCCTATACTCGCGTTCACGGTGGTTCCACGAATGCATGTGCACTCGAATCGGGTCGACTCTTAATCCAACCAACAAGGAGGGGGCGTATGACAAAGAAACTTGTTTTCCTGCAAGTGGCTGTCGCGCTGGTTTGTTTCTCTGCCACCACGGCCTTGGCGGCCAACCCCGACAACGGCCCGGGCTGTGGCCTGGGTAAGCTCGCGTGGGGAGATTACAGCCACCAGAAGAGTATCGGGCCTCAGGTCATGATGGCCACGACGAATGGAACATTCGGGAGCCAGACCTTCGGGATCTCTTCCGGCACCTCGGGCTGCACGAATGACGGCAAGTCGTTTGGGGAGTACAAGACGACGCTCTTTGCCGAAATCAATTTCGAGGACCTCTCGCAGGAGATGGCGCAGGGGCGCGGCGAGCATCTGGCTTCGCTGGCAACACTCATGGGAATTCCGGCCGAGCATCACGCCGAGTTCTTTGCCCTAACCCAGGAGAAATACACCACCCTGATCCAATCCGGAGAGAACGCACCGGCAGCCATGCTCAAAGCACTCAACGCGGCCATGGCTGACCGTCCAATCCTCGTCCAGGTCTCCACCAACCGCTGATCAACGCACGGGCTCCCGGCAGAAATGCCGGGAGCCCGTCATATCAGTTTCACACACGGCACTCTCACGACGACAAGTTCGATGGCTCCTGGCATTCCTCTTGGTCTTCACGACCATGGGGACCGCTGAAGGCAGAGACGACGCCTATCTTGCTGAACTGATCCAGCGGGCAGGCGAAGCACGGCTTGCTGAGCAACGATACTGGCACTTGCTCTTGCACTACCGCGAGAACCTCGGGGAAGGCTACACCAGCGAAACGGACGACCCCGGGTTCTTCATGGCCCCAACCGGCAAGACAGACCCGCAGGCCGAACTGGAAGCAACCCTCGCCAAGTTTTTCTCCGATGAGCTGGTTGGTCGGTCCCGCCAGCCGGCGCAGTGCGCCTTTGTGGCCCGTTATCATTGGCTCAAATCAGAGCTGGCAATCGACGATCGCCGGCTGCCGCCGCAATCCTGCGAACGGTTTCGGTCATGGTTCGCCGAGATAAACTCCCATTCCATCACACTCATCTTCGCCTCGGCGTTCCTGAACAACCCCTCCTCCATGTTCGGCCATACCTTCCTCCGTCTTGACCAGAAAGGCCAGACGGAGCAGACACGCCTGTTGGCCTACACCATCAACTATGCCGCACAGGTGACGACTGCGAACGACTTCGCTTTCGCGTTTCTTGGTGTGACCGGCGGCTTCAAGGGCTATTTTTCGACCATCCCCTACTACATCAAAGTCCAGGAATACCGGGATTTCGAAAACCGCGACATCTGGGAATACCGCTTGAACTTCTCACCGGAACAAATCACGCGAATGCTCATGCATGCCTGGGAGTTGGACAATGCCTATTTCGACTACTTTTTCTTCAAGGAGAACTGCTCGTACCACATCCTCTCGCTCCTGGAGGTCGCCGACCCGCGGCTTCACCTGACCGATCAGTTCGTCTTCTGGACAGTCCCTGCCGATACCGTGCGAGAGATCACGCAACAGTCCGACCTCGTCGGGGAGATCGTCTACCGGCCAGCACGGAGCACGCAAATTCGACGGAAACGCGAGATGCTGTCCGAAAGCGAAGACCGGGTATTCCAGCACCTGATTGACAATCCAGGTATGACCGAGTCCGAAGAGTTCATCCGTCTGCGTCCCGAGCGGCAGGCCTTCCTTCTGGACTTGGCAACGGACTACGTGCGGTACCAAGGCGCGACGGGATCCGAAGGCGCCGTTCCGTACCGGGACCGGCAGCGCGCGCTCCTCGTCACTCGAAGCCGAATCAAGGTCCAATCTGAAGACACCCTGATCGCGCCGTTCACCGCACGCCCCGAACTGGGCCACAAGACCTCACGGGTTGGACTGGGTGCCGGCTGGCGGGAGGATGAGTTTTTCGAAGAGCTGTCCATCCGCGCCGGTTACCATGACCTGCTGGATCCCGACACCGGCTACACACCAGGAGCGCAGATCGAGTTACTGTCGGTCAGTTTGCGTCATTACAACAGACGCGACCAGAGCCGAGTGGAACGGTTCAAGCTGGCGGACATCGTATCGCTGTCACCGATGGATTCTCTGTTCAAACCCGCATCGTGGAAGATCAACGCCGGTTATGAAACGGTCAACCGTCAAGACTGCCGCTACTGCGGCAATGCCTACCTGAACGGCGGGATCGGTGTGGCAGCGGAAACGCATGGGCTGCGCCACGAGATATACTTCGCCTTGGCCGAGCTGGACGCCAATTACAGCCATGCGTTCGAGCGGAACCATCGGATCGGCGGCGGCGGCACCATCGGTATACTGGCTGACCTGACAGAGCGCTGGAAGATCCTACTCTCGACCACGTATCTCCGGTATCCTGTGGGGGAGGATTCCGACGATTGGCGGGTCTCCTTCCAGCAGCGGTTCACCGTGCAGAAGGACTTGGCTCTCCGGCTGGAATTCAATCACCGCGAGCAGGACAACGACGTGCTGGTTTCGATGCAAGTCTACTTCTGAGGGGAACGAGCCGTGCTGGATCAGCTCCTGGTCTACCATCCATCGCCCTGGGTGGACAAAGACTGGGCCCGCCTGAGCGGGCTGCCCCTGGAAGACGTGTGGTTTGACGCCGCAGACGGCACCCGCCTGTTTGGATGGTACGTCAAAGCCGCAGGCAGCCCGGGGGTGCTGCTCTGGTGCCACGGGAATGCCGGCAACATCATTCACAGACTGGAGAACCTGGCTGCCCTCCACCGGATTGGCCTGTCCGTCTTCCTCTTCGACTATCGCGGCTACGGACGGAGCGGCGGGAGCCCATCCGAACAGGGGCTCTACCAGGACGCCCTGGCCGCCTATGACTGTCTGACCAAGACCAAACAGGTGCCGCCGGAACGGATCGTGCTCTTTGGCCGATCCCTCGGCGCAGCCGTGGCCGGCTTGGTGGCAAGCCAGCGGCCGGCAGCCGGCCTGATCCTCGAGTCCGCATTTCCCTCCGTCGAGGCCCTCGCCCGATTCCATTATTGGGGACTGCCCGGACATTGGCTCGTGAACGCGCAATTCAACCTCGCCGACCGCTTGCGCGAGGTCCACCGACCGGTGCTGGTCATCCACGGAGACCGCGATCGTACCGTCCCGCTTCAGATGGGCCAGATGGTCTTCGACGCGGCGCATCCGCCGAAGGATTGGTATGTCGTCCACGGAGCCGACCACAATGACCTGATTTACATCGGACGCGCCCCTTACTTCGAACGCATCAGACAGTTCGCGAAGGAGGTCGTTCCGTGATGACCGCACAGGTGCCACTTGCCTGGGAACGCTGAGGCTGGTATAGTCGTTTTGACGATTTCGCAGGCGCCGTGCAAGAGGATTAGTGATGGACCAGCAGTATATCGTGGTGGATCAGAAGACTTTCACCAAGGAAGATCTGGTGCTGGACAACCACGTCTACAAGAATTGCCAGATGGACAAATGCCGGATTTATTACAGCGGTGGCCCCTTCGAGCTGATCGATACGCACATCACGGAGTCGGAATTGATCCTGAATCAGCCCGCCAGGAATATTTACGCCGCCATCCAGATCTTCCGCACCAAGTCGCCAGGCTCGACCGTCATCTTCGAGTAAAAGGGTTAATCGTTATGCGTTATAGGTTAAACGGCCCTGAGTCGTTTAACGGTTAACGTTTTACGTTTAACCTCCTCAGTTACGAGCACGGCCTCTTCTGTATTTTCCCCTCCGCCACTCTCGTGTTACCGCACCGCTTCGTGATCTCCGACGACTTGAACACCGGGTCGTTCATGCCGCGGGAGGTGAAGAAGGCGACGCGGTCGGCGAACGCCTTCGGCCATAAGTCGCCGGGGGTAGCGTAGTGAAGCGAGATCTCCACATCAAAGGATGGGGTCCCTTGCGGAGTGGGGAAGGCGATGGTCTCCACGCGGGTCTCCTCCGCCTTGAGGGTCGTATCCTCGAGCAGTTTGACCGCATCGTGGTCCATGAACGTCTTGTTGCCCTTCGCGTCGGCGAAGGTGCGCCCATACGCGCGCTTCTCCCTAAACACCTCCTTGAGGTTCAGCCCTCGGACGACGACTTGGAGATACACCTGGTTCCAGATGGGATGTGAGGTGGGTACATTATGAGGAACGAGGTTTTTCACCTTCACCGTCAACTTGGTTTGGGCGCCCTGGACGTCGGTCTCATAGTCCAGGTCAAAGGCCTGCTTGCGAAGCGCCGGGGACTTTCCATTGAACTCATGACCCGCGATGTCGCGCTTCTTTTCCTCGTTCGCCGACATGTCGAAACCCTGCGGCATATGGCAGGTCTGGCAGGACTTGCCTTCCTTGGCCGCCTTGCTGCCTTTCCAGTTACCGATCGCTTCGGCCGTCGGGACGCCAGGCGGGGCCACGGTATGGCAACTGAGGCAGAGGTCCGACTTCTTAAAGAGGTCGAGATATTGCGAGTCGTGTGCCTTGCTTTCGAGATAGTCCTTGTACCCGCCGAAGACGATCCGGCCCGGTTCAAGTTTGACCGGAGGATGACCCTTCAAGTTCGGATCCACGGTCTTGATGAGATGGCATTGGATGCAGCCCACGCCTTCGAACGTCGGGTCTCCCGAGATGATCTGCTTGATCATGGACTCAGCCAGGTCCGGGAACACCACCGACTGAGGCGCATGGCAGTTGAGGCAATAGCGCTTGTCTTTTCCCTTGCCGGCGTAGTCCTCCAGCATGGCCCGGAAGGTCGGCGACACGATGGCCCGCGCGATGGTCGATTCTTCATACTCTTCGAAGGCCCGGATATGGCACTTCTTGCACTTGGAAGAGGCCGGAAAGACCTTTTCCGGGGTCATCGGTCCCGCCTCATCCTTGGCCGCAAACGTGCCCTGGAACCACCCGATGCCGATGATCAGACCGAGGACGGTCACACCGATTGTGAGCGTTTTCACTTGTCGAGATGTCCATCCCATAGCGCGCATGCTCCCTGTCTCACGATGTCCTGCCACGCAAGGCGGGGTGGCTTAGAGGGACTTCGTCCTGAACGTCAACACACGGGGTTCGGCATAATCTGCGATGAGGCGTTTCGCACGGTCACGTTCCGCGTCCGTCGGAAGGGTCTTGAGGTATCCTTCCAGCAGCGCGGAGGCGGGCTTGGGAATCAGGCTGTAGGTCAGCACGGCGTCGATCTGCAGGCCTTCGCCCTCTCCACTGAGTGTCAACTCAAACGGCACCCGCTTAGTCGTGCCGCCCTTGACCAGGATATCCCCCAGCGGTTGCTCCAACAGTTGTTCGTACTGCGTGCCGAAGGTCTTCTGGGACGAGCCCAGCAGGCGGCCGTTCTTATCCTTGACGGACACCGTAATGTAGAACTGCTTGAGGACGGGATCGCCGTCCGGGAAATTATGTGGCACAGCCCCGTTCATGACGGCCACCTGGCCTTCCACGCGGGTACCGTTCTTCTTGGCCTCCACCTCAAGGCGCGGCATCCATTCCGCCTGCAGGTTCCGGTTCTTCAGCATTAAGCCGGGGATCACGATGCCACGGAAATAATGCCGGCCGATCTCACGGGTCATCGCTCCACGCTTCGACGTGGAGCTCCCCGTGGACTGCTCCATGTGGCAGGATTGGCAGACGGCTCCTTCCAAAATTTCGCTGTCGATGGTTGGGCTTCGGAAGTCGCGGAGCTTTTCAAAATGGCAGGATGCGCAGAAATTCGCTCCTTTGTATAGTGGAGAGTGGAAAGACGTATGGACCATGTTGTCTTCCGAATCCTTGAACGGGCCGTACATGGTCTTCCCCGCGGTCAACTGGAAAGATGGCACCTTCTTGGGATCGTCGACCAGCTTCTCGACCAGGTGGCATGACGCGCAGCTGATACCCTCGACAGTAACCTTGCCGCTCATCACCTGCCCAATGATCCGGTCCGTGTGCTGCGGGAACACCATCACGGCCGGCGCATGGCAGGACAGGCACTGCTGCTTCTTGGCGGCGCTGGGGTTGGTCTGCAGCCAGATGCCCATCACGGCTCGGAAGACCGGCGACGGCAAGGCGGTCCCATGCAGCAGGGCGGCATCCACCCGTCCCATCAGCTTGAGGTCCATCGTCATCTCGCGAAGGCCGGCCATCTCTTCATAGTGCCGATCGTGGCATTGGCGGCAGACCTCCGAGCGCACAAACACGCGTTCGATCTCTTCAATCCATGGCTCCTTCTGGGCCCTCTTATCCTGCCCGATGCCTTCCTGAAACAGAGCGGTGCCAACCCCCACCAACAAAAAAGCTGCCAGGCCCGCCCCGAACACCCCGCCCTTGAGTCCCGATTTCCGCATTCTAATCCGCGCCCTTGGGCACAAAATGAAAGTTCATCTGTCCGCCTTGGCCTTGATTGTCAGGACTCGTAGGCTCCCACGTGCCGACCGTGCAATTGCCTTCCTTCAGGCACTCGGGCAGCAGTCGCCCGAAGTCGTCCAGGTTGCGGACCGGCTTCTTATTGATCTCGGCAATGACCGCGCCGACCTTGATACCCGCTCTTTCCGCAAGAGTATCGCCGATGATATCCAACACCGCCACGCCTTCAGGTGCCCGCAAATTCAGCTCTTTGCGGATGTCCTCGGTCACGGCTCCAACGATGATCCCGAAGTCTTCGGCCATAGCCTTCACATCCTTATCTCTATCTGCGGGGGATGCCTTTTTGTCCGAAGGCTTGCCCGCAGGCACCGCGGCGCCTTTCTGGTCAGGCGCCGGCTCCGCCACCGCCAACGTGGCACTACCCATCATGGTCAACAGCACCGCTAGCGACATACCGATCATACGCATGTGCGAGTTATCCTTGTTTGGCCTCTGGGGGCACCGGATCGACGATCAACTGCATCCACGGCGCGATGGCTTTCTGGCCGTTGCGCTCCTTGTTCTCGCCGTTCCATACAGCAAACGCGACCGTCTGCATGCGGCCGGGGCCGAATACGGCGTCATTGTCCGGATCGCGGGTTTCCATGGCCCGCTTGAAGACCACCCGCCAGCGCCCTTGCTCCCAAAGCGCATTGCCCTGGACGGTGCCCTGTCCCCGTTTGCTGGTCAGCGTGCTGAAGCCTCCCCCCAGGAGATCCTCCACCGACGACGCCCTCCGCGGAATGACTTCAAACCGCCGCACTTCGCCCTCAGAACCCTTCGCTTTTCGCTCCGCCTCGCTGGCCTTCCGCCGCTCGATATCGGTCTGCCAATCCGCCTTCCAGTGCCAGATGTTGAGGTAGTGGTCCAGTTGGCCCATGCAGAAGAAGGCCGGCGCGTCCCCCAATGGGAACGCCATCGCCGCCCCGTCGCGGAAGGTGCCGGGCGTCAGCCGATCGTTTTTCGTCGGATCCGACCACTCCAGGAGGAACACCATTTCCTTGCCGTTATGGAGGGATCGGACCGTCAGGCTTTTAATGGTGGGGTCAGGAAGGGTCGGTCGCGTGACGACCTGGCCGCTGAGCGGGAGCACCATCGGCGTCGCCTTCTCCCACTCCGGCGCTTTGGGCTCGAAGGGAAGCTCGCCGGGGACATAATAGGAACGGATGTAGAGGCCCTGCGAGCTGACGACCGGTACGCCTGCAGTATAGGCAACAAGAACCAGAATGAGGGTGAGCCCAAGGAGAACCTGTGCGCGACGACGCATACTTCCCTCCATCCTCAGCATGCATGAGGCCTCCCCGCCTGGGAGGACAGGCGCTAGTAGAGCTTCAACCGGCGAATCTTATTCTCGCCCCGTTCGCAAATGTACAGGAAGCCGTTGGGATCCAATGCGAGGCCTGCCGGAGAATTGACCACCGCCTCGACGGCCACGCGGCCGTCTCCATGCTTGATCATCTCCTTGTCCACGGCCTTGACGAACTTGGCCATTCCGCAGCCGCCCATCGCACCCGAGTCTTTGTAGCCGCTGTCGCCGGTCCCCGCAATCGTAGTGATGATCCCCGTACCCGCCTCGACGCGCCTTACCCGATGATTCATCGCGTCCGAAACATACATGTTGCCGAAGGGGTCCAAGACGACGGCTTCCGGAGCATTGAGCATAGCCCTGACGGCCGGTTTGCCATCCCCGTCGTAGCCGTAGAAGCAGGCACCCGCGACCGTGCTGACGATCCCCGTCTTCATGTCAATCTTCCGGATCCGGTTGCTCCCTTTATCCGCCACATACACGTCGTCGTGCGTATCAACGGCAATGGCGACGGGATCATGGAACCGCACCTCCGGCCCCGGCTTGCCGTCGTCCACATACACGCTCATGTCCATACCATCCGGCGAGCATTCGGGACGCAGCCACCCATGGTCGTCGCTGAAATCAATCCCGATGGCGTCCCCGGAGAGGACCACGAGGTTTTTGGCGATCAAGGGGCTGTCCCGATCGTCATCCTCTTTCGACCATCGGCCGGCGATGGTCGTAAGCTGCTTGGTCCGGGGGTCGTACACGCGGATGCGGTGGGATTGGCCGTCCACGATGAACATCCGATCCTTGGAATCGAAGGCGATCGCGCTTGGATACGTGAGGTTCACGTCG
>WNGA01015043.1_pt1 | contig 10468 bp, 11 predicted proteins | sample 5400061 | NCBI WGS metagenome assembly WNGA01 (sample SAMN13153366, study PRJNA577476) | soil metagenome | isolation source: 100 cm soil or saprolite under grassland replicate 2 | place: USA:California | collected 2016-06-15
CGAAAGGAGAGACCGATGAACCTACCGGAGATCGTGTCACGTGACGAGTGGCTGGCCGCGCGTAAACGGCTGCTCGCCAAGGAGAAGGACTTCACCCGCGCCCGCGACAAGCTGAACGCCGAGCGACGCCGACTCCCGATGGTCCGCATCGACAAGGACTACCGCTTCGACGGACCGGACGGCGAGGCGACGCTGGTCGACCTGTTCGACGGCCGCCGGCAGCTCATCGTGTACCACTTCATGTTCGACCCCGCGTGGGACGCCGGCTGCGAGGGCTGCTCCATCCTCGTCGACAACATCGGCCACCTCGCGCACCTCCACGCTCGCGACACCTCGCTCGTGCTGGTGTCCCGCGCGCCGCTGCCCAAGCTGCTCGCGTACCAGAAGCGGATGGGCTGGACCGTGCCCTGGTACTCCTCATACGGCAGCGAGTTCAACTACGACTTCCACGTCACCGGCGACGAGTCGGTCGCGCCGGTCGAGTACAACTACCGCGACCAGGCCGCACTCCTGGCCATGGACGACGATGGCACCGGCGAAGGCCACGGCCTCAGCGCCTTCCTGCGCGACGAGGCCGACGTCTTCCACACCTACTCCACCTACGCGCGCGGCACCGACCTGCTCAACAGCACGTTCAACTACCTGGACCTCACCGCGCTCGGCCGCCAGGAACCCTGGGAAGAGCCACCCGGACGCAGCTGGTTGCCGGCCAGCGGCTGGTGGTGGCGGCGACATGACGAATACGAGCTCGGCTGACGAACTGGAGAGATGACATGGAAATCCGAGCGGGCCAGGTGATGGTCCACTACGTGGAGCAGGGGACCGGTCGACCCGTGCTGATCCTCCACGGCGCCGGCGTCGACCACCGCGAGGCCGAGGCTTGCTTCGAGCCGGCCTTCGACGGCCTTGCCGGGCTGCGGCAGATCTATCCTGACCACTCGGCGGGCGCGTACTACGCGCAGGCGATCGCCGCGAGGCGCCCGGCGCAGGTCGCTGGTCTGGCGCTCGTCTGTCCGTTGTCGCCAGGACTGCGCGACGTCCCGGAGCACCGCGTCGTCGCCGGATCGGGCGAGATCGGTGACGACGACTTCCGCAGCTACTTCGTGATCCAAACCCCGGAGATGCTCGAACGGTACGAACGTTACGTCGCCCCAGCCGCCGCGCTCGTCGACCAGTCAGCGCTCGAGCGAATCGGCGAACGGTGGGCGCTCGGCCCCGATCAAGCGCCGGCTTACCCGGGTCCGACCGTGGTCGTGGCGGGGCGGCTGGACTCGACGGTCGGGTATGCCGCCGCCACCGACCTCATTGACCACTACCCGCACGCCTCGCTGGCCGTGCTCGACGACGCGGGACACGCCCTACCCCACGAGCAACCGGAACTCCTGCGCGCCCTCCTGGCTGAGTGGCTCGCGCGCGTCGAAGCGCTCGAGCTGACCCCGAGCCCGGGGCGGGACCCGGCACCGTTGTCCGCGTGCTAAGGCCCTGCGGCTTACCGGCGGGCGGCGCCGGCTTGGCGGAGTGTGGCGTGCTGCACGGCGCGGCTGATGTCGCTGGGTGAGACGATGCCGACGACGCGGCGGTCTGCGAGCACCAGGACCGGGCCGTCGGCGCAGCGGCTCAACCTCGTCAGTCCTTCGAGGGCAGGGTCGCCTCGACTGAGGACCCAGGTACATCGTCGAGCCGGAGCGGGAACGGCTCGCGGCGCGGCGGCCCGCGGCGCAGCGGGAGTTCTTGCAACGCGTGGTCGACAACGACGTCAACTGGCATCCCGAGTACACCACCTGGATGGACTCCCTAAAAAGCATGGGACTGCCCGCCGATCGCGACGCAGGGAACGAGGGCAGATGGTGAAGCGACTACTGATGGTGTTGGTCGTTGTCGCCGGGGCGCTGATCGTCCCGGTGTTGACATCCAGCCCGGCTGCGGCGGCCGACACCGCGTGCAGCGTCAACGAGGCCTGGCGGGGTCCGTACTGGTGGGGCGGCGTCGACGCGACGAACAAGTCCGGGAGCCGGAAGGTGCTGGCGGTGAGCTCGCCGTGGCAGGTCCAGTCGTACATGATCGTCGAGGCCATCGAGGCCGCGCGCGCCGCCGACCGGCGATCGTGGTCGTCGCCACCACCGCGAGCGTCGACTCCGAGGGTTTCGACCGCACAGACTTGAGGCTCCCCGGCCGCCAGGACGATCTCGTACAAGCGGTGGCCGCCGTCAACCCGAACACGGTGGTGGTCGTCAACTCCGGCTCCCCGGTGGAGATGCCGTGGCGCGAGAACGTGGCGGCCGTCCTGCTCACCTGGTTCCCGGGCCAGGAGGACGGCGCCGCGCGGGCCGACGTCCTAGTCGGCGCGCACGAACCTGGCGGCCGACTGCCCACCACCTGGCCCGCAACACTCGACGACGTCCCGGTTGCCCAGGTCACTCCGGCGGACGGCGAACTCCGCTACTCCGAGGAGGTGTTCATCGGCTACCGCGCCTGGGAAGGACCGGCGCGCCACGTCCGGACACGGAGCAGCGACGTTAGTGCTAGTGCCCGCACGCTTTATTGAGCGACGTTCTGATAGTTATCCGGAACTGCCTTCCGCGCGTGCCCATTTTTCGCGCCAACGAACAAGAAATCGGCTGGCCACGCCGATCTTCTTCTCAAGCGTCCTCTTCATTGTCGGATACTTCGAATCCGTGTGCATTCAGCAGATATGAGCGGTTACCGCGACGAACTAGGTCACCGCGAATAGTCACGGTCAGCGTTTTCTTATGTGCGTCTGCGGCAGCCACGTAGGCTTCGGGGTGGAGATTGATCCAGATTCGGCGCAATCTGTCTTCCCCTTCTACGACACCAGCAATGCTCACCTCACCGGATTCAGACGCCTCTCTGTGCAATCGGACCACATTGCCTGTTACCAAAACATCCTCTTCAGGAAGTCGTTCGCGTAGTTCTTGTGCTGCCGCAGACAGGACCGTTAGATGGTCGCGACGAAATCGAACTGGAGGCAGGGTAGTCTTTGTCGGCCTTGCCGGCGCAAGTCTGTGCGAAATTTCGAAGGCATGCCCTTGCTCGCCGCCGAGACCAACCAAAGCTTCACAGAGGTTGGCGCTTATGCCGCGCTTGATGCCGCCGGTGAACGCTTCTAGCGAATCGGTGCTAGATAGTGCTGCATCGGCAGCGGAGAATGCCGCATTTATGGCCTGGTGAAGCCTGATCGATACGCGCCTTTCAAATGGCTCCAGCGCTTCACGCTCTTCGAGAGAATCATTCTCGAAGAGCGAGCCTTGACCGGTTGTTAGCCTTGGTGGCACGGGGGCGTGAATGGAGAAAATGAAGCTACCTTCACTTGCCGGCCCGATCATTACCTCACGGGCGTACTTGAGAACGTCCGCAGGCTTGCGCGCAGGTTGGACTGCGCGTGGTTTCTCTGCGCTCACCGAGTACGCCGCTGCGACAATCAAACCGCGAAGGCTCTCGTACGCAAGTACGCCGTCGTCTAGACCGATCATTCCAGGCCCACTATCGGGCGGGAACGATCGAACGAAATGAGCGTCCATCGAAACACTTGAGATATCCTGAAGAATGTCGAGTTCCGAGCGTTGCTCTACGACGGCTAGGACCTCAAGTGCGTCACGAACCCTGGCGCTGTAATCGCGCAAACTTGGGTCCACGGGGATGGTAGTCTCAAACTCGTCTCCATCGACAACTTTCGTCCAAATTACATGCGTACTGGTTCGATTCCCGCTCTGCCAATTGCGTGCACGCAAATAGAGGTTCAATTCTCCGGGTGTCCGTGCTCGAATGGCGTCCCGGTCAATTACATGAACATCGATCATTCCGCTGCCCCCTCCAAGTCTCCGTCGATCAAGCTCAGAAGAGACTTCGGTGTCAGAACGTTCTTTTTCGGAACATGGATTCCGACCGACTTGGGTGAATCCTCGTCTTGAGGTGCTAGGGCCTCGGTAGCAAAAGACGTCCAATATGCGACGTGCGAGAGGTTCATGGCGTCCGGGCCGATGCTGATGTAATCGGCGGGGTTCTTAGGGGTGATTACGAACGCAAGAAACCTTGGAACGTCGAACCCTGGGCCTGCGAGTTGGTTGTAATGGGCTACGGAGAGCCGATATTTCCATGATTCTCCCTGCGAGTCCGTTTCCGGTGACGAGCAGGTTTTGACTTGCAGGTCTAGCTTTGGCGACCTTTTTGTCCCCCTTGGCCCGGGATGAGCAATATTCCAATCTATGCCGTCATGGTCCGGAATCGGTTTGCCGGCAACAAGACCCGCAGCGGCAGCAATCGCGTGAACGTAAGGCTCGCCATACCAGCCTTGATGGCCCTTTGGGTCGAGGGGCACGAACATCCTCCTGCGGGGAACGGGCCTGGAGTCGCGCCGTAGCGTATCGCTACAGGACGTGCCTCCAAAGAGACCCGCCGGTCGGTTCGCCCGACTTCCGCGAGTTTTGGTAGGGAAGGCGCCCATGAGTAGTCCCATCGAACAAAGGTTCGATCATACTAAGCGTAGATCATTGACGCTACAAGGTGACGGATCTACCCTCACAGAAAACCGCCATGCTCGCGGATGCATGCGACTAGTGGATCTTGGCGGTGCATGCGCTCGTGCCGCTTGGAGGGTCGCTCTTGCGGCGTGTGTGCTGAGCTTGGCGTGGATGGGACGCGCGGACGCGGGTGAGTGGATCTCTGGAGTGAACGCGGACGCATACCGGCCACGTGCCAGATGCGTGCCAGATTGGCCGGTCGGCGAGGGCGGTCTGGCGGGGAGTGGTGGGGGACGGAGCTCACTTCGCCGCAGGTCAGCAAGAAACGGGCCGCAACGTGCAGAGCGGCGTTCAGTTCCTGTTCCGTGCCGCAGTCCAGGCAATGCGTAACCCCTCGGCGCACGAGTTGGCGAACGATCTGGACGAGGACGAGACATTCGAGATGCTTGCGCTGGCCAGTATGTTGATGCGCCGGCTCGGCAGAGCGACTGGCACTGCCGCCTCGCCGTGACCGGTCAGGGCGAGCCGGTCGGCTCGCCGTGTACACCGTCGGTGGAGTCCTCGGCCCCCGATCGCTCGCTTCCACGGCCCTCTGGCCGCGACTCTTCAACGCCCTGACAGAGCGACCGGATCGATGTGCGCGCCTTGCCGGACGGCCTGGTCCACGACGTACTGGGCGAACGCGCGCCGTGTTCGCAGGTTCAGTACGGCGCACCCGGCCGCGGCGAGCGCGCTAACGCCTCCCATCAACGCGATCCAGTCACGCAAGCACACTCCAGAGCCAGGCCAACCAGTTGCGCGGCACGGTGGGACGGTCGAGGCCGAGGCCGGCACCGGCGCCACGTCTCCGGGTTCGTCTATTGGCGGGCGCTGCCTACCATCGGCATTTCCGGCAGGAGGTACGGCCATGACCTGGGCACAACGGTTCTTCACGACGATCTTCCCGGCCCGCTGGGCGGCCAGTATGGAGGCGGAATCCCGTTCGTGGATCATGCGCTGCGCGGGCTGCGGCCACGCCGAGTCGGTGTGGGACCGCGGCGGGATCCGCTGGAAGGCGGCCGGCAAACCGCGCGTCCTCCGCCGGTGCCCCAACTGCGGTCAACGCGGCTGGCACACTCTGACCAAGGCGTGACGGTCGATCAGTCGACGTTGGCGAGCAGGTCGCGGGTGTTGTTCGGCAGGATCGGGGCACAGGTACAGCCGGCTCAGCGCCATGCGGCGCAGCTCGCGGATCTCCCAGTCCGCCGGCTTCGTCTCCATGGTGTGTAGCAGCTTGTCCGAGGCCCAGTCGGGCAGGACCTGGAACCCGTCGTCCGGGATCGGCGACAGGTTGTGCACGTATCCACACCGGCAACCGAGCTTCGGCACGCACCAATGCTCAACCAACTGGCCCGCCCGGCGCTATCGCTATTCGCCACAGCTCGGCGTTTGAGCGGCCGCGCGTTGCCCCACCAGGCCGACACAGGCCCCTGTTTATCGGCGAGACGACCGTGAAGACGCGGGTCGAGCACATCCTGGTCAGGCTGCGGTCGCGGGATTGCGGACACGCGGTCGCGCTCGCGTAGAAGACAGTCCTCGTTCGTCGCGAATCCCTGGTGGTGGTTTCTCACCGCGCCGACACGTCATCGAGGCAGGGTGACAATCGGTCGACGAGGCAGGGATGTGTCGCATCATGGACACTCCGTACGAAGGCGCTTGGGCGGTAGCGTTCTGCCCAGTTCATTCGAACTTCCGGCGGGGCTTTGGTGCGGCGGGCAGGCGGCACGGCTGCGCGCCGCCGGTCTCCGCGACGGATTGAGGTTAAGCAATGCTTCGAAGAACGATCGCGCTGTCCATGGCCGTGCCGGCCGCACTGTTGCTGGCGACGGCCGCTCCCGCGACCGCGGCGCCGACGCCAATCTCCGGTGCCATCTTCACGACCGATGTCACCGGTGTGCCGGTCAACCTGAACATCTACGCGGCGAAGGAAGACGTATACCTCAATGGCGGCCCGGGCATCAACGCGCCCGACGGTGCCGCGGGACTGCCCGCCGGCACCTACGCCTTCCAGGTCACGGACCCGTCCGGGAAGACCCTGCTGTCCACCGACGCGGTGGCCTGCCGCCGGTTCACCGTCAACGCCCTTGGCGTGATCCAGGACGTGGTCGCGGCCGGCGGCTGCGAACACGCCACGGGCAGCGACGGCGAAGACGGCGGCGCCACCGTCCAACTGTTTCCATATGCCGACACGCCGAACAATGGCGGCGTCTACAAAGTGTGGGTCTCTCCGACCGACCTGCTGGACTGCTCCGCGCCGGGTAACAAGCATTGCTTCGTGCCTCGCTACAGCAAGACCGACAACTTCAAGGTGTCCTCTCGCCGGATCGTGGAGATCGACACGCGGTTCTGGAAGCCCGGCGTAAGCGACCCGGTCGACGGGTTGGCTGCCACCTGGATCGACACCAACGGCGCCAGCAATGTGAAGTGGTCCGAGTACAACCCGGCCCTGCTGGCCTTCCACGAGGCGCACGTGGAAGCCGCCGAACAAGGCAACCACCAGATCATCGTCACCGACCAGGCCGGCTGCACCATCGACACGGTCACCGCCGGCGGCGCCACCTACACGCCCGCCAACGGGCAGGTCACCGTGCCGGTCTCCGTCAAGAACGCGCAGGCCGGCGACGCAACCTACTTCGTCGACGTCCACTGCGCATGAATCCGACTGGTGGGAGCGGCTACGGCCGCTCCCACCAGGCTGTCGTCTGTGGTCGCCCTACTGTTCGGGGGCTGTCCACATCGGACGACGATCGATCCGGGTCCGGGGACGTGAACGGTCGTGGTCGTCCCTGGGACCATTCGGAACGGTTCTCAGCCGGTTTGGAACAGGCGCACGATCACTTCGACGGCGACGAGCGTGCCGATGAGTCGGGCGAGGGCCTTCCATCGGGCGCCCGCGCGCAGCGCGACCGAGTCGGCCAACGGGATCATGGCGAACGCGAACCCCGCGTACATCATGTGCCACCACTCGTGCGGTCGGTGGCCGCCGACGAGCAGCGCCAGCCCGCCGGCCGCCGCCATCACGATCAGGATCAGCGTCAAGGCCAGGCTCCGGGCGGCGAACCGGCCCGGCGGCCGGCCCCGGACCAGTCGCACGGCCGCCTCCACGGCGACGACAACCATCGCGCCCAGCGTCACGAGGGTGAGCAGGAGGTGCAGGTCACGGGCGAACATGCCGACCTGATCCGGGGCCCGCTCGGGATCAACCGACCGGGGTGACGAGGTTGGTGACGGTACCGATGATCATAATTGCCCAGAACACCGCGATCGCGAGATAGGCCCAGCCGCGCCGTTGCAGGCTCAACGCCTCACCCCAGTTGCCCGGCTCGACGTCGCCGCCGCGGTCCAGGTAGGGGACGGCGATCAGGGCGGCGGTCATGAGCACCATGCCGATGACCGTCCCCCAGATGTCGGGCTCCATGCCGAACGCGAGGTTGACGAACCGGTTCATGCCGTGCGTCCACGTGATCGGGAACGTCGGCACGATGCCCAGGCCGCCCGGGCCGTGCTCCGAGCCGTAGAACGGCGAGGTGGGCAGCAGCTGCGGTTCGGGACCGGCGGCCCGGTGGAAGAACGAGACCGCCAAAGTGATGCCGAGGATGATCAGGCTGTAGATCGACCAGTCGCGGATGTGGGTGGTGAACGGCACCCGCCGGCCGCTCGGCCTGGTCCAGAACGGCACCGAGATGCCCTTCACCTTGATCAGGTAGTAGTGCATGGCGATCAGCGCGAGCAGCAGGATCGGCAGGATCGCGACGTGCAGCGCGTAGTACGGGGCGAGCAGGTTGGTCGCCTTCGGCACGTTGAGCAGGTCTTCGTGGGTGTAGTGCAGGGTCTTGTCGAGCCCGACCGCCTCCAGGATCTCCGCCGTGTGCCACGGGACGGCGAACCCGCGTTCGTCCCAGTGCAGCGTCTCGCCGGTGATGCTGAGCAGGAACACGGTGCCCGCCAGGGCGACGCCGATCTGCCACAGTCCCTTCTTGGCGCCGCGGTAGCCGCCACTGAAGAACACTCGCATCATGTGGATCATGACCAGCGCGAAGATGACGTAGGCGTTCCAGTAGTGGAAGTTCAGGACGACCGACCAAGCGGGCTCGTTCAGCATCGTCTTGGTGATGGCGTAGGCCCGGCCGGCATCCGGAACGTAACGCGCGGCGAGCAGCATCCCGGTGAGGATCTCCAGACCCAGCGAGATGCCGAGCACCCCGCCCAGGGAGTACCAGAGATTGTTGGTCTCGATCGGGATCAGGTACTCGCTGATCATCCCCCGTAGGCCCAACTGGTCCTTGACCCGGTCCTGGAACGCGTGACGCCAGTCGGCGCCGGTCGGTGGAGCGAGCTTTGCCGCCTCTCGGGCCTCCTCATCGCTGGGAGGGGGCGCGTCAGGCGTGACAGGCTGTCGATGAGTCATGGTGCCACCTCACGAACCTGCTTGACGCTGAAACCTGGCCCGGTCGATCGCGGCCATGACCTGCATTATTCTCCAAATATCGCTGATGGCGTGCCGTTTTGGGCATGAGTGGACTCGAACATGATGCCGACCGGGCTGGTGGTGTGGCTGACCGCCGGCGTCGACCTGGCCCTGCTCGGCGTGGGCCCGGCGCTGCTCGCAATCGCCGTCCAGCGACCGGCCGCCGCGCTGGCCCCCCAGGCGCTGTTTTCCGCCGCCACGCTGGCCGGGATGGTGATCGCGGCCCGGCGTGGCTGATACGTCGTCCGTCGACCCGACTCGCCGACGTGGGACCGGCCGGCAGCTCGCTGGCCTGATTCAGCAGATCCGCGTGAGCTGCTCGCCGACGAGCATGTCGACGACGCGGCGGGCGCCGACGAGGGTACGCACCGCGACGCGGCCGGGGTGGCTGGCGGTCGCCTCGCCGAAGCGTGCGCGCTGCGTGGTCAGCGGTTGGCGGACGCCGCCCGATCCGATGGTCCCGTCGCGCTCGGGACTTCTTCCCCTACGATCCGGTGATCGCCGCGGATACCATGGGGGGTATCAGGGATCGGTTTGGAGGTGGGCGCGATGCGACGGCTCCTCGTTTTGGGCGCCGGTACGGCGGGCACGATGGTGGTCAACAAGCTGCGGCACCGGCTGGCCCGTCCGCAGTGGCAGATCACGGTGGTGGAGGCCAGCGACAAGCACTACTACCAGCCGGGCTACCTGTTCCTGCCGTTCGGCATGTACACGCCGCAGCAGGTGGTCAAGCCGACCCGGCCGCTCATCGCCGAGGGCGTGGACCTGGTGTATGGCGAGGTGGACCGGGTGGACGCGGCCGAGCAGCGGGTGCGGCTCACCGACGGCCGTTCGTTGCCGTACGACTACCTGGTGATCGCGACCGGGGTGACGCCGCGGCCGGATCAGACGCCGGGCATGCTCGACGGGGGCCAGTGGCGCAAGCGGATCTTCGACTTCTACACCTACGACGGCGCGCGCGCCCTCGCCGAGGCGCTCGACACGTTCGATGGTGGCCGGTTGGTCGTGCACATCACCGACCTGCCGATCAAGTGCCCGGTCGCGCCGCTGGAGTTCACGTTCCTGGCCGATGACTGGTTGCGCCGGCACGGGATGCGGGACCGGGTCGAGTTGGTGTACGTCACGCCGCTGCCCGGCGCGTTCACCAAACCGATCGCGTCGGCCCGGCTCGGGTCCATGTTGGACGACCGCAAGATTGTGGTGGAGTCCGACTTCCTCGTCGAGCGGATCGACGGCACGTCGCTGGTGTCGTTCGATGAGCGGGAGATCCCGTTCGACCTGCTGGTCACCGTGCCGCTGAACATGGGCGCCGACTACGTGGCCCGCTCCGGGCTGGGCAACGAGCTGAATCTGGTGCCGGTCGACAAGTACACGATGCTCGCCAAGGCCGATGAGCACATCTTCGCGTTGGGGGACGCCAACGACATCCCGACGTCGAAGGCCGGGTCGGTCGCGCACTTCGCGGTCGACGTGTTCGTCGACA
>WNGA01022435.1_pt1 | contig 10467 bp, 8 predicted proteins | sample 5400061 | NCBI WGS metagenome assembly WNGA01 (sample SAMN13153366, study PRJNA577476) | soil metagenome | isolation source: 100 cm soil or saprolite under grassland replicate 2 | place: USA:California | collected 2016-06-15
GGATGGCAACCACCGCGATCGGACTCGAGGTTGTGCCGGTCGGCGACCTAAAGCAGTTCTCCGAGATGGACGGCGAGCACAGTAGGAGCTGGCTGGCGCCGCTCGAGCTGGCCAAGCAGCACGGCGTCGCGGTGCTCAGCGACGACCTCGCACTCCGTGGGCTGGCCCGGTCGCTTGGCATCCCGACATTCGGCTCGATCGCGGTGCTCGATGCTCTGGTCGCCGCGGGCCACCTCGACCGCGCCGCCCGCGACACCGCGCTGCTCGAGCTCCGGCGAAACTGGATCGCGGACCTTCCGTTCGACGCCGAGCAACTCCGCACGGTGGCCGAGGCCGACCGGTGGCGCCCTGGACCCGCCTACTTTGCGTTGGCGCGCCCGGCCACGTGGCAGGACCGACGGCAGGTGCTCGACTTCTACCGAGCCGGGCAACGCCAGATCGCCGCCGCTGACCCCGCCTATCTTCCCGACTGGCTCCACGCGGCCATCCTCGGATTTGCCGGTGGCCAGCCACCGGCGGCGGCCACGTTCGGAGCGGGGCTGCTGCTCACGGTCACTACGCTCCAGGCCAACATGGACGCTGAGATCTTCGCCGAGCTCGTCCCGGCCGCTCGGCAGGCCGCGACGGAGCTTGGCGGCGGTGACCCCCTGCCGCAGGCCGTCCGGGATATCGCTGCGGTGTTCATCGAAGCGCTCGGTCACGCCGAGGGCGCCCGCTACGCCCTGCTGCACGCGTTCTCGGCGCTCGATCCGGCCGATCGCCTGTTGGCCGTCCGCGAGCTGGTCAACCAGCGCTCGTGACCTGGTGAGCACCATGAGCGCCTGCCGCAGCGCCAAAGCCGGACAGCTGCTCGGCCTCCGAATTGCTCGAACCTGGCGTCGCTGCACTGCGCCGCCCGAGCGCCCGCCGATCAGCTGACTACCTTCGACACCTTCGCCGAAGCTGCGGTCTTCTGTGTCCCTGGCCTGCCGCAAGGCGGATGTGCAACCGACACTCGCCCCGTGGGCGACGTGGTCCCGATCCTCGTGCGCGTTGTCGCCCGTCCCGCGCTCCTTGGCCTGGCCGTCCTCTCGATCCGAGGCCGGCTCAAACGCTGAAGCAACTGCATCGGCGCGATGGCGGCATCGATTTGATAACAGTGCTTCTGCATTGGCTCACCCTGGCAAGACCGATCGCAGTCACGTCCTGCACACGATCCACGATGCAACCCTCCTGGTCAGAGAGCTGCCACCTGGCGTGGCTAAAGATAACCCTCGACCCGCAGCGGCAGGTGAGCACGGAGTCGCCGAGATGGCCGCAGGGGCAGGGGTTCGCCGCGGCGTTATGTAGGTCGTTCGGAGGTGTCCGTTGTTCGGGGTCGACGCCGGGCTGGCCTGACCTCAGAAGCGGTCAAGCCTTCGCTGGAGCTGTTGGTCGACTTGTTCGAGAAGCTGTTCAGCAAGGTCGAGCGCCGCAAGGGCTGTATGGGGATCGTGGAGGCCGTGGAAGGCGGCGTTGCGGGTGTTGATGAGCATGGTGTGCTGGTCGTCGGTGCCGATCGGGAGTTCAAGCGCCCGCACGATCTGCAGCCGCCAGGACATACTCAGGTAGTTCAACGGGTCGGGGAGCTGCTGGTCTCCCGCTTTCTCTTGCCACTTTTCCGCCTGCTTCCGCTGCTGGTCGTCCAGGGCCTGCCAGGCGGCGTCCCGGTAGCGCTCGGTGAGCAACAGGGAGTTCAGCTTGACGTCCAGCGTGAGCAGCCCCATCGCCACCGCGGCGGTGCCGGCCGCGCCCGCGAAGTCCGCAACGGCGATGATGTGGGTGATCGCATCGTCGCCGATGACCAGCAGTGGATGGTATGGGTCGTCCCGTAGCTTGCGGGTCACCTGGCGGAGCGGCAGCGTCCGCTCGATCACCCGGTCCCGTCGTGGGCTCTCGGCAACCTCGCCTGCATGCCGGGAGGGTGTCGCGGCCGCCGCGTGCCGGGCGGCCTCGCGGAACAACACGAGCAGCCGCTCACTGTCCACCAGCGCGAGGTCGAAGTCGTTCTCCTCGAGGAACTCGAGCGCCTTACCGATCAGCAGGGTGGGATCCAGGGGCTCCGCGATGGGCACCATGACGGTTTGGGCGGTGAGGTGCTCGTCCAGGAACCGCGCCAGTTCGTCACGGTCGAGCGTCGGCATGAGCCCCCTCCTTCGGGCCTGGGCCGGCCTCACCCGGACTGTGGGCAGGTCAGGTGCCGAGCAGGGCGTTGACCTTCTGGAAGATCTGGCTGGCGGCGTCGAGCGTCTCCGGCGGAACCCCGCTGGGGTCGGCCTCGATCTGGTCGGCAAGCGCGCGGGCGGCCTTCCACTTCTCGAACTCGCCGTGTCCCTTGCGCGCGAACACCGCGGCGAGCCGGTCGATGATGTTCGGAAGCTGCTTCTCGTCGGCGTTGAAGCGCAGGTCGATGCTGCCGTAGGCCTGCTTCACCGCGGCCAGGTAGTAGGGGTCGGGGAACAGGTCCTCGGTCTCGCCGCTGGTGTTGCCGTCCGGGGTGTGGTCGCCTGCGAACACCGTGCGGTTCTCGTCGCCGAGCAGCCGCTCGACGAGCTTCCGGCCCTCGCGCCGGCCGGGCTCGTCGCCGTCGAGCACGGCCACGAGGTCGACCTGGTGGCCGACGAGCATGCTCGCCAGCGGGGTCATTCGCGTGGCGCCGCCGCTGGGCGTGATGATGACTGACGGGTGCAGGCCGTCCCGCCCGGTGCTGCGGGCGGCGTGGTCGAGGGCCTTGAAGATCCAGTAGTCGGTGATGCCCTCGACCGCGACCTGCCGCTTGGAGATGAACAGCGACTGGACCAGCTGGTAGCCCAGCGCGGCCTGGAGGGGGAACAGGGCGTCCTTGTCCTTGGGCCAGACGTCGTCGCTGATCTGCGTCGACCCGCTCACCGGGTCCTCGTGGACGGGGCGGACCGTCTCGAGGTGCTCGGCGTCGATCATGAACGGCGAGTGGCTGGTGTAGAGCACCTGGTTGTCCTTGGAGATCCTCTGCAAGAACTCGACGACCTTGGCCTGAGCGGTGCCGTGCAGCGAGGTGCCGGGCTCGTCCAGCAGCAGGATGCTGTTGACGTGGGCGTCCTCGGCCTCGACCAGGAACACCAGGAAGAACGAGAAGAAGTACTGCATCCCCGCGCTGCGCTGGTCGAGCTCGATCTCGCTGGGGTCGAGGTCGTCGGAGACCCAGACCCGCAGGTAGTCCCCGTCGATCTGGTAGCGAAAGGTGTGCCGGCGCTGCAGCCACCAGTCCGCGAACTTGCGGGTCATCGCCTGGGACGCCGAGGACGCGCGGATAGCCCGCTTGTCCACCTGCCGGCGCACCGTCTCATCGGCCGCCGCGTTGCGCTGGTGCTGGCCGAGCTGGTGGAGCTGCTCAACGTCGAGGCCGACGTGGCGGAACAGGCAGTGGGTGGTGCGGACCCGCGGCGCGTTGGGGGTGGACTGGAGCTGCTGCACGAACGTGGGGATGTGGACGGCGCTGTCCAGGACGTCGTAGCGGTCGAAGTAGACGAACTGGGGCATGTTGTCCACGACCCACTGGCGTGCCTCGCCGAGCTGGGCGGCGGTCTGGTTCTGCTCCGCGACGCGGCGCAGCGGCTCGGCAACCGGGGCGAGACTGGACTGGTGCCACTCCTCGTTGACGAACTGGGTCACGGCCCTGGCCAGCGCGTCGGTCTGCGCCACCTGCACCTGCCCGCCGTCCGGCAGCGCGGCGACGGCCTGGTCGATCGCGGACTCGATCTGCGCCTTGAGCGAGCGCAGCTCCTCGCCGTGCCCTTCCGGGGCGAGGGCTTCCTCGAGCCGGTCCCGGGCCTCGCCGGCGGCGTTCAGCGCCTGCCGCTTCGTCACCCGCTCGACGCCCGGGGCGGGATCAAACCCGACCGCGTATTCGCCCGAGTAATACCTGGTCACCCTCGCCACCGTGACGTCGGTCAGCTCGGCGCTGATCGCGGCGAGTTCGGCTCGATCGTCGTCGTCCAGCGTGAGCCGGACGCTGGCCACGGGCCAGTCGCGGGTGTCGAACTCGTCGGTGTAGCGGCGGCGGGGGAACTCCCGCAGCCCGTCGTAGCCCTCCCCGTCCGAGGGCTTGATCTTGGACAGGCCCCGCAGCACGGCCGACTTGCCGGCCTCGTTCTTGCCGACCAGGACGGTCAGGTCACGGCAGTTGATCCAGCCCGTGTCCTCGATCCGCTTGTAGTTCTGGACGCGGAAGGCTTCGAGTTCCACCGATCTGTCTCCATGTCCCCCGGGGATGACCCCGGTGTTGCTTGTCGCCGACGGCCGCGGCGTCGATGCTGTCCGGCTTGCCCAGGGCGGGCCGGTCAGGTGCGCGTCTCAGGCCTGCGAGTGGCGAGGGGGACGACGCCGACGTGCTGGTCCAGTTGGTTGCGCAGCTTAGCCTTGTCGACCGTGAGCTGCCTGATGATTTCCTCGTAGAGGGTCACGTGGTGGCGGAGCTCCCCGTTGGCACGCCGCAGCCTGGCATGCTCCTCCTGGTGGTCGCAGGCCGCGGCGCCTCGAGCGGGCCGCCTGCCGGCGGCTGTCTGCTCGGCGGCGGCGTCGAGCAGGTCGTCGACCAGCTGCCGGTAGTGCCGGTAGAGCGCGGGGCGGCTGATGCCAAGGCGGGCGGCCAGTGCCGTGGCGGTTGGCCGGCCGCCGGCCATGGCTGCCTTGAGCAGCTCGGTCGCGGCGGCGCGCACCTGCGCCTCGGTCGGGAGCGGCTGCCTCATGCGCCGCCGCCGGTCGTCTCAAGGAACCGGATGATGTCGTCGCGCTGCTGGGTGAGCCGGTGGCGCAGGTAGGGCGCGAGCGTCCGGTCGCTGAGGGCCTGGTCGAGGCGGGCGAGGTGTTGCCGCCAGGCGGCCAGGTTGTCGCCGGTCAGGGCGACGTTGCGGCAGGCCATGGGCTGGCAGTCGGCCAATGCTGGTCCCTGATCGCTGGGCGTGCCGGCGCGAAGACACAGTGCCTTGTCGGGGTTGAAGACGCAGGTGACGAACTCGCCGGGGAAGACGCTCGGGTCGTGGCGGCGCATGATCAGCCGCAGGCGCCGTGGGTCGGTGACCACGGTGCCGTTGAAGCGGGCCTGCCGGCCGAACTGTTCCAGACGGACCTCGGCCTCGTCGGCCGCGGGGCCGCTGATGCTGGTGGTCTTCGACCATGGCCAGCAGCCGCTCGCCGCGCTCCAGGGTCTCTTCGGCCTCGACCTCGGCGCGGAACCCTGAAGCGGAGGCGCCGGCGTAGCCCTCGAACATTTGGACACGCTGATGGTGGTAGGCGATCGCGCCGGCGATCGCGCCGCCTGGGCGGCGGGCGATAAACCAGGCCAGGGTCCTGCGGAACTGGCTGGTGGACGGACGCCAGGGGCGCCCGTTGACCAACGGGATGCGGTCGGGAAGGTTGTGGGCGTTGCAGTAGTCGTTGACCCAGCCGATGAACCTGACCAGGTCGTCGTTGATCTGGCTGGTGGTCTTGGCGCCCGGGGCGCGTGTCCTGGACGCCCACAGCGAGCTCGCCGGCAGGGCGAACAGCAGCGGCTGGTCGGGCGGCTGGAGGCGTTCCAGCACCTGGATGGCCTGCTCGACGGGTTCGCCGACGACCCAGGTGGCCTCCACGCCCATCGGGGTGCTCTCCCCCTTGAACGCCTGCCCGGTCACGCGGCGGCGGTAGGGTCGGCCGGTGTTGTCGCGCAGCACGGTCAGGCAGCCACGCTGCAGGTGCTTGACCTCGCTGTCGCGCATGCCCGACAGGTAGGCGACCACGATGTAGCAGGCGGTCTGCAGCAGCCGGTGCAACCCGGGCAGGTCCTGGTAGCGGATCGCGGGCTGCCACGGACGCCCGTCGACCTGACCGCGGACCGGGTGGCGCAGCCAGGTGTCGCCGGCGATGCCCAGCTGTTCGGCGGCGGCGTCGATGAGCTCGATAGGTCACCACGGGCGAGGGTGGCGGGGTCGCAGTCCATCTCGCGGCCCAGGTGGGCGTAGTTGACGCCACCATCGCGGGCGCCGGGCCGCCGATGCGGGTTGGTGTTGCGGGGCAGGGGGCGCTGCTCGGCGCGGTAGCGGTCCAGCAGGGCCTTGAGCTGCGCGCGGACCTGACCGCGACGGACGCGGGCCGCGCCGCGCCGGCGCCGGCTGGGCCCGGTGTTGGCGTGCAGGGCCAGCCACTCCGCACCAGCGCCCAGCACGTCGTCGGCGAAGTCGTGCACCCACCGCAGCGCCCAGCCCAGCAGCGGTCCCAGCACCGCCTCTGGGATGCGCGCGGTGGCGTTCTCCCGGTCGCGCCGACCGGGGGCGTTGACCCAGGCGTCCAGGCGGGCGGGATCCAAGGCCAGCCGGTCGCTGGGCAGCGCCGGCCCGTAGAGCCAGAACCTCCGCACGGCGCGTCCCAGCACCAGCCGGTGCTCGGCGGTGCACGCCATGGTGAGCAGGTGCCGCTGGTAGGCCTCCAGGTGCTCGGCGGTGACCGCGCCGAGCGTGGCGACGTCGTGCTCGTCCAGCCAGGCCAGGAACTGCTTGACGCCGTCGAAGCAGCCGCGGATGGTCAGGACGTGCAGCTGGCGCTCGCCGGGTGGTGGCGGGCCGACCAGCAGCGCATAGAACAGCTCGTTGGCGACCTGCTGGAAGCGCTCGGGCAGGACCGGGAAGTTCAAGATCACCCGGCGGTGGTGGCGCATGTGCAGCGCGGGCATCAGGTCCCAGACCTGGTCGCCGAACCGGGAGGTCGACTCCACGCGGATGCCGGGGCGCAGGGGCCGGGTGGCCAGCACCAACGCGTCCGGCGTGATCGGGCGCGGCAGCGCACGCTGGGACGCCTGGGTCACCGCGGCTCTCTGGGGCCGTCGAGCAGGTCAAGGCCGAGCTCGGCCGGGGTGGGCTTGGCGCGCTCGGCATGGGCCAGCTCGGCCGGGGTGAACTTGGGCAGGACGTCCTCGGTGATCAGCAGCCAGGTGTGGCCGTGCCGACGCCACCAGGCGTCCAGGTCCATCGCCTGCCGGGCAGCCTCCAGGTGGTCCAGCAGCGCCAGCAGCCGCGGGAGGTGCTGGTGGGTAACCAGCGCGTTCTCGCACCGCAGGCACCACAGCACCGACACCCGGCAGGGGCCTGCGCCGTCCTGGAAGGGGCTGTGCTGGTTGTCCAGGCAGGCGGCGAACACGGTGTCCAGGTCGCCGTCCAGGGCCTGCCGGGCGGTGGTGGCGCTGACCTCGAGGCGGCTGGCCGCCGCGGCCGGGTCGTGGCGGAGCGGCTCGAGCGGACCGGCAAGGACGCGCAGGTGCGCGCGGTGGGCCTGCTGTTGGGCGTCGGCCAGCGCGGCGGTGACCTCGTCGGCGGCCCACTCTCGTAGTGGCGGAACAGCACGTCGATGGTGTTGGTCCGCACCGCCGAGGGCAGGTGCCCGCCGGCCGCCTTGGTGGTGCGGACCTCGACGGTGGTCTTGAGCCGGCCCAGGTGCAGGCTGAGCGGCTGGTCGTCGTCGCCGCGCAGGTCATGCAGGCGCGCCCAGCGGTCCAGGTTGAGCTTGCGGCCCAGCAGGCTGGCGAACGGGGAGATGTGGCCGCTGCGGGCCGCCCAGATCGACCAGATCGTCGACGAGCCGCTGAACGACCGGCTGCGGCGGGTGAGTTCCTGCAGCAGCGGGTAGTAGCCGCCCGGCGTGTGCAGCTGGCGGCTGGGCCGGCCGATCTCCCAGTGCACCGTCTGGCGGCTGCGGCCGGGCCCGCGGCGCCGCTTGACGACCTCAAGGGCGACCACCCGGCCGTCCAGGACCTGGTGGCTGACGGGCAGCTCCTTGAGCGTCTCGACGTTGCGGCCGGTGACCCCAACCCCGAGCACCAGCAGCGGCGCCAGGTCGGCGTCCACCAGGAACAACCGGCTGGCCGAGGCGATGGTCGCCGGCCAGTCGGGAAAGCCCCGGTCGGTGAGGCCGCGGGTGGGCACCACGCCGGTGCGGGCGATCTCGGCCAGCTCCGCCTGGGCGTGGTCCAGGGGTTGTGGCAGTGTCGCGGCCAGGGCGAGGGCGGCCCGCCGCTCGCCGGCGCGGAGCCGGTCACGGATCGCGGCGACATCGCAGCGCGCCGCCACCATGATCCGCTGGAACTCCTGCTCGGAGTAGCCGGGCCGGCCACCCGAGTCGGGGCCGAGCACGCGGCGCTGCTCAAGCTCGGCGACCAGGTCAGGACGCAGCCGGTCTCGCGGATCGACCTTGCCCAGCAACACCCGCAACCGTCGCAGCTCGGCGTGGATCCTCCGCTGGCCGCAGCTGCTGGCTCGGTGCAGCGCGTAGCGGCGCAGGTGCTGCGGGGTCAGCTCGGTGATGTCCCGGGGCGGATGGGGCAGGCTGGCCAGCGCCAGCAGGAACTGCCGCAGCAGCACCCACTCGGTCCCTGCCGCGGCTCGCGTTCGCAGCTCGCCGGTCGGGCCAAGGCGCGTGGCGAACGCGGCGACCAGGTCGGCGTGCAGGCCGGGCAGGGGCAGCTCCGCGAAGGCGAACGTGCGCGTCCGGCCGTCCTCGCCACAGAAGTCCACTTCCAGCCCGGCTGGCCCCTGCCGGACCGGCGGGGCGGGCTCGTAGGCGCCGCCGGGGCGAGCGGCCGGTCGTCCCGGACCGGTCAGGGGCCGGTGGCGCGCCGGTGCGCTGCCAGGCGGCGCCGCGCTCGGCTGGCCGCCCATTAGGAGGTTGGGGGGTGATCGCCGCGGCGTTGGCTGGCCTCGTCGGCGGCGTCGTCGGGGTGCAGCAGCACCGCCGGCTCCCATGGGTCGCCGTCGCCGATAAGGGCAAGCCGGGTCTCCAGTTCGACCTCGGCCAGGACGTGCACGTAGACGAGCGTGGTCTCGATCGAGGCGTGACCGAGCCTGCGGCGCACCCAGTCCAGCGGGTCGCCGAAGACGAGCTGGTAGCTGCGCCGCTGCGCCGGGGTCATCCGGTCAAGCTCGCGCAGGTGGCCGCGCTGGAGCTGCTCCAGGGTGATGACCGCGAACGAGTGGCGCAGCAGGTGCGGGTGGCACCGGACCGCCACGCCGCGGCGCCGGCAGCGCGTGTTGGCGTCGCGGAACGCCGACTGCCATGCCCGGGTGCCGATCGGCATGCCGCGCTCATCCAGCCACAGCGCTGCCGGCTCCAGCCCCGGCGGCGTGCGCACCAGCAGCCGAGCCCGCTCTTGCGGGTCAAGCCGGCGATCGGCACCGGCCGACGAACCCTGGCCATGCGCACCGCCGGCCGGGCCGGGTCCTCCACGACCATGGCGCCCTCGAGCTGCTCGTACCGGCCCTCGACGCGGGCCTGCTCGACCGCGGCCGCGCGCTCGAACCGCACGTAGTCCCAGACCGCCCGCAGCGCCGACGCGGGGATGTAGACCGCCCGGCCCGACCCCCACTTGGCGATCGCCCGCGGCAGCAGGAAGCGGCGGTAGACGCGCTCCTCGGCCAGCGTGGGCAGCTCCAACCACGACAGGCTCACCTGCTCCGACAGCCGCAGCCCGGTGCGCAGCATTAGGTCGCAGAACGCCGTGTTGCGGGCTGCGTGGCGGCCTCGGAACGCTTGGTCGGCAAGCCCGTCGGGCCGATAGCCGCGGATCCCGACGTCGCGCCACTGCCGGTAGGCCGTCGGCGTCAGCCAGGCGATCCTGCCACGTCGAGCGTCGTGGGAGCGCTCGGCCGGTGTCTGGCCTTCCTCGACTCCCCAGTCCCGTCGCCGCCGCCACGGCCGCTGCTCGATCGGGTTGGTCTGCACCAGGCCGTGGTCGACTGCCCACCGGTAGAACCTGTTGGCCGTGGCGACTTCCCGGTCCCAGGTCGAGCCTTCCACGTGCGGCCCCGCCGGGTCCTTGCGTCGCCAGTACTGGTAGGCGGCCCGATCCTCGCCGGTCGCGTCCCGCCAGTTCTTCCCGCCCCGGTTGGACCACAGGAAGCTCAGCCAGCTGCGCAGGTCGTAGGCGATCGCCCGCTGGGTGTTCTCCGGCCCGGCCAGGATCTGCGCCCGCTGGAAGTAGCGGTTCAGCTCGATGTCGTAGCGGCCATCAAGGTCCAGCAGGAACGGCAACCCCTCGGGGATGCCCTCGGCGTCCAACCACCCGTCCAGGTCTGCGCGGTCCCCAGGGTCCCGCCGAAGTGTCGTGATGTCCGGTTCATGAGCATTGGATGCCGAGCAGGGTGAGGGGCCGGGCGGGGTCACGGCCGGTATGTCGGAGCCCGGCGGCGATGTTGGTGATCCCGGCCAGGCGTAGCGCGCCGATTGCGAGGTTGCGCAGGGTGGCCATGGCGCGGGGTGCGGTCCCGGTCCGCACCCGGGAGGCGTCCTCGGTGAAGGTCACGTCGCGAACCCAGTGCAGGGTGTTCTCGATCGTCCAGTGCCCACGGAGCAGGTCGGCCAGCTGCGCGGGGCTGGCCTGGGTGAAGGTCAGGTCGGTGACCGCGTAGACGACTACGGTGCGCCAGCGGCGGCTGTGAAGGTCGCGGA
>WNGA01035074.1_pt1 | contig 10467 bp, 4 predicted proteins | sample 5400061 | NCBI WGS metagenome assembly WNGA01 (sample SAMN13153366, study PRJNA577476) | soil metagenome | isolation source: 100 cm soil or saprolite under grassland replicate 2 | place: USA:California | collected 2016-06-15
GCCAGACCGCGGCGCGGCGCTTCAACACGACCCTGCTCACAATCTTTGCCCTGCTCGCGGTCGCGCTTGCGCTCGTCGGCATCTACGGCGTCACCGCGTACGCGGTGACGCAGCGGACGCGGGAGCTCGGCATCCGGATGGCGCTGGGGGCGCGCGGCGTTGACGTGGTCGGACTACTAATGGCGGAGAGCCTGCGCCGCGTAGCGGCGGGCGTCGGGTTGGGGCTGCTCGTGGCGCTCGGCGTCACGCGGGCGCTCAGCGCCATGCTCTTCGAGGTGGAGCCGAGGGACGCGACAACGTTCGTGGCGACGGCGCTGCTGCTGGTCGCCGTGGCGCTGCTGGCGACGTGGGTCCCGGCGCGCCGGGCGACGAAGGTGGATCCGATGGTGGCGCTCCGCTATGAATGACCTCCGTCAGGCGCTTCGGGCCTTGCGCCGCGCGCCTACGTTTACCGCGACGGCGGTCCTGATCCTTGGTCTCGGCATCGGGATGGCGGTCGCGATGTTCACCGTGGCCGACACGGTCCTGCTTCGCCCGCTCCCGGTCCGCGACCAAGAGAGGATTGTCCTGCCACGCATCGTTGACCCGCGTGGGGTTGATCTCATGGTGGCGCCCACGGAGTTGGACGAGCTGCGGCGCGAAAGCCACACGATGTCTGCCATCGCTGGCGAGGCGCACCAGGGTGCGTTCGGCTTTGTGCTGTTGGACGGCGATCGCTCGCTCGTGCTCCGGGCGGCGTGGGTCACGGGGAACTTCTTCGATGTACTCGGCGCTCGCCCGGCGCTCGGCCGGTTGTTTCGATCGGAGGACGAATCCCTCACCGAGCCCTCGGTGCTGGTGGTGAGCTACGACACGTGGCAGCGGCGCTTCGCCGGCGACTCCGCTGTGCTGGGACGCCAACTGACGAATCCGTATACCCGGCGGCGCTACACGATCGTGGGTGTCGCGCCCGCCGGACTCGCGTACCCCGCCGGCGCAGAGTATTGGAGCCCCTTGGTGTATGGCGGTGGGCTCGACGTCGTCGCCCGCCTCGCTCCGACTGCCACGCCCGCGGCGGCGCGGGCCGAGTTCCTCTCGACCATGCGGGAGATGTACCGGAAGCAACACGCCCGCGACCGGGAGGTGGTGGCTGGAGCCCGGATCCGCACGTTCTCGCAGGCTGTCCTCGGGGATGTGCGACCAGTCCTCCAGGTGCTCACGGCAGCGGTGGCGCTGCTCCTCGTGCTGGCCTGCGTCAACGTTGGCAGCCTGGTCCTGCTCCGCGTGGCGACGCGGACGCATGAGCTTGCGGTCCGCCGTTCACTCGGCGCCACCGCCCGCGACATCGCGCGTCTCCTGCTGATCGAGACCGGGACGCTCGCCATCGTCGGAGGCTCGCTCGGTTTCTTCATGGCGGTGGCGTTGCTCCGCATGCTCGTGGCGCTGGAGCCCGCCGGCCTTCCTCGCACCGACCTCATTCGCCTGGGGAATGCACCTCTGGCGGCGGCAGTCGGTGTGACCCTGCTCGCGGTCGTGCTGGTGGGGGTGCTCCCCGCGCTCGCCGCTGCCCAGACAAGTCTTGCCTCCCCACTCCGCATCGACGCGCGGTCGGGCAGCGAGACCAGGGCGCGCAAACGCGTGCGGCGCTGGTTCGTTGCGGTACAGGTCGCTCTGGCCGTCGTCGTGCTGGCTGGCGCCGGGCTCCTGGCGCGCAGCCTCGACCGGCTGTTGCGAATCGATCTCGGCTACCGCGCGGACCGTCTCTCGTTGCTCTGGCTCACGGTCCCCGTCTCACGTGCTGACGCCGAAGCGAAATTCGGCGCCTTGTTGGACCGGATCCCTCCTGCACTCCGCGCCCTTCCATACTTCCGCACACTCGAGATCCCGTTGCTGCGGGGCCGCGGGTTTCTCGACACCGATCGGGAGAACGCGCCCAACGTGGCGGTCGTCAGCGAGGCGGCGGCTCGGCTCCTCCAGCTCGGGGCCGACCCGATCGGCCAACGCATCCGTATGGCCAGTGACACCAGCGCCGGGGCGTGGCGAACCGTGGTCGGCATTGCCGGCGACATTCACTTTCGCAGCCTCCGGGAGGCGACACCCACGATCTACCTGCCGTCGCGCCAGTACTTCTCGCAGGGCCTATTCGCCGTGCGGACCATCGGCCCCCTGGGGGGTCTGCTGCCGGCGATGCGTCGCGCCGTGCACGACGCCGATCCCGAGGCCGACATCGTGCGCACGGAGACGATGGAGGACCTGCTGGCCGACCAGCGTGCGCTCCCTAGGCTCTCCACGCAACTCATGTCCGGGTTCGGACTCGTGGCCATGCTGCTCGCCGCCGTGGGGCTGTACGGCTTGATGGCGTCGGTCGTCCGCGAGCAGACACGCGAGATCGGCGTGCGCATGGCGCTCGGCGCGACGCCGGGACGCCTGCGTCGCGATGTGCTCGGCGCAGCCCTCAGCCTGACGTCGGTCGGCGCTGGGGTGGGGCTCGTGGTGGCGCTCTTGAGTTCGCGACTGCTCACAGCCCTCCTATTCCAGGTCAGCCCCACTGACCCGATCGCGCTCGCGGGGGCGTGCGTGGTGCTTTTGGGGGTCGGTGTCGGCGCCGCCTTCTTGCCGGCGTGCCGGGCGATGAGGACCGATCCCGCGCAGGCGCTGCGAGTCGAGTGATATGACACGTCTGGCCGAGGACCTCCGCTACGCGCTCCGTCAGTTGCGCCGCGCGCCAACCTTCGCCGCGACCGTCGTGCTCATTCTGGGAATCGGGATCGGCATGGCAACCGCGATGTTCAGCATCTTCCGCGCCGTCGTGCTGCGCAAGCTCCCGGCCATACCGTTGACGGACGGCGGCCGGCCGATCGTGCTGAAGCAGGCGATGGTCACCGCGGGCTTCTTCGACGTCCTCGGTGCGCGTCCGGTGCTCGGTCGCTTGCTTCGGCCGGAGGACGGCTTGGAGGGTGCGGCACCCCTGGCAGTGATCAGTTACCAGGCATGGCAACGGGATTTCGGTGGCGATCCGCGGGTCCTCGGCCGGCGCCTGACGACCACGCAGGACCAGACGAGCTACGCGATCGTCGGCGTGACGCCGCCTGGATTGGATTTCCCCCCCGGGACGGACTACTGGACTCGACCCCGCCCCTTCGACCTCATCGACGTCGTCGCCCGCCTGGCGCCGGATGCCACCCCGTCGTCGGCGCAGTCGGAGTTCCTCGCCATCGCGCGGCAGCTGGACCACGAGCGACGGGCCCCGGCGTACCCGACCGGTGCGGCGGTCCGGACCCTCACGCAGGCCGTGCTCGGCGACGCGAAGCCGATCCTCGTCGCGCTGACCGCGGCGGTCACCTTGCTGCTCCTCATCGTTTGCGTGAACGTCGGCAACCTGCTGCTGCTGCGCGCCTCGTTCCGTGCACCAGAGATCGTGATGCGCCGCGCGCTGGGGGCGAGCTCCCGCCACATCGCCCGCCTACTCGTGGCGGAGAGCGCACTGCTCGCCACGGCCGGCGGCGCCCTCGGCCTCGCCTGCGCGGCAGGGCTGCTGCACCTCCTCCTCGCGTTCGCGCCGGCGCAGGTCCCGCGCATGGACGTGATCCGCCTCGCGGGCACGCCGGTGGACGTGGCCGCCGGCGTGACGCTCGTGGCGGTGATGCTTTTCGGGGTCGTCTCGGCTCTCCTGTCGTCGCGAGGGGATCTTGCCGCTCTTCTCCGCATCGATTCACGCTCGGGAACGGAGACGAGACGGCGACGACGCTTTCGGCAATCGCTGGTCGCGTCGCAAGTAGCGCTCGCGGTCGTCATGCTCGCCGGTGCGGGCCTCCTCGTGCGGAGCCTCGAGCGTCTCGAGCGACTCGACCTCGGCTACGACGCGGACCACCTCTCTATCGTTGAGCTCGCGGTCCCCTACGTGAAGTACGGCTCGAACCAGAAAATCGTCGCGATGTTCGATGACCTCTACGGGCGCTTGCGCGAGGTCCCGGGCGTGACGGCGTTGACACCCATCCTCTATACGCCGTTCGCGGGAGCGAACCTCATGCAGGTCACGCCTGTGTTGGACGGACAGTCGCAGGCCGCGGTGGACGCGAACCCTCCGGTACCCCTCGAAGGTGGAGGGACCGAATACTTCCGCACCTTCGGGATTCCGATCCTGCGTGGTCGCGGCTTCCTGTCCAGCGACCGGGAGCGCGCCCCCAAGATCGTGGTCGTGAGCGAGGCGGTGGCGCGCCGTCTGTGGCCCGGCCAGGACCCGGTCGGCAAGCGCCTCCGGTTCCTCGGTGGCGACCCAACGGACTGGCGGACGGTGGTCGGCGTCGCCGGCGACATCCGCTTCCGCCGCCTGAAGGAAGCCACACCGACGATCTATCTGCCATGGCACCAGCTGGTCACGTTCGGAACCTTCGCGGCGCGCACCCGTGACGCCCTCGCGTCGGTGCTGCCCGCGATGCGCCGCACGGTCCGTGACTTCGACCCCCAGCTCGACGTGTGGGATGCCAGACCTATGGACGACTTTCTCGCCAAACCGCTGGCGCAGCCGCGGCTGAGCACGCTCCTGCTCTCGGCATTCGGACTCGTGGGCCTGCTGCTCGCCGCCATCGGGCTGTACGGCCTGATGGCGGCGGCCGTCCAGGAGCGGACGCGCGATCTGGGCGTCCGCCTGGCGCTGGGGGCGAACCCGGCACAGCTGCGTCGAGCGGTGCTGGGTGCTGCCCTAGGCGTGACCTCGCTCGGTGCCGCCGTGGGCCTCGCTGCCGCGCTCGTCAGTTCGCGATTCCTGACGGCGCTGCTCTTCCAGATCAGTCCCACCGACCCGATCACTCTCGCGGCGGTCTGCGTGCTGCTCGTGGGGGTCGGTTGCCTCGCTGCATACGTGCCGGCGCGCCGGGCGATGACGGTGGATCCGGTGGTGGCGCTGCGCTATGAATGACCTCCGTTACGCGCTCCGCAGCCTGCGTCCGTGATACGCCTGCAAGCCCGACCGGTGGCACGATGCTGAAAGGGGACGTATGAGGGGTTGCGTCGGGTGATCGCACGGGCTGAAGCCCGGCCTCGGCTGCGGGCCCGTCCTGAAGGACGGCGCGGCACCGGCGTCCTTCAGGACGCGTCGGCGCCGAGGGCGCCCTTCAGGGCGTCCAATCAATCGACCTCGCGACACTTCAGGGAGTTTTCCAGCACCCGGTAGGAGGAGACGGAGATGCTGCGAGACGTACGGTACGCCCTGAGGACCCTGCGAAAAGCCCCGGGCTTCAGCGCCGTCGCGATCCTCACCCTCGCCCTCGGCATCGGTCTCGCGACCGCGGTGTTCACCGTGGCCGTCGCGCTACTCTTGCGCCGGCTCCCCGTGCGCGATCAGGACCGTCTGGTCGTGCTGTGGGGACAAAGGCCAGACCGAGACTTCGACTATCCATTGGGGCTCGACGACGGCCGCGAGTTCGCGCGCAGCACGCGTATGCTCGAGCGGGCCGCTTCTGGTCTTGAGCCACGCTGCCTGGCGGGAGCGGTTTGGCGCCGACCCTCACGTACTTGGGCGACAGGTCGTGCTGTATGGCGGTGGTACCGCGTACACAATCGTCGGGGTCATGCCCCAGGGGCTCGACTATCCCAAGGGCACCGATTTCTGGGCACCGGTCGTCCCATCGATGTCCCCGGAAGGGCTGTCGCTGATGGGCTTTTACGTCCTTGGGAGGCTCACGCCCGGTGCGACACCTGCCAACGCGCGCGAGGAGATGACGACCTTGTTCCGGCGCCCCGACACGTCGCCGTGGCAGCGTGACCTGACCGGCGTCGTCCACACGCTGCCGCGGCTCGTCCTGGGGGACGTGCGGCCGGCGCTGTTCGCGTTCGCCGCGGCCGCCGCGTTGCTGCTTCTGATCACATGCACCAATGTTGCCAATCTCCTGCTCGTGCGCGGCCTCGCCCGCATGCGCGAGATCGCGCTGCGCTCGGCGCTCGGCGCCGGGCGCGGGCAGGTCATCGGGCAACTGCTAATCGAGAACGGACTCCTCGGGATCACCGGCGGCGTGCTTGGGATCGTCGTGGCGGCTGGCGCCGTCCAAGTTTTCGTCGCCTTCGCACCGGCCGAGCTACCCCGCCTGGACGAGATTCACCTGAATGCCACCGCGCTGGCCGGCGCCATCGCAATCACCGGCGCCGCGATGCTTCTCTTCGGCCTCGCGCCCGCGGTCCTAGCGTCGCGTGTGCAGCTCGAGCAGTTGCTGCGAATGGGCACGCGGCAGAGCCCCGGCAGGCGCTCCCGGCTCGGGAGGGAAGCATTGGTAGCGGGACAGGTCGGGCTCGCGCTGGTCGTTCTCTCGGCGGGGGGACTGATCGCCAGGAGCCTCATTAACCTCGAACGGGCCGAGCTTTCCCTCGAGCCGTCGCGCCTGCTGATCGGCGAGTTGGCAATTCGCTCCGATCAGCTCGATACCCCGGCGAAGCAGCTCTCAATGCTCGAGAGGCTGCAGTCGCAGGTGCACGCGATTCCGGGCGTGCGCGCTGTCTCGCCCGTGGTCGCCGTTCCCTTTTCGGGAAACGGCGGGTGGGACGGCAAGCCCTCAGCCGAAGGACAGACTGCAGAAGAGGCCGCAGCCAACCCGATGCTCAACCTGGAGGTCGTCGGACCGGATTACTTCGCGGCGTTGGGCATTCCGGTGGTCCGTGGGCGGGGCTTCACGGACGCCGACCGCGCGGGTGCGCCGCCGGTCGTCGTGGTCAGTGAGTCCGCCGCGCGGCACTACTGGGGGTCCGCCGATCCCATCGGCAAACGTTTGCGCAATAGAGCCGACTTGGAGCGGGCAGTCACCGTCGTCGGAGTCGTCCCGGATACACGCTACCGCGACCTGCGGGAGGCGCGCGCGAGCGTCTACTTCCCGCTCAGGCAGTCGTTCTTCCCCTTCATGCCGACGAACCTGGCCATCCGCACGAGCGGCTCACCCGCCGAGCTGGTGCCGACAATCCGGCGCGTGATCAGCGAGGCGGAGCCGGGTGTCGCACTGGCGAGCGCGGCACCGTTCGAGACGTTCCTCGAGGGGCCGCTGGCCCAGCCGCGACTCAACGCGCTGCTGCTCGCCGTGTTCGCGGGCGCCGCGGTCGTGCTGGCCGCCGTGGGTCTGCTGGGCGCGATGGCGACTATGGTGCGCCAACGCACGCGCGAGCTCGGTGTGCGGATGGCACTCGGGGCCACGGCGCGAGATCTGCGCCGGATGGTGATGCGGCGCGGTCTCTTGATCGCAGGCGTGGGAACGGCGCTGGGGCTGCTCGGCGCGCTGCTGGCGAACCGGTTGCTGGTGGCGTTGCTGTACGGCGTGACTCCGACTGACCTGGCGACGCTCACGGCGGTCACCGGGTTCCTCATCGGTGTCGCGGCGCTCGCCAGTCTCGTCCCGGCTCAGTCGGCCACGCGCGTCGATGCGGCGATCGCCCTGCGTGCGGAATAGGCGTGAGGACTCGATCCCCTAACCCCGAGCCCCGACATGCTCCAAGACCTCAAGTTCGCTTTGCGCACTCTCCGCAAGGCCCCCGGCTTCACGTGCGTGGCCGTGCTCACCCTCGCCCTCGGCATCGGCGCCACCACCGCGATGTTCAGCGTCACCAACGGAGTTCTACTGAAGCCGCTCCCGATCGAAGAACAGCAGCGCCTCGTCCTCTTCTATAAGGAAGCGCCGCGCGACAATTCGCTGCGCCCGTTCGCCGTCACGGACCTGACCCCGCTGCGCGAGCGGAGCCGCGTCTTCGCGGGCGTGGCGGGCGTCCAGTACGACGGCGCGTTTCCGTACGTGGTGCAGGCCGGCGATCGTGCGCTCTCGGTCATGATGAGCATGGTTTCCGGAGAATTCTTTCGGGTCTTGGGCGTGCGTCCCGCCGCGGGCCGTCTCATCGAGCCCGCGGATGCTGCGGCCGGCGCCGAGCCTGTCGTGATGATCAGCTACGGCCTGTGGCAGCGCGAGTTTGGGGGCGATCCGCGTGCTGTGGGGCGGGTCATTCGGTTGGGGCAGGATCCGCGTACCATCGTGGGCGTGGCGCCGCGTGGCTTCGTGTACCCGAAGGGGGCCGAGGGTTGGGTTCCGCTCCAGGTCACACGCGACATGATCAGCAACCGGTTCGCGCCCTTCAGCATCATCGGCCGGCTGAAACGGGCCGCGACGCTCGAGCAGGCGCAGGCCGAAGCGACGGCGTTCGTCCGCGAGCGCGAGACCGCCTACCCGCCGGGCGAGATTTTGCTCGGGCAACGTGCGGTCGTCGAGCCGTTTCGAGATGCCGTGATTGGCAACCTGCGAGACTCGGTGCTCATCCTCTCGGCCGCCGTGGGCCTGGTGCTCGTCATCGCCGGCGTGAATGTCGCCTCCCTCCTGATGATTCGCGGCGTTGCGCGGGAGCGGGAGCTCGCCGTGCGGACGGCGCTGGGGGCGGGTTCGAGCAGAATCGCCCGGCAGCTGCTCGTCGAGACCGGCGTCCTCGCCGCGGCAGGCGGTGCCCTGGGAATCGGGCTCGCGTACGGGGCGGTGCGCGGGCTCGTGGCTGTGGCGCCGGCCGAGCTGCCCCGACTCGCGGAGGTGCGTGTCGATGCCGTGGTGCTCGTCTTCGCCGTGGCCGTCTCGATGGCGGCGACTCTGCTCTTCGGCCTCGCGCCGGCTGTCTGGACGGCACGAGCGCCAATGCATCCGACGCTGCGGGGCGGTGCGCAGGGAGGCCGAGAGAGTCGCCGGACGCGCTTCATCAAGCAGGCACTCGTGGTGTCGCAGGTCGCCCTGGCCCTAGTGGTCGTGGCCGGGGCCGGGCTGCTGACGAGCAGTCTCATCAGGCTGCAGCACGTCGACCTGGGTCTCGACGCCACGCACTTGACGCTCGTGAAGGTGAGGGTGCCGCGCCCGAAGTACGCTGCGGTGTCGCGGTGGCTGACGTTCTTCGATCAGCTCGTCGAGCGGCTCGAGGCGCTGCCGGGCGTGGCGGCCACGCCGGTCGTGCTCGCCCCCTTCACCGGCGCGGGTGGCTGGGATGCGACCGTTACCGCGGAAGGGCAGGGGCAAGCCGCAGCGGTCGAGAACCCAACGCTCAACCTCGAGCCCATCGCTCCGAACTATTTCCAGACCATGGGCATCCCCGTGCGTCGCGGCCGTGCGTTCACGGATCAGGACCGCGCGGGCTCGCCGCCGGTGGCGATCGTCGGCGAAGCGACGGCCCGCCGCCTCTGGCCCGGACGGGACGCGGTCGGCAAGCGGCTCACGTTCGGTCTCCCGGACCGGCACGAGCCGTGGCTCACGGTGGTGGGCGTGGTGGGCGATACGCGGTACCGCGAGCTGGCTGTCGCACCTGCCAGCATCTACATCCCGTTCCGGCAGACGGACAGCCCCGGTCAACAACCGACCTATTTGGCTGTCCGGTCCTCCGCTGCCGCGGGGGCGGTGATCGGTGCCGTGCACGCCGCCGCCCAAGAGCTCGATCCCATGGTGCTCGTGGCGGACGCGCATCCGTTCACGCGCCTTCTGGCCGCGCCGCTCGCGCGACCGCGGTTCGACACGCTGCTGCTGTCGGGATTTTCCGTGATCGCGCTGTTGCTCGCCGCCGTGGGTCTCTATGGCACACTGGCGGCGTTCGTGGCCCAGCGCACACACGAGATCGGGGTGCGGCTCGCGATCGGGGCGCAGGCCGGGGACGTGCGCCGACTCGTCCTGGGGCAGGGGATGGCCCTGGCGTGCTGGGGCGTCGTCCTGGGCGTGCTCACTGCGCTCGCGACGGCGCACGTGCTGACCGGTGTCCTCTACGACGTGAGCCCGACCGACCCCGCGACGCTGGCCGCGGTGACGGCGCTGCTGCTGGGCGTGGCGCTGATCGCTTGCTACCTGCCGGCGCGCCGGGCGATGAAGGTGGACCCGATGATGGCACTGCGAGCGGAATAGGTACCGGGGTTCAGCGCGTGTCGCTGCGCTTGTCGCGAAGGATGATCCCGAGGGTAACGATGATCCCGAGGGTAATGAAGAACAAGGGGCCGGCGAGGTTCCCCCCCTCCCGAAGGGAGAGGGGGTCAGGGGGTGAGGACTTGAGCCCCTAGCCCCGAGCCCCAAGCCCCAACAAGCTTGAGCATGCACCCGCGTATTCTCGTTGCAGACGATCAGCCGGACGTGCTGGAGGCCCTGAAGCTGCTCCTCAAAGGCGAGGGCTACGAGGTCGAGAGTGCCACCTCCCCCCGCGCCGTCCTCACCGCCCTCGGCGCCCGGGACTTCGACGCTCTCCTCATCGACATGAACTACACCCGGGACACGACGTCCGGAGCGGAAGGGTTGGACCTCTTGGCGCGGCTCCAGACGCTCGACGCGCCGCCCCCGGTCGTGGTGATGACCGCCTGGGCCAGCATCGACGGTGCCGTCGAGGCGATGCGCCGCGGGGCGCGCGATTTCGTCGAGAAGCCGTGGGACAACCGCCGGCTGCTCGCGACGCTCCGCACCCAGGTCGAGCTCAGCCAGGCGCTGCGCAAGAGCCGGCAGCTCGAGCGCGAGAATC
>WNGA01028481.1_pt1 | contig 10465 bp, 7 predicted proteins | sample 5400061 | NCBI WGS metagenome assembly WNGA01 (sample SAMN13153366, study PRJNA577476) | soil metagenome | isolation source: 100 cm soil or saprolite under grassland replicate 2 | place: USA:California | collected 2016-06-15
CGCGCCAGTCGGGCGCGGGGGTATCGCGCTGGATCGCAGCGGCGACGGGCTCGGCGGTCCCGCCGGGCGCGGCGCCGACGTCCCGTTCGACCTCGCCCGATCCGTGGACCGGTTGGTCCGCGCTCTCGCCCGCCGCTGCCGCCACCCAGACCCGCGTCAGGCCGGCCGGGCCGGCCCGCTGCGCGATGAGCTCGGCGAGCCTGCGCGAGGCCGCGAACGCGTATGCGTCCTGCGTTCGGCTGCCAGAACCGCGAGGCCCCGCGCCGTCGGCCAGCCATGCGTTGAGCGGCACCTTCGCGGCGAGGAGTGGCTTGGTCAGCCTGCCCGGCGGAACCGCGACCTTAAGCGGCTTGGCGGCCAGGCCCGCGTAGTAGGAGGCAAACCCCTCCGCCGCCCAGCGGTCCGCCAGGAGCCAGCCGTTGAACCAGACGTGCGACGCCTCGTGGAGGACGACGAACGGCGCGGCGTCGTAGGCGACCTCGATCCGACCCGTCGCCGGGTCGAAGAGGGCGGCGTATCCGCCGCTCGCACGGGTCACCGCCTCCCGCACGGTCAGGGGACCCACGCCCGGAGTTCCTGCCGCCCAGGCCCTGGCCAGCGGAACGGGCAGGCCGATCACGCTGCCGAGAGCCGGCATTGCCCGCTTGAGCAGGGTCGCCGTCCGGCGCCCGAACGCCGCGTCGTCCTGCCACGCCTCCACGACCATCGGCAACGCTTCACCGGCGGCCTTCAGGGTCAGGGCCGTGACCACATACGCGCCGGGTCGATCGGCCAGGATGTAGGCGAAGAAAGCCAGCGGCCGAGACAGATGGGTCGCGCTGAAGACCTGGGCGCCGCTCGGCGAGTGCGTCGGGCCGGCGAGGGGCCCGCGCAGGACCTCCACCCGGAATCCGGCGGGCATGACGACCGTGACGCTGCCGCCCGGCGTGTCGGCCGATCCAAACGCCCAGACCGGGAACGTGGCGATCGCACTGCCGATGCGGACGTCGCGATCGGCCCGGCCGCCCGGATCGGGCAGGTCGAACGTGAGCCGCAGGTTCAGCGTCCTGCCGCTGTACAGCTTGGTCCCGAAGCCGATCCGCAGGAGCGTCTGGCCGCCGCTCCGGGAGGCGACCCCGACCGTTGGATGGGCGGACGATCCAATCGCCCGGATTCGGAAGTTGGTCGTGCCGGGCAGGACCGCCAGGTTGGCGTGGTCGAACCAGAATCGGCGGATCACTGTGTCCGTGCGATGGTTCGTGGCGGCAATCGACACGGTGATTCGAACCCGGTGACGGCTCGGTTGGACGTCGTAGCGGGCGGAGGCGACGAGCGTCAGCGCCGGTGCCGCGGCATCCACCGGCCGTGCCCCGGCTCCGCCGAGCCAGCCGCCGGCCACGAGCAGGACGGCAACCGCGAGACGAGCCAGGGATCGGGCCACCGCCGATCGAGGCCTCACGACTCCATCAGCTCCGCCAGCTCGTCCGCATAGCGGGCGAACAGGCCGACCTGGCGGCTGACCCGACCGTCCGCCGGGGGCACCTTGCCATCGGGCCAGATCCAGCCGGCCGACTCCTCGGCCAGGACGTCGCACAGCGCCAGGAGGCGCGCCAAGGCCAGGCCCAGCGCATCACGGTCGAGCCGTTCGATCGGAAGCTCGGCGCTCAGCACCGGCCGTTCGTCGGTCGCGATCGCGAACTTGGCGAAGGGGTACTCGTCGTTCCAGCGCAGCAGCTTGCGATAGGAGCGCCGGAAGCCGTCGGTCAGCGGCGGCGCGTAGTGCACCCAGGCGATACACGCGAGTCCCGGGTGCAGGATCACGGTGACCCGGATATCGAACCGCCGCCGGCCATCCAGGACGAGGTCCCAGCTCGTGATCCCCTCGCGTTCGATGCGCTCGATCGGGTCGAGCCCGAGCTCGGACAGCCAGCCGTCAACCTGGATCGGGCTCGGAGCGGCCGGGCCGCGATCCGTCGCAGGCATGGCGGCGAGTCTACCGGACATTTGTACGGCCATCGGCGGCGACGCCGGCCGGGCCGGCCGGGCGAATCCGTCGCGACCCGTTTGGCAGCCGCGACCCCCCGTTCGAAGCGCCTCAGCTCGAGGCGCCTCAGCTCGAGGCGCGGCGGGACCGTCCGGCGACCGACTCGAGCGGTCCGGCGGCCGACGCGGGTCCCTCCGTCGCGACCTGCTCGCGCTCCTGCATCACCGGAACGCTCCGTGGCCGAGGCGCGTCCTTGCGCTCGACCGTCGACCCACTCTTCACGACGCGGGCCGCGAAGTCCGATCGTCGGACGTCGCCGCCGATCTTCACGTTGCGGCCGATCCGCATGCCGCGGGGGACCACCGACCGCTTGCCCACGACAGTGATGCCGGTGTTCAGGCGGCCCGGCTCCTGACGGTTGGGCGTCGAGAAGTCCGCGCCTTCGCCGACGATGGAGCCTTGGCCGACCACGACCTCCTTGTCGAGGATCGCCCGGTCCACCACCGCACCGGACCGGATCAGCGTGTCGAACATCACGATCGAGTCGCGCACGACGGCCCCGACGTCGACGCGCACGCCCGGCGAGAGGACGGAGTTGACCACCATCCCGTTGATGATGCAGCCGTGGCTGATGAGGCTGCGGTGCACCTGCGCCGTCGACCCGACGCGCGCCGGCGCGCGCTCCTCGGAGCGCGTGTGGATGAGCCATTCCTTGTCGTACAGGTCGAGCTCGGGGTCGTCGTCCAGGAGGGCCATGTTGGCCTCCCAGAAGGACTGGATCGTGCCGACGTCCTGCCAGTAGCCGTCGAAGCGGTACCCATAGACCCGGGCGCCGCCATCGATCATCCCCGGAATGACGTGCGCCCCGAAGTCGATCCGGTCCTCCGCCAGCCAGCGCCGGAGCGCCCGTTTGCTGAAGACGTAGACGCCCATGGAGGCGAGGTCGCTCTTGGGCTGCTTGGGCTTCTCCTGCCAGTCGACGACGCGGTGGGACTCGTCCATGGCCAGGATGCCCATCCGGCTCGCGTCGGCGAGGGGCACCCGCCGGACGGCGATCGTGACGTCCGCGCGTTTGGCGCGGTGGGCCGCGACGAACGGCTGGTAGTCCATCTTGTAGACGTGGTCCCCCGCCAGGACGAGGATCGTGTCCGCTGAGTCGTGCTCGATGACGTTGAGGTTCTGGAGGACCGCGTCGGCCGTGCCCCGGTACCACTCCGCGACGCGGCCCCGGGCGATGTACGGCTGGAGCATCTTGACGCCGCCGGTGTTGCGGTCCAGATCCCACGGCCGGCCCAGGCCGATGTGGTCGTTGAGGGAACGCGGGTTGTACTGGGTCAGGACCACGACGTCGTCGATGTCCGAGTTGACACAGTTGGAGAGCGTGAAGTCGATGATCCGGTACTTGCCGCCAAACGGCACGGCCGGCTTGGCCCGTACCGACGAGAGGATGGACAGGCGCTCCCCCTCGCCGCCGGCGAGGATCATCGCCATCGTCCGCTTCATGAGCGCGTCCTCGTGTACGTGACCTGTGGCGTTCCCGGCCGATGTCGCCGCCGGACGCCCGCGCCTTCATCGATGCTAGCACGGCTCAGTTGCGCGTTGGCCTCCGCGCTTGATGGCGCCGGACCTGCCGCGGCGAGCGGGCCGCCGGCCACGGCGGGCGGGCCGGCGGGCCACCGCCGCCGGAGCCACCCCTACACGAACAGGCGGGGGTTCACCCAGGTGTCGTTCATCTTGACGGACCAGTGGAGGTGAGGTCCCGTCGTGTTCCCGGTCATGCCCTCATACCCGATGACCTGGCCCTGGGTGACGAACTGGCCGGCCCGGACCGTGGGCGGATGGTAGCGATTGTCGAGGTGACCGTAGAGCGTCACCAGCTGCTGGCTGTGGGCGATGATCACGACCCAGGCCCCGTCGGAGAGCGGCCCGGCATAGACGACCCGGCCATGGCCCGCGGCGCGGATTGGCGTGTAGATCGGCGCGGCCAGGTCGATGCCGTTATGGAAGTGCGCGCAGCTCCCCAGCGGCGGCTCCCAGCTGAAGCCCGTACAGCCGAACTCCTGCGTGAGGGTGCCGTGCATCGGCCAGATCAGCGTCCCGTTGTAGACCGACGGAATATTGCCGAGCTTGTACTGCGCGGCGATCAGCCGGTCGATCTTGCGGGTGACCTCCGCGTTGGCCTGGGCGGCCGCGACGAGCGCGGCGCGAGCGGCGGCCTTGTTGGTCGCGAGCTTGCGGTAGGCGGCCGCCTGGATCGCCAGCTGTCGCTGCGTCTCGGCCTGGAGCTTGGCGAGTTGGCGCTTGGCCTCCTTGAGGTCCGCCAGGCGAGCGTCCAGCCTTGCCTTCTGGGCGGCCGTTTCCTTGCGTTCCGCCTCGGTCTCGACGCGCATGGTCGTGACCGTCTGGCTGATGGTGGCCAGGACCGCCTGGTCCTCCTTGATCTTGTCGGCCAGGGCCCTGTCCTGATCGCCAATGTCCAGGTAGTAGCCAACGTCGGCCAGGGCGTCGGCGAACGAATCGGCGGACAGGATCGTCTCCAGCAGTGACGTCTCGCCGGCCGAATAGGCGGCCCGGAGGCGATTTGCCAGGATGCCCTTGCGCTCGGTGAGCTCCATGGCCTTGACGTCCTGCTCGACGACCAGCCGAACGAGCTCCTGATCCAGGTCGGCCAGGTGCGCCACGAGTGCGTTGTAGGCACGACGGACCGCATTGACCTTGACGTTCATCTGGACGACGCGCTGCTGAGCCACGACGAGGTCGGTGTTGATCCCGACGAGGGTCGTCTTGGTCTGCGAGATCTCGATCGAGAGGTCGGCCTGAAGTGCGTTCAACTTCGCGATCTCCGCCTTCTGGGCGGCGATCTTGGCGGCCAGGGCCCGCTGTTGGGCCAACGCGGCCGACAGGCTATCGCCTCCGCGAACGGACGGCGGACTCGAAAACTGGCCGAATCCACCGGCCAGCAGAGAAATGAGGACGAGGAAAACAGCCAGTCGCGCAAAGCGACGGGAGGCGATGGGGCGGCAGATCACGATGGCGTCGTCACTGCGCGAGCAGACTCCGTTGAGCGGGGCCCCGGGCGTGGACCCGTGGCCACGTGGCGGCTTTGCCCGCCGGTGATGCGCCGCCCCGAGCGGGCACTGCCCCAGGACGACTCCGGCTGGGCGGCATGCTACCACCCCGCACCGCCATCCTCCAACCCGTACCCCAGGGCCAGCCGATCTGCCTACGCGACCTAGCCCAATCGGACTAGGACGCTCCACAACGCACCGAGCACCAGGAACGGCCCGAAGGGCACGTACGAGCGCAAGGTCACCCGGCGCGCCGCAAGCAACCCGAGGATGACGATCCCGGCCACGAGAACCCCGAACGCAACCCCCACGAGCGCCCGGTAGGCGCCGGCCACGAGCCCGACCGAGACGAGCAGCTTGACGTCCCCGAGCCCGAAGGCCCCTGCTCCGAATAGCAGCGACGGCACGTACAACGCGATGGGGATGATCACGGCCGCGACCATCGCCGCGACGAGGCCCCCGCCCACGAGCGGATTCTGGCCGCTCAGCGCGTAGGCGAACGCGATCGGAATCATCGGGAGGGTGATGAGATCGGGCAGGAGGCGCTGGTCGAGATCCGTTGCGAGGAGCAGGACGAGGGCCACGACGAACGCGCTGAACGCGACGAGCGCGAGACCCACCGGAAATCGCTCGGGCAGGAGGCCGAGCCCGACCGCGCCGACGGCGCCACAGACGACCGTCCGCCAATCCGCGCGCCGGCCGGCCACGAACGGCTCCTCGTGCGCCGGCCAGCGCGTCGCGATCCGGTCCGCGGCGACGCCCCAGACGCCGCCGGCCAGCGCCAGGCCGATTGCGAGCGGATCCATGACAGACCGGAGGGCTGGCGATCGGGCTGGCCGGCGCCGGCGGACTGGCGCCGGCTACCGGGCGCCGGCGAGCGCCAGCTCGACCAGCGTGGCGTGGGTCACACCGTTCGCGCCCCGCGCGGCGAATGACTTGGGCTTGCGGAAGTAGCCGGTGCCGCCGATGTCGAGATGGACCCAGGGCACCGTCGCGAACTCCTTGAGGAACAGGCCGCTCTTCACCAGTCCGCCCTCAGCTGTCGGCGAGGCGTTGAGGAAGTCCGCATACCAGCTGTCCATATCGGGCATGTACTCCTCGACCAGGGGGATCTGCCAGAAGCGCTCGCCGGCGCGCGACGCGGCGGCCTGCACCTCCTGAACCCACGACTGGGGCGTTCCGGCGTCCGTGTTGTTGATCTCCACGACCTTGCCGTTGAGGGCGCGAACCACGTCGCCCGGCCTGGTCGAATGCGAGCCCGGCATGTTCTCCACGGCTGGCGCGATAGCCAGCAGCGGCGTCCCGGGCGCGAGGCGCGCGACGGTCTCGATCGCGGCGATGACGGTCGAGGCCCCGGTCTTGTCCAGCTTCATCTCCTCCATCCGGTCGGATGGCTTGATGCTGATGCCACCGGAATCGAAGCAGACGCCCTTGCCGACGATCGCCAGGCGGCGGCCGAGAGCGTCGCTGGCGCCCTCGTTGCCCGAGCGCATGACGATCATCCGGGGTGGGTTGTCGCTGCCCTGCCCCACCGCCAGGAACATGCCCATCCCCAGCTCGCGGGCCCTCTCCGGCTCGATGACGTCGATCCATAGCCCGTTGCGCTCGGCAATCGACCTGGCTTGGTCGGCCATCCCGATCGGGGTGAGGTCGTTGCTGGCCCGGTTGGCGAGCGTGCGGGCAGTGTTCGCGCCCTCGCCGATGATCCGGCCGCGCTCGGCGGCGGCCGCCACCGCGGACGCGTCCGCCCCGGGCGCCACGATGACCAGATCGTCGAGCGCCGGGGGCGCGGTCTCGACCTTCTCCCGATAGATCGACTGGGGCTCATATCCGCCCTCGATGACGCCGCGGGTCACGAGCTCGGCGGCCGCCTCGGCGCCACCCTCGAGGTGGGTCGCGAGGTCGCCCACGAAGACCGCCAGGCGCCGGACGGTCCGGCCCCCCAGCCGACGCTCGATCGCCGCTCCCAGATGCAGTGCGATCTCGCGATCCACCTCGTCGGCCGGCCCGCCGGCGATCGCGAGGAGGCGGCTGACCGGCAGCTCGCCGGGTGCGGCGATCGCGCTCGTCCATCGCTTGCCGGTCAGCTCACCGAACGCGAGCAGCCCGCGCAGCTCGCCGCCGGATCGGCGGTCCAGCTCGCCCAATGCGTCGATGAGCTCGGGCTCGCCGAAGTACGGCACGGCGAGAACGTCGGCAACGACGTCCCACGGCTGATCGGTGACGACGCGCAGCTGCATGTGAACGCGCTCCTCCGTTGGCTGTTTCGGGACCGGCGAGTGTTCGTGGCCGTCGCTCGCCGGTGAGTGCGACCCCCGCGGGGCAGGCCAATGAGTGCTCCGGCGTGGGCCGATCTGTGAGTAGAGGGAGTGTACCGTCCGAGGCTGGGTCTCCGACGGACGGGCCCGGGCGCTCAGTCTCCGATGGCTCCGGACGGGACCGCGCGGTTGGCTCGCGGCGGCCGCATCGCCAAGCGGCCCACGTGGCCAAACCACGTGGCCAAACTACGTGGCCAAATATGCGCCACCGGGCTCTTGGACCAATTGTGGCCACGGTCTGGTCGGCTCGACGGTTGGGGTCCGCGGTCGCCACGCATGAGTGCCTCTGCAGCGGGCAGAAGTTCTGCTGCGAAACGGGCTCGGCGTGGCCCAAGAGCCTCGGTATGAATAATTGACCGCGATTCGGCGCGATTCGTCAGGTAGTAGTCGCCGGAGGAATAGCTGGCCAGCCCCAGCCGCATCGCTGCTCCCCTAGGGCGCGGAAGGGCTTCCCACGGGCGCGGCCTCGGTTGCGTCACCCGCGTTGAACGCGTCCAGGGCGTCGGTCAGCCGGCCCTTGGCCTCCTCGATCCCGATGACCGCCTGGTTCAGGCCGCCGCGCGCAACGTCCGACATGATGACGATCAGCCCACGCGTGTCGCCCGGCAGGAGCGCGCGCGCCGCCTGCTCGGCCTGGTAGGCCTTCTCGACCGCGGCGGTGACCTTCGAGCCGGAGGTTCGGAGGACCTTGTACAGCGCGCGCAGCGCCCGGTCGTAGTCCGCGTTCCGGTCGATCCACTGGGTGAGAATCGCCACGTCCACGCTGGCGGCCATCGCGTCGCGCTGTTTGCGGGCGTCCGCAATCGCCGCGTCCGACTCGGCGAGCTTGGCGAGGGCCTCGGCGTACTTCGCGGCCGTGCCGAGCTTGGCTGCCGCGGCGGTGGCCTGGTCATGATCGGCGAGCGTGGTCCGCAGCCGCAGTGCGCCGAGGCTGCCCGCGGTGAGCCGGCCCCAGGAGTCGGTCAACCCGCCCGTCGCGTCGAGTGCCCCGGTCAGCGTCTGGTAGCGGCGAAGCGCGGCGCCACCGAGCCGGCCCTCGGCTCCCGGACCCACGTCGGGCAGTGTCGCCAGCTTGGCACGGAGCGCGAGCGTCTCGGACTCGATCTTGGCCAGGACGTCGTCGCCATCCTTCACGGCCGCCGCCAGCCCGGCCGTGTTGCCGTCGTTGACGGCCAGCAGGGCGCGCGTGCCGAGGTCGCCCAGGCCGTCGACGTCCTGGGTCAGTGTCCCCAGGTCGGCCGCGGCCGTGGTGAGACCGGGCAGGATCCGCTGATCGGCCGACCAGGTCAGCTCAGCCCGGGCGGCCGTGCCGGGCTGGTGGGCCATGCCGCCGACGAGCCCGGCCGTCCCGAAGGCAAGGACCAGCGCGCAGGCGAACCAGGCCAGGCGCAGGCCGAGCGATCGAAGGGGACCGCGCCGGTGGACGACCTCGGGCTCGGGACCCGCCACGGGAGGCGGCGTCGGGGTGCCGGCAAAATGGGCAGAGACAGGGACATAGGCTGGGCCTGAGGCTCGTCTGGAACCTCCGTCATCGTCGCCCGGCATCATCGCCCGGCATCGTAGCATCGGGCGATCATGACGGACCGACTTCGAGCATCGCTCGAGCAATGGCCCAAGACCGAGCTCCATCTCCATCTCGACGGCTCGCTGCTCGTCGAGACCGCCCTGGAGCTGGCCCGATCCCGTGGCGTTGATGCCCCCCGGGACATCGAGGGGATGCGCGCCGCGCTCGTGGCACCCGAACGATGCGGCTCCCAGGCGGAGCTCCTGCGCGCCTTCGACCTGCCCATCGCCCTCTTGCAGGACGCGGAGGCGCTGGAGCGGGTCACCCGCGAGCTGGTCGAGGTCAAGGCGATCGACGGCGTGCGCTATCTCGAGATCCGGTGGGGTCCGCTGCTCCACACAGCCCGCGGGCTGGCGGTCGACGCCGGCATTGCCGCCGTCTGCGCCGGTGCGGAGGCCGGGGCCAGCGCCGCCGCCGCGTCGCGTCGGGCCATCGAGGTCCGGCTCATCGCCACGGCCCTGCGCTCCCACGATCCGGCCGCCAACGTGGCGCTGGCGGAGGTCGCGGGGCGCTTTCGAGATCGCGGGCTCGTCGGCTGGGACCTGGCCGGGCTGGAGGAGCAGTACCCCGATCCGCTGATCCACAGGGCCTCGTTCGAGGCGGCCCGAGCCGGCGGCCTCCGGATCACGCTCCACGCCGGGGAGTGGGGCGGCGCGCCACAGGTCCGCCGGGCGCTGGCCCTGGAACCGGAGCGGATCGCCCACGGTTCGCCCGCGATCGAGGACGACGCGCTCTGCCAGGAGCTCATCGCGCGCGGGGTGGCCCTTGACCTGTGCCCCACGAGCAACGTCCAGGCCGGCATCGTCCCCTCGCTCGAAGCGCATCCGCTCGCCCGCCTCCACCGTCGCGGCGTGCCCGTCACGCTATCGACCGACGACCTCACCGTCGCCGACGTCACGCTCACCGAGGAGTACGCCCGAGCGATCGAGCGGATCGGCCTGACGCCGGCCGAGCTCTGGGCGATCGACCGGGGCGCCCTCGACCGAGCCTTCGCGGACGACGCCACGCTGACTCCACTGCGCTCCGAGTTCGACGCCTGGTCTATGGCGAATCGACGCTGAGGCCGGCTCAGGCGACGCCTCGCTGCCGCTCCTCTACCTCGGACCTGGACCCTGGTGAGGCTGGGTCCCCAAGCGATGGAACCGGGCAGCGTCGGTCGTTTGGTGCGGCTTGGTCCCCAAACGACCGGGGAAGGCGGTGATTCGGGCCGATTCGGGCCCTCGCCGTTGGTCCGCCGGTCGCTTGGTGCCGCCCCGGCTGAGTCTGCCGGGTGACCCTAGCCTGCGGCGAGTCGCTCAAGCGCGGCGGCGAGCTCGGCCGCATCGGCGGCGACGGCGGTCGGGCGCTCGCCGGGCGGCAGGGCATCGACTGCGGTCTTCGTCGTCACGCCGGTCAGCATGAGGATGCAGCGGGCGCCAACCGCCCGAGCGGCTGCCAGGTCTGTCACCACCCCGTCGCCGATCATCACGCCCTCGTGCGCCTCGGCGCCTACGGTTGACGCGGCCTCCTCGAGCAGCAGCGGCTGCGGCTTGCCGATCGTGACGTGCGGTTC
>WNGA01013442.1_pt1 | contig 10463 bp, 4 predicted proteins | sample 5400061 | NCBI WGS metagenome assembly WNGA01 (sample SAMN13153366, study PRJNA577476) | soil metagenome | isolation source: 100 cm soil or saprolite under grassland replicate 2 | place: USA:California | collected 2016-06-15
GCCCGGGAAGGACCGGGCGCCATCACCCATCAGCGGGTGGCCCAGCAGGCCGGCGTCGGCAGGGCCACGGTCTACCGGCACTGGGCGGCCCCGGAGGACCTGCTCCGCGACGTGCTGTACACCGCCGAGCTGCCGTTCTTCGCCACCCCCGCCCTGCCCCTGCGGTCCTGGCTGCACGCCGAGCTGCGCCAGCTCGCCGACGAGCTCGCCCTCCCGGCGGTCGCATCGCTCGCCATCGCGCTGATGGAGCAGACCCGGTCGGGCGGCGTCGGCGCCCGTCCGCACCGGCACATCACCGCCATCACCGAGCGGCTCGCCGCCGCGTTCGCGCTCGCCGTCGACGCCGGCGAACTCGACACCGCGCCCGATACCGAACTAGCGGCCGCGCAGCTGATCGGCCCGCTGGTCTACCGGACCACCCTGCAAGCCGCACCGGTACCTGACCGGCTGCTCACCGCGGTCATCGACGCTGTCGCCCCCCGGCGGCAACCCGGCCTGGCGCCAGCGCCCGGGGCCACAGCGCAAGAAGGATAAGTGACAGCCTCGCCCGCTTCCCGGCCCGTCCTGGAGGCAGCTCGAGGCCCGGCCGCAGCCAGCCGGACCAAGGCCCTAACCGACCCGTGGCTCTGCGCCGCCGGCGCCGGCAGGCTCACCTTCGCGGCGGCGTCACCGAAACCAGCACCGGCTCCTACCGGCCCGCCCGCATCCGCGCAGACCAGGAAACCTGACCCTCCTGGAACCGCACGTCCAGCAGGCCGGACCACCACGAGCACAACGCGGCCACTTCTCACGAATATCGATCATGATCCCGGCCACCTGGGTTTGTACCACGACAGGTGTTCCGCCGTTGGTCACCGAAGTTGCGGTGTACCACCTGGCGGGTGGGGTGGTGGCGGCTGGGCCGCTGGTCTGGCCGGTGGCGGTGGATGCGCCGATGTTGGAGATTCCGCATCGGTGCCGGCCGAGCATGCGGCTTGCGCCGCCCTGGTCGGAGGTGACGAGGTACCTGTTGCCCGTCCTGGCCCGGCGGGTGCTCGTGGTGCACGACGAGTGCCGGCTGGAAGTGTTGCGCTGGCATTTGCCGGATTGGGAACCAGACCGACCTCATCGCCGCCTACCGCTCCCAAACGACGCCGAACGCGGCTTCCGCCAACTCAAAGACCCGAAACTGGTCTCGTTCTCCCCCCTGTGGCACTGGACCGACCAGAAGATCCGCGTCCACGTCTCCTACTGCGTCACCGCGCTGGCCCTCGCGCACCTGATGCGCCGCCAGGCCACCCACGCCGGCCTGCCCATGAGCGTGCGCGAACTCCTCGCCCACCTCGCCAGCATCCAGGAAACCATGCTGCTCTACCCCTCCACCGGCGGACGCCCCCGCGCCCGCCGGATGCTCACCCAAATGACCCCGACCCAGCAACAGCTGTACGACCTGTTCGGCCTCGACCGCTACGCCCCCACCCCACGACCCGCTCAGGTATTACACCCGCCACCGCCGAACACCACCCCTGACCAGCGCAAACACCAGTCAAGATCACGGTAGGGGGACCGGTATGAACTCGGCCCGTCCCAGGCACGTACTTCAGGTGATTACACGGGCGGAACGCAAGGAGGCCAGGTGTCGACGAGCGCTATCGTGGTCGAACGGGTGGGTTCCGCGGTACTGGTACGCGCGGACGGGCCCCGCGACCCGGGCCTGGCGTTCGCGGCGACGCTGCCCCCCGAGCCGCGCCGCACCGCGGTGGTCGTGGACGGCCCCGGCTACAGCGCCCTGCGCACCCTCGACTCCGGGCTGCTGAGCGAGCTCGACGCACAGCGGGCGCACGTGGGACGCCGCGGCCGGCCGGCCGGTGGTCTGCGGCTGGTGGCCGCCGGCGCCGGCCAGGCCGGGTCCGACGGCAGCCCGCCGCTGGCCGCGCGGCTGGCCGACCGGCTCGAGGTCGAGGTGGTCGCGCCGGACGGGCGGATGCTGGTGCTACCCGGCGGCGGGCTGTTCTCGGCCGGGCCGGCGGCCGGCTGGCGGGCGTTCCGGCGGGGACGGCGGCCCCAGCGCGGCGGCCCGCGGTACCCGGCGCCGGGCTGGCAGTCCGCGCTACCGGAGGACATCGCGGCCCGGGCCGGCCTGAGCAGCCTCGGCGTGCTGCCGATCCCCGCCGGGCTGTGGGTCCGGCCGGTCGGCGCCGGACCGGCACCGCTGCAGGACTGGGCGTACGGGGTGCCGTGCGCGGCTGACCGGCTCGCCCTGGTGGTTGGCGCCGGATCGGAGAACCTGGCCGAGGACGCTGCCGAGGTGGACGACCTGGCCCGGATCCTCCAGGCGATGCCCGCCGCGTTGCGGCCGTCCTGCACCGTGATCCCGTACGGGCCGCAGGTCGGGCCGGTGCCGCTGGCGCAGCGGCTGGCCGACCGGCTCGGCCGGCCGGTCAGGTGCTGCAACGGGATGGTGTACCCCGGCGAAGGGGGCATCTGGTGCGTCGCCGTGATGAGCCGGTCCTGTCAGCCGACCTGGCGGCCGTTCGTGTCAGAGAGCGTGTACCACCCGGGCGCCGGCTCACCGGTACCGGCCGGCTGGATGCCGCCGGCCGCCGGCATGATCGGGGCCAGCGCGGGCAGCTACTGGCTGGCCGCCGGCTGGGTCGTGGACGTCGTACCCAGCGGGCTGCTGGTCCGGCCGGCCGGGGTGCCGGCCGAGCCGCTGGCCACCCGGCTGCCGGTCGATCCCGACAACGTCAGCCTCACCGTCACCGGCGCCCCGGGCGGTGTCCCCGGTGGTGTGCACGGTGGTGTCCCGGACGGTGTCCCAGATGGTGTCCCAGATGGTGTCCCAGATGGTGTCCCGGGCGGCGTGCTCGCCGCGGTCGCGCGGTTGGCCCAGGCGTTGCCGGACGAAGTCCGCGCCCGGCTGCGGCTCCTGGCCGGCCCGCGCCTGGACCCGGCCCCGCTGGCCGGGCTGGCGGCCGCGCTGCGGGTACCGCTGTGGGCGCTGAGCCCGGTCGGCCCGGTCCGGCACGGTGCAGCACCGGTGGAGGTCGGCCGGGCGCCGGCCAGCGCTGACGCCCCACCGCCGCCCCGGCGGGTCGCCGCACCGGACGGGTTCGACATCGACGCCTCAGGCCGTGCCCGCCCGATGGGTCCCGCCTGGCGGCTGCCCGGTGGCCATCCCTGCCCGGCGCTCACCGCCGCACCGATGCACCGTACTGCGGTACCCCCCGCGACCGTAGGCTCCGCCGCGGTTCAGTCCACTATGGACGCTGCCAGCAGCGGCGACTCGGTCATAGGCGCGCCAGCAGATGGGACCCCTGTCGCGCCACCGTCCACTGTGGACGACCCCAGACCCGCCGCTCCCTGCTCCGGAGCGCCGGCCGACGCGACCGCTGTCGGGGTAGCGCCGGCCGACGCGACCGCTGTCGCGGAGCAGTCCACCGTGGACAGTGCCCGGCACACCGTACCGAGCAATGCACCCTCTGCCGCAGCGAGTCCCGCCGAACGACCCTCCACTGTAGACGGAGTCGCGACCGGCGGGATGGTCGCAGAACGTACCGGCGTTCGCCTCTCCGCCCTGGGCGTGTCCTCGTCGGCCCGGCCTCCGGTGCTCCCGGCAGCACCCGGGGCGGTCGCAACCAGCCCGGCGCCGTGGTCCCCGGTCACAGGCCGGGCAGCACCGGCTCCGGCGCCCTTGCCTCCGTCACCACCGGCTCCCGCAACGCCGATCCCGGCGCTGTCGGCTCCCGCATCACCCGGCCAGGCACCACCGCCGGACCAGCCATCACCGGCTCCCGCAACACCGAGCCAGGTGCCGCCGCGCCAGGCACCGCCCACCCAGGCACCGCCCACCCAGGCACCGCCCACCCAGGCGCTACCGAGCCAGGCACCGCCCAGCCAGTCACCACCGGACCAGGCACCGCCGAGCCAGGCACCGCCGAGCCAGGCATCACCGGCTCTCGCAGTACCGAGCCAGGCACCGTCCAGCCAGGCAGTAGCGAGCCAGGCACCGTTCAGCCAGGCAGTAGCGAGCCAGGCACCGTTCAGCCAGGCGCCGCCCAGCCAGGCACCACCGGCTGTCGCACCGCCGGACCAGCGATTACCGGCTCCCGCTACATCGAGCCAGGCAACGCCGGTCGCGGCGGCGCCGACCGCCGCCAGCGCGGCCGGGGACTTCCCGGTGACGTCCCGGCCGGCCGAGGCGCCATCGTGGGAGGTGCCGCAGCCGCTGACGCCAGAGGGATCCGCGCCGGGCGGGGAGCCGGCCGGACCGCCCCAGGCCGACCAGGCCAAGCCGGCCGGCGATCCGATGGTGCTGCCGGCCGGTCACCGCAGCACCGCCGAGGACCGGCAGCGGTTCCGTTCGTCGCTCGGCTGGCGGTACGACGCCGAGGTCCGGTCGGTGGCGAGACTGCTGGCCGAGCGCCCGGGACTGCGCGCCGTGGGGCCGCTCGGCGATGCGGCGATGACCGAACTGGTCGCCGTCGGGGTGTTCGCCGGTTCCGGGCAGACCGAAGTGGTGGCCGCGATCCGGTCTGGCGACGCCGGTCTGGACAGCTCGTACGTCTCCTGCCTGGCCGCCGGCCTGCGACTGCTGCCGGCGCTGCAGGGGGTGATGGTGCGCGGCGGCCCCGCAGACCCCGCCGCCGCGGACGGCTACCAGCCCGGAACCGAGCTGGTCGAGCCGGCGCCGATGGTGGCATGCGGGGAGCTGGACGCCACCGTGCCGGGCGCGGTGGAGGTCCTCATCTGGTCGGTCACCGCGCGGCGGCTGGACGGGCTGGCCGGCAGCGACCGGGACGGCGAGGTGGCGTTCGGCCCTGGCACGGTGTTCCGGGTACTGGCCGTGCAGGACGGCCGCCCGCGCCGGGTGCTGCTGACCGAGATACCGGCCGGATGGATTCGCGGCGGTGCCACCGAGGAGCGCCGGCTCGCCGGTATCCGGACCCGGCTGGAGGCTGCCGCGGCCGCCCGCGCCGCGCTGCCCGGCACCGCACCGCTGGCCGCGGACCCGACCGGGTCCACCGCTTCACCCGCCGGGCTGGCCGGCCGCGCCGTGGGCCCGGCCAGGACCGCCGTCCCGCCCGCCGGGCTGGCCGGACGGCCCGAGGACCAGGCCCGGTTCGCCGCCCTGCCCGGCCAGCCGGCCAGGCCTGCCACCGTCCAGACGAGGAGCGCGTCGTGACCGCCGACCGGCACAGCATGCACCGCCTGCTCCTCCGGCTGGCCGGCCGGATCCCGGACGACGGCCTGGCGGTGATGCGCACCTGCCTGGCCGACGGCGAGGTGGACCACCTAGCCCGGATGCTGGTGGCCGCCGCCGAGAGCGGCCGGCTGGCACTGACCGCGGACGAGGCCAACGTGATCCAGGCGGTCGCGACGGAACACGGGCTGGCCGCCGACGCGGTGAACCCGGCTGGCCGGCTGGCCGAACTGCCCGCGCCGACTTGCCGGTTCGCCGCCGAGAACGGCTCCGGCCCGGCGGGCATGGACGGCCGGGCCACGCCGGCCACCGGCGACCGCGGGACAACCGGCGACCGCGGGACAACCGGCGACCGCGGGACAACCGGCGACCGCGGGACAACCGGCGAGGGCGGCGATCTCGGGAGCACGGCGGCGGACGCGGTGGCCGTCGAGGCGGCCGGCCGGGTCGGCGGGCTGCGGGCACTGTGGCGGGTGGCCCGGCTCTCCGACCGCGGCCGGCTGCGGTTGTACCTCGGCGAGGCCGCGCCGGACGCCGACGTGGTCGAGCTGGTCGCCGAGATGCAGCACGGACTGGCCGAGGCCGGGCAGCAGCCGCGGGTGGAGATCTTCGCCGAGGGCACCGAACTGGCGCCGTACCACGAGGCCGCGCTCGCCGCGGCGGAGCTGGTGTGGGCCGCACAGCCGCGGCGGCCGGTGCGGCTGGCCCGGGTCTTCGACGGCGCGGACCCGGCCCGCGGGCCGTTCTTCCGGCCGGACCACCCGCGGCTGAACGGCGCCGGATGCGCGCGGGTGCTGGCCTACCTGCGCGCCGGGGAGGCAGTGCTGGCCACCCTGGGGTTGATGGACGACGTGCTGGACGGCGACCGGGTCGCCGCGGTGCCGATGAGCTTCCGCTCCGACGGCGCCTGGATCTGGGCCGACCCGGTGGCGTACTACCTGGAGCAGTACCACCTCGCGCCCGAGCCCGACCTGGTCGCGCACGCGCTGGCCGCCCCGCCGGCGCCGCCGCTCAGCCGGCTCGCCCGCCACCGCGTGCTCGCCGAGCTGTGCGCCCCCGCGCCCGACCGGCGCGACCACGGGAACCACGAGAACCACGGGAACCAAACGGACCACGGGAACCAAGCGGACCAAGGGAACCAAGGACACGTGAACCACCGGAGCTACCGGGAGCGAGGATGATCACCACCGCTGGCACCAGGCCGATGCTGTCGGTGTCGACTACCGAGCCGGACTGCTACCGCACCATCGGCGACGCGGTGGCGGTCGCCGGCCCCGGCGCGGTGATCTCCATCCAACCCGGCAACTACGCCGAGTCGGTGGTGCTGTACCGCGACGTCACGCTGTCCGCGGCCGGGCCAGCGGGCGCGGTCCGGATCGAGTCCCGTGGCGAGCCGACGATCCGGATGGCGGCCGAGTCGGCGACGCTGTCCGGCATCGTGGTGGTGCACGAGGGCCCGGAGACCTCGGCCATCGACGTGCCGACCGGCCGGCTGCGGCTGGAGGAGTGCGGCGTCCAGGCGAACTCCGCCGCCGCGCTGTACGTGCACGGGCAGGCCGAGATCGCGGCGCTGGGTTGCGAGTTCACCAACCCGGGCGGAGCCGGCGTGATCGCGGTGGACGGGGCAGCCGGCAGCTTCGAACGGTGCACCCTGCGCGAGATCCGGACCTCGGCGATCGTGGTGCGCACCGGGGCCGACCCGCATTTCGTGGACTGCACGGTCACCGATGTCGAGGGCAGCGCGGTGCTCGCCGCGGAGGGCGGCCAGGGCGCGGTCCGGCACTGCCGTATCGTCCGGGCCGGCAACCCGGCGGTGGCCATCGAGGGCGGCAGCACCCTGCGGATGACCGACACGACGGTCGCCGAGGCCAGGGGTGTCGGCGTGCTGATCGCCTCCGGGTCCACCCCGATGGTGCAGGACTGCAGTGTCGATGACGCCGCGGCGCAGGGCATCGTGGTGGTGCACCAGGCGGCCCCCGAGATGCGCGGGGTGCGGGTCCGCCGCGCGGGCGGCTGCGGCGTCCAGGTGCTGGAGGGCTCCACCGGGTCGCTCACGGGGTGCGAGGTCGCCGGCGGCGGCGACGTCGGGGTGTGGATCGCCGGCTCGGGCACCGCGTTCGAGGATCTGCGGGTGAACGGCGTCGCCGGACCGGCCGTGGTGGTGGAGTCGGGCCGCCCGTCGTTCGTCGAGTTGCAGATCCACCAGCCGGGCGGGCACGGCCTGGAGGTCCGGGCCGGCGCCCACCCGCACCTGACCGGCGGTGCGATCCGCGCGGCCGGTGGGGACGGGATCGTGGTGAACGGGCAGGGCAGCCTCCGGCTGGAGGACGTGGTGATCGCCGACGCCACCGGGACCGGCGTCCGGGTCACCGGGCAGGGCGAGGTCGACCTGGGCGGCGTCACCGTGTCCGGCAGTGCCGAGGTCAACGTGCTGGTGAAGGACGCCCGGGCGGCGCTTCGGGGCTGCGACCTGTCCGGTGCCGGCCAGCAGGGCGTGCTGGCCACCGGCGCATCGGTGCTGGAGCTGAGCCAGACCCGGATCGGCACGTCGGCCGGCTCCGGGGTGGAGTGGGCGGCCGGCTCGTCGGGTGGGGCGACGCAGTGCGAGGCCTCCGACAACCGCGGCGACGGCGTGGTCGTCGGCTCCGCCGAACCGGTGGCGGTGCGGGACTGCCTGCTGCAGGACAACGGCGGCGCCGGGCTGCGGATCCTGGTGCGGCGTGACAACCTGCGCCTGTCCGGCAACACCTGCCGCCACAACGCCGACCCCGATGGCGACTCGCCGACCGACGGTGAACGGCCCGGGCCGGCGGGCCTGTCCGGCCGGCAACCGTCCGGCCGGCAACCGTCCGGCAGGCAACCTACCGGCGGGGACCGGTTCGGCCCTGGACATCCGGCCAAGGGTGAGCGGCCCGGGCCGGCCGGCTCCGCGGGCACCGGCCGTGCGCCCGCGGGGACCGGCGACCAGCCGCGGCCGCCCCGGACCGAAGGCCCGCTGGGCGAGCTGCTGGACGAGCTCGACGCGCTGGTCGGGCTGGCCGATGTCAAACGCGAGGTGCAGATTCTGACCCGGCTGGAGCAGATGACCGAACGGCGGGCCGCGGCCGGGCTGCCGATGCCGCCGATGAGCCGCCACCTGGTCTTCACCGGCGCCCCCGGCACCGGCAAGACCACCGTGGCGCGGCTCTACGGCCGGATCCTCGCCGAGCTCGGTGTGCTGCGCACCGGGCAGCTCGTCGAGGTCGGCCGTCCTGACCTGGTGGCCAGCATCATCGGCGGCACCGCGCTGAAGACCACCGAGTGCTTCGAACGGGCGCTCGGCGGGGTGCTGTTCATCGACGAGGCGTACACCCTGTCGGCGACCGGCGGCGGTGGCCCGGACTTCGGCCGCGAGGCCGTCGACACCCTGGTGAAGCTGATGGAGGACCACCGCGACGACATCGTTGTGATCGTCGCCGGCTACACCCACGAGATGCGGAAGTTCCTGGCCACCAACCCCGGACTGTCCTCCCGGTTCTCCCGCACCATCGAGTTCGCCGACTACTCCTCGGCCGACCTGGTGACCATCGTCGAGGGACTGTGCCGCGGCTGCGACTACCGGCTGGAGCTGGAGACCAGGGACGCCGTCCTGACGTACTTCGAGCAGTTGCCCCGGGATGAGTCCTTCGGCAACGGCCGCACCGCGCGGAAGGTGTTCGAGGAGATGATCGGCCGGCAGGCGTACAGACTTGCCGACGACCCGCACGCCGACGTCGTCGCGCTCACCCGGCTGCTCGCCGAGGACGTCGGCGCGCTGCCCGGCGCCGGGATCGGTGCCGGCGCCGCGGCCGGCGACGCCGCCACGGTCGAGCGGCTGCTGAACTCGCTGCAGCAGATGGTCGGGCTGAGCGAGGTCAAGTACGAGGTCTCCAACATGGTGGACCTGCTCGCCTCGGCGCGGCAGCGGCTGGCGGCCGGGCTGCCGGTGCCGTCGCTGAGCCGTCACCTGATCTTCGGCGGCCCACCCGGCACCGGCAAGACCACGGTGGCCCGCCTGTACGGCGAGATCCTGGCCGCGCTCGGCGTGCTCGCCCGCGGGCAGGTGGTCGAGGTCGGCCGGGCCGATCTGGTCGGCGAGTACGTGGGCCACACCGCGCACCGCACCACCGAGGCGTTCAACCGGGCTCGCGGCGGCGTGCTGTTCATCGACGAGGCGTACACGCTGGCCTCCCAGCGCGGGTCCTCCGGCGCCGACTTCGGCCGGGAGGCGATCGACACCCTGGTCAAGCTGATGGAGGACCACCGCGACGAGGTGGTCGTGGTGGCGGCCGGCTATGAGGAGCAGATGGAGGAGTTCCTGGCGGCCAACCCGGGGCTGTCGTCGCGGTTCTCGCACCGGGTCCGGTTCGCCGACTACACCAACGACGAGTTGGTCACGATCGTCACCCAGCACGCCGCCGCGGCCGGCTACGAGTGCACCGGCCCCACGGTGGCCGCGCTGCGGACGCACCTCGTCGCGGTGCCGCGCGGGGCGGCGTTCGGCAACGGCCGGTACGCCCGGCAGGTCATGGACGCGGCCATCACGCGGCACGCCAAGCGGATGCGGCTGACCCCGTCCCCCACGCTGGAGGACCTGTGCCTGCTGCTCCCCGAGGACGTGCCGGGCCCGTCGGAGATCGTCGGGGCATAACCCCTCGTCGAGGCCTGCGGACCCGGCTCTCGGGGGACCAGGCCGGGTAGTCGCCGGGGTGAAGACGGTGTCTTCCGCGCGTGCAGTGCGAGCGAGTTGGACGCGGTGACTCCGCCAACGTCTCGACGATCACCTGCTCTTCCCGGGCATCGGTGATCTTCCGGGGAGCACCCGGTCGGGGCCGATCGGACAGCCCCAGCCAACCGGTCGCGCACGAACCGGTCCGCCGCTTACTCACCGTGATGGGCGACCCGCCAGCTCAGTAGCGATCTGCAGGTCCGACCCGCCTCCCCAGCCAGCGACAGCCCCCATTCTTTCTCAGAATGGTGGTGGTTCGTCGTTCGCATCGTGCCGTTCGGGTTGGGGTTGGGGTTTGGGTGGTGGTTGTGGTTCGGCGATCGGTTCTGGTTCGCGTATGTATTGGTTGCCGTCGGGGGTGGTCCAGATGTGTCGGCCGTTGCGGTGTTCCACACTCCATCCGCCTTCGTGTTTGAGCCGGTGGTGGTGTCGGCATAGGCAGCCGAGGTTCTCCGCGCTGGTGGTGCCGTGGGGGTAGGGCTTGCGGTGGTCGATGTCGCAGGCGTCGGCGCGGTGTAGGCAGCCGGGGAAGAC
>WNGA01013446.1_pt1 | contig 10462 bp, 10 predicted proteins | sample 5400061 | NCBI WGS metagenome assembly WNGA01 (sample SAMN13153366, study PRJNA577476) | soil metagenome | isolation source: 100 cm soil or saprolite under grassland replicate 2 | place: USA:California | collected 2016-06-15
CCTCGCGTTCCCCGCAGGCAGTGCGGCGGATACGTCGTCTGGTAGTCCGGCTCCTCCGAGATCTCGTCGTCGGTGAGCTCGTGATCGTCGGCGGACGCGACATGAAAGACGCCTGCCGTCCGCGCCGCTTCCACGAGCCGCTTCATCGCCGGCACCGTCTCCTCCGCGCCAGGGACGTACAGCTCCCCGTCCGGAAGCATGAAGTCCACCTGCGTGTCGACGTCCCACAGCACCGTACGGGTCGCCGTCATGTGACGAGCTCGAGGCGCGGGTTCGGCTTGTAGGTACGGCCGACCTTCGCCGAGGGCAGCCCGTCGGTGAGGACGATGTCCGCGGTGAAGTCGTTCGATCCGCGGATCAGCGACGAGCCGATGCCGTACGCGTCGACGGGCACGCCGCCTGCCTCGAACTGCCGGATCTTCTCGATCGTGAAGCCGCCGGAGACGACGATCTTCACGCGCTCGAAACCGTTGCTGTCGAGGGCGTCGCGAACCTTCCGCACGAGCTGCTCGTTCACACCGCGCGGGTCGAATTCGCCCAGCTCGTGCCAGAGCGAACGGTCGACGAGCTGCCCCGATGTGTCGAGCCGCACGCCCCACAGTCGCGGGCCGAGCGCCCGGGCGACCTCGAGCGCGGTTGCGACGGAGTCATTCTCGAAATCGACGAGCACAGTGATGTTCAGTTCCGGCGGCGCCCACTCCGCGAATCTCGTCGCAGCGAGCACCGTGTTTCCGCCGTACGACGCGATCAGCGAGTGCGGCACGGTCCCGACGCCGCGGCCGCCCCACCAGGATGCCTGCTCGTCGGTCGTCACTCCGATCGTTGCGCCAACGATCTGGCCGGCCACATGAGCCGCGTAACCGTCGCCGGTCTGGATGCGGTGGTGGTCGTGGCGAGCGGGCATGAAGATGATCGGCTTGCGATTTGCCGCCTCGAGCACGCGAACGACGTTCGTCGTGATCAGCGTTCGGCGCGCGAGGGTTCCCAGGTAGACGGTCTCGAGATGGGCGAAGAGCGTGTAGTCGCCCTCGATCGTCATCACCGCCTCCCACGGCTCGGTGCGGTCGCCGTCGTAAAGGGCGTGCACCGTCAACGCCTCCCAGTCGTGCGAGCAGAGCTTGAGGATCGCAATTGCCTCGTCCATCCCCCCGAGGTATGCCTGGTTGCGCTGGAAGACCTGCATGACAACCCGAGGCCGACGCGCGTCGGCGCGCAGCGTGTCGCGTGCATGGTTGAAGTACGCGTCGGTGTAGTAGCCCGCGCGCATCTTCTCGACAGGCAGTTCGAAGATCTCCGGCGGAAGACGTTCCCGCACACGCTGCTCGACAGCCACCCAGTTACTCCTGCTCGAGCTGGAGGCAGGCCGCCAGAGCTGCCTCGGCGACCTCGATCTGCTCTGGCGTCGGCTCGGTGGTGGCCAGGCTGTGCTGCAACTGGTGCCCCGGCTTGGCGAGCGCGCGGGCGAGGCGCTTCTCCGGGTTGCGGACCATCCAGCCGAAGATCTCCGTCGAGGCGGCGAGCGCGACGAGCTGCGCGCCGAGTCTGACCGGCGTCCGGATGTGGACCGGAGCGCGCGCTGCCAGCGCGTTCCCGAGCGCGGTCGTGGCGAGGAGAGGCGCGAGCAGATGAGAGCCGCAGCGCTCGTGTTCCTTCTCGCGCCGCTCACCATGCTCGTAACTGCCGATCGAGATGTGCTCCGCGCCGTGATAGGCCGCAACGTCGGAGCCGCGCAGAGCCAACGCCGCCGGGGCGACTGAAAGCAGCCCGCTCAAGAGCTCCTGCGCAGCCGGGCCCACGTTGGGAGAGCCCCGCAGGAGCTTCACGACCGTCGCGCTTCCGAACATCGCGGCCACGACCGCCGGGCGCTGGAACGGCAGCTTCGCCTCCGGCAGTGCCCGTCGGATTTGCGGGATCAGCGCCATCGCGTCCAGGAGCTTTGCCGGCCCGCGAAGCAGCGGGCTCTCGATCTGTGCCCCGCTGAAACGCTTCCGCTGTGCCGCCACCTGGATTCGCCCGTCCTCCGCCCTGATCGCGCAGGCCCAGGACTGAGGGCCGTGCACGAGGACGCCGTTGGCGAGCGCCATTCCGCCCAGGCGGACCTTTTCAGCGGCCATGGCTCGAGGTTATCGACTCAGAGTCGAATTCCGCAAATCAGGGCGAGCCGATCGCCTGAGCGGCATGGCGCAGGAAGCTGACGCCCAGCTCGAGGTCTTCGACCGGCACCCGCTCGTCCGCCGAGTGGATGAGGCGAGCCGCGAGCTCGACCGACATGGCCCGGGCCGGGAAGAACCCATAGGCGACGGTTCCGAACGCCTGCCGGAACCAGTGACTGTCCGTGAAGCCGGCCACGCAGATCGGCGCGGCTCTTGCCCCGGGCTCGGCGTCCTGGATCCAGGCGTCCACGGCATCCCAGAGCGGTGTGTCGATCGGGGAGCGCGTGCCTCCGTTTGCCTCGAGCACCTCGAGCTCGTAGTCGCCGTCGCCGAGCACCTCGCGCACGACCGCCTGTTGTTCGTCCTGCGTCACACCGGGAAGGAGGCGGCTGTCGACGGTGACGTCGCAGATCGCAGGGATGACGTTTCGCTGCCGAGACGCTGACACGATCGTCGGCGAGAGCGTCATCGACAGGAGCGGCTCCACCATCTCACCGAACGACTGCCCGATCGCACGCGCACGGTCGAGCGCCTCCTCGGGAGAGCTCGGCTTCTCACCCGCCACGGTTTCGAGCAGTCCCTCCACCTCGGGCGTGAGCTGGCGCTCCGGCTCGTACTCGCCGAGCGCGGTGATGAAGCGGGCGGCCTTGACGAGCGCATTGTCGGCGATGCCGGGCATCGACGCATGCCCGCTCCGGCCGCGCACGAGCAGACGGAAGGGTGCACTCATCTTCTCCGCAACCGAGCAGATGTAGAACGGCTTGCCTCCGAGCTCGAGCCTGTCGCCGGAGCCTTCGTTGATGCAGTAGTCCGCGCGGACGGCATCCGGATGCGCCTCGCACAGCCATTGAGCGCCGAGGCCTGTGCCCACTTCCTCGTCGGCTGTCGCCGCGAAGATCAGATCTCCCGACGGCTCGAAGCCGTCGCGGGCGAGAGACGCGATCGTAACCGCGCTCGCGGCGACCTGTCCCTTCATGTCGAGCGCCCCGCGACCCCAGACCTCGCCGCCCCGAAGCTCGCCGCCGAAGGGATCCGCCGACCACTCGGCTGCATCTGCAAGCACGACGTCGGTGTGCGAGAGCAGGAGCAGGCTCGGGCCGTCACCACGGCCGGGGATGCGCGCCACGAGGTTGGCGCGCTCGGGCACTCTTGCGTACAGCTCGCACGCGACGCCGCTGTCCTCGAGGTAGGCGCGCAGCAGGTCCGCCGCGGCGGTCTCGTTCCCGGGCGGATTGGTCGTGTCGACGCGAATGAGCTCCTGGAGGAGCTCGGTAACCTCGTCGCGTACGGAGACGGTCGCCATCAGAGCCCGTGGCCCGGCAGTTCGGATTCGGATTCCTCCTCCTCCTTCGCCCGGGCAGTCAGCTGGTTCCGCGCTCCCCACAAGGGCGGGAAGAAGTTGTGATGGATCATCTTCCCGAGCACCTCGACGGGCGTTCCCTGGGTACCCACGACCTGGTCGCCGATGATGCGCGCGACGACCTTGTAGTGGCGGATCCGCCACATCGTGACGCGCTCGTCCCACTCGATCAGCGCTTCGGCGAGCTGGTAGAGCTCCTCGTGCTTGCGGCCTTGCACGTACACCTCCACGGCGTCGAGGCCCGCCTCCGCAACCGCTGCGTCAAAGGCCTCCCCGAGCGGAGGTGTTACGCGGCGCACCTGGCGGAATCCCGGTGAGTCGAACCCGCTGCCGTGTCCGAGCACGCGGCGAATGGTCTGGTACTCCCACGGTGACATCTGCTCGAGCATGTCGAGTTGGCGAATGATGAACTGCAGACAGAGGGAGGCGCGCCTGAGCAAACGAAGCGCAGCCTCGATCTCGCCGGCGTGCACATGTGCGGTCGCTCGTTCGACCTCCGACGTGCCGAGCTTGAGCCAGAGCTCCGAGGACTGGTGGACGGTCTGGAAGAGCAGCTCGTCGGGATGGACCTGCTCCTCCGGGGGCTTCTGCAACGCCAGCAGGTCGTCCGTGCGGAGGTAGCGCTCATAATCCGACGCGCCTGGTCCGGGCAGGATCGGCTCGGAGAAATCCTCGTGAGTCTCGGTCGCCACGGGCTTGCGGAGCATACTTCCCCTGCAATGAGCGACCTCTTCTCTGACGCGGCAAAGCAGCGGCTACCCGAGATCGCGCCCCTCGCACTGCGGATGCGTCCCCAGTCGCTCGAGGAGTTCGTCGGACAGGAGCAGGTGCTTGGTGAGGGCTCGGCCTTGCGCGCCGCGATCGAAGACGACCGCGTCCGCTCGGCGATCTTCTACGGACCGCCGGGGAGCGGCAAGACGACGCTCGCGCGAATCATCGCGCGCATGACCGGTGCGGAGTTCGAGGAGCTCTCTGCAGTCTCGGCGACCGTCGCCCAGGTACGAGAGGTTCTCGCGCGCGCGCGCGAGCGGCTCGGGGCGAACGGGCAGAGGACGATCCTCTTCCTCGACGAGATTCACCGTTTCAACAAGGCTCAGCAGGACGCGCTGCTTCCCGGCGTGGAGGAAGGCGTGATCACGCTCATCGGCGCGACCACCGAGAATCCGTACTTCGAGGTGAACTCGGCGCTCCTGTCTCGAGCGCAGGTGTACGAGCTCGAGCCGCTGTCGGTCGAGGAGCTGGAGACCGTCGCCAGGCGCGGCGCCGCAGAGATCGGGGCCGAGGTCCCGGAGGACCTCGTCCACCTGATCGCGACCCGGGCGGGCGGCGACGCACGCTCCGTCCACAACATCCTCGAGCTCGCCTGGCAGACCGCACAGGCGGCGGGCGAGCCGCTTGCCGAGGCGCATGTCGACGATGCCGCGCGCAAGCGCCCGCTTGTCTACGACAAGGCGGCCGATGCGCATTACGACTTCATCTCCGCGTTCATCAAGTCGATGCGGGGGTCGGACCCCGACGCGAGCGTCTACTACCTCGCGGCCATGCTCGAGAGCGGGGAGGACGCGCGCTACATCGCGCGGCGGATGATCGTGCTCGCCTCGGAGGACATCGGAAATGCGGATCCCCGCGCATTGTTAGTGGCAGTTGCCGCCGCGCAGGCAGTCGAGCACGTCGGCCTGCCGGAGGCGCGTCTGAACCTGGCACAGGCGGCGATCTACCTCGCGCGAGCTCCGAAGTCGAACGCGAGCTACCAGGCGCTCAAGCGTGCGACCTCGGACGTGCAGCAACGCGGAAACATCCGGCCGCCGAAGTCACTCCGCGACGCGAGCTGGTACGGCCGTCAACTCGGTCACGGCGAGGGCTATGTCTATCCGCACTCGAACCCGGAGGGCTTCGAGATCGACCACCTCCCGGACGAGCTGAAAGGGACGACGTACTACGAGCCCTCAGGCAGCGGCGAGGAGGCAAGCGAAACCTAGTTAGTGGCTCAGAGCCACAAGCTGCGCTTCAGTCGGAGCCTTTGCGGATGCGCTGCGCGGCGAACTTGCCGAACGAGCCGGGCATCGGCTCCCAAGCCCGCGCTGCACGCTCGATGTCGTACTCGACGCGGCGGAACTCGAACTCGCCGTCGTCATGCCGCAACGCGTACGCGGCGCGCACGTCTCCGTCGAGCGGCATGCCGACGCTCCCCGGATTGATCAGCGTCGTGCCGTTCGGCCCGGGCCGGCAGAACTGCAGATGGCTGTGGCCGAAGACGACGGTCTTGTCGCGCACGCCGTTCAGCATCCACTCGTCCTTCTCGCCGGGCTCTTCGGGAAAGCTTTCGACGTCGGAGAGCGGCGAGCCGTGGACGTAGAGGATGCCGCCGAGCTCCACCTTCGCCTGCAGCGAGAAGAGCCAGCCCTCGTCGGTTCCGAGACCCGAGTCGGCGAGGCGCAACTCCTCCAGAACCTCGGGGCGGTCCTGAGGCGGCTCGCGCAGCCACCTCTCGCCGTTGCCCCGAATCCAGGTCGTGTTCGGCAGCGCACGCAGCCGGCCAATCGTCTCGTGCGCCCAGGGCGACCAGGAGGCGAAGTCCCCTCCGAGCAGGTATGCGTCCACACCGACGGCCTCGGCGTCCTCGAGCACCTCCTCCAGCGCAACGAGATTGCCGTGGATGTCGTACAGGAGCGCGAGCACGCCTCGTTAGGCTCCCACAGGTGAAGATCGTCTGCCTCGTCAAGCAGGTCCCGCGCGCCGACTCGATCCAGTTCGATCCAGAGACGAAGTCGCTGCGACGGGAGGGCGTTCCGCTCCTGCTCAACCCCTTCGACGCTGCAGCGGTCGAACAGGCAACCGCGCTGAAACAGCGCGCGGGGGGCGAGGTGATCGCCATGACGATGGGCCCACCGCAGGCGGAGGAGGCACTGAAGGCCTGTCTCGCGCTCGGCGCGGACCGCTGCATCCACCTCTCCGATCGCGCGTTCGCCCTCGCCGACACGATCGGCACCTCACGCACGCTCGCGCTGGCGATCGCGAAGGAAGGCGCCACAGACCTCGTCATCTGCGGCAGAAAGACGACCGACTCCGAGACGTGGCAGGTTCCGCCCGAGTCCGCGGCCTTCCTGGGCTGGCCGCACCTCACCAGCATCGTGGAGATGGAGATCGACGGCTCGCGGATCCGCGCCACGCGCGAGACCGATCACGCGTACGAGACCTACGAGCTCGAAGCACCCGCGGTCCTGTCGCTGGCTCATGCGCGCACCACCGACGAGACCCGGGACGGCGCGATCGACCTCTGGGCGGCAGCTGATCTCGTCGACAACCTGCGCGAGAACGACAAGCGCTTCGGTCAGACCGGCTCCCCGACGCGCGTTCTCGCCGTCCGCGACGTCACGCCACAGCGCGCCGGAGAAGTGGTCGAATCGGTCGAGGACGCAGTGGAGCGGATCCGCGCCCTCCTGCCAGACCGACGCGTCCCGCCCTCCTCCTGGGACAAACCGGAACGGCTCGGAGAGAAGCCCGGCAAAAGCTACGACTGCTGGACCTTCGTGGAGAACGTCGACGGCCGCGTGGCGCGCACTTCGCTCGAGCTGCTTGGCAAGGGGCGCGAGCTCTCCGGCAAGCTCGGCGGCGAGAACGTCGCGCTCCTCCTCGGCAGCGACGTGGAGAGTGCGGCGCGCGAGGCGGCACGGCACGGCGCGGAGCGAGTCGTGGTCGTCGAGGACTCCCAGCTGAGCGAGTACCACTCGGAGGTCTGGAGTCGCGCGCTGCGAGCCGTCGTCGAGCAAGCGCGGCCGCATGTCCTGCTCTTCCCGGCCACGGCAGTCGGCCGCGACCTCGGGCCGCGCGTTGCCGGCGAGCTCGAGCTCGGCATGACGGGCGATTGCGTCGGGCTCGGCATCGATCGCGCGGGCCGGCTGATCCAGACGAAGCCGGCCTACGGCGGCAATATCGTCTCCATCATCATGGGCAGCACCACCCCGCAGCTCGCCACGGTGCGCACGCGCATGTTCGAACCGCTTGAGCCCCGCGATCTCGCGCCGCGCGTCGAGCGCATCGAAATCGGCGCACTGCCCGAACCCAGCGCACGGCTTGTCGAGCGCACGGAGGCGGCCGCCTGGGATCTGGACGAAGCCGGCATCGTCGTCTGCGTTGGGCCCGATGCCGGCGAGCTGCCGGACCTCCCGCATGGAGTCGCAGTCGGAGGGACGCGCGAGGTCTGCGAAGCGGGCCTGCTGCCGCGGAACCGGCAGCTCGGGCTCTTCGGCCGGCCGGTCGCGCCGCTCCTGCTCGTCACCGTCGGTGTGCCCGGCGACTTCGAGCAGCTGAGCGGATTCGTCAAGGCCGGCGTCGTCGTGTCCGTGAACGGCGGCAGCGACATGGAGGGAGCCGCGGACTTCGTCGTCCGGGGTAACCCAGCGGAGCTCGTGCCCTTGCTCGTGCGAGAGCGCTGATGGAGCTCAACATCCACGCGTGGGGCGATCCCACGGCGCCGCCCCTCGTCTGCCTGCACGGCGTCACGGCGCACGGGCGCCGCTTTCGGCGACTTGCCGAGGAACGGCTCGCCCGCACCTTTCGCGTCCTGGCCCCGGATCTTCGGGGCCACGGCAACTCTGACTGGGAGCCTCCCTGGACAATCGCCACGCATGCCCACGATGTGCTCGAGACACTCGACGCAGCGGGGATCCGGCGCGCGTGCTGGGTCGGCCATTCCTTCGGCGGCAGGCTGGCACTCGAGCTGGCCGCGCTCGCGCCGGAGCGGATGGAGCGCGTCGCGCTACTCGATCCGGCTATCCAGCTGCTTCCGCACGTGGGCTACGACCGCGCGGAAGGAGAGCGCGCCGACAGAACCTTCGGGTCGCCCGAGGACGCGATTGCGGCGCGACTCGAGACAGGGGAACCCACGCCACGCGAGCATCTCGAAGAGGAGATGGCGGAGCACCTCGTGCGACGAGCCGACGGGCGGTACCGATACCGCTACTGCCAGAGCGCGGTCGTCTCCATGTACGGGGAACTCTGCACTCCGCCCCCGCCGCCGGAGACGATCCGCTTCCCGGCGCTCCTACTCTACGCCGACCAGTTCGGCCTGGTCCGCGACGACCAGATCGACGCGTACCGAGCGGCACTGGGCGAACTGCTTCAGGTGGTGACCGTTCCCGGAGGGCACATGGTCTACTGGGACGCGTACCAGCAGACGGCTGACGCGCTCGAAGAGTTCCTACAAGATTCGCGCGCCTAGCGCGGACGCAATGAGCTCGACCGCGAGCTTCCCTGTCTCGTTCTCGCGATCCAGGATCGGGTTCACCTCGACGACGTCGAGCGACGTCGCGAGGCCTGACTCGGCGACGAGCTCGAGCGCCAGATGCGCCTCGCGGTAGGACAGGCCGCCGCGCACGGGAGTTCCGACTCCAGGCGCGACGTCGGGATCGAGCGCATCCATGTCCAGGCTGACGTGAACGAAGCCGGCGCCCGCGACGTGGGCGAGCGCCTCACGTACGGCATGCTCCACGCCGAGCCGGTCGACATCGCTCATGGTGAAGAGCCGCGCGTCGAGATCGCGTAGGAGCGCGCGCTCGCCGTCGTCGAGGGAGCGCACGCCCACCAGGGCAACGCGTCCTGGAGCCAGCGCAGGCAGCCCCCAGCCCTCCTCACGGAACCTGTCCCCCGCGAGGCCGAGCGCGGCCGCGAGCACCATTCCGTGAACATTGCCGGTCGGGCTCGTCTCGGGCCTGTTGAGATCGGCGTGCGCATCGAGCCAGATCGCGCCCCCCGGACCATGCACCTCCCGTAGCCCGGCAAGCGTGCCGAGGGCGACGGAGTGGTCTCCTCCGAGGACGAGGGGCACGTACCTCCGCTGAACCGCCTGCGCGACGAACCGAGCGATCCGCTCGCACGTGTCCTTGATCTGAGGAAGGAAACGCGCGTGCTCGTCTCCCACCGACGAAGCCTCCGCGACCGCCGTCTCGACGTTTCCCCAGTCGGCGTACTCATGACCGAGCTCTCCGATCCGGTTGGCAAGACCCGCATATCGGATCGCCGACGGACCCATGTCGACTCCCCGGCGTCCGGCGCCAAGATCGAGGGCTGCCCCAATCACGGCGACTCTTTGCCGACGCGGTTGCGAGGACACGGCGACAAGGCTAACTTCCCAGGCGATGCGGAAGGCTGATGCGGCCGTGATGATCAGGGTGCTGCTCGCCGACGACGACCAACCGTTTCTCGACGCGCTCTCGCCTCTCATCAATCGCCAGCCCCAGCTCGCCGTCGTTGGGACGGCGGCGGACGGGCTCGCGGCCATCGAGCTCGCGGACGAGCTGTCGCCCGACGCCGTCGTGATCGACCTGCACATGCCCCGGCTCGACGGGGTCACCGCCGTTGCCCGTCTGCGCCACGATCATCCGAGCATGTGCGTCATCGCCCTGACGGGCGACGCGCATCCGGCTCTTCATCAAGCCGTCACCGATGCAGGCGCCGATGCGGTGCTGATGAAGGACGAGTTCGTCGACGTCCTCGTCGACAGGCTGGCCGCAGGCCGGGGCGGCCAGCTAGCCCCAGCTCCACTGTCGCCCCGCCGGGCGAGGTAGCTCAAGCTACACCGAAGCTGGCCTGGACGGCGCCGGCGCTTGGCTCGTTCGGCAGGAGCGCCCTAGAATGAGGCCCCCCGCTCGCCCGCCGTGGGGGGACCAACGATGACTCGAGCAAATTCTTCGGTCCTCGCACGGTCGCGGTACTGATGCCGACCGAGGTCGCTTCGTTCTTCGACGGGCTTTCGACGGACGACGTGGAACACGCCCTGGGCCCGCTGGAACGACGTCGCTTTCCGACCGGCTCGATCGTGATCGCCGAAGGCGACCTCCATCGGGAGCTGTACGTCGTCGAGGCGGGCGTGGCCGAGGTGCTCGTCTCGGATCGGCACGGCGTGCCGCACCGCGTCGGCTGGATCAATCCGGGGGCGACGCTCGGCGAG
>WNGA01026404.1_pt1 | contig 10460 bp, 4 predicted proteins | sample 5400061 | NCBI WGS metagenome assembly WNGA01 (sample SAMN13153366, study PRJNA577476) | soil metagenome | isolation source: 100 cm soil or saprolite under grassland replicate 2 | place: USA:California | collected 2016-06-15
GTCTTCCAGCGCTACAAGGCTCTCGGGGGCTTCGATCAGCGCTACCAGAACGGGTTCGACTGCCAGGGGCTCTGGGTCGAGGTCGAGACCGAGAAGGCGCTCGGCCTCAACTCGAAGCGGGAGATCGAGGAGTACGGCCTCGCCGAGTTCGCGGAGCGCTGCAAGGAGCGCGTCGCGCACTTCGCGGAGGTGCAGACGGAGCAGTCCAAGCGCCTCGGCCAGTGGATGGACTGGGACAACGACTACTACACCTTCTCCGACACCAACATCGAGTACATCTGGGGCTTCCTCAGCCACGTTCACGAGCGTGGCTGGTTGTACAAGGGCCACCGTTCGACACAGTGGTGTCCTCGCTGCGGCACGTCGCTGTCGCAGCATGAGCAGGCCGGAGACGAGCACTACGTCGAGCTGGAGCATCCGTCGCTCCACGTACGTTTCCCGCTCCGCGAGCGCGACGGCGAGGCGCTCGTGGTGTGGACGACGACGCCGTGGACGCTGCCCGCGAACGTTGCCGCCGCCGTCCAGCCGGACGCGGAGTACGGCCGGCGCGAGAACGGCGACTGGTTCGCGGTCGAGGGCTATCCGGAAATTGCGTTCGTCGAGCGCGTACGCGGCTCCGACCTCGTCGGGCTGACGTACGTCGGCCCGTTCGACGATCTGCCCGCGCAGGAGGGGGTCGAGCACCGCGTGATCCCGTGGGACGAGGTCTCGCTGAGCGAGGGGACCGGGATCGTCCACATCGCACCCGGCTGCGGTGCCGAGGACTTCGAGCTGTCGCGTGTCCACGACCTGCCCGTCCTGATGCCGATCGACGAGTCCGGACGCCTGCTCCCGGGCTACGGCGACCTCGAGGGGCGGCCGGCCGACGCGGTCGAGGAGCCGGTGATCGAGTCGCTCCGCGAGCGCGACCTGCTCGTCGACGCAAGCAGGATCGTCCACCGGTACCCGATCTGCTGGCGCTGCAAGACACCGCTCCTGTTTCGCATCGTCGACGACTGGTTCATCTCCGCGGCCGAGATCCGGCAGCCGATGCTCGACGCGAACGCGACCGTCGAATGGACGCCGCCGCAGTACAAGAAACGGATGGACGACTGGCTCCGCAACATGGGCGACTGGAACATCTCGCGCAAGCGCTACTTCGGGCTGCCGCTGCCGTTCTACCCGTGCGAGTGCGGCCACCTGAACGTGATCGGGTCGCGGCGAGAGCTCGAGGAACGCGCGACCGCCGGCCTCGACGGCCTCGTCGAGCTGCACCGGCCGTGGATCGACGACGTCACGATCCGCTGCGAGTCGTGCGGACGCGAGGACGTTCGCCGCATCCCCGAGGTCGGCGACGCGTGGCTCGATGCGGGCATCGTCCACTTCTCGACGCTCGGCTGGAACAACCCGACGTGGGTCCCGCACGGGAACGCGACGGGGGCCGCGGCCGGGCTCACCGGCGCCGATCTACCCGACCATGCGTACTGGGAAAAGTGGTTCCCGGCGGACTGGGTCTCGGAGATGCGTGAGCAGATTCGCCTCTGGTTCTACTCGCAGTCCTTCATGGCGATCACCCTCGACGGGCGCCAGCCGTACCGTCAGGTGCTGACCTACGAAACGGTGCTCGACGAGACCGGCCGTGAGATGCACAAGTCGTGGGGGAACGCGATCGAGCTGAACGAGGCGCTCGACCGAATGGGCGCGGACGTGATGCGCTGGATCTTCTGCGAGCAGTCGCCGAGCCAGCCGCTGCGGTTCGGCTACGGGATGGCCGACGACGTGAAGCGGCGCCTGCTGACGTTCTGGCACTCGGTGTCGTTCTTCGTCACGTACGCGGCCGTCGACGGGTTCGATCCGGAGGCCGATGCCGGCGAGCTTCGGCCGCTCGATCGCTGGCTCCAGGCGCGGACGGCGCAGCTCGTCCGCGAGACCACGGACGCGTACGAGCGCTTCTGGACGCCTGGGGTGACCGCGGCCTTCGAGCGGTTCGTCGACGATCTATCGAACTGGTACATCCGCCGCTCACGGCGTCGTTTCTGGGACGGAGACGCAACCGCGCTGCGGGCTCTCTGGGACGCGTTGACGACTGCGCTGCGTGTGATCTCGCCGGTGATGCCGTTCCTCGCCGAGCATCTGTGGCGAAATCTCGTCTCGGAGGACGAGTCGGTCTTCCTCGCGCCGTGGCCCGAGGCCGCCGATGTCGACGAGCCGCTGCTCGTGGAGGTCGCCGAGGTGCGCGCGATCGTCACGCTCGGGCGGCGTGCGCGGGAGTCGGCAGGCCTCAAGCACCGCCAGCCGCTCCGCAGGCTCGTCGTGCAAGGCGCGCGTCATGCACGTTCGCACGCGGACGAGATCCGCGAGGAACTTCGCGTGAAAGACGTGGAGTTCGGCGACGTCGAGGCGACGGAGCTGCTCGTCAAGCCGAACCTGCCGGTGCTCGGGCCGCGGCTCGGCAAAGAGCTCCCAGTTGTTCGCGACGCGCTCGCGCGCGGCGAGTTCGAGGAACTCGGCGGCGGGCGCTTTCGGGTCGCGGGACGCGAGCTCGCAGCGGACGAGGTGCTCGTCGAGCGGCGCGGCCGCGAGGGCTGGGCGGTCGCGGCCGATGCCGAGTCCGGGATCACGGTTGCGCTGGATACGACGCTCGATCCCGAGCTCGAGCTCGAGGGTCGCGTGCTCGACCTGATCCACCGGCTGAACTCGATGCGCCGCGAGGCGGGCTTCGAGCTGACGGATCGCATCGCCGTGACGCTGCCCGCCGCTGCGTCCGAGCTGCTGGTGCACGCCGAGCGCATCAAGGAAGAAACGCTCGCCGTGGACGTCCGCACCGACGGCGATCTCAACGAGCCCAAAATCACCAAGGCCTGAACGGCCAGGGCCTAGGGTCTGACCCTGGGCCCTGTCCGAAACCGACAGAAAAGTGCGCCAGCTTTGCGCCGTTCCTTCCCCATCGCGCAGTCGCACCGCGCTGCGCCCGTACCGTCGAGGGATGCCGCGTCCTCCGAGAATCGAGGTCCCCGGCGGCGTCTACCACGTCAATGCCGGCAGCGTCACCTCTCGCGCGCTCTTCTACGGCAACCTCTACCGCGACCGGTTCCTCTCGTTCCTCAACGCCGTGACGTCGCGTTACTCGCTCGAGATCCTCGCGTACGTCCTCCTCTCCACGCACTACCACATGGTCGTACGGATCGACGAGCGCGATCTCTCACGGGCGATGCAATGGCTGAACAGCCGCTTCGCGACTTGTGTCAACGCAATGGAGAGCGACCGAGGGCACGTGTTCGGAGCTCGCTTCGGCTCGAAGCTCGTAACGAGTGACGCGCAGCTGCTCGCGACGGTGCGCTACATCGCGCGCAACCCGGTCAGGGCGGGTCTGTGCCGGCGCGCCTGCGAGTGGCGGTGGAGCAGCTACTCGATCCTCGTCAACGGATGGCACCGGCCGCGCTTCCTGACGCCGTTGTTCGTGCTACGGCTCCTCGACGAGAACGAGGATCGGGCGCTCCGTAAGCTCGAGGCGCTGGTCGAGGACGACCTGCTCGGCGACGACGAGCCCTGAACGGCCATGGCCGAGGGTCTGACCCTCGGCCGCGTCCCGAACGGGCATGGCTAATCGCCGGTGACGAAGAACTGCCACCTGCCGTCCGGCCGGATGCCGGCGCGCCAGCCGTAGTAGTCGTCACCGGCGTACGAGCGGGCGAGCGGCCCCAGCAGGCTGCGCTCGTATCGAGTCAGCTCGCCCCGCGGGACCCCGTACGCGAACGGCCAGACATACAGGCCCTGGCGCAGCGAATATGGCAGCTCGAGAACCTTCGCCAACGCCTGTAGCGGCCGCACGCCCGACGCTTCGAGGTGCCGCCAGTACGCGACGGCGTCGCCCGCCTCGGGCGCGCCGTAGGAGTACGTGAAGCCGGACCGAGGGACGAGGCGGTGCAGGGCGGCGTAATCGCTCGCCGCCGCCGCGCGCTGGACGGCGGCGCGGGTTCGCTCGACCGCCACGGGCAGCCCGGGAGCGTCGCCGCTCGTCGCCGGGCGCGTCACGGTCGTCGGCGAATCGCCGTCGCCGCGAGCCGACCAGCCGACGACGAGGCCCGCGGCGCCGACGGCGGCCTGCGTCTCCGCGAGCGCGAGCTCGCGGCGGAGCTCGACGGGCAGCTTGAACGTCACGTCCTCGTCGACCATCCGGTACGGCTCGATCTCGGCGACGCCGCGTGCACGGAACCATTCGCAGACGCGCTCGACCAGCTTCTCGGGTGCCGACGCGCCGGACGTGACGCCGACGATCCGGACCTCCTCGAGCCATGCCTCTCGGATGTCTCGCTCGTCGTCGATGAGGTACGCGTCGACGCCCTCCGCGCGTGCGACCTCGACCAGGCGGTTCGAGTTCGACGAGTTCCGCGACCCGATCACGAGGAGCAGGTCGATCTGTTCGATCATCTCCTTCACAGCCCACTGTCGGTTGGAGGTCGCGTAGCAGATGTCCTCCTTCTTCGGCGCGTGGATCTGGGGGAAGCGGCGGCGCAGCAACGCGATGATCTCCGCCGTCTCGTCCACGGACAGCGTCGTCTGTGTGATGTACGCGACCTTCGCGTCGGGCGGCAGCTCGAGCCGCTCTGCGTCGTCGACCGACTCGACGAGGATCGTCGCCTCCGGCGCCTCGCCCATCGTGCCCTCGACCTCCTCGTGCCCCGCGTGCCCGATCAGCAGCACGGTGTAGCCGCCGGCCGCATAGCGGCGCGCCTGCACGTGCACCTTCGTGACGAGTGGGCACGTCGCGTCGAGCGTCTTCAGCCCGAGGGCGGCCGCGCGCTCGTGAACCGCAGGGGCGACACCGTGCGCCGAGAAGACGATCGTGGCGCCCTCGGGCGCCTCCTCTTCGCTGTCGACGAAGATCGCGCCGCGCTCCTCGAGGTCGCGCACGACATGCGCGTTGTGGACGATCTGCTTGCGGACGTAGATCGGCGCGCCGAAGTGCTCGAGCGCCAGCTCAACCGTCTCGACGGCGCGCTCGACCCCGGCGCAGTACCCGCGCGGTGAAGCAAGAAGCACCCGCTCGACCATCCTCGCCATCGTAGTCGCGGGCGAGGACTCGCTCTGGAGCCCGGAGCTCCGTCCTCGGCCTCTCGGCTCACTGACGCCCCTCTGGGCGTGCGTAAGCCGACGGAACAGTGTTCGAACACGGGCCGGCGGCTGGAGCGCGTCCAGCGGGGCGAGCCGTGCGCGGAGGGCGGCTCCGCCGCCCGGGAGCGCACAGTAGCCCGGCGTCGCGCCCCCGGCCTCTCGGTTCACTGACGCCGCGCTGAGCGCGTGGAGGCCGCAGGGACAGTGTTGACACACGGCCGTGCGGCCGGAACCCGCTCAGCGCGGCGAGCGCTCGGCGGAGCCGGGCTCTGCCCGGCGGGAGCCGAGCGCGCTCAGTGAGCCGAGAGAGGGAAGAAAGCCGGCCGCTTGGGGGGTCGGTGCGGCCGGCTTCTCCCACTTGCGCACCGCGAGCAACTACCGGAAACCGGCCGCGCCGCGGTTTGCATCGCCCAGGCCAATGACGGTAGCCCGCACCGCCGCAGTTGTGAATAGGCCGCTCGGCCCATCTTTGCAAACCGCAGATGCGCCCCTCGTCCAGCAGAAATCGTTCGACGCGGCGGATTGCCGTCCATATCATCACCTCACCCCAGTGGCAACACGGACGATCCTCTTCAATGCGGTGCCGTTGTTCCTGCTGGCCGCGGCGTACGTGGCCGTGACCGTCGTGCTGCTGCCCGCCTTGTGGCGGGATCGGAGGAAGGCGACCGTCGCCGATGCAACGCTCGGCGCGCTGTTCCCGTGTGTCGCCGTCGCCGCGGGGGTGTTCGGTGCCGTGGTGGCCGTGCGACGCGAGCCCATCCAGGGGCACCTGTGGTTCGGGCTTGCCGAAGTGTGCATCCTGCTGCTGCCGGCGATGCTCTTCTTCACGCGGCTTGCCAGCCGCACGAGGCTGCTGAGCGGCGAGCGTCTGCGCGAGGCGGAGGCACGAAGCAGCGAGCTCGACCGCGACCTCGGCGCCGTGACGCGCATCGCCGCCTCCCTGATCGCGGCGGGGACGACGGTGCAGATCGCGCGTGCGCTGATCGACGAGGCGACGGCCGCCATGGACGTGGAGTTCGGCGCACTCACGCTGATCGACGAGGAGCTGACGGAGGCAAGGGGGGTGCTGGCGCGCCGCAACGGGGAGGATCTGGAGTGGTATCGCGAGGTCCACCTCGATCTCCGCAGTCAGCCCTCCGGCACCGCGAGCAGCGTGTTCGAGCGCGCGCCCGTGGCGATCCGCGACGCGCTCGGCTCGAATCTGCTGAACCCGCTGCTGCGGGACAAGGTTCAGCCTCACAGCGTCGCTTTCGTGCCGCTGATCGCGGAGTCACGTGTCCTCGCCGTTCTGGTCGTCGCCACGCTCAGCAGTCCGCGCGACTTCACGGATTCGGACCTCGAGTTGCTGCAGGCGCTCGCGAACGAGTCGGCCCTCGCACTCGAGCGCCTGGAATCGGCGCAGGCGCTGCGAGAGACGCTCGAGCGCGAACGCCTCGTCGCGCGGATCTCCGGACGCTTTCGGGCCGAGCTCGACACGGGCGCCGTCCTCCAGGCCGTCGTGGAGGAGGCCGGGCGCGCGCTGGGCGCGTCCCGCTGCTTCGTCCGCCTCGGCAGCGGCGAGCAAGCCTCGGTCGGCGCGGAGTGGTGCGCGCCAGGCCTCGAGCCGATCGAGCGCGGCGGCCGGCTGCCGGCTTCCAACCTGGCTCAGCGCGAGCAGCGCACGGTCGCGATCGGCGACATCGACGATGCGCCCGAGCTCTCCGATCCGACCTTGGCCGACGTCGCCGCGCTACGACGCGCGGGAACCCGCGCCGTTCTCGCGACTCCGATCGCGACGCGAAGCGAGGTGCTCGGTGTTTTCGCGCTCCACGCCGCCGAGCCGCGGCGCTGGTCGGCCGCGGAGATCGCGGTCGCCGAGGCGATCGCGCGAGAGGCGGGCGTCGCGCTGCACATCTCCCAGCTCCTCAAGGAGAACGAGTCACGCCTGCGGCAGCAGGCGGCGCTGTTGCGGGCCGCGCGCGAGGTGACGAGCGAGCTCGAGCTCGCGACCGTCTTCCAGCGGCTCGTCGACGAGGTGGCGACGCTGCTCGGCGTCGACGCCGCGGACCTCTACCTCTACGACGCGCAGCGCGGCACGCTTCGGTGCGCCGCGGTCCACGGGATGCCGAACGAGCTCGTCGGCTTCGAGTTCGTCGCGACGCGGGGCGTTGCCGCGGAAGCGATCGCGCGCGGGATGCCGATCGTCTCGGCCGACTATCGCGATCTAAAGGATCCCGTGCCGCATCCCGCGTACGAAGGCTTCACCGATGCAGTCGTCGCGCCGATCGTCTCGTCGGGGGGAACGCGCGGCGTGCTCGGCGTGGGGACGCGCGGCGAGGGCTCATTCGGCGATGCAGACGCCGAGCTGCTCGGCGCGTTCGCTTCGCTGGCATCGCTGGCGCTGCGCAACGCGGAGATGTACGACGAGACGTCTCGTCGGGCGCGCGCCGAGCAGGGCCTCTACCGGATCGCGAGCGTCCTCGGCCAGTCGCTGTCGCGCGCGGAGACGCTCGACGCGGTCGCGCAGGTCGCGGCGGAGGCACTGGGCGGCACCTCCGCGGCCGTGCTGCTCCCGCGGCCCGAGGGCGGCCTCGAGCTCGCCGGCGGCCACGGCCTGGAGGCGACGCTCGCAGAGGCGTTGCGCGAGGACGTGCTCGCGCCGCCTTCGATCCTTTCGCTCTGCACGGCGCAGCGCAGCGTGATCGCGTCGGGCGCCGTCGGCGTGGACGAGCGGTTCGAGCAGGCGTGGCGCACGCTGGCGCCGGGAGCGCTGCTCGCCGTGCCGCTCGAGGCGCCTCGCGACGAAGGCTGTGGCGTCGTGCTCGTCTTCTTCGCGGACGTGCATACCTTCACCGACGAGGATCTCGAGCTTGCGCGGCATCTCGCCGGAGCCGCACGCGGCGCTCTCGAGCGGAGCGAGCTCTACGAGGCCGAGCGGGCGGCGCGTGCGCTCGCGCAGCAGCTCGCGCGCACGGGCAGCCGACTGGCGACCGAGCTCGACCCGTCGGTCGTGCTCGCCGAGGTCGTCCACCGCGCGACGGGCCTGCTCGACGCCGAGGCATGTGCCGTTCGCGTTCTCGACGGCGAGGAGCTCGTCGTGACCGCTGCGAGCGACGAGCTCGAAGGGCTCGTCGGGGAGCGTGCACGTGTCAGCAGCCTGCTGTCCGGCGACGTGTACCAGTCTCGCTCTCCGATCGCGATTGCCGATGCGGGAGACGACGACCGCTACCGCGCGGCCGATCCCGTCTTCGCGGCAGGCTTCAGCGCGTACCTCGGCGTCCCGCTCGTCGGGCCCGAGGGGACGACGCACGGCGTTCTGTCGCTGTACGCGCGGCGGCCGCGCGCCTGGCGTACCGACGAGATCGATGCACTGCTGGCGCTCGCGGCGAACACGTCCGCGGCGCTCTCGAACGCGGAGCTCTTCACATCGGTCGCGGTCGATCGCGAACGGAGCTACGCGATCCTCGCCAACATCGCCGACGGAATCGTCGCGATCGACCGCGAAGGCGCGGTCGTCCTCTGGAACGCCGCCGCCGAGCGCATCACAGGCGTGCCGGCCACCGAGGCGATGGGGCGGCCGGTGATCGAGATCCTCGGGCGGAACCTCGAGGTGGGCGGCCATCCCGGACGCCTCCTCTCGATCGCTCGCGGGAACGACGAGGTCTGGCTGTCTGTGACGGAGGCCGTCATGCGCGATCCCGCGGGCGCGGTCGCGGGGCGGATCTTCGCCTTCCGCGACATCTCCGCGGATCGGCTCGTGGAGGAGATGAAGCGCGAGTTCGTCGCCACCGTCTCGCACGAGCTGCGCGGGCCGCTGACGTCGATCTACGGCTTTGCGCAGACGCTCCTGCGCGAGGACGTGCTGTTCGGCGAGGAGGAGCGCAGGACGTTCCTCGGGTACGTCGCGTCCGAGTCGGCCCGCCTCTCGTCGATCGTCGACGCGCTGCTGAACGTCGCCCGTCTCGACACAGGCGACCTCCAGGTCAACCTCCAGCCGACCGATGTCGGCACAGTCGTGTCCGAGGCCGTACAGGGCGTGGAGGGAGACGCTCGCGACGGCCAGCGGTTCGTGCTCGATCTCCCGGAGGGGCCGCTCGCGGCCCATGCCGACCGTGAGAAGCTGCGCCAGATCCTCGCTGCGCTCCTCGACAACGCCGTCAAGTTCTCACCTGAAGGGGGAACGGTGACGGTCGCCGCTCGTCGCAACGGCGCGAACGGCGTCGAGGTGGTCGTGGCGGACGAGGGCATCGGCATCCCGCAAGCGGAGCAGGAACGCATCTTTCTCAAGTTCGAGCGCGGCGGCGACGCCGCCTCGGGAACCGGCCTCGGGTTGTTCATCGCGCAGGGGCTCGTCACCGCGATGGGCGGCCGGATCTCGGTGGAGTCCGAGGAGGGGAAGGGGTCGCGCTTCTCGTTCGAGTTGCCACTCGCTGCGACGGAGGTTGAGGAGGAACGGGCGAGGGTATGACGCTCGACGTTCGGCTCCAGGGGAGGGTGCGGTGACTCGCGTGCTCGTGATCGACGATGAAGCTCCGATCAGGCTGCTCTGCCGCGTCAACCTCGAAGCGGAGCGGATGACCGTGCTCGAAGCGGAGGACGGCCAGAGCGGGCTCGACAAGGCGCGCGAGGAGCAGCCCGACGTGATCCTGCTCGACGTGATGATGCCGGCGCTCGACGGCTGGCGCGTCGCTGAGGACCTGCTCGAGGACGAGCGGACGAAAAGGATCCCGATCATCTTCCTGACGGCGCGCGCCGAGTTCCGCGACCGTGCACGCGGGCTCGACATCGGCGGCGTCGACTACGTCACCAAGCCGTTCAACCCGCTGCAGCTCGCGCCGCTCGTCCGCGACCTCCTGGCGCGGATCGAGCGCGGTGAGCGCGACGACCTGCGCCGCGAGAAGCTCGCCGAGTTGCGCTCGCTGATGGAATCCGAATAAGGGCTCGCCGCGCGCGGTCAACGCGCCGTCTGCGCGCCTGCCGCGCGGGGAGGATCGGCTCCGTCAAGGCCGCCGTACACTGTCAGACGCGGGACGTAGCTCAGCCTGGTTAGAGCGCTGCGTTTGGGACGCAGAGGCCGCGCGTTCGAATCGCGCCGTCCCGACTGGTTTGCCGCCGTCAGCTGCGCGGGAACGACCGGAACGTGGGCCAACCTCCGCCGCCGCCGGACGACCGCACGGTCGGAGACGAGGTCGACCCGGCGCACCCCGGCCGGCGCGTCGTCGTCGACGAGCCGCCACCGCCTCCGAGGCGCGACATCTGGGGCTGGCTCGTCGCTGCGCTGATGGCGGCGGCAGCGATCGTGTTCCTGATCCTGTGGCTGAACGAGCGCGACGACAGTGGAACCCAGGCGGTGCCGAACCTCGTCGGGCTGACCCAGCAGGCCGCGC
>WNGA01013455.1_pt1 | contig 10458 bp, 9 predicted proteins | sample 5400061 | NCBI WGS metagenome assembly WNGA01 (sample SAMN13153366, study PRJNA577476) | soil metagenome | isolation source: 100 cm soil or saprolite under grassland replicate 2 | place: USA:California | collected 2016-06-15
GCGCGCCGCGATCCCTGAGGGTCCTCAGATGGGAAAAGACGTCGGCCTGAAGGAATTCCACCTTCGAGGCGTCAAGCGGATTCGCGGCGAGATTTTCCTTTGCGACCTCCAGGGCACTTGAAGAACTTTCGATTGCGGTGACCCGTTTCGCGCCGCCCGCCAGCGCGGCGATCGAAAAGCCCCCCGTATAGCAGAAGCCGTCGAGCACCTCGCGTCCGGCGGCGAGCGCGCGCACCCGCTGCCGGTTCTCGCGCTGGTCGAGGAAGAAGCCGGTTTTCTGCCCCTGCTCGACGTCGACGCGGAAGTTGAGGCCGTATTCGCTGATCGGGCAGCGCGAGGCGTTGCGATTGCCGCGCACGAATCCCGTTCTCGGCTCCAGCCCTTCCAGGCCGCGCACCTCGGCATCCGATCTCTCGTAGATGGCTTCGCAGCCGCTCGATTCCGCCAGCGCGTCGAGGATCGGGTCGCGCCAGCGCTCGATGCCCGCCGAGAGGATCTGCACCACCAGCACGTCGGCGTAGCGGTCCACGACCAGGCCGGGCAGGCCATCCGATTCGCCGTTCACCAGCCGCAGCGCGTTGGTGTGCTTCGCCGCCGGCAGCCCTTCGCGCAAGGCGAGCACGCGCGCGATCCGCTGCCGGAAAAAGACGGCGTCGACGTCTTGCTTCGGCTCGAAGGTCCAGACGCGTGCGCGGATCTGCGATTGCGGGCTGTAGGCGGCGAGGGCCAGCTTGTTCCCCGCGATGTCACGCAGCTCGACGGTGTCTCCGCTGCCCGGTTTGCCGACAATTTTTTCCACGCCGCCCGAGAAAATCCACGGATGACGCCGCTTGAGGGATTTGTCGCGCCCTTTTTTCAGCACCACGGCGTTCATTTCTTTTTCGCCCGCGGATGCGCCGCGTCGTAGACCTTGGCGAGCGCCTGGAAATCGAGGTGGGTGTAGACCTGGGTGGTCGAGATGCTCGAGTGCCCGAGCATCTCCTGCACCGCGCGCAGGTCCTGCGAGGACTGCAGCAGGTGGGTGGCGAACGAATGGCGCAGCATGTGCGGATGAACCGGCTGGTTCAGGCCGCGGCGCCGCGCCCAGGCCCGCAGGCGCACGCCGACCACGGCGGGCGCGATTCTCTTGCCGCGGCTTCCCACGAAGATTGCTTTTTCACTTTGAGTTGCCAAATTATTTCTGACCAACAGCCACTGCCTGAGCGCGTCGCGCGCCCTGGCGCCGACCGGCACGGTACGCGTCTTCGCTCCCTTGCCGGTCACCGTCACCTCGCCCTGCGAGAGGTCGAGCCTGCCATCGTCGACGTTGAGGGCGACGAGCTCGCCGAGGCGCAATCCCGACGAGTACAGCAGCTCGAACATCGCCCGGTCGCGCAGCGAGACGACGGAGTCTTCTTCCCCGTCTTCGAGCAGGCGCTGCGCCGCCTCGACCGAGAGCGCCTTCGGCAGCGGGCGCGCCGCCTTCGGCGCGCGGATGCCGAGCACCGGGTTCGAGCGGAAGCCGCGCTGGCGCACCAGCCAGCGATAGCATCCGCGCCAGGCCGAAAGCGTCAGCGCGAGCGTGCGCGCCGACAGCCCTTTCGCATGCAGCACCCCGATGAAGCGCCGCACCTGCGCGGCGTCGAGCGAATCCAGGTTTCGCTGGTCCAGGAGAAAGAACAGCAGGTCGAGGGCGTGCGCGTAGTTTCGCAACGTCGCTGGCGAAAGCCGGCGCTGATGCTTCAGCGCATCAAGGTATTCTTCGACTAAAGCCGCGCCGTCACTCCGGCCGCGCATAGCTCGCCGATGCGTCGCAGGTAAAGGGTCCCCATCTCGGGGAAAAAGCGCTGCGCGTCCTCGCTGCCGAGCGCGAGCAGCCCGAATACCGCGGTCTGGCCGAGCGGCACCAGCGCCACCGAGCGCACATGCTCGGCAGCTTCGCGAAACCACGGCACGAACGCATTGCCCGCGGCAGGCCCGCACTGCGGCGCCCCCATGGTCGCGGCGTGGCTGCGCTGCGCCTCGCCCACGGCCTGCGCCTCGTCGAAATCGGCCGGCACGCTCTTCCCCCAGATGCGCAGCGCCACGTGCGGCACCGCGAAGTCCTCTCGCAGATGGAAGTACAGCGAATGCGCGAGCGCCGGGAAATCGCGCGCGCCAACCAGCGCGACCGACAGGCGATGCACCTTCTCGCTGATGGCGTCGTTCTCCTCGCCGAACCGGATCAGCTCGCCGAGCTTGCCCTCGAGCAGCTTCACCTTGTCGCGCAGCGCCAGAATCTGGCGCTCGGCGAGCGGGATCGCGCGCCCGCCGTGCGGGTGCGGCACGTAGATCTTCTCGAGCAGCTCGGGATGCTGGTCGAAGAACTGCGGATGGCCGCGGAGGAACAGGAAGACGTCTTCTGCGTTCATTGTTGTTTCATGCCTCGATGGTGCCTTCGAACACCGTTTCCGCAGGGCCCTTCATCCAGACCGCATTGTCGCCGCCGGCCCAAGAGATGGTCAACGCTCCGCCGCGCGTTTCGACGCGCACCGGAGAATCGATCAACTTCCGCATGATCCCCGAAACGGCCGCTGCGCAGGCTGCCGTGCCGCAGGAAAGCGTCTCGCCTGCGCCGCGCTCCCACACGCGAAGCGCGATGCGATGCCGGTCGAGCACCTGCATGTAGCCCGCGTTGACGCGGTCGGGGAAGCGCGCGTGGCGCTCGATGCGCGGACCCTGCGTGGTCACCGGGGCTTTCTCGGCATCGGCGACCAGCTGCACCGCGTGCGGGTTGCCCATCGAGAGCACGGCGAGCTCGACGGTTTCGCCGTTCAGCTCCAGTTTCTCAATTAAGGATTTGGAAAACCCTGGAGCACCCATATCCACGCTCACCTCGCCGTCGGGCTCGAGGCGCGGCCGGATCGTGCCGCCGAGCGTCTCGACGCGGATCTCGCGCTTCGTGGTAAGGCCCTTGGCGTGCGCAAACTTCACGAAGCAGCGCGCGCCGTTGCCGCACTGCTCCACCTCGCCGCCGTCGGCATTGAAGATACGGTAGCGGAAATCGGCGCCGCTGCCGGCCGGCCGCTCGAGCACCAGCACCTGGTCGCAGCCGACCCCGAGATGGCGGTCGGCGATTCTTCGTATCTGACTTGCCGTCAGATCAAAACGCCTTGCCGTGAAGTCCAGGACCACAAAATCATTTCCCGCTCCCTGCATTTTCGTGAACGGAAGTTTCATCCGCGCAGCAGATTCACGAACACGATCGCACTGCCTGGCACACCCGATCGACCGCGGCGTCGTCGAGCAGCGGATGGATCGGCAGCGAGAGCACGGTCTTCGCGACTGCCTCCGAAACAGGCAGGGCGAGCCCCGCGTTCGCGGCCGCGTAGGCCGGCTGGCGGTGCAGCGGCAGCGGATAGAAGATCGAGCTGGCAATGCCTTGGCGCGCGAGCGCCTCGCGGATCGCGTCGCGGCGCTCGGCCCGGATAGTGAACTGGTGATAGACGTGCGTGCCGCGCGCGTCCTCCGCGGGCAGTTCGAGCGCCGCGCCGGCGAGCCGCTCGCGATAGCGCTGCGCGACGCGGCGGCGCGCGGCGTTGAACTCGTCGAGCTTGCGCAGCTTCACGCGCAGCACTGCGGCCTGCAGCTCGTCCAGGCGGCTGTTCCAGCCGACGCGCTCGTGCAGGTAGGTCTGGCGGCTGCCGTGGTGGCGCAGCATGCGGATGGTGTCGGCGTGTCTCTTCTCCCTCATCGTCACCAGCCCCGCGTCGCCGACCGCGGCGAGGTTTTTCGTCGGGTAGAACGAGAAGCAGCCGAAATCGCCCCAGCTGCCCACCCGCCGTCCCTTGTAATCCGCGCCGAGCGCCTGGGCACAGTCCTCAACCAGAATGAGATCTCTTTGCGTGCAAATCCTGCTGATCTCGTCCAGCGCCGCAGATTGCCCGAACAGATGCACGGCGATGACCGCGCGCGTTTTCGCCGTAATGGTTTTTTCAAAGGAGGCAGGCGAAAGATTGAACGTCGGCGAATCGATGTCGGCAAATACCGGCGTCGCGCCGGTGTACGACACCGCCTCGGCGGTGGCGAAAAAGGTGAACGACGGAACGACCACCTCGTCTCCGGGGCCGATGCCGACCGCGACCAGCGCGAAATGCAGCGCGTCGGTTCCCGAGTTGACGCCGACGGCATGCGGCGCGCCGGTGAACGCCGCCAGTTCGCACTCCAGCGCCTCGCCCTCGGGTCCGAGGACGTAGCGGCCCGACGCGAGCACGCGGCCCACTGCGGCGTCGATCTCGCTCTTGAGCGCGCGGTACTCGGCGGCCGTATCGACCATGGCGATCGGGCTTTTCATTCGAAGCGCCTCAGGCGCTCGCGCACCAGGCGGCCGATGTCGAGGGCGAGCTTGAGCACGCGACGGCCTTCGGTGCCATCGACCGCAGGCGGTTTGCGTTCGCGCACTGCGTCGACGAAGGCTTGCGCCTGTGCCTCGAGCGCATCGCCGCCGGCATGCGTCTCCTCGTTCTCCTGGATGACGCCGTCGGCCTGCTTCACGTAGCGAAGCTTGCCGGCCTGCAGATCGGCCGAGGCGTAGAGACCTGCCTGAAAGACGCGAAACTTGCGGACCACGGCCTGGCTCACCCGGCTCGCCGACAGGTCCGCCACGCAGCCATTGGCGAAGTCGACGCGCGCGCTCGCGATATCGATGTCTTCGGTCAGCACCGGAAAGCCGCACGCGCTGACGCCGCTCACCTCGGCGCGCGCGAGCGACAGCGCGAGGTCGAGGTCATGGATCATGAGGTCGAGGATGACGTCGACTTCGGCGCCGCGCTGCTTGAAGCCGGCGAGGCGCTCGGCGTCGATGAACTGGGGCTTTTGCACGCGCCGGGCGAGCGCTTGAAAGGCGGTGCTATAGCGCTGTACGTGCCCAACCTGAAGAGTAAGTTTCTTCTTGAAAGCCAAATCCACGAGCTCGTCGGCCTGCTCGAGCGTCGCGGCGAGCGGCTTCTCCACCAGGACGTGGAGCCCGCTTTCCAGGCAGGTGCGCGCCACTTCGTGGTGGCGGTCGGTCGGCACCGCGACCACCGCGGCTTCGACCTTGGCCAGGATCGTCCGGTAATCGGAGATCCCGGCCTTCGCCGGATCGGGATCCACCACCGCCGCGAGCTCGACGCCCGGCAGGCGCGCAAACTTCTCGGCGTGGTAGCGCCCCATGTGGCCGGCGCCGATGACTGCGACCTTCAATAGAATTCCGCTTCCCCTTGGGGCCTGGACTTGAACCGCTTGTGCATCCAGAGGTACTGCTCGGGCATCTCGCGCACGCGCTCCTCGATGAAGGCCACCATGCGGCGCGCATCCGCCGCGTCGTCGCCGCTCGGGAAGTCGTTCCAGGCCGGGTAGAGCCGCACCACGTAGCCGCGGCCCCCCGGAAGCATGCGCGTCACGCACGGCACGATGGCGGCGCCGGTCAAGCGCGCAATATACGACAGTCCGGTCACCGTGGCGGCGGGCACGCCGAAAAACGGCACGAAAAGCTGGCGCTTCGGGCGCAGATCCATGTCGGGCAGGTAGTAGTAGATGGCGCCCGACTTGATCGCGCGCAGCGCCGGCCGCAGGCCCGCCTGGCGCGGGAACACGTTGCCGCCGAAGCGCGTGCGCCCGCGGTAGATGACGGCGTCGAGGAACGCGTCCTTCTGCCGCGAATAGGTCGAGACCATCGGCAAGTCGATGTTCAGCCGTACCACCGCGTCCAGGCCGACGAAATGCGGACCGAACAGGACCACGCGGTTGTGGCCGAGCGCCTGCAGGTGCTCGATCCCTTCGATGCGCACCAGCCGCGCGACGCGAGCGGTCGGCGCCCACCACAGGATGCCGCGCTCGATGAAGCTGCGCGCGAAGGCGCGGAAACTCGCGCGCGCCAGCCTTTCCCTCTCCGCTTCCGGCATTTGCGGGAAGCATTTCGCGAGATTGATGCGCGTCACGCGCCTGCGCTCGGGAATCAGCCAGTAGAGCAGCGCGCCGAGAGCGTTGCCGATCGCCGCGACCACCGCGAGCGGCAGGAAGTGGATCAGCCACATCAGGCCCAGAGCGAGCCGGGTCACGCCGTGCTTTCCCTGCGCTCGGGCGGCCGGGCGCCGGCCGGGGTCTTGTAGCGGTTGTAGCCCCAGAGGTACTGGCCCGGGCACTCGCGCACCAGCTCTTCGATCGCGCGGTTGAGCCGCCGTGTTGCGGTTTCATCGGGAAGAATTTCTGGAAAAGGCCGCACCACAAACGCGTAGCCGGCGGCGCGCGGCAGCCGTCTTGCGTAGGCGAGAAAACAGGCGACATTCCCGCTTTCGGCGAGCCTCGCGGCGAGCGTCATCGTATACGCCGGGCGGCCGAAGAAATCCGCCCATTCGCCCTCGCCTTCGCTCGGCACCTGGTCCGGAAGAAAGCCGACCGCCTCGCCGCGCCGCAGTGCCTTGAAGAGCCGGCGTACGCCGGAGAAATTGGCGGGAACCAGCCGCAGATTGGGCCGGCTGCGCCCTTCAAGCATCGCCGGCTCGAGCCAGGCGAGCTTCGGCCGCCGGTACAACACGGTGAGCGGCACGCGCTGCGCGGCGTACTGCGCGGTGATCTCGAAGCATCCCATGTGGGGGGCGAGAAACAGCAGCGCCTTCCCCTGCGCGTGCGCGGCGTACGCCACCTCGGCGCCTTCGACCTCCTTCACCAGCTGCACCACCTCGTGGTACGGACGGAACCACAGCGCGGGCAGCTCGGCGAGCATCTGTCCCGCTGTCGCGATCGCCGCGCGACGCGTGGCGGCATCGGCATAGCCGGCCTGCGCGAGATGCTGGCGCAGATGCCTGCGATAAGTGGGCGAGATCCCATACATCATCCAGCCGAGGACGCTTCCCAACGCATGCAGCGCCGAAAGCGGCAATTTCGATGCGCCATGCAGGACAAACCTGAGGAGTCGATGCAAGATTTGGTATCCTTGCGGCCTTCCCTAGACTCAAAGCAAGCGCGGGCAATGAACGAATTTCTTTTTACTTCTGAATCGGTATCCGAAGGCCACCCGGACAAGGTCGCTGACCAGATCTCGGACGCGGTGCTCGACGCGATTCTAGCCCAGGACCCCCGCTCCCGCGTCGCGGCGGAGACATTGGTGAAGGACAACCTGGTGGTGCTGGCGGGCGAGATCACCACGCGCGCGCAGGTCGACTACGACCGCGTCGCGCGCGCGACCATTCGGCGCATCGGCTACAACGATCCGGCGCTGGGCTTCGATGCGGCGACCTGCACCGTGCAGATCGCCTACGGCCAGCAATCGCCCGACATCGCGCGGGGCGTGGACGAGGGCAAGGGCCTGGACCTGGAGCAGGGGGCGGGCGACCAGGGGCTCATGTTCGGCTACGCCTGCGACGAGACCCCGAGCCTGATGCCGCTGCCGATCTATCTCTCGCACCGGCTGGTCGAGCGCCAATCCGAAGTGCGCCGCGACGGGCGCCTGCCCTGGCTGCGGCCGGATGCCAAATCGCAAGTGACAATAAAGTATTTGAATGGGAAACCGGATTCCATCGAGACGGTGGTGCTCTCGACGCAGCACGCGCCAGGCCTCACACACCAGCGGATCGAGGAAGACGTGATCGAGCAGATCATCAAGCCAGTACTGCCGAAGAGCATGGTGAAGGGCAAGATCAGCTACCTCGTCAACCCGACCGGCAGCTTCGAGATCGGCGGGCCGAAGGGCGACTGCGGGGTCACCGGCCGCAAGATCATCGTCGACACCTACGGCGGCTCCGCGCCGCACGGCGGCGGCGCGTTCTCGGGCAAGGATCCGTCCAAGGTGGACCGCTCGGCCGCCTATGCCGCGCGCTACGTGGCGAAGAACATCGTCGCCGCCGGCCTCGCCTCGAAGTGCCTGGTGCAGGTGTCCTACGCCATCGGCGTGGCCCAGCCCACCAGCGTGATGGTCACCACCCAGGGCAGCAGCAAGCTGTCCGACGAGAAGCTGGCGCAGCTGGTGCGCGCGAACTTCGACCTGCGGCCCAAAGGCATCATCCAGATGCTCGACCTGCTGCGCCCGATCTACGAGAAGACCGCCGCGTACGGCCACTTCGGCCGCGAGGAGCCCGAGTTCACCTGGGAAGCGACCGACAAGGCGCTGGCGCTGAAAAAAGCAGCCTGAGGAGAACCCCATGAGTCACCGCAATCTCGAGGAGCTGCTGAGAGCCTCAGGCAATCCGGTGGCGATGCTGCGCAACTCGCAGATCGGCGCCTACGTCTATCCGGTGGTGCCGTACGAATTCTCCAACTGGCGCGACGAGCAGCTCGCCTGGCAGAAGAGCGCGGTGCTCTTCGACCAGTCGCACCACATGGTCGAGCAGTACGTCGAGGGTCCCGACGCGATGAAGCTCTTTTCCCATCTCGGCGGTAACAGCTTCGCCAGCTTTCCGGTCAACCGCGCCAAGCAGCTCGCGCCGTGCAGCTACGACGGCTATGTCATCGGCGACGGCATTCTCTTCCACCTGGGGGAGAACCGGCTGGTGTTCGTCGGGCGCGCGCCGGCGGCGAGCTGGATCCAGTTCCATGCCGAGACCGGCGGCTTCAAGGTGAAGACCGAGAAGGACGACCGCTCGCCCGGCAATGCCAAGGGCAAGGCGGTGGTGCGCAGGAACTACCGCTTCCAGATCCAGGGGCCAAACGCGGCGCGAGTGATCGAAAAGCTGCACGGCGGGCCGATGCCGGAGATCAAATTCTTCCACATGGCCTCGATCAACATCGCCGGACGCAAGGTGCGCGCCCTGCGCCACGGCATGGCCGGCGCGCCCGGGCTCGAGATCTGGGGACCGTATGAGGAGCGCGAGGACATTCGCGCCGCGATCGTCGCCGCCGGCAAGGACTTCGGCCTGAAGGAAGTCGGCGCCAGGGCCTATGCCACCAATACGCTCGAGTCGGGCTGGATCCCGTCGCCGCTGCCCGCGGTGTATACCGGCGAGAAGCTGAAGAAGTACCGCGAGTGGCTGCCGGCCGCGAGCTACGAAGGCACCGGCTCGATCGGCGGCAGCTTCAATTCCAGCAACATCGAGGACTATTACATGACGCCGTACGAGCTCGGCTACGGCCCGTTCATCAAGTTCGACCACGACTTCATCGGCCGCCAGGCGCTCGAGAAGATGGCCGGCAGGCCGCACCGCAGGAAGGTCACGCTCGCTTGGAACGCCGACGACGTCCTCAAGGCGTGGCGCTCGATGCTCGAGCCGGGCGATCCGTACAAGTACATCGACCTGCCGCTGTCGAACTACACCTCCGCCTCGTACGACCAGCTGAAAAAGGCAGGCAAGGCGGTCGGCGTGTCGATGTTCGCCGGCTACAGCTACAACGAGCGCTCGATGCTCTCGCTCGGCGTGGTCGATCCGGACATCGAGCTCGGAGCGGAGATCAAGCTCCTCTGGGGCGAGGAAGGCGGCGGCTCGAAGAAGACCACGGTCGAGCGCCACAGGCAGATCGAGATCCGGGCCATCGTCAGCCCGGTGCCTTACGCCAAGCAGGCGCGCACGTCGTACGCAGAGGGCTGGCGTACCAGAGCGACTGTCTAGAGAAATGCCCGGGCCGTTCCGCGCCGATCATGTCGGCAGCCTGCTGCGCCCAGCGGAGCTGCACGAGTTGCGCGAGAAGGTGCGGCAAGGCAAGGCGTCCGCCGCCGAGCTGAAGCAGGCCGAAGACCGCCTGATCCGCGACGTCGTCAAGCTGCAGGAAGACCTCGGCCTGCAATCGATCACCGATGGCGAGTTCCGCCGCGACTGGTGGCACATCGACTTCCTCGCCGGCTTCGACGGCGTCGAGCTGAAGAACGAGGGCGACGTGTACTTCAACACACGCTTCAAGGGTGCCGACCCGAAGCCGCCGACCATGTTCGTCACCGGCAAGCTGCGGCGCACGAAGCCCAGCATGGTTCCGCATTTCAGCTTTTTAAAAAGCATCATCAAAAAAGGAACCGCAAAGTTCACCATGCCCTCGCCCGCCATGCTGCACGCGCGCGGCGATCGCGCCTCGATCCGCAAGACCTACCCGGACCCGAAAGAGTTCTGGGCCGACCTCACCCAGTGCTACCGCGAGGAGATCGCCGATCTCTACAAGGCGGGCTGCCGCTACCTGCAGATCGACGACACCACCATCGCCATGTTCGGCGACCCGAAGGTGCAGGAGCAGTTCACGAAGCTCGGCGACGACCCGAAGAAGGACGTCGCCATCTACGCCGACGCCGTCAACGCCGCGATCCGCGACGTGTCCGACGACATGGCGGTGGCGATCCACACCTGCCGCGGCAACTTCAAAAGCACCTGGCTCGCGAGCGGCAGCTACGACTACGTCGCCGAGACCGCGTTCTCGAAGCTCGACGTCGACGGCTTCTTCCTCGAGTACGACACCGAGCGTGCCGGCGGCTTCGAGCCGCTGCGCTATATCCCGAAGGGCAAGAAGGTGGTGCTTGGCCTGGTCAGCTCCAAGGTTCCGGAG
>WNGA01013456.1_pt1 | contig 10458 bp, 9 predicted proteins | sample 5400061 | NCBI WGS metagenome assembly WNGA01 (sample SAMN13153366, study PRJNA577476) | soil metagenome | isolation source: 100 cm soil or saprolite under grassland replicate 2 | place: USA:California | collected 2016-06-15
GTGGGATCCCGACCGAGACGTCCTTCAGGTTGTGGGTCCGCGCGCCGAGAATCCGAATGACAGGAGCGGGGCGAGGAGATCGGCTCATCGAACCGATCAATCTATCAAACGATCTTTGGTCTTTGGGCCTCGTTTATCCCGGCGGCCGATCCTCTTCGCCCTCGACCGGCGGAAACGCCTCGGGCGACGGCGTCGGGTACGGCTCGGGCTCTCCCGTGAAGCCCTGGTGCTCGGGACAGAGCTCGGTCGGGACGGTCCCGGCGATGAAGACCTCGGTCATGCGCCGCGGGCAACCCGGCGTGACCAGGAATCCGGTGTCCGGATCGATCTCGGCCGTCACGATGTCCGACGGCAACGGGAACCCCTCCGCGAAGAGCTGCGGGGGAAGCGAGCGCGAGAACTCGGCGAAGATCGGAACGGCAGCCTGGGAGCCGGAGAGGTTCAGTCCCCGGTTGTCGTCGTATCCCACCCAGATCGTCGCGAGAAACCGCGGAGAGAAACCGACGAACCACGCATCGCGGCCGTCGTTCGTGGTCCCGGTCTTGCCCGCCAGAACGCCCCGGAGCCCTCCGGCGCGGGCTCCTGCCGCAGTCCCGCGATCGACGGCGCCGCGCAGGATGGAATCGATCAAAAAGACGGCGTCGGCCGGCAGCACCTGCTTCAACGGCGTCTCCTTCCGGTCGAGGATCGAGCCGTCGGAGGTCAGGACGCCGACGATGGCGTTCGGTTCCACTCGGACGCCGCCGTTTGCGAGCACCGAGTAGGCCGCCGCGATCTCCATGGGCGAGATCTCGAAGGCGCCGAGGGCGACGGAGGGATAGGGTTCCATCCGGGAGCTGATCCCCGCGGCGCGCGACGCGGCGAGTACCGTGGAAAGGTCGGCAGCGAGCGCCGCCCGCACCGTCGGGATGTTGATCGAGAGCTCGACGGCGCGCCGGACCGAGATCGGCCCGCGGTAGCCGCCGTCGTAGTTGCGCGGGGTCCACCGCTCGGACGCGCGGCGGCGACCCCACTCGACCGTGATCGGGGAGTCCGAGAGGATCGTCGCCGGGGTCACGGGTGGCGAGAGGTCCCGGCGCGCGAACGCCGCCAGCATGACGAAGGGCTTGAAGAGCGAGCCGGGCTGGCGGTGAGCCTGCGTGACGCGGTTGAACTGCGAGAGTCGGTAGTCGCGGCCGCCCACGAGCACCTTGACGGCGCCGGTCTGCGGCTCGAGCTGGATGAGCGCGCCCTGGAGCGGAGTGTGCCGAGCCGCGACCGCGAGACGGCGGTAGCGGTTCTCGAGCGCCGCGAGGCCTCCGGTGACCGCGCGCTGCGCCGCCTGCTGAAGGTCCACGTCGAGGGTCGTGAAGATCTGGAGCCCCTGAGTGCGGAGCTTGCCGCCATACGCCTCGGTGAGCTCCGCCTTGACGAAGTCCACGAAGTGCGGAGCGATGATCTTCTGCGCCCGCCGCACGCGCGGAACGAGCGGGGATGCCGCGGCCGCTTCCATCTCTCCCCGGCCGATCTTCTTCTGTTCGAGCATCTGCTCCAGCACGAGATTGCGCCGGTCCCGGCACCGCTCCGGGCTGCGGAACGGAGAGTAGGAGTTCGGGGCCTTGATCATCCCCGCGATCGTCGCGGACTCGGCGAGGTCGAGGTCGGAGACCTGCTTGCCGAAGTAGAACCGGGAGGCCTCGCCGACACCTTTGATGGCGATCGAGCCGTGCTGCCCGAGGTAGATCTCGTTCAAGTACGCGTGGAGGATCTGGTCCTTCGAATACCGGGCGTCGAGGACGACCGCCATGACGGCCTCGACGGCCTTGCGGCGCAGCGTGCGTTCCGGCGTCAGATAAACGTTCTTGACGAGCTGCTGCGTCAGCGTCGAACCGCCCTGAACCGTCCCGCCGCGCATCGTGGCGAGGATCGCGCCGAACGTCCTCTTGATCGAGACTCCCTTGTGCCGGTAGAAGTCCCGGTCCTCCGTCACCAGGATGGCGTCCGTCAGCGAGCGCGGAACCTCCTCGAGCCGGACGAGCGTCCGGTCCTCGAACTCTTCGCCGAAGACCGAGCCGAGCCGCTCCGGCTCGACGACGAGCGCCGGAAGCGGGTCGCCGCGCTCGTCCACGACGGACCGCACGACGTCGCCGGCGAAGGTGATCCGCGCCCGATAGCCGTGAAACTGGCGCCCGGGGTAGAAGAAGTCGCGCGTGTAGACCTCGACGGAATCGCCCGTGCGCCGGTAGTGTCCGGGCTTCTCCGGAGAATCGGATCCCGACTCGTAGAAGAGCCGCTCGAGCTTGGCGGTCAGCCGGTCCGTCGATCCGGGGCCGCCCGGCTCGAGCACGGTCACGTCCGAGTAGATGCGCGAGGGGAGATTCCAGTGGCGGCTGTCGAAGCGCGCCGAGACCGCGGATCCGATGAACCCGACGAGAGCCGCGGCGAGGAGAACGACCGCCGCGCCTCCGAGAAAGACCTCGATCCGATGTCGCATGACCCAGATGGGAAGGGAAACGTGACGTGGGCGCGGCGCGGCGAGGCTCACGAGCTCGAAAGCATACCGTCATAACATCGCGCGCGATGGCGAAGAGGCGACACGCGACGAAATCCGCCCGCTCTCCGAGCCCGGAAGCCGCCACGCGACCTCTGCCGAGCCCTGCCGCCGCCGCTTTCGCCGGCGGCGTGGCGGTCGTCGCTCTCGTGCTGGTCATCCTCGGAAGCTCTCTCCTCGTCGATCCCGGCGCGTACGCGTCGTTCGACGCTCCCAAGCGCCTCGCCGCGCTCGGCGGCGCTTCGGTCGCCGCCTTCGCGGCTTTCGGCTTCGGTCGCCGCGGCCGCAAGCTCGCGCAGACGTGGCGCAAGACTCCTTCGGCCAGCCGGATTGCCCTCCTCGCCGTTTCCTTCGGGCTCCTCTGGTGTGGGGTTTCTGCGCTGCTCTCGCCGCTGCGGTCGGCGTCTCTCGACGCGTTCCGTACGATGCTTCTCTATTCTCTTTTCCTTCCGCTCGGCGCTTCGCGGGCCACCGCGCGGGGAAAGGGGCTCCTCGTCGCCGCTCTCCTCCTCGCGACGACCGTCAACGCCGCGCTCTCGCTGGCCCAGAGCCGCGGGCTTTCCCTGTTTCGCCTCCAGACTTTCGGCACCCGCAACGAGACGGGGGCGCTCGCCGGTAACGTCGGTTATCTCGCGCTGGCCCTCGCGGTCGGCAGCGTGCTCGCGCTCGGCCTCGTGCTATCCGCGCGGTCGTCGGCCGTGCGGATCGCGGCGGTCGGCGCTCTCCTCCTTTTCCTGGCGGCTCTCGTCGTCAATCGAAATCTGACGGCGCTCGTCTCACTCGCCGCGGGGGGCTGCGTGCTCCTCGTGGTGCGGCTCCGCCGGCGCTCGATCCTCGCGATCGCAGCCGTGGTGGCGACGCTCGCCGGGGCGGCGACTCTTTCCGCGCCGCTCTCCCACCGCGTGGCGGAAGCGGCGGGAATGATCCGAGCCGGCGACTGGGATCGACTGACGACCTACCGGACCGGCGCGTGGGCCGCGGCGCTGGAGATGGCGCGCGAGCGGCCGCTGACCGGCTGGGGACCGGGGACTTACGCCACGGAGTTCGTCCCGCACCGGCTCAAGGCGGAAATCCGCGCGCGGCGACGGTACGTCAATCCCCTCCTGACCAGCTCCTACTCGGAGGCGCACTGCGACTACCTCCAGGCGTTCGCGGAAACAGGCATTCCGGGAGGGCTGGCGGCGATCGCCGCTTTCGGCGCGCTCGCGACGGCCCTCGCGCGGCGAATCGCGACGCTTCCGGCCCTGCGCCCCGAGGGGGCGATCCTCCTCGGCATTCTCGCCGCCGGCGCCGCCGCGGCGCTGACGTGGTTTCCCTTGCAGCGGCCGATCTCCGCCGCCCCTCTTCTGCTCGCCGCCGGCCGCAGCTGGAGACTCGCGGCCGGGAACCGGGAAGAGACCTCCCTTCCATGAGAGTCGTTCGCCCGACCGGGCTCGCGGTTCTGCTCGCCTTCCTGCTGTGGCCGGAGATCCCGCTGTACCGCGGGGAGCGCCGCCTCGGCGCGGCGAGCGCTGCGTTCGAGTACCTGCTGGACCGGCCGAAGGAGGTCCAGAGCGCACCCGCAATCCTCGATCGGATCACCGACGCGGCCGTCGCGGCCGCCGCCGATCTTCCCGGTGATTCCCGCGCCTGGGTTCTGGCCGGCTCCTGCCAGCTCGTCAACCGCCACGCCGACCGCGCGCTCGATCTCTACCGGGAGGCGCTCGCCGTCGGCGAGCGAGCCGAGATCCACCTGAACGTCGGCCGCGCGCACGCGCTGTCTGAAAACCCGGACTTGGCGGAGGCCGCGTTCCTCCGCGCGGCGTGGATCAGTCCCGCTCTCCTGCGAGCGGTTCCGAAGGAATTCGCGGCAAGCGTCGAGGCCGAGCTGCGACGGATGGAGGCAGAGCTCGCCGCCGGCAGTCTGGCCGCCCCTCCCGCGCGAGCGGACTGAGCCGGGTAACGACGCGCGATCAGCCGGAAGAGTCCCGGCTCTCGCGGGCCGGAAGCGGCGCGGGATCGGTCCTTCGCCCGGAATTGCGGAAGATCCGATTCGACCAGATTCCCCACTCGTGGAGCTTGAAAAGACCCATCGTCTTCACGATCGCCAATCCGTAGCGCACCGAAGGGCCGAATTGGATCTGAGACGCCTCGTCGAAGTACCGCGTCTCGATGGGAATCTCGCGGATCGTCAGGCCGCGCGCCATGCCCTGGGCGATGATCTCCGTATCGAAGACGAAGCCGTCGGAGTTGGCTTCGAAATTGACGGCCTCGAGGTACCGGCGCGTGTAGGCGCGGAATCCGCTGTGGTATTCGGTCAGGTAGATCAGGAAGGTCGCGTTCTCGATCGCCGTCAAAAGGATGTTTCCGAGGTACTTCCACTTCGGCATCCCCCCCTGGATCGGCCGACCGCCCAGCATCCGGCTTCCGAAGGCCGCGTCGCACCCGGAGCGCTCGAGCGTGTGCAGGAGATCCGGGATGACCCGCGGGTCGTACTGGTGGTCGGGATGGACCATGACGACGATGTCGGCGCCCCGATCGAGCGCGGTGCGGTAGCAGGTCTTCTGGTTGGCCCCATAGCCGCGATTCTCGGGATGGGCGACGACGTGCAGGCCGAGCTGCCGGGCGATCTCGACGGTGCGGTCGCGAGAAGCATCGTCGACGAGGATGATGTCGTCGACGGATCCCTTGGGAATGTCGGCGAACGTCTTCTCGAGCGTCCTCTCCGCGTTGTATGCGGGCATGACGACGGCGATCTTCCCGCTCCGGGCCACGGCTAAACGCCTCGCCGGGTCAGGATCACGCGCAGTGTGCGCAGCAGGATCGAGAGGTCCAGCCCGAAGGACCAGTTGTTCAAGTAGGCGAGATCGTACCGCAGCTTGATTTCCGGCTCGGTCGAGTACTCACCGGAGACTTGCGCGAGACCGGTCAGTCCCGGCCGGACCGAGTGGCGCAGCGCCCATCCCGGAACGGTCTCCGTGAACTCGCGCGTGAACTCGGGACGCTCCGGCCGCGGACCGACGAGGCTCATGTCTCCGGCGAGGACGTTCCAGAGCTGCGGGATCTCGTCGATTCGAGCCGATCGCAGCGCGCGCCCGATCGAGGTCATGCGCGGATCGCCGGGGGAGGCCAGGACCGCCCCGGTTTCGATCTCCGCTCCCCTTCGCATCGTCCGGAGCTTCCAGAGCTCGAAGTGGCGCCCATTCTTTCCAACGCGGGTCTGACGATAGAAAACGCCCCCGACCGAAGTGCTCAAAACGGCGAGCGCGGCAAGCACGAGCACCGGGGAGAGAACGACCAGGAAGGCGGTGGAGGAGAGGACGTCGAAGGCGCGCTTGACGGAGGCGCCGAGCGGCCGGAACGGTTGCCGTCGCGCCTCGAGCAACGGGAGATCGCCCACGATCCGGAAGCGCAGCCGTCCGATCATCGTCTCGAACGGCGAGGGCCAGACGAGGAGATCCGCCCGCCACCCATCCGGAATCCCCTCGGAGATCCGGTCCCGCCAGGAGGATTCTTCGGGGGTCAGGATCACCTCGTCCACTCTTTCGTTTTCCACGATTTCCGCCAGGCGGTCGACCGTGCCGAGGAACGGGAGCGCGCGGATCTCTTCGGACGCCTTCGGAAGCCGGGAACCCGGTCCGTCCGAAGGTTTCTCCGAGACCACGCCGACGATCTCGACCCCGCTCCAGGGGTGACGCCGGACCGTCTGCGCGATTCGATCCGCGACGGGTCCGGTCCCGACGACGAGCGCCCGCCGACGCGGCAGCGGGAAGAGCCGGTCGAGCGCGGCGCGCCAGGCCGCGAGCAGGATTCCGTCTCCGACGAGATACCCGACCAGGACGGATCGCGGGAAGGAGTACGCCGGCGCGAGGAAGTAGAGCGACGCCAGCGTGAGGAGCTCGAGAAAGAGCGCCGGCAGGAGAAGCCGCGCGAGCGGTTCCCGGAAGCGTTCGTGCTCGCCGTAGAGGCCGATGAAGGACAACGAGAACACCTGCACGGCGACGATCAGGGCCACGTTGAAGAGCCCGAAACGCACGTTGCCGGGGGGAAGAAGGTTCTCGGTGCCCGGCAGCGGAACGCGCGTACGCAGGAAGAAGGCTCCGTAGAGGGCGGCGAGCGAGATCGCCGTGTCGCCGGCGAGCGCCACGAGCCGGAACGCGGAATGCGACCGCTTCACTTTCGGCTGCGGCGGTCGCTCCGCGACCGGCAGCCGAGAGAATTGAAAGAGTCTTCGGGTGCTCGGCTCGTTTTCAAGTCTCTCGTCCGACTCCGCCCTTCGCGAGGCGCCCGCACCAGATACACGCGACGCCCGCATCTCATCAGCGGCCCGAACGCGCGGTCCGTTTCCAGACGGGTCTCCGGTAGCCGGCGAGTCCGGCGACGACACCCGCCGCGAGCGCGAGATTGATCACGCCGAAATAATAGAGCTTGCCCGACCATCCCGCGAGGCGAGGGCGAAACCGGACGGACGCGGCGAGAAGGGCGAGAACCGCCGCGACCGCGAGGGCGAGCGGACGGAGCGCGGAAGAGAAGAGCGCGCACGCCAGGGCGGCGAGCGCGAGGACGGGCGCGAGCCACCGCGCCGCCTTGCGCGACAAGAAGGCGAGCGCGAGCAGCGGTCGGCGGCGAACGTCGAAGAGCCAGGTCTCCTTCCGCAGCACGTGGCCGGCGCCGATCCCGATCCGGAACCGGCGCGACGCTTCGGCGGCGACGTCGGCGGGGACGGTCTCGCGCGCGATCGCGTCGCCGGCGAACACAACCCTGCGGCCGTCCCGCGCGATGCCCGCCGGGATCAGGAAATCATCGAGCACGGCACCCTCGGGAAGCGGCGCCACGAGCTCGCGGCGGGCCGCGTAGATCGCGCCATTGGCGCCCAGGCAGACTCCGAGGGCTCCTTCGATTTCCTTCAACCGGGTCTCGCGGTCCCAGAACTCCATCTCGGGAGTCGGTCCTCCCCCCGCGGGTGCGGAGAGGATCAGGCGGCCGCACGCGGCTCCGACGTCCGGCGAGGAGAACCGCATCGCCAGATGCGCCACGGCGTCCGCCTCGAATTCCGAGTTCGCGTCTGTGAAGGCGAGGACCTCTGCACGAGAAGCCCGGACGAGGTCGTTGACGACTGCCGCCTTGCCGCGTCGGAGGGCAAACTCCTCCACCCGGACCCGACCGTCGCCCGCGGCGCGGGCGCGTTGCGCGGTCGAATCGCCGCAGCCGTCGCAGCCGATCGAGACGGAGAGGCTTCCGCCGTAGCGCTGCGCGAGGAGGTTCGCGATGCGCGGGCCGATCGAAGCCTCTTCGTCGTGCGCCGCGACCAGTACCTCGACGGAAGGAAATGCAACCATCTGATTGCTCATACCCGCCGGCGCGTCGCGGGGGAGACGTCGGAGGAGAGCCGGATATCCGATATAGGACCAGGCGAGAAAAACGAGGGCCAACGCGGCGAGAGCGGCCGCGGCGAGCGTCAACCGTTCGTCTCCGACCGACGCCGGAGGAGCTCGCGGGAGAACGACCGGCCGATCGAGTCCCATCCGTAGAGCTGCTCGACTTTGCGCCGCGCGGCGGCCGCCTGCTTGCGACGTGCGTCTCGATCGGCGAGCAGCTCCGCGACAGCGCGGGCGAACGCTTCCGGGTCGTCCGCGATCCGGATCTCGCTGCCGTCCGAGAGCTCCAGTCCTTCCGCGCCGACAGACGTGGAGACGACCGGCACGCCGCACGCCGCCGCCTCCAGGATCTTCAACCTCGTGCCGGCTGCCGCCCGGAGCGGCACGACTGCCACCGCGGCGCGTGACCAGTGCGGACGCGTATCGCCGCCTTCGCCGAGAAACGCGAACCGCTCGCGGTCGCTCGCGGCGACGGGAGCGCCCCGGCCGAGCACCTCGGCGCGGGCGGAAGGCCTTGCGCGAGAGAGCAGCGGCCAGACTTCGCGCCGGAACCACGCCATTCCCTCCGCATGTGGCGGCCACGCGAGGTCCCCCACGTAGAACACGATCTCCTCGCGCGCCGGCTCGTTCCGAAACGGATACCGCTCGAGGTCGACGCCGTTCGGGACGAGCAGACGGGGAACGTCGGGCGCGAGACGCGCGAGGAGAGACGCTTCGCGCTGCGACACGCAGGAGATCCCCGCGGCGCGGGCGACCAGGTTCGCCTCCACCCGGGAGACCCGTGGCGCCTGCGAACGCGCGAACGCCCGCGCGAGCCGCGAGGACGCACTCTCCCCCATCCGCCGCCAGAGCTCCGAATCGAGGTTGTGGAAGTCGATCCAGAGGGGACCGAACTCGTCGGGAGCGAGCGGCGCGACGTGGTACGAGTGAGCGATGATCCAGGAAGGTTTCTCGCGCGCCGCCAGTGTCCGCAGGCGCACGGCGAGCGGCCGCGACCGGTAGAGATAAGGCGAATACGCCCGTCCGGCCGCCGTGGCGGCGAGAGCCGCGGCGCGGCGGAGCGGGCGGGGGGCCTGGGGGAATCGCTCCGCTTCGATGCCCGCCGGAAGCTCTTCGCGCATCTCGCGCAGATGCGCCGGCAGGAGCACGAACGCGCGGACCCGGAAGTCGTCCGCCAGGGACCGAAGCAGGTGGAAATTGCGGATCGAGGAGCCGTCGCGCGTCGGATGTGGAGGACGCGGGCAGATTGCATAGACGAGCGGCTTCATGCCCGCGTCATGCGCGTCGCGCCCCGGCGAGAGCCGCACGGTATCGCGCGCGGCGGAGGCGACCTCGCTCTCCCGGGGTCAGGAGGGAGACCGCGTAGCGGGCCGCGGCGCCTGCGCGCAGCACGATGCGCGCGAGCCGCGCCGCGGTCGGTCCCTGGTGCCGGGCGACGTACCCGGCCAGGCTGTCGTTCAACTGTCCAAAGAGCACGTCTCCACCGGAGACGCCCCCGCGGTGCACGACCTGCGCCGCGGGCTCGAACAGAATGCGCCAGCCGTGACGGCGCAGCCGAGCGGCGAGATCGCTCTCTTCCGCGTAGAGAAAGAAGCTCTCGTCGAAGCCTCCGACCTCCTCGAACGCGGATCGGCGGACGAGAATCGCCGCGCCCTTCACCGACTCGACCGCGTGTGAGGTCGAATGGTCTTCTCGCGTCGCCGAGTGTCCGCGAAACGGACCGCGGCCGCCCGCGAGAAAAGCCAGGCCGGAGCTCTCGCAGAAAATTCGCCACAGTGTCGGCAATCTCAAAATCGACGGCTGAAGGGATCCGTCCGAATTGACGAGAAGCGGCCCGACCTCTGCCGCCCTCGGATCGCGTTCGAGAGCGGCCACGAGCGCGTCCACCGCCCCGGGTTGGACGAAGGCGTCGGAGTTCAGAAACAGCAGGAATGATCTCTCCGTCTCGCGTGCGCCTCTATTGCAGGCCGCGCCGTAGCCGCCGTTCTGCGATTCCGTGACGACGCGCGCGGCCGGAGCTTCGCGCGAGAGGATCCGTCCGGTCGAGTCGCCGGATGCGTTGTCCACGACGACGATCTCGACCTCCGGCACGGTCGCGGCGAGCGCCCGCACCGCCTCGACCGTCTCGTCCGGCGTCCGGTAGTGGACGATGATGGCGGACACGCGGGCTCCCGAGCTCATGTCCGGCAGTATAGGGTTCGCACGCCTCATGCTCCGTTATCGGAGCGATATGATCGTGTCAAGTCTTCGGGCCGAGCGACCGGAGGTTGCATGCGGCGACCGGGCATCCCTCTTTTGCATCGCGACATTCTTGGGGGGGTTTTCGCTTTAGGACTCTCACCCTTTCGCTGTGGAGAGGAGGTGGCGGAACGCGGGGAAGGGGACCAGAGAGTCGAATCCGACTGGAGTTCTCGACTGACAGATCTGGAGGCCTCGAAATGAAACTCTCTGTGCCAAAGGTGTTCCTCTTTCTACTGATAGGACTATCCGGAGTGCAAGCTCTTCTCGGCCAGACGGGGACGGCCGTGCCCAACTGGACCGTGCCTCCCTATCGAGCTCAGTCGGCATCCG
>WNGA01013457.1_pt1 | contig 10457 bp, 4 predicted proteins | sample 5400061 | NCBI WGS metagenome assembly WNGA01 (sample SAMN13153366, study PRJNA577476) | soil metagenome | isolation source: 100 cm soil or saprolite under grassland replicate 2 | place: USA:California | collected 2016-06-15
CTTTTTGATGTCGATTGCGGCGGGGCAATCTGTTCCTATTGTCGGCGTCTGGCGCCTGTGGTTTGAACATCCCGGTCATGAGGATCAGTTTATGGGTCAGACCGTTCCTGTGCCTACAAACACTAATCCGGATCACATCTTTGAGTTTCATCCAGTAGCGAAGTTTGGCAACTTCAACTGTCTGGATTCGTTTCTCCCCATCGCCGATCAGTCGAAAGAATTTCGCGGCTACCCTGCCGATAAGGCCTTTAAAGCTTACGAGCAACGGCCCGGCACGATTACTGCGACCACCAACGGGATCATGATCACCAGCAACAAAGCCGGCTATAACTACGCGGAATTTGAGATGAGGTTGACCGGTAACCCGAAAGACGTAGGCGACGGCTACATCGTCCTGGCCAATGTCTATAACGCCGGTGCCTCCGCTAGTGCCGATCCTTTAACGGAAAATCCGCGCCGCATGATTTTTGTGAAGGGCAGCGAACCAGCCGACGAGGTTGCCACCATGAAAAAGGGCGGCAAGCTCCACGTCCTGGGTATTCCACGCGTGAACCTGAATGAGGTTAGTGCAATCGCCAACGGCCTTCAGGGCCACGAGGAGTATTCCGAAGGAGGCTTGCCTTACGAGATGATTATTGTGGCTTTGTTGAAGTGACTGATTCGATTACGCAGGCCGCCGCAGGTAAGCTCGCAGTTGCGGCGGTATCACTTTGCGCAGCAGCGCGCTCTTGGCTTTCCATTCCATCGTACGGCTGAGTTCGACAAGAAAGCGCGTCTCGTTAGACTCGAGAACGGCAATCGGTTCGCCATTGCGATAGAGGACGCGATTTCCGGTGTGTGCGGTAATGCGCCCGCCCGGAGTTATAATTCCAACCAAGTTCAAAGGATCGGCAGCGCTCACGGAAATGAAACTCTCCGCCGCTTGAGGATCGGCGTTAGGCGGAAGCCCGAGCGTCAGGGAGCCCTCCGCGTCCGAGTCTTCGAGAGCTGGTGACCGGAAACCAAAATCCATCGCGCCAGTGCGCGTGCGGCGAATGGCCCGCAACATCCCCACAGCTTCAGCAAGCGCAAACTGTTCGCCTGAAATTCCCGCTACGAAACGTCCGCCGCGAATCTCGCCGCGCGCCTCCAATCGATGATAGATGCGCAATAGTACCCGCCACGGCAAGGCTATGCCTTCGCGCTCGAGGAGGCGTTTGAAAACTACGCCATAGCGCTCAAGGAGAATGCGCGCAATCTTCTCGGCAGCTTCAGCGCTTTCACTTGCGCCCTCCTTAGCCGTAGCGTCCCAGTCGGGATGCCTGCCTGGAGACGCTGTGGGGCTAATACCCCTTGTTGTGGCAGACGACACGCCCGCGGTCCCAGCATCACGTTGCAGCAGCGACCAGCGACCGGCGCTGGACATTTCGTAAGTAGCCTGCCGGTGCTTGCGTCTCGCCGCCGCCTGAGTCTTGCGGCTGGAAGGTGTCAGCAGAGCGCGTAAGCCTGCGAAGCTGTCTGAGATTACCAGGCCATTGGCAACCAGCTCAGCCAAAGATTCCTCAACCTGCGCTCGCAACAGTCTTGTCCCCTCCACGATGTCGTTGAAAAACGAGGCGCCGCGGGTCGCCAAATAGTCGCGAACGGCGCGCGTAGTGGTAGAGAACTCGGCGTCGTTCAGTGAGGGCTGGCGAAACACTGAGTTCCAGACCGCAAAATTTTTGCGCCGTAGTAACGCTATCGGAGTGTTACGAACAGGAGCCGAGCCACGTGCTCGCTCCGCGCCATTTTCAGAAGTTGCGACACGCGACGCTGCCGAAGGTGGCGCTGGAGGAGTTAGTCTGGCCCAGACAACTTCGCCTGAGAGACACAATGCATCGAGCCACCCCGGATCGTAATCCACCAGGCGGCTCGGTAACAGCTCGCCTTCCCAGGCAGCCGCAGGAGCTTCGAAACCTTCCAACTGCTCGATGATAGCTTTGACGCTTTCCGGCCCTTCCATCTGATGATCGGGTGCGACTTTTTGCCAGGCCAGCAGGTAACGCATAAAATCGGCCGTTGACACTGGCTCAATTTCCTGCCGCAGACGATTGAGCGTGTAGCGGTGAATACGCGCCAGCAGACGGCGGGCCGACCACTCGGTTTCCGTGCCTCCGGGCGTGAACTGCCCACGAATCACAAATCCTTCCGCCTCGAGTTTCAGTAGACCTGATTCGATGTCACTTCTGTTTAAACCGAAAGATGTGGCCAGACCTTCAACTGTGACTGGTCCAAGCCCTTCCAGACGCCCGCGCAGCACTTCCACGAGCGCGTCTTCAGCCGCCCAGACAACTTGCGCAAGACTCTCAGGAGCGACGATTGGTGGTTCGAGCGAAGCCGACGGGTAGATGGCTTCGAACTGTGGCAAGCGCTCGGCAGCGACCCATAAAGCTGGGAGCGCAGACATCTTGTCTGCATCACCATCCTGACTCAGAATCTGGTTTGCAGACGGGATGTCTGCGCTCCCAGCCTGTAGCCTAGCGGCGCGGCGATCGTTTTTCAGTTCAGCGAAAAAGCCTTGCCACTCCGCACCTTCCGCTGCGGTTATGAAACCCAACTCAACCAGCGCGTCATGTAATTCATCCGCATTTTCAACTCGAGGCCAGGCTTCATCCCGTACACGATCGATTGCGTCCTGATCGAGCTTACCCATGTCCTTTGCAGTTTGCGGATCCAGCCAACGACGTTGTTGCACGGCGCGCGTGCGGCGCTCCTCAAGCGGTGCATCGTCCAGATAGGCATACGGCCGGGCGTTGAGTATCTCCTGGGCGAGTGGCGAAGCTTCGATCACGTCGCGTGCAAACAGATTCTTTTCGTTGCGCTCAATTGCAGTCAGCAGTCTTTCCAGACTGTCGACGTCCATCGCTTCTTCGAGGCAATCCTTCACGGTCTGCTCAACCAGCGGATGCGCGGGAATCTCGCGTTCACCACCACCAAGATTTTCAGCGCAAGCCACCTGATCGGGGAATATCGCAGTCAACAAATCTTCCGCATCCATACGCTGCAATTGCGCGGGAATTTTCTTTCCCCCGCGGCGGCGCAAGACCGCCAACGCCCGCGTGACATTCCAGCGCCAGCGAATGTTCCACATTGGTGCGTCCAAAAGCGCCTGACACAAGAGTTGGCGCACAGATTTGGAGTTGAGATAGTGAAACACCTCGTCCAGCGGAAAACTGTGTGTAGGACCAAGCGAAAGTACCACTGCGTCTTCTGTGGCCGCGGCCTGTAACTCAAAATTGAATTTCCGGCAAAAACGTTTGCGCAGCGCCAGGCCCCAGGCGCGATTGAGGCGACTGCCAAACGGCGAATGCACCACGAGCTGCATGCTGCCGCTATCGTCAAAGAAACGCTCGATCACAAGGTTGTCCTGTGAAGGCATGATGCCAAGCACAGCCTTCGCACCGGCGAGATACTCAACGATTTGTTCGGCTGCTGCGCGTGAGATGCCGACGTCGTCGGTTAAATACTTGATCGCGGGCTCGAGGTCCAGTCGCGATTGACTTACCCACCCGCTACCGTTGGTGGTACTGACCTCATCGTCCCGATCTGGCCCCAGGTCAGTATCGCCTGCGGACCGGGGTCCCCGACGCGGCAGCCGCGTTGGCGTGGTGGATGCGGGTGGGTCCTCGTTGACTGGACTGCCATCCGAGATGCTACTGATATCGATTCGCTCCGCGACCTGTTCGCGCAAGCGAGATACAGAAACCGAGAGCTCATGCGTGCGCGCGGGGGCTTCGCCCAGCCAGAAGGGAATCGAGGGGGGCTGACCGTGAGCATCTTCAACTCTCACCTTACCCTGCTCGACGCGCAACACTCGCCAGGATGTGTTTCCCAATTGAAAGATGTCGCCCTGCAAACTCTCAATCGCGAAATCTTCATTCACAGAACCGATAACCAGATCGCTTGGTTCGAGCACGACGGCATAATCCGCAGTGTCAGGAATCGCGCCACCGGAGGTAATGGCCGAGATACGCGCATTGCGCCGTCCGCGTATTCGCTGATTGACAGCGTCATGGTGCAAGTAAGCGGAGCGTCGCCCGCGCTTGGTAGAAAAACCTTCAGCGAGCATGCGAACGACGGAATCAAACTTCTGGCGGTCCAGATTCCGGTAAGGATAAGCTCGACGGACCATCTTGAAGAGCCCCTCTTCGGTCCACTCTTCTGCCGCTGACGCAGCGACAATCTGTTGGGCGAGAATATCGAGCGGCTGTTCCGGGAGTTCCAATCGATCCAGCTCACCACGGCGAACGGAATCAATTATGGCTGCGCATTCGACCAGCTCGTCGCGCGAGAGCGGAAAAATCCGCCCTTTCGGGAAGCCGGCCACCGTGTGATTTGAACGGCCTACGCGCTGAAGAAAGCTGGCGATCGAACGAGTTGACCCCAGCTGGCAAACGAGATTGACGTCGCCGATGTCGATACCGAGTTCGAGTGAAGCCGTAGCGACGAGCGCGCTTAGTTCGCCGGCCTTCAATCTTTGCTCGGCGGCCAGACGTTGTTCACGAGCGAGGCTGCCGTGATGCGCGGCAATGTTCTCGTCGCCAATGCGCTCGCCCAGATGGCGAGAAACACGTTCAGCCAATCTCCGCGTGTTTACAAAAACAAGCGTCGTCTTGTGTTGCCGGATTAGCTGCGCGAGCCGGTCGTAAACTTCGTCCCAAACGTCGCCCGACATGACAGCCTGCAAGGGCGACTCCGGAAGCTCGATCGCCAAATCCAGCCGGCGCGTGTGGCCGCTGTCGATGATCGTGCAGTTTGGCGTGCCTGCGGAATCGATGTTTTGGGTGCCTACGAGGAAGCGTGCAACTTCCTCGATAGGTCGCTGAGTGGCAGACAAGCCAATCCGGATCAGTTTCGAGTTTCGAGTTTCGAGTTTCGAGTTTTCGGTTTCGTGTTGACGGACGAGCTGCTCCAAACGCTCAATGGAGAGCGCGAGGTGCGAGCCACGTTTGTCGCCCACAACCGCGTGGATTTCATCGAGGATGATGGTGCGCGTCGTTTGTAGCATGCGTTGGCCGCCTTCGCTCGTCAGCAAAATGTACAGCGACTCCGGCGTCGTAACGACGATATGAGGAGGTCGTTTGGTCATTGCCGTACGCTCTCCCGCCGGCGTGTCGCCGGTCCTGACAAAGGTCCGGATATTGACCTCAGGCAAGCCCATCGCCAGCAGTTCTCGCTGAATGCCCGCGAGTGGAATTTGCAGGTTCCTTTGAATGTCGTTGCTGAGCGCTTTGAGCGGAGAAACGTAAACAACGTGCGTGGTATCGTCGAGGTTGCCCTCAACTCCCAGACGCACCAGGTCATCTATCGCGGCCAGAAAAGCTGCGAGAGTTTTGCCGGAACCAGTGGGCGCAGCGATCAAAGTGTTCTGATGCTCTTTGATAGCCGGCCACGCTTGTTCCTGGGGCGGGGTGGCGTTGGGAAAGGTCTGCGCAAACCAGCGCGCAACCGCCGGATGAAATATTTCGAGATTCATTGGGAGGAGGATTATAACCCAAGGTTGGCCGGATTGCACACATGAAACACTGGCCTAAAGGTGCAAATTCAAGAAACACCATCCACAGATTACGCAGATGACGCAGATTCAAAGCGGACAGTTTGGGGGAGTGGAAGGCCTTAACTGTTTCTGTTGAATCTGTGTAATCTGCGTAATCTGTGGAGGATCCGAACAAGTCATTCGAATTGTTTTTTGAACCCTTCAAACTGCTCGCGAAGTTTTTCGACTTCCGCCTTGAGTGTTTCCACTTCGCTTTCCAGCTTTGAAACTCTATCAGCCTGGCTGGCACGCGTGACAATTTCCCGCGGGGACTCCATTTGCGAAACCGCCTCACTTGAAACTTCTCCTGAAAGCAGATGAGCGAAGCGAGCTTCCTTCTGACCGGGCTGACGTGGCAGGCGTGCAACCAGTCTGTCCGGCTCTCTTGAAATCAAGGAATTCAGCGCCGCCTCCACTTCTTCCAATCCTGCGAAGTCATGAAGTCGCGCAGCGCTGCTGCGGATTTCGCCCACGGTTTGGCTGCCTCTGAGCATCAACACGCAGAGAACCGCCAACTCCGCCGGACTCAGGTGCAATACTTCCGTCATCACATGTTTGTATTTTGGTACGCGACTCGTGCTGCCGTAAAAAACGTAAGCGAGATTTTTCTCGCGCAAACTCTCCAACGCTTGCGCCACCGCGTCTTCACTCAACGCTGTGACCGGGTTGCGGTTGTTCTTCTGATTGCAGGCAAGCGTCAGCGCGTTTAGGGTGAGCGGATAATATTCGGGCGTGGTCACCTGCTTTTCGACGAGGGAGCCGAGGACACGCACTTCGATGGCGGTTAGTTCAGTTACCAACGATTTTGTTTCCTTTGCGAGTTCTAATTAGATAATGAGCACTTAGATTGAAGGAACTGCTCGAGAATCAGCTCCGAATCGTAACGCAAACTGTTAGTTTGTGGAAACGTTGAAATTTTGCATTGTGAAAGAAAGGAGTCATACCCGAAACGGCTTGCGTTGTCGTGTGGACTTGAACAAACCTTCACCAAGAATGAGTCACTTCGATTATCAGCCATCATACCGTCGAAACCTTCCACACATTCAACCGCCGGGTGCTATGCTCTTCGTCACATTTCGTCTTGCAGGGTCCTTACCGCAGAACGTCATCGCGCAATCGCAAACGAACGTCAGTGGTTGCTTCACGTTGCTAAAATTAATCCTTCGCATCACGAACAAGTGAAAGCGGATTTTGAAAGGGTGTGGTTTGCGAAGTTTGAGAGGATACTTGACTGTGCTGGCGTTGGCCCAGTTTGGTTGCGTGACGAACGAGTTGCGGCAATCGTCGACGAAAGTTTTCATTATAGAGATGGTAAAGTTTAAGCACTGGCAGGATTGGAAATGGAATTACCGTCGGTTGTAACGCAAACTGTTAGTTTGCGTGCCTTAACCCGAGCGTTGTCGCTTCCGCCAAGCCACGCAAACTAACAGTTTGCGTTACACATCCTTCGCGCAGCGGAAACCTGAGATCATCCAGCGCTCGTGCGCGTGAAAGAAGTTGCGGTAGGTCGAGCGGATGTGAGATTGAGGCGTCGCGTAGGAACCGCCACGAAGGACCTTCTGATTAACAAACCACTTATCGTTGTATTCATCAAACTCGGATTTGAACCCCGGGTAGGGAACATAATCCGAAGTCGTCCACTCCCAAACATCGCCAATCATCTGCTGACAGCCATAACCGTTCTGTCCATCAGGAAATGAACCTATCGCCGCGGGCGTCCAAAGTCTGCTCTCGAATAGATTTGCTTTTGATTCGTCGGCCGGGTCATTACCCCAGGGGAAGGCTCGTCTCTCGCCGCTCTCAGGATCAAAGATTGCGGCCTTTTCCCACTCAGCCTCGACTGGCAAACGCTTGCCCGCCCATTTGGCAAACGCCGACGCTTCGTAAAAGCTCACGTGAGATACGGGCTCATTCGCCTTGTCTTCGGCCGAATGCAAGCCTGAAAAATCGCGAATCAGCCACTGGCCGTCGTGCAGTTCCCAGTAAAGTGGAGCGCGCCATTGCTCTCGGTTAACCAGTTCCCACCCTTCCGAGAACCACCAGCGAAAATTCTGATAGCCGCCATCGCGGACAAACTCGAGAAAGTCGCGGTTGCTAACCAGGGCGCGGTCGATGGCATAGTCCTGCAAGAAGACCTGATGCGTAGGCTTTTCGTTATCGAAAGCGAAGTCGTAGTTAGAAAGCCTTTCGTCTTTGGTCTTTGGTCTTTGGTCTTTTCTGTCGTAGCCGAGCCAGAAGAGTCCGCCCTCGATTTTGGCCATGCCTTCGACCTTCACAGATGATTTTGGTGCGGGCCTGATTGGCGCATCATACTGATCGCAGAGTAGGTGTTTGATGTCGTAAACCAGCAACTCCTGATGCTGCATCTCGTGCTCGAGACCGAGCCGGACGAGCGACCGAATGGGTTCCGCTTCCGGCTTAGTCTCCAATGAATTCAAAAACCCGAGCATCTGTTCGTCGACATGTTTGCGATACGTGACGGTGTCTCTAACTGTCGGGCGCGATACGGTGCCCCGTTTGGGCCGCGCTATTCGTTCGCCGAACCCTTCGTAGTAGGAGTTGAAATAGAAAAGATACTCTTCGGAATAAACCTTATAACCGGGTTGATACGTTTGCAGCAACGTCTCGAAAAACCAGGACGTGTGGCCGATATGCCAGCGCGGTGGGCTCATAAACTCCGCCGTCTGAATCACGTAGTCTTCTATCTCCAAAGGCGCGACGATCTCCATCGTCCGCGCACGCACGCTCTGGTAGAGATCGGTAATTGAGAGCGCCATTGATTGAGCGGTCTGTTGGATTGTAGAAACCATTAACCCGTCCTCCAGGCGCCCTTGAGAATAACCTGCCAATATGGTCAACCAAAATTGAGGGACTCAATGAGCCCGCTCATGCGGGCGGAAGATAGTAGCCCCGGGCGTAAGCCCGGGGTATTCGCGATGAAATGACTCTGAGCCCCGGAAGGGGCGACAGAAATGGACCAGTCCGTGTTATCAGGCGTACTGTCGCCCGCAAACGCGGGCTCGAAAACTTATGGCAAATGATCCCCGGGCTCACGCCCGGGGCTACTATCTACCGCCATTTTCGATGGCTCATTGAGTCGTTCCATTCACAGACAAATCACGCAACGAGCTAGTGATCTGTTTCCTATGCGCCATAGCTCCGTGTATTAGACAGATTTTACGACGATCGAATGAGATCCTCGCTCAACCACCTGTCCAATTACCGCGGCTTGCGTATAGGTTTCTTTCAATCGTCCCAACAAAGCAGTGGATAAATCGGGCGAAACCGCAATCAACATCCCTCCCGCCGTCTGCGGATCGAAGAGCAACTTGACCAGATTCTGGTCCACCGTCTCGTCGATTTCGATGTCTTCGGCTATGTATTCGCGATTTGTCTTGTCTCCGCTCGTCAAAAGTCCCGCAGCCGCTAATTCCAACGCGCCATCGAGCAACGGCACCCTGGCGGGTTCGATCAATATTGCAACTTTGCTCGCGCAAGCCATCTCCCAGGCGTGGCCAAGGAGCGCGAAGCCGGTTACGTCCGTCGCGCCTTTGACGCCAAATTCGCGCATCGCTTCAGCCGCATACCTGCCGGGCGTAAGCATTGTGGCAACGGAAGCAGCCGCAACTTCAGGAGTCGTCTTTTCAAACTTTATTCCCGTCGAGATTACGCCCGTGCCGATGGGTTTCGTCAGAATAATTAGATCGCCGTCACGCGCACCGGAGTTAGTGGCAATCTTGCCCGGATCGATTATCCCGGTCACTGAATAACCAAACATGATTTGCTGGTTGTCGACGCTGTGGCCGCCAATCAGTGTGACACCATACTTGTTCAGGGTTTCCAATCCGCCGCGCATGATCTCGCCGAGTATCGCCGGGTCAACGCCCTTTTTCGGAAAACAGGTAATCGCCATGGCAGTCAGCGGTGTGCCGGCCATCGCCCACACGTCGTTGATGGAGTTGAGCGCTGCAATCTGGCCGTAGACAAAAGGATCGTCAACGATGGGCGTAAAAAAATCGAGTGTTTGCACGATCGCGAGGTCGTCGCGCAGTCGATACACTCCTGCGTCGTCGGCTGTGTCGAAGCCAACCATGACGTTCTCGTCTTTGGGCTGTGTTGGTAGCCCGCTCAACACCTGAGCGAGTAAGCTCGGTGACAGCTTAGCCGCTCAACCAGAGCACGAAACCATTTCGGTCAGACGCACGAATAGTTCTCCTTTCACGATGTTTGTCGGAACGTTCAGCGTCGCATCCGCGATATACTATTGTCAATCCGGGTGAATTATCGTAAAGGAACGTGAAGTTTGAGGAGCGATTCGACTATGCAAAACCTACTTCGTCTTATCCAGTTTGTCGCGTTGCCGGGAGCATTTTTGCTGACCGCTTCATCAGGCCGGGCTCAAGATTCCAACCTCGTTCGTCACTTCGATTACGACCGACAAGCGCCGCTCGGGATCAAGGGGGTCGGCGTCGAACGTCGCGGCGATGCTTGGGTCTACGACATCACTTACGCCAGTCCGAATGGTGGCGTTGTGCCTGCATACCTCGTTGTTCCGCAAGGGAAGGGCCCTTTTGCCGCGGTAATCTGGGGACACTGGTACTGGAGCAACTCGGCCGTCCGCAATCGGAAGGAGTTTCTCGATGAAGCAGTGGCGCTGGCGCCAGCAGGCGTCGTGTCTTTGTTGACCGACGGTCCGATCGCGCGACTAGGGCACGTGGAAAACAAGGATCCGCTGAGTGAGCAAGAAATTGCTGACCTCGTTCAACAAGTGACTGACATGCGTCGTGGTGTTGATCTGCTGCTGGCGCGCAAGGATGTTGACCCGGAGCGCATTGCCTATGTCGGCCATAGCTACAATTCGGTGGTCGGCGCGATCTTGAGCGGAGTCGAGCGGCGCTTCAAG
>WNGA01014357.1_pt1 | contig 10456 bp, 10 predicted proteins | sample 5400061 | NCBI WGS metagenome assembly WNGA01 (sample SAMN13153366, study PRJNA577476) | soil metagenome | isolation source: 100 cm soil or saprolite under grassland replicate 2 | place: USA:California | collected 2016-06-15
CGTCAGAGCGAAGGCGGTCGGCCAGATGGCGCCCTCGTCGAGGTTCGCCTTGTCGCTGAAGCCGAACGTCGCATACCTGGTGTTGAACTTCTGCGCGCTTTGGAAGAAGCAGACGACCTTGCCGTCCTTGGCATACGCGGGCATCCCGTACCAGAGTCTCGGCGAGAGGGCTGGCGCGCTGGCTTTGACGACGGCATGGAGCCGCTCGCCCAAGGCGCGATCCGGTCCCGGCATCTCGGCGATCTTCGCGAGCACTGCGCTTTCCCCGTCCGCCTTGTCCGCGCGCGGGCCGCGGCGCGCGGCCGCCTTCAGCTCTTGGGCGCGCTCCTTCATCGCGTCTCGTTCCTCGTCGGTGAATCCCTCGAACTTCTTGTCGGTCGCGGTGGTGCTCTTGGCGGACTTCCGCGTGTCCTTCATTTCAGGTTTCCTCCCCTGCGAGTCTTGACGGGGACGACCCTCATGCTAGGGGAGCCGCCGCGGCGGCGGCTTCTCCGAAACTGCTCGGTCGTTACCTGGGTGAGACCAGCGTCGATTTCGCCTCAGTGATCCTGTTCGGCGACCAGGTGCTAAGCGAGTTCGCCCCCTGGAACTGGCCCGCCGGTCGGAGCCGAACGGAACTGCGCTCGTGAAGCCACCCTGACCATCGCCGCCATCAACCAATGGCTCCGGAGCATTACGAAACACGGCTTAGACTAGTGTTCCGTTAGGGAAGTGATTGGACAGTTTTGTTGGCAGGTGGAGAATCGGCCATGCCCAAACCCGCCGCCGCGCTCCCGGTCTCTGCTGAGCAACTGGGCGAGTTGCGCACCTGGCTCGGCTCATCTTCCATCCCCGCAGGGCTCGCCCAGCGTGCCAGGATCATCACCCTGGCCGCCGAGGGGGTGGCCAACACCGAGATCGCCGAGCTGGCCGGCTGCTCCCGCCAGACGGTGATCACCTGGCGGCAGCGCTTCGCCCAGCACGGGCCCGACGGCTCGGCGACCGGCCGCGTTCGGGCCGCCCACGTGCCATCGACGTGCACAAGGAGTTGGAGATCGTCGCCGCCACGCTCGCCGGGCCTTGCCGAGCGTCGCACCCCCGACTACATCCGCCACGGGACCACGACCCTGTTCGCTGCGCTGGAGGTCGCTACAGGTAAGGTGACCGACCGCTGCTTTGCCCGCCAGCGCCATACCGAGTTCCTGGCGTTCTGTAAGCAGGTCGCCAAGGCCTACCCGCGCCGCGAGCTGCACATCGTGCTCGACAACTACTGCACCCACAGGCATCCGAGGGTCAGGACGTGGCTGGCGCGCAACCCAAGGATCCGATTGCACTTCACCCCGACCTCGGCGAGTTGGATGAACCTGGTCGAGGTCTTCTTTGGGATCATCACTCGCCAGGCGATCCGCCGCGGCGCCTTCACCAGCGTCGCCGATCTGGTGCAGGCGATCCGGGTCTTCATCGACGCCTGGAACCATCGTTGCCAGCCGTTCTCGTGGACCAGGACACCCCAGCCGATCCTGGCCAAGGCCAGGCCATGACCACGCCCAAGGCCGTATCGCTGCACGGCCAGGTCGTGCACCTTCGCCCGGTGACGGCCAACGACGCCGCGCGGCTGACCGAGATCCTCACCCACCCTGGGGTCGCGCGGTGGTGGGGACGCTGGGACCTGGACCGGGTCCGAGCCGAGGTGATCGACCCTGATGACGGCACGGCCACGTTCGCGGTGGAGGTCGACGGTCAGGTGATCGGGCTTGTCCAGTACGCCGAGGAAGACGACCCCGACTACCGGCACGCCAGCATCGACATCAGTCTGCACCCGACCTGGCATGGCCGCGGGTTGGGAGCGGACGCGGTCCGCACGCTGGCTCGGTACCTGTTCGAGCACCGCGGCCACCACCGCATTACGATCGATCCAGCAGCCCACAACCAGCGGGCGATCCGCTCCTACCAGCGCGTGGGGTTCCGGCCGGTGGGGGTCATGCGCCGCTACGAACGGGGCGCCGACGGCAGCTGGCATGACGGCCTGCTGATGGACCTGCTACCAGAAGACCTGGCATAGCAGACCCGCTGGCGACCAATGACCAGCAGACGTGCACGCAACTCGTCCAAACACTTCCCTAACGGAACCCTAGATGGTGCCCTCGGCCTCGTGAGCTGTCCACCCGGCACCGGCCAGGGCGTTGATGGCGACCGCGAGCGCCTCCCGGCCGGCGACCCACACATGCAGGTTCCCGCTGCCGCCCTGCAGCTCGTGATCGATGTTGAGGTCCTCGACGTTGACGCCGGAGGCTCCCAGTATCCGGAACACCGCGGCCAGGCTCCCCGGCCGGTCGGCGATATGGACCACCAGCTCACGCAGCCCCCGTGGGGACGAGCCGGGCTTGGTGGGGATGTGGAGCCGCGCGTTGCGGGCCTCGCCGAGCACTTCCCGCAGGCCGTCGTTGTCGCCGCTGGCGACCAGCTTGCGCAGCACCGACAGGCGGTCGCCAAGCGCGTCCAGCGCCGCGACGATGCTCGGAGCGTTGGTGGCGCAGATGTCGACCCACAGATCCGGATCGCTGGCCGCCACCCTGGTGGTGTCCCGGAATCCGCTCGCCACCAGGCTCCGCAGCGCGGCCGGCGCCCGCACCTGCGCCACCGCGCCCATCAGCGCCGTCGCGGCGAGCTGGGGCAGGTGGCTGGCGAAGGCCACCACCTGATCGTGGAGCTCGGGGTCAAGGATCAGCGGCCGAGCGCCGAGGCCTCGCACGAACCGGGTCATGCGCCGCAGCGCGGTGTGATCGACCTGGGCGGCGGGCGTGAGGACCCAGGCCGCTCCGTGGAACAGGTCAGCACGTGCCGCCTGCGCCCCGCGCTGCTCGGATCCGGCCATGGGATGTCCCGGCACCACGCGGCCGAGATTTGTGGACAGACTTGCAAGTTCCGCTAGAAGGTGTGATTTCGTGCTGCCGACATCGCTGAGGATCGCAGCCGGGTTCGCCGCGTGAGCGCGAGCGAGCACCTCGGCCAGGGCGCGAACGGGGGTCGCCGCAACCACCAGGTCCGCGCCCTCGGCCGCCTCCTCCACCGAGCGTCCCCGTTCGGTCACCGCGTCCATTCGGTACGCGTCCCGCAGTTCCCGCCGATCGGCATCGACGCCGACGACCTCCGGCACTCCAGCGGCGCGAGCCGCCAGCCCCACCGACGCTCCGAGCAGGCCCGTCCCCACGATCGCGAGCCGTTGTGGCCATTTCGAGGTGGTCGCCATCTCGCTCACCCGCGCACGCCAGCCACTCGCTGTCCTTGCCTGCCCGCGCCGCGCCACCAGGCGTAGCCCGGCCACCGGACCGGGCTGTGCGGTAGGCGCATGTTCTGGGGCTGGGTCGAGCGTGGAGCCGCGCAGGTCGGCGCCTCGTTGACGATGTGGTGGTTCACCGGTTCGACTCCATGGGACTGCCTCAGTTCAGACACATATTGCTAGGGAGATTTATCGACTTAGTGATTTATCGCCTTGGTGGCGAGGCGACAGTAATCAGAGCCCGGCTGCCCGATAGAGGCCACGGACCTCCTCGGGACGCAGTGAGCGATACTCCCCGGGCGCGAGACCAGTCAGCCGCAGCGGCCCGATGGCGGTGCGTACCAGGCGCCGCACGGGGGCACCGACCTCCTCCAGCATGCGGCGAACCTCTCGCTTCCGTCCCTCGACCATGACCACCTCGACCATCCGGCGCCGACCAGAGCCGGCCACCACCCGGGCGCGTTCGGCGCGGGCCAGACCGTCGTCGAGCTCGACTCCCTGCTGGACGCGCCTCACCGCGTTCCCTGGCAGCCGCTCGACCTCAGCAAGGTACCGCTTCTGGACGCCATAGCGAGGGTGCGTGAGGCGATTGGCGAGCTCGCCGTCATTGGTCAGCAGGATGAGCCCCTCAGTGTCCCGATCGAGCCTGCCGACCGGGACGACGCGCGGGTCCTCGGGGACGAACTCGACCACCGTGGGCCGGCCCTGTGGGTCGTCGACGGTGCTCACCACGCCGAGCGGCTTGTTCAGCATCCAGTAGCGCAGCCGCTCGTCGATCACGACCCGCGAGCCGTCCACCTCGACCCGGTCGTTGGCCGGGTCCACGCGGCGGCCCATCTCCTCCACGACTTCGCCGTCGACCGCCACCCGCCCGGCGCGGATCAGCTCCTCGACCGACCGCCGGGACCCCAGGCCGGCCGCACTCAGCGCCTTGTTCAACCGGATCCCCTCGGCGCCCTCCGCCCGGTCGGAAGCCCCCTCCGCCGACTTCACGGCCCCTTGCGCCCTCGCGCCGGAATCCGGCCGGGGAGCGCTCGCCCGGGTTGCCGGACCGGCCCGACGGGCACTACCGGCTGTCCGGCTCGAGCCGGAGTCCGGGCGGCTGGCACGAGAGCCTCTCGGACCGGAACCGGGTTGCGCCCGGCCCGCCCGAGCCGAACCGGATGATCCCCGGCCCGAGCCCGCCCGAGCCGAACCGGATCCTCCGGGATCCGACCGGACTCGACCCGAACCAGTCCGAGCCGAACGCCCTCGAGCGGCATCCGATCGGCTGTTCTCGCCCGAATCGCGAGGACGAGAGCGACGGGGCTCGTCGCGGCCTGGACGGCCAGTGGTGGACCCCCGCTGCGACCCGGCGCGCCCGCTCCCTCCCGCTGGAGTGCCGCGGCTGGCCGGCCGCGCCGCTCGACCGTTACGCTCCGGCCGGCCGCCGGCGCCTGATGCGCTCGCCCGGCGCGGTGTCACATCTGCTCCAGCAGGTCCATGAGGTCCACGCCTTCGGGAAGGTAATCCTTGATCGGTGGCAGCTGGTCCAGACCGTTCAGGCCGAGTTGCTCGAGAAATGCGGGCGTCGTGCCGTACAGAGCCGCCTGGCCCGGTCCCTCCTCATGCCCGACCTCGTGGATCAGACCCCGGGTGGCCAGGGTCCGGAACACGCCATCGACGTTCACGCCGCGCACCGCGCCCACCTGGTGCCGGGTCACCGGCTGCCGGTAGGCGACCACCGCCAACGTCTCGAGCGCCGCCCGCGTGAGCCGGCTCTGCTGCCCTGCTCGAAGATACGCGTCGACCACGTCGCGGGCCGCGGGATGGGTATAGAGCCGCCAACCGCCGGCCACCGCGCGCAGGACGAATCCTCGCGCCTGGCCCGCGTACTCCCCGGCGAGGTCGATCAGCAGCGCCTCCACCTCCGTGAGGCGGGCGCCCACGAGCTCGGCGAGCGTGGCCGCCGGAACCGGCTCGTCGGCCACCAGCAGGATCGCCTCGAGGCCGCGGCGCGTCCAGCCGGCGTCGTCGAGCTCGACCGCCTCCAGGGCCTCGTCCGCCGGCCAGGCGTCGGCGGCGCCCAACTCTGGTCCGGCGGACGCGACCACGTCCTCATCCGGACCTTCCTCGCCTTCGCTCGCGGTGCCAGCGGCAACATCCCCGTCATCGGCGACCACCGACTCCGGCGGGCCGAGAGGCTCGGCCGGCCACGATGTGTCGGGCGCAGCCGAGGAGGGGCCACCGTGGGCAGCGGCCGCGGACCTCTCCCGCTCGGCCGCCGACGGATGGGTGGGAGAGCTCTCGGCGGATGGGCCTGCCGGGTCGGGTGACGGGCGATCGGTCGAGGCGGGATCGGGGTCCGTGCTCGACTCAGGCGCAACAGGGGACGAGGGGTCGTCGCTGTCGGGCGCGCTCATGCTGGCTCCTCGACCATCAGGTCGTCGATCTCGGTGCCGGTGCCGCCGGTCCACCGGATGGTGATCGCGCCGAAGGTAGCGGTCTGCTCCAGCTCGATCAACGAGCGCTTGTAGAGCTCTAGCAGGGCGAGAAGGTTGATGACCACCTCGATTGCCGGCACGTTCCGACCCAGCAGGGCCTCGAACGTGGTCTCGCCGCCCCCGCGGAGCCGCCCGGCCAGCTCCGTCACCGCCTCGCTGACCGTGAGCCGTGGCGGGGCGATGTGATCGGTGCTGACTTCCGGCACCGGCGCCGGCGTGAGGGCGGCAGCCGCGAGTCGCGCCAGGTCCTCGGGCCGGACGCCGATCAGCAGGTTCGGCGCGATGCGCTCCAGCAGGTCCTCGGCGCCCGGCCGTCTGGGCACGTACGCGGACTGCTCGGCCAGGCGCGCGCCGAACAGCGCGGCGACGTGCTTGTACGCCCGGTATTGCAGGAGCCTTGCGAACAGGAGGTCGCGCTCTTCGAGCAGCGTCTCGACCTCGTCGTCCTCGCCGTCCGGGCTGGGCAGCAGCCGAGCGGCCTTGAGCTCGAGCAACGTCGCGGCCACCACCAGGAACTCCGTGGCGACCTCCAGGTTCAGCCCGTGCATGCGCCTGATCTCGGCCAGGTACTCCTCGGTGATCTTCGACAGCGACACCTGCCAGATGTCCACCTGCTGGCGCGCGATGAGGTGAAGGAGCAGGTCGAACGGCCCCTCGAACACCTCGGTCCTGACCACGTAGTCCATTTGTCTATTTGCCCATTTGTCTACTCATAGCCTTGGCGATTAAGCGTTGAGTCGCCAAGGCTCTAAAGGATGCCAGCGCCTGCCGGCCGATCGCCGATCGTAGCCAGCCCGCGTTCACCGGACGACACCCCAACCGAGGCCACGACCTCAGAAGTCGAACCCTACCAGGCGGTAGACGAACCGGATGACCGCGTCGAAGAAGGGGGACAGCAGGCCAGGCGCGAAGATCAACAGTGCGAGGAGGATGAAGATCCCGTACTGGTCGAGGAAGTAGACGATCCCCTGGCGCCGTTGTGGCAACACGATCGACAGCAGCCGAGAGCCGTCCAGTGGCGGGATCGGCACGAGATTGAAGACGCCCAGCACGACGTTGAGGTTGACCAGTGTCTGCAGCAGGATCAGCGTGAACTCCGCGGTCCCACCGCGGAACAGCAGCAGCCGCAGGATCAGGGCGCTGAGCAGGGCGAGCACGAAGTTGGAGGCCGGGCCGGCCAGACCCACCATGGCGGCGCCCGCCCGCTGGCTCCGTAGCTGGTAGGGGCTGAACTGCACGGGTTTCCCCCACCCGAAGCCGGCCAGCACGAGCGCGATGCTGCCGAGCGGGTCCAGGTGGGCGATCGGGTTGAGCGTGAGGCGACCCTGCGAGCGTGGCGTGCGGTCGCCCTGCAATGTCGCGACGGCCGCGTGGCTGAACTCGTGCACGGTGATGGCCACCACCACGGCGATGATGAACGCGACGAACGCGAGCGGGTTGTCTCGTAGAAGGGTCAGGGGCGAACCCACGCCAAGGCCTCCGAACGGTTTCCACAGGATGTCGGGGTGAGCGCGATACTCTCAGCAAGGCGGCACCCAGCCGCCACCCTAGCATGGGCCGCGACCCAAGGTGGGGCGGACAGGCGAGGTCAGCGGCCGACGACTCTGTACACGAGCGGCGGAACGGGCACGGACCGGTCAGCCCAATCCAGCGCATCGAGCAGCCGGCTGGCCGCCGCTTTGGCGGCCTCCTCGTCTCTGGCCGCCACGCGGCCGATCACCTCGCCCGCCGAGACCCGATCGCCGATCTTGACCGGGAGCTCGATCGCGACCGCCGGGTCGACGTCGTCGTGGATCCGCCGCCGGCCGGCGCCAAGCATGGCGGCCGCCCGACCCACCGCCTCGGCGTCGACCGCGGCGAGCCAGCCGTCGACCGGGGCCGTGACGTCCCTGGACACCGGCGCCATCGGGAGCAATGAGAGGTCGTCGACCACGGCGGGATCACCGCCCTGCGCGTCGACGAAGCCGCGGAACCGCTCCAGCGCGTCGCCGCGCGCCAGCGCCTGGCTGGCACGCTTACGGCCGGCTTCGGCGGTCGGCACGATCCCAGCCAGGGCGGCGAGCTGCCCTGTCAACGTCAAGCAGAGGTCGAGCAGCCGACCGCGACGCTCACCCCGCAGGATCTCCACCGCCTCCCGGACCTCCACGGCGTTGCCGATCAGATCGCCGAGCGGTTGGCTCATGTCGCTGACCACCGCCGCCGTTCGGCGACCCGCCAGGGTGCCGAGCTCCACGCAGAGCCGGGCGAGATCGATCGCGCCCGTCGCCTCCTTCATGAACGCACCCGAGCCGGTCTTGACGTCCAGCAGGATGTTGGCCGCGCCTCCCGCAAGTTTCTTGCTCATCACGCTCGAAGCGATCAGGGCGGTGTTGGCGACCGTGCCGGTCACGTCGCGAAGGGCATAGATCGACTTGTCGGCGGGGACGAGGTCGGCGCTCTGTGCCGCCACCGCCAACCCCACCCGCTCGACCTGATCGAGCAGTTCCTCAGCGCTCCGCTCGACCCGGAAACCTGGGATCGACTCCAGCTTGTCGAGCGTGCCGCCGGTGTGCCCGAGCCCCCGGCCGGACAGCTTCAGCATCTTCATGCCGAGCGCCGCGGCGAGCGGCCCGACGACCAGGGTCGTCCCATCCGAGACGCCACCGGTGGAGTGCTTGTCGACCGTGGGGCCCTCCAGTCGGCTGAGGTCCAGCCGCCGGCCCGAGGCCACCATCGCCTCGGTGAGGGCTCCCGCCTCCTCGCGCGAGAATCCTTGGAGGTAGCCGGCCATGAGGAAGGCCGACATCTGGTAGTCGGGCAGCTCCCCTCTGGCGTAAGCGAGGACGAACGCGCGCAGCTCGGCGGCCGGCACCGCTCCCCCGTCGCGCTTGCGTGCGATGACCTCGACCGGTGTCACTACGACGAAAGTCGCTTCACCAGGGTGGCGTCGGCGCCATTCCGCTCCAGCTCCGACAGCACCTGCGCGAGCGCCTCCCGGACCAGCCGGCCGCGGTCAACCGCGATCCGATGCTGGCGCCGCAGCATCAGCCGGGCGTGCTCGAGGTCCATCAGCTCCTCAGCGGTGCAGTAGAAGGTGATCTTCTCCTCGTGGCGCTGGCGGCCACTCGGCACCCGCTCGCCCGAGGCACCGGCCGAGGCGGCGTCGTCGGAGGCCGGCCGCTTGGCCGGGCGCGTGCGCGAGCCCTTGGTCCCATCGATCGATGTGACCCGGAACAGCTCGTCGGCACCGGGCAGGCTGGCTCGACCCTTCATGACGCCAACACCTCCTCGGCCAGACCGCGATAGGCGGCAGCGCCGGGAGAATCGCCGGCGTAGGTGAGAATGCTCTCCCCCGCGACCGGCGCTTCGGCGAAGCGGATCGTCTTGCTGACGACCGTACGGAAGACCTGATCGCCGAAGGCTTCCTCCACCCGAGCCAGCACCTCCCGTCCGTGGACAGTGCGAGCATCGTACATGGTCGCGAGCACGCCAACGATCTCGAGGCTGGGGTTCAGGCGATCGGCGATCTTGGAGATGGTGTCCATCAGCAGGGCCATGCCGCGCAGCGCGAAGTACTCGCACTCGAGTGGGACGAGCACGCCGTCGGCGGCTGTCAGGGCGTTGACCGTCAAGAGCCCGAGGCTCGGCGGGCAGTCGATCAGCAGGAAGTCGTAGCGCCGGCGTAGCGGGCGCAGGACGCGAGCCAGAGCCTGCTCGCGCGCCACCTCCCCGACGAGCAGCACCTCGGCCGCGGCCAGGTCGATGTTGGAGGGGAGCAGGTCGACGCGGTCGATCTTGGTGCTGACGATGAACCCGCCGGCGTCCTGATCGGAGTCCATCAGCAGGTTGTAGAGCGTTTTCTCGAGCTCGAGCGGGTTCAGGCCGAGGCCGACGGAGAGCGCGCCCTGCGGGTCCATGTCTACCAGCAGCACGCGCTTGCCCCGCTCGGCCAGCGCGGCGCCGAGGTTGATGGCGGTCGTGGTCTTGCCGACACCGCCTTTCTGGTTCGCCAGGGCGATGACCTTTCCCATCCTGCCCTCCCACGGGCTGCCGTCAGTGCGGCTCAGATATTTAGTGATTCGTCTATATAGAGCCTTAGGAATAAGTCGACAAATCTCTATATGAATGAAGTAACTTACCCACAAATCGCTCAATCGCCTGATAGATCAAGCGACCAATCACGGAAGTGGTCGGAATCATATCGGCCGCGCCAATCCCACGAAAGCGGTTGTCCCCCCCCCCCCCCCCCCACCCCCCCCCCCCCCCCCCCCCCCCCTGGCCCCCAGCTGCAGACCACGCCAAGAGGGGCATCCCTGAGCCACCGGACCACCCGACGAGCCTCCAGGCCGTGCTGAGGCGCTCGTGCAAGAATGCGGGCCCTCTGGCGACCCTCCGAGCGTGACGACACCCTTGGGGGAGCCGACCTCACGCTGAGTGGTCAGGATATGCATCGCGTGCATAGTTATGCAGACTCATATATTCAACGACAACTGAAATTAGGATAAACCCTGGAGCAGTCGTCGAGACTTGCTCGACTGTGCCCCGCGAGAAGGCCCTGTGACATGCGCGATCGCTGCGACGGGCCACTCAGGGCAGGGCGATCGCGGCGGCGGGCGTGACGGTGGCCTGAGGCGTAACGATTCGCTGGAGAGCCTGATCACGCCGCCATCCGGTCACCAGGACGGCTCTGGCAGCCGACGGCCTGCCGTCACCGGTGGAGCATCATCGAAGGAGG
>WNGA01035495.1_pt1 | contig 10456 bp, 12 predicted proteins | sample 5400061 | NCBI WGS metagenome assembly WNGA01 (sample SAMN13153366, study PRJNA577476) | soil metagenome | isolation source: 100 cm soil or saprolite under grassland replicate 2 | place: USA:California | collected 2016-06-15
CATTGTTCACCGTCGTCGGGCAGCCATAGAGACCGACATTCGCGGGAAACGGCGGCTTGAGCCGCGGCATTCCCTTCTTGCCTTCCAGACTTTCCAGCAGCGCCGTTTCCTCGCCGCAGATGTAGGCGCCGGCACCGTGATGGAGATAGAGGTCGAAGCCCCAGCCATGGATGTTGTTGTCCCCGATCAGCCGCGCCTCATAGGCTTGATCGATCGCGGCTTGCAGCCGCTCGCGTTCGCGGACGAACTCGCCGCGGATATAGATGTACCCGGCATTGGCGCCCATCGCGAAGCCGGCAATCAGGCATCCCTCGATCAGGAGATGCGGATCGTGCCGCATGATCTCCCGGTCCTTGCAGGTACCGGGCTCGGACTCGTCGGCGTTGACGACGAGATAATGCGGCCGGCCATCCGACTGCTTCGGCATGAACGACCATTTGAGCCCCGTCGGGAATCCGGCACCACCGCGGCCGCGCAGGCCGGACGCCTTGATTTCGTTGATGATGTGATCGCGACCCGTTTCGAGAATCTTTTTGGTGCCGTCCCAGGCCCCGCGCGCCCGCGCGCCGTCCAGGCCCCAATCATGCAGGCCATATAGGTTCTTGAAGATTCGGTCCTTATCCTCGAGCATCACTCGCGCCTGGTGCCGGGTTGTTGTTCGGTGGAGGCATTCCCCGCCGGAGGTTTGGGAACTGGGCTTTCGCGCACGTTTCCCGGTTTACCCGGCTTTTTTGCTGCATCGTCAGATACCGCCGCCCCGTGATGGGTAGGCGTGCGGTCTTCAGCCCGACTTCCATTCACCGATGTTCGATAGAGCGATGGATCGGTGAGCGTTGTCAGGCCGCCGAGGGGGGCGGAGAGCTGCCGATCGACCTGCGGTCCCGGTTTTACTTCCCTGGCGGCGGCAAGGTCGTCGAGAATGCGCGTGAAGCTCTCGACCGTGAGGTCCTCGTAAAAATCGTAGTTGATCTGCACCATCGGCGCGTTCACGCAGGCTGCAAGGCATTCGACCTCCACCCAGGAGAACATCCCGTCGGCAGTGACGTGGTGCTGCTCGCCGATGCGATCGTAACAGACCCTTTTCAGGTCCTCGGCGCCGCGCAACACGCAAGGTGTCGTCCCGCACAGCTGGACGTGCCAGCGCCCGACCGGTTCAAGATTGAACATCGTGTAGAAGGTCGCGATTTCCAGCACGCGGATGTAAGCGAGATCAAGCAGATCGGCGGCGTAGCGGATTGCCGCCTCCGGCACCCAGCCGCCCGCCTGCTCCTGCGCCCGCCAGAGGATCGGGATCACAGCTGAGGCTTGCCGGCCGTCAGGATATTTTGCGATCTGCGCGCGCGCCCAGGCGAGATTGTCAGCCGTGAAGGCGAAGGTTTTCGGCTGAATCTCTCTCGGCGCGAGGCGACGGACGGCCATCAGCGGTCCACCTCGCCGAACACGATATCGATCGAGCCTATGATCGCCGATACGTCGGCGAGCATGTGACCGCGACAGAGAAAATCCATGGCCGCCAGATGGGGAAAACTGGGCGCGCGGATCTTACACTTGTAGGGCTTATTGGTGCCGTCGGCGATGAGATAGACACCAAATTCGCCCTTTGGCGCCTCGACCGGCGCATAGACTTCGCCGGCCGGCACATGGAAACCCTCGGTATAGAGCTTGAAATGGTGGATCAGCGCCTCCATGGAACGCTTCATTTGGGCCCGCTTCGGCGGCACGACCTTGTTGTCCTCGGTGACGACCGGCCCCTGCCCTTCCACCGATGTCAGTTTGGTCAGGCATTGCTTCATGATCCTGATCGATTGTCGCATCTCCTCCATGCGAACCAGATAGCGATCATAGCAATCACCATTTTTGCCGACCGGAATGTCGAACTCGAGCTCGGAATAGCATTCATAGGGCTGCGCCCGGCGCAGGTCCCAGGCTGCGCCGGAGCCGCGCACCATCACGCCGGAAAAACCCCACTTCCAGGCGTCCTCAAGCTTAACCACGGCGATATCGACGTTGCGCTGCTTGAAAATGCGGTTGTCGGTGAGCAGCCCTTCGATGTCGTCGCACACTTTCAGAAACGGATCGCAAAAATCCCAGATGTCGTCGAGCAGCTTCGGTGACAGGTCCTGGTGCACGCCGCCGGGCCGGAAATAGTTCGCATGCATCCGGGCGCCCGAGGCCCGCTCATAAAAGACCATCAGCTTCTCGCGTTCCTCGAAGCCCCACAGCGGAGGCGTGAGCGCACCGACGTCCATAGCCTGCGTGGTCACGTTGAGAAGGTGCGAGAGCAACCGACCGATCTCACAATAGAGCACGCGGATGAGTTGGCCGCGCCTAGGCACCTCGATACCGAGGAGCTTTTCGATGGCGAGACAGAATGCGTGCTCCTGGTTGATCGGGGCGACGTAATCGAGCCGATCGAAATAGCCAATCGCCTGCAGATAGGTCTTGTGCTCGATCAGCTTCTCGGTGCCGCGGTGAAGCAGGCCGATATGCGGGTCGACGCGCTCGACCACCTCGCCATCGAGCTCGAGCACTAGGCGCAGGACGCCGTGTGCCGCCGGATGCTGCGGGCCGAAGTTGATGGTGAAGTTACGGACGGCGGCTTCAGCCATGATCACTGCGCCTTGCCGCGCTTAGCTCCGGCCTTTTCATCGCCTGGCAGCGGGAAATCCGGTCCCTCCCACGGCGAAAGGAAATCGAAGTCGCGGAATTCCTGGGTCAAGCGCACCGGCTCATACACGACGCGCTTCACGTCATCATCCCAGCGCACCTCGACAAATCCTGTAAGCGGGAAGTCCTTGCGCAGTGGGTGCCCCTCGAAACCATAATCGGTGAGAATGCGCCGCATGTCCGGGTGGCCGGTGAACAGCACCCCGTAGAGGTCGTAGGCCTCGCGCTCGAACCAGTCCGCGCCGGGAAATACGCCAATGATCGAGGGCACCGGCGTGACTTCATCGGTCTCCGTCTTCACCCGGACGCGCAGGTTCTGCTTCGGCGAGAGAAAATGATAGACAACGTCGAAGCGCCGCTCGCGGCCGGGCCAGTCCACCGCAGTAATGTCGATAATGCACCAGAACTGGCAACGCGGGTCGTCGCGCAAAAAGGTGGCGACCTCGACCACGCGTTGCGCGTCGGCATGGACGGTGAGTTCCGCGAACGCAATGGTGTAGCGCGAGACCGCGCCGCCCAGCGCGGCAACGATCGTCTCGCCAAGAGCCTCGAGCTTCTCGTGCATGTGCGACTTACCTTGCCTCACCGCTCGATCGTTCCGGTGCGGCGGATCTTCTTCTGCAGGAGCAGCACGCCGTAAAGCAGTGCCTCAGCCGTGGGTGGACAGCCGGGCACATAGATGTCGACCGGCACGATGCGATCGCAGCCACGCACCACGGAGTAGGAATAATGGTAGTAGCCGCCGCCGTTGGCGCATGAGCCCATGGAAATGACGTAACGCGGCTCCGGCATCTGGTCATAGACCTTGCGCAGCGCCGGCGCCATTTTGTTGCAGAGCGTGCCAGCGACGATCATCACGTCGGACTGCCGCGGCGACGCGCGCGGAGCAAAGCCGAAGCGCTCAGCGTCATAGCGCGGCATCGACATCTGCATCATCTCGATGGCGCAGCAGGCAAGTCCGAAGGTCATCCACATCAGCGACCCGGTACGCGCCCAGTTGATCAGATCGTCGGTCGCAGTGACGAGAAAGCCCTTATCGGCGAGCTCGTTGTTGAGGCCAAGATAAAACGAGTCATCCGCGCCGACGGGCTTGCCCGTGCGCGGATCAAGGATGCCAGTGGCGGGCGGCGCGACAGAACTCATGCGCTCAATCCCATTCCAGCGCCCCCTTCTTCCATTCATAGGTAAAACCGATCGTCAGGACCGCAAGAAACACCATCATCGACCAGAAGCCGAATGCGCCGAGGTCGCCGAAGGTGATGGCCCAGGGAAAAAGAAACGCAACTTCGAGATCAAAGATGATGAAGAGGATCGCGACGAGATAGAAGCGCACATCAAATTTCATCCGCGCATCATCGAATGCGTTGAAGCCGCACTCGTAGGCGGAGAGCTTCTCGGGATCGGGGTTCTTGTAGGCGACAAGGAACGGCGCAATCATCAGCAAAAGGCCGATTGCCAGCGCGATGCCGATAAACACCGCGAGCGGCAGATAGTCTTGCCAAAGCTCGCTCATCTTGAGCCTTCACCTTGTTCGAACTCTGCGTGACCGTCCGCAGCGTGGCCGGCCGTGTTTAGCGGGCGCCCGCAAAGACTTAACAATACAAAGCTGGCGCGGCGGCACGAACTCGGACCCCTTAGCGTAGCGCACCAGCAGTAGCAAGCCGCTCGCGAATGCCTGCCCGAATTCGCCGGCCAGACTTGGAAAGCGAATGGGCCGGGTGGTGGCCCGGCCCATTCGCTTGGTTCGCTTCGACTCACCCGTTCACGCTGTAACGCGTGGCGGCGCGTTGTGGATCATCCAGAGCTCGACCGCAGCGACCACCGCGACGGCCAGACCGGTCAACACGTGGACCCACATCGCCACTGCGTTGGCCGCGAAGCCAAGGACCCAAGGCGATCCCAACACCCACAGCCCTAGGACGAGATTGATCCACTCCTCCCATTCGGCGAAGGCTGCAAGCGCTGCGATCGCAACGATGGCGACCACAACGCCCAGGATCCACGCATTGCGGGCCGGCACGCCTGCGCCCGAGAACCCGGCAATCCATGGCGACAGAAACAACCACGCGCCAAGAATCAGGTTGAGCACGTCAGCGAATGCTTCCTTTCTCTTCATGGCGTACTCCTGAGATTACTCTCGTCGCGTCCCCTTTTCGGCCTCGTGGACCTGCCAGGTACGCCGAAAAAAGGGCGCGGCCTGATATCGACCTAGGTTGTAAGGCCGATTCTTTCAAGAGGTACAAAGTGTCGCAACTTAAGGCACTTAGCGGAGCTTAAGGGCTCCGGCCGCAGCTGCTATGACAGCCGACACACCCCAAGTTGCGACTGTTGCGAAGCTGCCGGTTTTTGCTAACATGTCGGTTGCCTGGGCGACCACGCGGGCGAAGAACAGGGCGGAGAGCGCAAGCCCTGTCGCGCAGCCCTTCATCGCGCCTCTCATTTGTGGCGCCCGGGCACTGCTTCCCACCGCTGCCTCAGCGCGTCCGTGCGGCTGCAATCCTCGATAATCGAGTGGAGAATCCTTCGTATTCGCCACCCATTACGGCAGCATCGAGGGATACCGTTGTTGAATTACAGCTGCGGATGCTGATACCGGCCAGGGGCCGTGCCGGCGCGCTTCACCTTGGCGTTGGCGTGGAACTCCTTTTTCAGGAGCTCGTCCTTGTGGGCATCATCGCGCGCATAGAGCACCTTGCCGCCGTGGCTCAGCCGATAGAGCGGCGGCACGGCCAAATAGAGGTGCCCATTCTCGATCAGCTTCGGCATCTGCCGGTAGAAGAAGGTGATCAGCAAGGATGCGATGTGCGCGCCGTCGACGTCGGCATCAGTCATGATGATGATCCGGCCGTAGCGCAGATCTTCGTCGCGGTAGTGGACGCCGGTGCCGGCGCCGAGCGCCTGCACGAGATCGGCAAGCTGCTGGTTTTGCGCGAGCTTGTCGCGACCCGCGCTGGCGACATTGAGAATCTTGCCGCGTAGCGGCAATATCGCCTGGCCGGCGCGATCGCGCGCCTGCTTGGCGGAGCCACCCGCGGAATCGCCTTCAACGATGAACAGCTCGGAACCTTCCGCGGCCGTATTGGTGCAATCGGCAAGTTTGCCCGGAAGGCGCAGCTTCTTCACCGCCGATTTTCGGGAAATCTCCTTCTCCTGACGTCGGCGCACGCGCTCCTCGGCGCGCTCGACCACCCAATCGAGCAGCTTATTGGCTTGGTTCGGATTAGCGGCGGCGCCGGCCATAATGTCTTCGCTGGTCACCGCTGCGGCGCGCTTGCCCTGGCCGATTCGCTCGGCATGCTCCTTCAGTCCACGGAGCAGCGCAGCGCGCAAGCCGGCTTCATGGGTGCCGCCTTCCTGCGTCGGGATGGTGTTGCAATAGGACGAGACAAAGCCGTCGGCATCGGCAACCCAAGCAACAGCCCATTCCACTGTGCCGTGCCCGCCGACCTTGCCGGCACGGCCGGCAAAATGGTCGGCATGCACCAGCATCTGACCCTGCGTCGCGGAGGCCAAGAAATCAGTGAGGCCGCCGGGAAAATGGAACGTCTCCTTCTCCGGCACGCCATCGACGCCGGCCAGCAGCGCGGGCGTGCATGACCAGCGGATCTCCACCCCGCCGAACAGATAGGCCTTCGAGCGCGCCATTTTGAAGATGCGTTGCGGTTTGAATGTCGCTTTCGGCCCAAAAATCTGCGCGTCGGGTTTGAAGCGTACCCGCGTGCCGCGTCGGTTGAGAACCGGACCAAGCAGTTCGACTCCGGTCCTTGGCACCCCACGTTGGAATATTTGGCGATAGAGTTTCTGTCCGCGCGCGACCTCGACTTCCAGCCGCTCGGATAATGCATTCACTACTGAAACCCCGACCCCGTGCAAGCCGCCCGAGGTGTCATAGACCTTGGAATCGAATTTCCCGCCCGCGTGCAGCGTGCACATGATCACTTCGAGAGCGGACTTCTTGGGAAATTTCGGGTGCGGGTCGACAGGGATGCCGCGGCCGTTGTCGGTCACTGTGAGAAAGCCATCGACCTCGAGCGAAACATCGATCCAGGTGGCGTGACCGGCAAGCGCCTCGTCCATCGCATTGTCGATGACCTCGGCAAACAGGTGGTGCAGCGCCTTTTCGTCCGTTCCGCCGATATACATGCCGGGCCGCCGCCGCACCGGCTCCAGGCCTTCAAGCACCTCGATATCATGCGCGGTGTAGTCGGAATCGGCCGCGCTGGTCGGCCGCGACCTCGACCGGCTTCGGCCAGCGGCTTGTGGTCCGGCGCGCTCGGGCGTGTCGGAAAAGAGATCGCGCGTCTTCGACGTTGTTCTTGCGGACCTGGCCATGACGATGCCTGCCGGAGAGGAGCGAATCGCTCCCCGGCACTATGCCACGATGATGGCGTGAGGATGAACGGACCGAGAAGCCTTCAGGCCCGTCGCGGCAGCGGCATCGGCGCCCGTGCGAGAGCCGTCGTGCGGAACACGACAATGGCGAACAGCACGGTGGCAGCGAGCACGATCAACGAGCCGATGATCGCGCCCGCCTCATGGCCGGGTCCCTTGATCAGGGTCACCGCTATGCCGATCGGAAACACGACAGAGCCGACGATGTGCAGGGCGGCTTGCGTCTTGGCCAGGAGGCTCTCGGCCGCCTCAGGAATGATGCGATAGTAGAGACCGGCGGCAAACATTACGACGAAGCCGACCAGATTGAGATGCGCATGGGCCGGCGCAAGCGAGAAGTCCTGCCGGATTCCCATGACGATGCCGAATACCATCCCGATCAGCAGAAGCGTGACACTGACTCGGAGCAGCAGCGAGGAGATCATTTCCAGCCCTCTGGTTTTCGATGGACGGAGCTGCGAGCCGCAGCTATTAGCCGCGACCCGCTTCCAAACATATGTCCTGCAGCATTTCGTGGACGAAATACGGCGGCGCCCGAAATCATCGTCGCCACATGCGAATCGCCCTGGTCTTTGCAGCAGCACATCGGTAAGACAACCGCCCGTCAGTATTTCCATGAACCTCGAAGACTACCTCCAGCACACGGTTGACTTCGTCCGCACCAATCAGGCTTGGGCGGCGCCGGTCGTATTCGCCCTCGCCTTCGGCGAATCGCTTGCCTTCGTTTCATTACTGTTCCCGGCCTGGGGCGCACTTGTCGCGATCGGCGCGCTGATCGGCCCGAGTGGCGTCAACTTCTGGCCGGTTTGGATCGCGGCCGCTCTCGGTGCGGCGCTCGGCGACTGGTTGTCCTACTGGATCGGGCAAAAATTCGAGCACGCGGTACAGCACATGTGGCCACTGTCGCGCCACCCAGAATTGATCCCGCGTGGTGAGGCCTTCGTGCGCAAATGGGGAGTGCTCGCCATCTTCATCGGCCGCTTCTTCGGTCCGCTGCGGGCATCGGTGCCGCTTGTCGCCGGTATTTTCGAGATGCCTTATTGGCGTTTCCAGTTCGCCAATTTCAGCTCCGCATTCGTGTGGGCTGCGGTCTTGCTGACCATCGGCGATCTCTTCTCTCAGCTCATTGCATTTATTTGGAAATGACGCCCGCGCCACGCGCGGCATCACGGGAGAAGCGGAATATCCAGTGCGCTGCGGTGTTTTGGTTACCCACTTAGCAGAGGCAGGTCAGACGCCGTCCAATCCGAAAGGCGCCTGGCCGTCCGCACCTCGCATCTGGCTTTCCGGGAAGCTGAAAAATTCCTATTCGGGAATCATCTGGGGAATATCGGCGAGCAGTCCTTGGCACGGCAAGCACGTAGCCTCAACATCGTTGAGCTTGCCCCGTCTGGGGAACGGAACGTCGGTCTCGCATATTGTCCTGCAAATTCGGCAGGACACCATGGACCAACGCATCATAGATCTTTACGACAGCTTCACTCACGGCGGCATGAACCGCCGCGATTTCCTTGACCGGCTTGCCACGCTGGCCGGCTCGGCAGGAGCCGCCACGGCGCTATTGCCACTCCTGCATAACAATTACGCGCAAGCCGCTATTATCGCCCCCGATGACGCGCGCCTGGTGGCCGAACGCGTCGCCTACGATTCCCCGAAGGGAGTGATCAACGGCTACCTGGTGCGCCCGACGGCGAAGGGCAAGCGCCCTGCCGTCATCGTCATCCAGGAGAATCGCGGTCTCAATCCGCACATCGAGGACGTCGCTCGGCGGCTGGCGATCGAGGGTTACTTGACCTTCGCTCCGGACTTGCTGTCCGTGTCCGGCGGCACGCCGCCTGATGAGGACCAAGCGCGGCAGGTTCACGAAAAAACCGACCCGCGGGATATCACCGCGGCGGCTGTTGCGGCGGTGCCATTTGTTCTGACGCACGCCGAATCGAACGGCAATGTCGGCGTTGTCGGTTTTTGCTTCGGCGGCGGCGTGGTCAATCGCATGGCGGCGGCGAGACCCGAGCTCAAAGCCGCGGTAGTTTATTATGGGCTGCAGGTCCCCGCTGACCAGGTGCCGGCCATCCAGGCGCCGCTGCTCCTGCATTATGCCGAGCTCGACCAGCGCGTGAATGCCGGTATCGCAGCTTACGAGACAGAGCTGAAGGCAAACGGCAAACGCTACACGATTTACATGTATCCAGGCGCCAATCATGCCTTCAACAATGATACCGGGGGGGCGCGCTACAATAAGGAGGCCGCCGACCTCGCGTGGGAGCGGACGCTGGCGTTCTTTAAAGAGCACCTCGGTGCGCCGCCGCGCGCGGACTGAGCCACATCGCAGCGTCCAGAACAATTGCCGCGTCGCCGATAAAACCTAAAGCGCGCGCGGGCACGGCGGACGCGAACGAAACCAGCGGGGGTAAACGACGTGTCATGAACCGCATGCCGTTTAGCGGCTGGTCGATGCGTCAGAAACGCTCGGCTCCTCGTCATCGCTGAGTGCGGCATTGAGCAGGCGGCGGCACTCGCCGAGCTCGTACAGCGTTGCCTGCAGCTTTCGCAAATTATCGCGGGACAGCGTGTCTGAAGTGCCCGCGTCCGGCTTGCCGACAGCCCGATCAGAGGAGCGGCTCGCTACTGTGCCTGTCGGCGGCACTGGTGGCTCTTCCGGCCAAAGTTCTTGCGCGGCGGCACCTTCGCTCTTCCCGGCAACACTGCCCTGGACGGAAGGTTCGCTCGGCGACGCGTTCGGCCGAGGCGTGACTGCAGGTGTGGCAACAGGCCCGCGCTGTTCGCCCTGGGGCGAGACGTGGTTCGCGACGCCCTCGCCATCCTGCGGAATTGGCGACTCCGCCCGCGGCGCGCCGGATCTGCCCACCGCTTGCACGAACTTGACGCCATTGTCCTTCAGCAGGCGCTGTACGCCGCGGATCGTATAGCCTTCGCCGTAGAGGAGATGACGAATGCCGCGCAGCAAGTCCATGTCGTCGGGCCGATAATAGCGGCGGCCTCCGCCGCGCTTCATCGGCTTGATTTGGGGAAATCGCGTCTCCCAGAACCGCAGAACATGCTGCGGCACGTCGAGATCATCTGCGACTTCGCTGATCGTGCGGAATGCGTCCGGCGCCTTGTCCACGGGCGAAGCTCCTGCGCCTGCGAGTCGCAGGTCAGTCTAAGGCTTCGCGCAGTGTGGGCGATAATTTGGTTGAGAAGACGGCGGACTGTTCAACAATTATTCGGTGCCGACCTCGACCAAACCGTTGATGCGCTGCTTGAGTATGGCGGAAGGTTTGAACACCATGACGCGCCGTGGCGAAATCGGGACCTCCTTTCCCGTCTTCGGATTGCGGCCGATGCGCTGACCCTTCTTACGTACCACGAAGGAGCCGAACGAGGACAGTTTCAC
>WNGA01043582.1_pt1 | contig 10456 bp, 13 predicted proteins | sample 5400061 | NCBI WGS metagenome assembly WNGA01 (sample SAMN13153366, study PRJNA577476) | soil metagenome | isolation source: 100 cm soil or saprolite under grassland replicate 2 | place: USA:California | collected 2016-06-15
CGCTCGGTGAAGTCCTCGAGGAAGTCGAGCAGCGAGCCCGAGCGATTTTCATTCATTCGCTCGATTTCCTTCTTAGTGTGAAACTTCGCGGCGCGATACTGCGGCATGGAGTCGGGCAGGTCCCGGTACACGCCTCCGGGCCGGTAGTACGCGGCATGCATGCGCGCCCCCGACACCGCCTCGTAGGCGTCCATCAGGTCCTCGCGCTCGCGGAAGCAGTACAGGAACACGGTCATCGCGCCGATGTCCAGGCCATGCGCCCCCAGCCACAGCAGGTGGTTCAGGATGCGCGTCACCTCGTCGAACATGACGCGGATGTACTGCGCGCGCAGCGGCACCTCGACGCCGATCAGCTTCTCGATCGCCCGCACGTAGGCATGCTCGTTGCACATCATCGAGACGTAATCGAGCCGGTCCATGTAGGGCAAGGACTGGATGAAAGTCTTATCCTCTGCGAGCTTTTCTGTAGCCCGATGCAACAGACCTATGTGTGGGTCTGCCCGCTGGATCACCTCGCCGTCGAGCTCGAGCACCAGGCGGAGCACGCCGTGCGCCGCAGGGTGCTGCGGCCCGAAGTTCAGCGTGTAGTTGCGAATCTCAGCCATTTTTGTTGCAGATCTCGTCCATTACTCGCTCTCCGCGTAGTTCTTCTCGCGCACGATGCGCGGAGTCACTTCCCTGGGATCGATGGTGACCGGCTGGTAGATGACGCGCTTCTGTTCGGGGTCGTAGCGCATCTCGACATAGCCCGAGAGCGGGAAGTCCTTGCGGAACGGGTGGCCGACGAAGCCGTAGTCGGTGAGGATGCGGCGCAGGTCGGGATGGCCCTCGAACATGATGCCGTAGAGGTCGAAGGCCTCGCGCTCGAACCAGTTCGCCGCGGGCCAGACCTCGACCAGGGAGCTCACCACCGGGAACTCGTCGTCAGGGCAGAACGTCCGCAGCCGCAGGCGCCAATTCTTCTGCACCGACAGAAGATGCACCACAACGGCGAAGCGGGCGCCTTGGCGCGGACGATCGCCGTAGCTCGCATAGTCGACGCCACAGAGGTCGATCAGCTGCTCGAAGCCGAGCTCGGCATGGTCTCTCAGTTTTTCACAGCTTTTCCTGAAGTCGGCGGCCTTGACTTCGAGCGTCAGCTCGCCAAGCCGTTCGGTCGGCGAAAATGACTCCTTCAAAAGCCAATCGTTGAGCCTCTGAAGTTTCGGTGTCATCTAACGCGCGATGGTGTTGGTTCGCTTGATCTTGTTCTGCAGCTGCACGATGCCGTAGAGCAGCGCCTCCGCGGTCGGCGGGCAGCCCGGCACGTAGATGTCGACCGGGACGATGCGGTCGCAGCCGCGCACCACCGAGTACGAGTAGTGGTAGTAGCCGCCGCCGTTGGCGCACGAGCCCATCGAGATCACCCAGCGCGGCTCGGCCATCTGGTCGTAGACCTTGCGCAGCGCCGGCGCCATCTTGTTGCACAGCGTGCCGGCGACGATCATCACGTCGGACTGGCGCGGGCTCGGGCGGAACACGATGCCGAAGCGGTCGAGGTCGTAGCGCGCCGCGCCCGCGTGCATCATCTCGACCGCGCAGCAGGCGAGGCCGAAGGTCATCGGCCACAGCGACCCGGTGCGCGTCCAGTTGATGACCTTGTCGAGCGTCGTGGTCGCGAATCCTTGCTGAAAGACACCTTCTATTCCCATTCGAGCGCGCCTTTCATCCATTCGTAGACGAAGCCGACGGTGAGGATGGCGAGGAACAGCATCATCGACAGGAAACCGGCGAAGCCGATGTCGTTGATCACCGTCGCCCAGGGGAACAGGAAGGCGATCTCGAGATCGAACAGGATGAACAGGATCGCCACCAGGTAGTAGCGCACGTCGAACTTCATGCGCGCGTCCTCGAACGCCTCGAAGCCGCATTCGTAGGGCGAGAGCTTCTGCGGATCGGGCCGGTCCGGCGCGAGCAGCTTGCCGAGCACCATCGGCGCCACTCCGACGGCGACACCCACCGCGATGAAAAGAAGAATCGGAAAGTATTCAGCAAGCATGAGTTGTGGTGCCCACGAGCAGACTCGAACTGCTACGGCTTTTTAGGCCACTAGCCCCTCAAGCTAGCGTGTCTACCAATTTCACCACGTGGGCGAATGCGCGAATTATCCCCCAAAAGATCACTGCGGAACTTGCTTGTCCTTCGCGCCTTCGGCCGGCGGCTGCGGCGCCTCAGCAGAAGGTTTCTGCGTCGAATCAGCGGGCGTCTGAGGCGCCGCGGCAGGCTTCTGGGGCGCGCTGCGGCGCACGGTGTCCATCACGCCGCCTTCTTCCAGCGGGCGCCGCGTGGCGACATAGGCAAGCGCAAGGCTCAGGATGAAGAACAGCGCAGCGAGTACCGCCGTGGTGCGCGACAGGAAGTTCGCCGCGCCGGTGGCGCCGAACAGGCTTCCGGATGCGCCGCCGCCGAAGCCCGAGCCCATGTCCGCGCCCTTGCCGTGCTGGAGCAGCACCAGGCCGATGATGGCCAGCGCCACCAGCACGTGGAGCACGATCAGCACGTTGGTCCAGAAGCTCATGTCGTCAAGCCTTCAAGATTTCAAGAAATTCTTTCGCCGCGAGCGAGGCGCCGCCGACCAGCCCGCCGTCGACGTCGGGCATGGCGAAAATCGCCGCGGCGTTCTGCGGCTTGACGCTGCCGCCATAGAGAATGCGCGTCTCGGGCAAAACTTTTTCCCTCAAAAAGCCGTGCACTTCCTGCGCCTGCTGCGGAGTCGCCGTGCGCCCGGTACCGATGGCCCACACCGGCTCGTAGGCCACCACCGCTTTTGACACAGAATCTTTCCCCTCGAGATTCAAAACTTGCTGCAACTGCCTGTCCACCACCTGCTCGGTGCGTCCGGCATCGCGCTCGGCGAGCGTCTCGCCGACGCACAGGATCGGCACCAGCCCGGCACGCTGCGCGGCGGCGAACTTCGCCGCCACCTGGGCGTCGCTCTCGCCGTAGAGCTGCCGGCGCTCGGAGTGGCCGACGATCACATAGCGGCAGCCGAACTCGGCGAGCATCGCCGCCGACACCTCACCCGTATACGCGCCCTGGGCATGCTCGCTGACGTTCTGCGCGCCCCAGGCGACGGCGCTTCCCGCCAGGCGCTCCGCGATCTGACCGAGATACGGAAACGGAACGCACACCGCGCATTCCACTCCCTTTATCCCGGGGATTTCCTGCAACAGCCGGTCCAGAAGCGCACGATTCGACTCCCGACTGCCGTGCATCTTCCAGTTGCCGGCGACCAGCCGGGCGCGTGCCATGCCTCTGAATTTTACCGCATTAGGCGGCTTCGCCCGGCCGGGTGACGCCCGAGGCCCGTTCTTCCCTTGTACGGACTTTCCACGCGGCGCGCACTCTAGCACGCAGCTGAAATTTGGCGCGCTGGGGTCGGCGTTCCTGGCGCGGCAATTCGGATGCGCACGCAGACGCGGTAATCGGTAGGCTTACGGGACATGGCTGGCGGCCGCCTTCGCAGCGGCATTCATACGGCCTGGGGCGCGTCGAGGTGTTCGCTGCGCTCGTCAACGCCGCGGCGATGGTGGCGATCGCGGCCGCGCTCGCCTACGAGGCTGTAACACGCCTTGACAATGCGGGAGAAATCAAAGGCGCCGCCACGGCAATCATCGCCCTCGCCGGCCTGGCGCTCAACCTGTTCGTCATGCGCTGGCTCTCACCGCACCACCACGACATGAACGCGCGCGCCGCGCGGCTGCACGTGCTCGGCGACGCGCTCGGCTCGGTCGCCGCGCTCGGCTCCGGCGTGGTGATCGCCTTCACCGGCTGGACGCGTATCGACCCCATGGCTTCATTGGTCATTTGCGCGCTCATCGCCGTCTCCGCCCTGCGGCTCATGCGCGAGAGCCTGCACGCCTTGATGGAAGGCGTGCCGCGCGGGCTCTCGGTGGAGTCGATCGGCGCCGAGATGGCGCAGGTCGAGGGCGTGCTGTCGGTGCACGACCTGCACGTCTGGACGCTCTCGGGCAGCCGCACCGCGCTTTCCGCCCATGTCGTGGTGCGCGGCATGGCACAGTGGGACCGCATGCTCGTCGCCTTGCAGACCCGGCTGCACGAGCGATTCGGCATCGACCACGTCACGCTGCAGCCCGAGACGCAGGAGCGGCCGCTGGTGAGGATGTCGCGGCGAGGTGACTGAGACTAGGCGCCGGCTGCGCTGCGTACCGCAGCGGCGATGGATTGCGCCGCCGACTCGATTGCTTCCCGCGGCTCACCTTCCACCATGACCCGCAGCACAGGCTCGGTGCCCGAGGGGCGCAGCAGCACGCGGCCGCGGCCGTTGAGCGAGCGCTCCGCATCCGCCTGAGCCTTGGTTATTGAATGATGTTTCTGCCAGTCAAAACCGCGCGGCACGCTCACGTTCACCAGCACCTGCGGGTACATGACGAGCTCCGCGGTGAGCTCGGCAAGCGAGCGTCCGGACTCGCGCATCGCGTGCAGCACCTGCAGCGCGGAGACGATTCCATCGCCCGTCGTGTGCTTGTCAAGGCAGATGATATGCCCCGAATTCTCGCCGCCCAGCTGCCAGCCCTTCGCGCGCATCAGCTCGAGCACGTAGCGGTCGCCGACCTTGGCGCGCGCGAACGCGATGCCGAGCCGCGCCATCGCTTTCTCGAAGGCGAAGTTGGTCATGAGCGTGCCGGCGACGCCGCCGAGCTTCTCCTTGGCGGCGCGGTGCCTGGCGATCGCGAACAGCAGCTGGTCGCCGTCGTAGCTGCGCCCGGCGCCGTCGACGATCAGCACGCGGTCGCCGTCGCCGTCGAGCGCGATGCCCAGGTGCGCTTTTTGCGAACTCACGTCTGCAATCAGGTTTTGGGGAGAGGCCGCCCCAAAAGCATCGTTGATGTTGAAGCCATCCGGCTTGACGCCGATCGCGGCGACGTCGGCGCCAAGCTCGTGGAACACGTGCGGCGCGATGTTGTAGGCCGCGCCGTGCGCGCAGTCGATGGCGATCTTCATTCCCTTCAGGTCGAGCTCGGCCGGGAAGGTCGACTTGCAGAATTCGATGTAGCGCCCGCCGGCGTCGTCGACGCGCCGCGCGCGGCCGAGGTTGGCCGCCTCGTTGCAGCCCATCGGCCGGTCCATCTCCGCCTCGATCGCCGATTCGGTGCCGTCGGGCAGCTTGAAGCCGTCGCCGGAGAAGAACTTGATGCCGTTGTCGGGGTACGGGTTGTGCGATGCGCTGATTACCACGCCCGCAGAGAGCCGCAGCGCGCGCGTGAGATAGGCAACTCCGGGCGTGGGCAGCGGGCCGCACAGCAGCACGTCGACTCCCGCGGCGGAAAAACCGGCCTCGAGCGCCGCCTCGATCATGTATCCCGAGATGCGCGTGTCCTTGCCGATCAGCACCGCCGGGTGCTGGCCCTGACCGGAAAGCACCCTGCCCGCGGCATAGCCCAGGCGCAGCACGAAGTCCGGCGTCATGGGACTGTGACCCACTGTGCCGCGGACCCCGTCGGTACCGAAATGCTTCCGCATCATGTGTTGACTAGGCCGTCATTGTCGATATGCCTGCCACACCGCGACTACGTCGCGGGTTTCTCTGACATCATGGACCCGCAGTATTTTCGCGCCTCCCTGCAAAGCGAGCAAAGCCATGGCCAGGCTGCCGGCCAGGCGCTCATCCACCGGGCGGCCGGTGATCCTGCCGAGCGTCGACTTGCGCGACCAGCCCGCAAGCAGGGGCACTTTCAGTTCCAAAAATTCGCTCAAACGGCGCAGCAACTCGAGGTTGTGCTGAGCGGTCTTGCCGAAGCCGAATCCCGGGTCGACGACGATCCGCGAGGCCGCGATGCCAGCGCCCCGCGCCTCGTCAACTCTCTCTTTTAAAAAAGCTTTTACCTCGCCCACGACGTCATCGTAATGCGGATCCTGTTGCATCGTGGCGGGCTCGCCCTTCTTGTGCATGAGGCAGACGGCGCAGCCGCTTTTCGCCACCGCGTCGAGCGCGCCCGGGGCGCCCAGCGCTTCCACGTCGTTGATCATCGACGCGCCCGCGGCGAGCGCCGCCTGCATCACTTCCGGCCGGCGGGTATCGACGGAAACGGGAAGGTCCGCCAGATCGTTCACCACCGGAAGAATGCGCTTCAGCTCCTCTTCCAGCGAGACCGGCGCGGCGCCCGGGCGCGTCGACTCGCCGCCGATGTCGATGAGGTCGGCACCGTCGCGCGCCAGCTGCCGGGCGTGCGCGACGGCCGCCTTGGAATCGAAGAAGCGCCCGCCGTCGGAAAAGGAATCGGGCGTGATGTTCACCACGCCCATGATCAGGGGTTGATCGAGCGGCAGCGAAAATCTGCCGCAATGAAGAGTTAAATCAGGCCGCAGGCGTCGGGGCGGTGGCGCCCTCGGCGCTGCCATCGCTGGCGGGCTTCGAAGGCGTCTGCGAGCCGGAGGGCTTGGGCGGGCGCGGCGGCTTGCCCGACATGATGTCGGCGATCTGGTCGGCGTCGAGGGTCTCGAGCTCGAGCAGCGCCGCGGCCATCGCCTCGACCTTGTCGCGGTTGTCCTCGAGCAGCTTCCTCGCCAGGCGATACTGCACGTCGATGATGCGGCGGATCTCGGCGTCGACCTTCTGCAGCGTCGCCTCGCTGACATTCTTGTGCGTGGTGATCGAGCGGCCGAGGAACACCTCGCCCTCGTTCTCGCCGTAGACCATCGGGCCGAGCTCGTCGGACATGCCCCATTGCGTGACCATGCGCCGCGCGATCTCGGTGGCGCGCTCGAAGTCGTTCGCCGCGCCGGTGGTCATCTGGTGCATGAACAGCTCTTCCGCAATGCGGCCGCCGAACAGCACCGCGATCATGTTCATCAGGCGGTCGCGGTCCTGGCTGTAGCGGTCGGTCTCGGGCAACTGCATGGTCACGCCGAGCGCGCGCCCGCGCGGGATGATCGTCACCTTGTGCACCGGGTCGGTCTTGGGCAGCAGCCGCGCGACGATCGCATGCCCCGACTCGTGGTAAGCGGTGTTCCTGCGCTCTTCCTCGGGCATCACCATCGAGCGGCGCTCGGCGCCCATGATGATCTTGTCCTTGGCGCGCTCGAAATCGTCCATGTCGACGAGGCGCTTGTTCTGGCGCGCCGCGAACAGCGCGGCCTCGTTGACCAGGTTCGCGAGGTCGGCGCCGGAGAATCCCGGCGTGCCGCGCGCGATGATGTCGGGCTTCACGTCGGGCGAGAGCGGGACCTTGCGCATATGGACTTTGAGAATTTCTTCCCTTCCCCTTATATCAGGGAGAGGCACGACGACTTGCCGGTCGAAGCGGCCGGGCCGCAGCAGCGCCGGGTCGAGCACGTCGGGCCGGTTGGTGGCGGCGATGACGATCACGCCCGTGGTCGCCTCGAAGCCGTCCATCTCGACCAGCAGCTGGTTCAGCGTCTGCTCGCGCTCGTCGTTGCCGCCGCCGAGGCCCGCGCCGCGCTGGCGGCCGACCGCGTCGATCTCGTCGATGAACACAATGCAGGGCGCGTGCTTCTTCGCCTGCTCGAACATGTCCCGCACCCGGGCCGCGCCGACCCCGACGAACATCTCGACGAAGTCGGACCCCGAGATCGAGAAGAACGGCACTTTCGCCTCGCCGGCGATGGCGCGCGCGAGCAGCGTCTTGCCGGTGCCCGGGGCGCCGACCATCAGCACGCCGCGCGGGATGCGGCCGCCGAGCTTCTGGAACTTCGACGGGTCGCGCAGGAAGTCCACCAGCTCCGCGACCTCCTCCTTCCACACGCCGATCAGCAGCAGCATCGGGAACCACGACACGAAGATGTTCATGAGGAGCGACGGCTCCTCTTCGGGCTTGGCCTCGATCTTCACGCCGTACTTGAGCAGGTCCGACACCAGCCATATGTCGCCTGGCGAATAGCTGGTGACGCGCTTGCCGTCCTGGGTCAGCGCCTTGAGCTGGCGGCCCTCGATCGTCACCTTGGCGATGCGGCCGGCTTTCACTTCCTCGAGGAACTGCGAATACTCCATCGGCGCCAGCGTCGCCTGGCGGGTGTTGAACTGGTTGAACACGGTCATCAGGACCAGCCCGATGACGAGCCAGATGACCAGGTTCTTAAGCATGTTGTTCAAATGCCTTGCTCCTTTACCGCGGCGCGTTTACCGCACCGCGCAATCGATCATCTTACAGGGCCAGCAAGCCCCGCGCCACCACGTAGGTCTCGCGCGATTCGCCCCGCGACGCCTGAGGTTTCACGACTTTCACATTCGCGAAGCTTTTCCTGAGCCGCGCACTGAGCTCGCCGAACACTGTGCCATGAAATGCCTTGATCAGGAAAACCCCCTCTGGTTTGAGCACGTTGCGGCAAAAGTCGATGGCCGCGAACGCCAGCTCGGCCAGCCTCGCCTGGTCGACGTCCGCGATGCCCGACAGGTTCGGCGACACATCGCAAAGAACGACATCGGCTTTCTCCTTCAGGACCTGCACGCGGAAGTCCCCCCGCAGGACCGTCACTCCCGAGATGGGGACGACCGGCAGCAAATCAATGGCGATCACGCGCCCGCCGGGCTTCACCCTTTCTGCGGCGACCTGCGACCAGCTTCCGGGCGCGGCGCCGAGGTCGACTACCGTGGCGCCAGGACGCAGGAATTTTTCTTTCTCATTAATTTCGATGAGCTTGAACGCGGCACGCGAGCGGTAGCCCTGCTCCCTGGCCTTGCGTACGTACGCATCGGTGACGTGGCGGCGCAGCCACTGTTTGCTCGATTTCATCAGGGCCGCACGGCGGGCGTCTCGAGCTTCATGCCGCGCGCGCGCCACATCAGGTAGAGCTCGAGGTTCACGAATTCCTGCGCGCCGTACACGTAGGGTTCGGCGCGCACGCCGATGAAGCAGTTGCGTAGCCGGCGCTGCAGCGAGCCGAGACCCTGCCACTCGAGCCGGTAGAGCGGGTAGCCGGTCGGGTGTGCCTGCGGGATGGTGTTACCGGCGAGCGACTTTCCCCAGTTGTCATCGTGGCACTGGGTACAGGCAAGATTGAGCTGGCCTTGCCGACGCTTGAAAATGTCGCGCCCAGCTTCGAGGAAGGGTCTGGTTGTTTCATTCCAATCAATATTTATGGGCATGCCGCGCGATTGCCGCGCGACGTAAGCGGTGATCGCGAGTAAATCCCTGCTTTCGTACGCGAGCGGCGCGGCCTTCTGCCGCTCGGTGCGGCAGGCGTTGATGCGCTGCTCGAGGTTGACTGGTCTTCCTTTGGCAGAGTCGAATCCAGGGTAGCGCGCAGCGACACCCTGCATGCTGGTGCGTGCGTCGCCATGGCAACCCGCGCACGCCAGGCCGCCCGCTCCGTCCTTGCGGTTCCACAGCGCCTCGCCGTCCAGCAGCCAGAGCAGCGCCGGATTGGTGGCGTCGTCGTCCTGCATGGCGCGCGTCTCGCGGCCCATGAACTCGTAGCCCGAGCGCCGTTCCGCGAGCGGAATTTCGGCGGCAAAAAGAACTGTGGAGAAAAATACTAGGGCAGGAAGGACAATTCTCAAACTACGGTGATCGCGGCCGACTGGCTGACGGCGTAGCCGTTGTCGCCGATCCAGCGGAATTCGAGCGTGCCGCTCTCGCTGGCGATGGTGCTGAAGGCGATGAGCGGGTTGGCGGCGATCGCCGGGTACAGCTCGGCGCTGAAGATCTCGACCCCGTTGTAGGTGCAGACGAAGCGCGTGATGATGTCGCGCGGAACCAGCTCGCCCAGCTGGGTGTGGCGAAACCCGGTCTCCATGGCGTGCGCGGCGAGCGTCTTGATCTCGATGATCTCGCCGCGTTTCGCCTGCGAAGGAACGTTGACGATGGCGCGCGCCATTCAGATCAAGCCTTCCTCGAGACAGGCCGAGAGCGTGACCACCACCTCGGCGCTGTCGGACCAGAACGAGCCGTCGGAGAGCTGCGCGATCGCGAGCACGGTCTGCGTGTCGGCGAGGCGCACGCGTGTCGACAGGCGCGCGCGCCCCGCGCGCGGTCCGAGATGGGCGCTCACCACGTCCGGCTGCGGATTTTTCTCGGTGAAGACGTGGATCGCCTTGACGTGGTCGGAGAGCGTCATCGGGCTCTCGACCGCAACCGAGAGCGGCACGGAGTTGCCGTTGTCGATCAAGGGCGGCAGCTCGAGCCTGACCCTGCCGCGGCGCACCGGGGCATCGCCGACGACCCTGCGCAGCGCTTCCTGCATCGCCGCCTTGCGCAGGGCCTGCTGGTTGGGATCGATCTGGGCCCCGGCCTTCCTCGCCGCAGCGATCGATGCGGCGCCGCAGGCGAGAACCAGGAATTCGCGGCGGGTCGTCATTTGAGCGTCAACAGATAGGCAACGACGTCTTCGATTTGTTCCGCGGTGAGGACCGTCTTGCCGCGATAAGCGGGCGCCACGCGCGCGAAGCCCTCGCTCTCGTAGTACGCGGGCATGATGGTTTGCGGGTTCACTCTCC
>WNGA01013460.1_pt1 | contig 10455 bp, 7 predicted proteins | sample 5400061 | NCBI WGS metagenome assembly WNGA01 (sample SAMN13153366, study PRJNA577476) | soil metagenome | isolation source: 100 cm soil or saprolite under grassland replicate 2 | place: USA:California | collected 2016-06-15
GCTACGACGACGACGCGGGAGTCGTGCTGCCGGGCAACCTCGCCCACCACAACCTCGCCTGGGGCAACGGCTCGGGCAGCTTCGGCAACAGCGGCCGGCCCGTGATCGACTTCTCCGGGGGCAACCTCGTCGCCAATCCACGCTTTGCAGACACGCGCCGCAGGAACTATCGGCTTCGAGCCGGCAGCCCAGCTGCGAACCGAGCGCTCGCCGCCTTCGCGCCGCCGGTCGATCAGGTCGGCCGACGGCGCTCCAGGCCCGATCTCGGTGCGTTTGAACGGTAGCGACCCCCTCGCTTCGCGGCGACTCGGGATCTACCTGGACGACGTGTACTGGGTCTTCGAGGCGGAAGAGGGACAGCCGCGTATCTCGACAGACCGGTCGTTCCTCCTCTTCCTCTCCGAGGTGGGAGGGCGCTTCGACCGTCTCACTCTCTTCGGACGCACCGTCCGTGCGGACGCGCCGTCGGACTACGTTCTCCCCGCCGACGTCGAGCTCGTCGAGCTGCCTCACTACGCGAACCTACGCAGGATCCTCGAGGTGCTCGGCGCGGCCGGCGGAAGCCTGACTCGCTTCTGGCGCGGCCTGGCGCGGGTCGACACGCTCTGGATCTTCGGTCCCCACCCGTTCGCGGTCGTCTTCGTCGCGCTCGGCGCCGTGCGGGGGAAGCGAATCTTCCTCGGCGTGCGGCAGGACAGCGTCAGGGTGTACCAGGCGCGCCTTCCCGGACTGCGCTGGGCCCCCGCGATCCTCGTCGTCCGGGCCCTCGACGGCGTCTACCGCCTACTTGCCCGCAGGCTGCCGACGACTGTGCAGGGGGCCGAGCTCGCCGGTCGCTACGGCGGCCCGCGCTCCAACCTCCTCACCACCACCGAGTCCGTCGTGCGCGTGCGCGACGTCGTCTCGCGGCCGCCGGAACGCGACTGGTCGGGTCAGCTCGAGCTGTTGACCGTGGGGCGGCTCGAGCCGGAGAAGAATCCCCTCCTGCTCGTGGAGGCTCTCGCCCGTCTCGAGAGCGAGCGACCTGGGCGCTTTCGGCTGACCTGGGTCGGGCGCGGGCCGCTCGGCGACGTGGTACGAGGACGTGCGGCCGAGCTCGGCATCCTCGATCGAATCGAGTTCCACGGCTACGTCCCTTACGACGGCGGGCTCCTCGACCTCTACAGCAGGGCGCACGCCTTCGTCCACGTCTCCCTCTCCGAGGGCATGCCGAAGGTGCTGATCGAGGCGCTCGCGTGCGCTACGCCCATCGTCGCCACGGATGTGGGCGGAGTACGGGCAGCTCTGGCCGACGGCTCAGTCGGCTTGCTCGTGCCCCCTGACGATCTCGAGGCTCTCGTCGAAGCGGTCCTGCGCATCTCGGACCGGCCGGAGGTTCGTGAGGGCCTCGTCGCGCGCGGGCTCGAGCTCGTTACAGCACTGACTCTCGAGGCCGAGGCCGAGCGAGTGGCCGGCTTCATGGCACGTCACCTCGCAGAGCCTTCCAGCTGAGGCCTCAGCTCTCCGGGCCCGCGGCCGGCGCTTCGGCAGGTATGAGCTTCGGCAGGGCCAGGCAGATGCCGATTGCGATCCAGATCGGCCGCGACGTCTCGGCCGAGATGAAGAAGGCTCCGACGCACCAGGCGATGATCCCCAGAAGGAGGGCGTTCGCCACCCGGTTGACGAAGAACTCGCCTGCGCGCCGGGCCTTGGTGGCTGTCCGCCGCAGCATGCGAATGGTCGAGGCGAGGAGCCCGAGGAAGAGGACGAGCCCTGGAATGCCGAGCTCGGCGAGCTGCCCGAGGAAGGTGTTGTGAACCTGCTCGGGGTGGACCTTGAAGCTGCCGATGAAGGTGTTCCGCGTGTCGTACAGGCGGTCGACCGAGGTCTCCACGAAAGCCCCGTAGCCGATCCCGGTGAACGGCCGTGAATCGAAAGCATCCCGGGCCGCGGGCCAGATGACGAGCCGCCCGGAAGCCGTCTCGGTGGCGCCGCCCTGGCCCTGGTGGAGAATCGTCTCCAGCCTCGGCGCCAGGTCGGCCTGGTACCGCGTGAAGAACGTCACCGCCCCGGCGAGGATGACGAGCATGACCAGAGCCTTCTGAGCCGGCGATGCGAAGAGCCGGCGCGAGGGGAAGACGAGAAGGAGGGCGATGATGGCCAGCAGCTGGAGGAACCCGCCCCGGGAGACGGTGCTGAACACGGAGGCGATGCCGAGGACGGCCGTCCCGTAGAGAGCGAGCCGCAGCCAAAGTGCCTTGACCTCGTTGGCGAGGACGAGGATGAGCGGGAGCGCTACGAGCTGGAGAGCCGCGAAGAAGCTGGGATCGCCGGTTGCGCCCTGGACCCGTCCCTCCTGAAGCGTTGTCGCCCCGAACGGTCCGATCGGCCTGCCGAGGAACGCGAAGATCGAGAGGATGCTGACGAGGAGCGAGCTGATCGCGATCGCGTAGAGGATGCGATCGAGGTCGCGCCGGGAGCCCAGCATCATGGCGAACGCGAACATGTAGACGAGGCAGATCGCGAGCGAGGAGAGCAGGAACACGGTTCCGCCGACGTGGACTGTCCAGGTCCCGCTGGCAAGCGCCCAGAGGGCGTAGCCGCACGCCCAGAACAGCGGACTGGCGGGTCGAAGCTCTGTCCCTTTGCGGCTGGCCGCTGCGAGCACGACGAGCATGGCGAGCGGGGCAACGAGGCGCGTGATCCGGACGCCGCCGACGTGGACCATCTCGACGAAGACCGTGGCGATCAGGATCGGCAAGATCGCGGTCGGCGAGAGGGCGACCGCGATCCCGACCCCGGCGAGTATCACGAGCCCAAGCGCGGCCTGAACGTTCCAGAGCGTGGCAGCTGCCAGTGCGAGGGCGGAGAACGATGCGGCGATCGCCCAACCGACTCCTGCCCCTGGCCCGGCCCGGGCGAACAGGGGCGCAGGCATGGCCAGAGCGGAAAGCCCTGCTCGCGTTGGCATCCTCGCCATACTGAGCATTATGGCGAGCGAGGGCTCGGGCGACTCCGCGTCAACCTCCGGCCGGCCGTCTTTCGTCTCGGCAGCCCTCCTGACGTACGGAACCAATCTCGTCGTCGCCTTCCTCTCGCTGATCAACGTCCTGGTCGTGTCGCGAACGCTCGGCCCGGTCGGCCGCGGGGACGTCGTCTTCCTGACGGCGATCGCGTGGCTCGTCTCGAACCTCTCGACCGTCGGGGTTCAGGAGGCGAATGCGAACCTCGGCGGGGCCGAGCCGAGGCTTCGGCGCGCGCTCGCGACGAACTCGATCCTCTTCGCCTGTCTCTTCGGGGCCCTCGCTGGAGGCTCGCTGACCCTCCTGATCGCGCTCATCCCGGCGGTCGGCGGCGATTCGGAGCTCGGCCTGCGCACGCTCACCTTTGCCTCGCTTCCGGTGCTGATCCTCGCTGTCTACCTGCGGTTCCTGGCCCAGGCGGACTACGGGTTCCGCGTGACCAACGCGGCCTGGCTGATAACGCCCGTGGCGAACGTGACCGTGAACGGCCTGCTGGCGGCACTCGGCTGGCTGAGCGTCGCCACGGCGGTCTCGACCTGGATCGCGGGCCAGGTCCTCGGCACTGCGCTTCTCGCCTGGTATGTGGGACGCCGCCTGGCCGGATTCGGTCGCCCCGACCTTGGTCTGGCCCGGCGGACGGTCTGGTTCGGCGTGAAGGCCCACGCCGGACGCGTGATGCTGCTCGGCAACTACCGTCTCGACCAGTGGATCCTCGGCGCCGTCTCCGGCTCGCGCGAGCTCGGCCTCTACAGCGTCGCCGTCGCCTGGGCGGAGGCGCTCTGGCAACTGCCGACCGCCCTCGCCGCCGTCCAGCGCCCGGACGTCGTCCGCGCTTCGGCCCGCGAGGCGGCACGGCAGGCGGCGACCGCGTTCCGTGCGGCGACCGCGGTCACTCTCGTGCTCGCGGTCGTGTTCGTCGCTGCCGCGCCGACCCTCTGCGTGACCTTCTTCGGCGAGTCGTTCCGGGGGTCGATCGACGACCTGCGCGTGCTCGTGACCGGCGCGGTCGGGGTCGTCGCGCTGAAACAGCTCGGGAGCGTGCTGACCGGGCAGAGCAAGCCGACCCTGGCCAGTGCCGCGATCGGCATCAGCTTCGTCGCCACGGTCGTCCTGGACGTGGCTCTCATCCCCTCGTACGGCGGGCTCGGGGCCGCGATCGCGTCGAGCGTCTCCTACACCGTCGGCGGGATCGCCGTCGCGGTCATCTTCGCGAGGACGCTCGGCGGCGGGCTCGGCGACCTCGTCCCGCGGCGAAGCGACCTCCCGTTGCTCTGGAGCAGGCTGCGAGCCGTCCTGAAGAAGCCTGCGGGCCCCGGGGCCGGGGAGATCCCCGTCGAATCCGCCGAAGAGCTGACCTCGTAGATCGGGCAATGCGAGTCGAGACCCGAGACAGTGTCCGAGAGCTCGCCGCCGAGTGGGACGAGCTCGCCGACCGGGTCGCGGCCGAGCCGTGGCTGCGCCCTGGCTGGGTCGATGCCTGGTGGGAAGCATTCGGAGCCGGGCGGCTTCGCATCGTCGCCGTGAGGCGCGGCGACCGCCTCGCGGGCGTGCTGCCGCTCATGGAGCAGCGCGGGGTCGTTCGCTCGACGAGCAACTGGCACACACCCGAGTTCGGCCTGCTCGCCGAGCGGCACGAGCTCGGCGAGCTGGCAGAGGCGCTCGTCTCGCGCCGGGCCCACCGCGTGTGGCTCGGCTTCGTGGACGCGGCCAAGCCGGGGGTCGTCGCCTGCCGGGCCGCCGCGCAGGCGGCGGGCTACCGGGTGCTCGAGCGAACGCTCGAGCGCTCGCCGTACGTGCCGATCGAAGGAGACTGGGAGGCGTACCGCGTCGGTCTGGGAAAGAAGCTCGCAAGCGAGCTTCGCCGCCGCCGCCGCCGCCTCGAGGAGGCGGGCCGGTTCTCATTCGAGGTCGTGGACGGGGACGAACGGTTGCCCGCGCTCCTCGACGAGGGATTCGCCGTTGAGGCCGCAGGTTGGAAAGGCGCGCGAGGCCTGGCAATACACTCTCGACCCGAGACGCTCGGTTTCTACCGTGCCGTCGCCGACTGGGCGGCCGAGCGAGGCTGGCTCAGGCTGGCCTTCCTGCGTCTCGACGGGCGGCCCTTCGCTTTCGACTTCTGCATCGAAGACCGTGGAATCCACTACCTCCTCAAGACGGGCTTCGACCCCGCCTACGCCAGGTTCGCTCCCGGCATGATCCTGCGGTACGAGATGCTGGCGCGCGCGTTCTCGATCGGCCTCCGCAGCTACGAGTTCCTCGGGGCGGACGAGCCGTGGAAGCTCGAATGGACTCAGGCCACGCGCGAGCGCAGGCTGTTCCACGCGTTCGCGCCGTCCGTGCGAGGGCTCGTCGGCTGGGCCGCGTTCGGCTGGGGCCGGCCGGTCGCGAAGCGCGTGCTGGCGTTGGCCGGGCGATGACCGTCGCGAGGCTCAGCGTCTGGCCTCCGCTTCCCCCGGACGTCTACGCGCGCAGCTCCCTCGATGAGCTCCCGTTTCCCCTGGGCGACCCCGGCTGCCTGCTCTTCTCGCGTGCCCGGCACGGGCTCTGGCACGGGGTGCGCGCCCTGGGTCTCGCTCCGGGCGACGAGGTGCTGACGCCGGCCTATCACCACGGATCCGAGGTCGAAGCTCTCTTTCGGGCCGGCCTCGGTTGCCGGTTCTACGAGGGTAGGGACGGCCTCGAGCCGGACGAGGGGGAGCTCGAGTCGTTGCTCTCGGCTCGCGTTCGCGCCCTCTATCTCATCCATTACCTGGGCTTCCCCCAGGACGCCGGGCGCTGGCGGCGCTGGTGCGACGAGCGAGGGCTCCTCTTGCTCGAGGATGCGGCCCAGGCCTGGCTCGCGACGAGCGACGGACGGCCACTCGGCTTGGTCGGCGATCTCTCGATCTTCTGCCTCTACAAGACGGTCGGCGTGCCCGACGGGGCCGCCCTGCTCTGCCGCGTTCCGGCCTCGACGGCCGACGGATCCCCGAGCTTTCAGTCCGGCCCGCTGTTCAGGCGGCACGCGGCCTGGCTGGCGGGGAGGTCGTCGACGCTCGCCCGCCTGTCTCGTCTTCGGAAGCGGGAGCTCTACGACCCGAACGAGGACTTCGGACTGGGGGACCCCGACAGCCCGCCCTCCACCGCCCTCGACTTCCTCCTCCGACGACTGGTCGATGCCGGGACGGCGGGACGGCGGCGCGCGAATTACGAGCTCCTGCTCGGCGATCTCGGCGACTCCGTCCCGGCTCCCTTCGGTCGGGTAGCGGGTGCCTCTCCCTTCGCGTTTCCGCTGTATGCAGAGAGGAAGGCGGAGCTGCTCGAGCGGCTCGGGCGCAAGGGGATCGGCGCGGTCGATTTCTGGTCGATTCCGCACCCGGCTCTTCCGACCGAGAGGTTTCCGCGCGCCACTGAGCTCCGCGAGCACGTGGTGGCGCTCCCGGTTCACCAGGAGCTGGCCCTGAGTGACGTCGAGCGCATTCCGAAGGCTGTGCTCGGACGGGCCCGGACAGGGCTCGGGTCGCGCGTGGACCCGATCGAGAGCCTCGACTCGGTGCGGGAGGAATGGAGCGCCCTCGCGGCGCAGACGGGGAACATCTTCGCCACGTGGGAGTGGACGTCGATCTGGTGGCGTCACTTTGGTCGCGGCCGCGACCTCCTCACCCAGGCCTGCTACTCACAAGACGGCCGGCTCTTCGCGATCCTGCCGCTCTACCTCTCCGCAGTGCGGCCGCTCAGGATGGCCCGCTTCCTCGGGCACCGGGAGGCCGATCACCTCGGCCCGATCTGCGGGGCGACAGACCGCGCGGCGGCGGCGCGCGCCCTCCTCGAAGCCATACGCAGGGAGCGGCTCGACCTCTTCGTCGGCGAGAACGTCCCGGCGGACGAGGGGTGGTCGGCCTTCCTGGGCGCGAAGGTCCTTCGCCGCGAGGGCAGCCCGGTGCTCCGGTTCCGCGGTGCGTCCTGGGACGAGCTGCTCGCAGGGCGGAGCTCGAACTTCCGAGAGCAGGTGCGACGCCGCGAGCGAAAGCTGCGCCGCGAGCACGAGGTTCGCTTCCGCCTGAGCGACGACCCGGAACGGCTGCACGACGATCTCGACATCCTCTTCTCGCTTCACAGCGCCCGCTGGAAGGGCGGCGGGCTGTTCACGTCGACGTCGGAGGGGTTCCACCGCGAGTTCGCCGTCTGCGCGCAGGAGCAAGGCTGGCTGCGCCTCTGGGTGCTCGAGGTCGACGGGGCGCCGGCCGCGGCCTGGTACGGCTTCCGCTTCGGCGATGCCGAGTCCTACTACCAGGCCGGGCGCGATCCGGACTGGTCGGGCTCCTCGGTGGGCTTCGTGCTCCTGGCGCACACGATCAGGGAGGCGCTCGAGGACGGCGTCGGCGAGTACCGGTTTCTGGAGGGCGGCGAGGACTACAAGTACCGCTTCACGAGGGAGGATTCCGGCCTGGAGACGATCGGTCTCGCGCAAAGCACCGCGGGCACGGCCGCGGTCGGCGCGGCGAGGACGCTCGGAAGGCGCCCGAGCCTGGCCGCACTGGCCCGGCGCGTCGCGGGCTGAGCCGGGAGTCCCTAGGACGTGGCGACGGCGCGCAGGACCTCGTCGACGTTCCGCTCCAGCCAGACCTGACGCTCGGTTCGGTCGGCGTACGTGGAGAGCTGGTAGGCGAGTCGCTCCAGCCAGTACGCGACGACCAGCGCCTCGAGGAGCGCCGGGCTCGGCTCGATGCCCAGCCGCCGGCAGAAGCCGCGAGTGACCTCGTCCCCGCCCGCCCTTGCCCAGGGGAGAAGGTGCTGCACGACCGTCAAGCCCCAGTCGCGGTCGGCAGGCAGATGCTTGCCCATGTGGCGAAGGTGCAGGAGGTCGAGTAGGGGGAGCCGGCCGGGTCCGGCCGCGTCCCAGTCGACGACCCCGGCGAGCCGACCTCGGTCGACGAGGAGATTGCCCCGGAAGAAGTCGCCGTGGGCGAATCCGTGCGGCAGGTAGGCGACCTCGCCCGAAAGACGTTCCGCGACGCGGGAGACCGCTCGGCTGCGCTCTTCGTCGCAGACCGCGGCGATGAGCTCCGCGTCGTCGACCGGCGATCTGTCGGGATGGCCTCGCGGGCCCGAGGAGTGGAGGGCGGCGAGAAAGTCGAGACAGTCGGCGAGAACACGCGCGGGGAGAGCGGGCTGCGGTCGGGCTCCGGGCAGCCGTTGCTCGAGCGCCCAGTCTGCGAGGCCCGACCGTCCGGACGCGATCGGCCACGAGATGCACGCCGGGTCGAGCTCGGGGACGCGCGCGACCCGCAGCCCCTCGAGGGCCGCAGCCTGCCTCTCGAGCTGGCCTCGGGCCGGTCCGACCGTGACCCGGAGCACTCCCGAATCTCCCACGGCGACGAGGACGGCCTCGCGCATCGACGGCGTGTCGAAGTGGATCGAGCCGCCGTCGGCTCGCTCCGATGCGTCTGCGATCGCGGCCCCGAGAGCGGTGACTCCGCCCGAGGATCGCCGAGCCACGACGGCGGCATGTCGAGGCAATCGCTCGGCGACGCCGCCGGCTCCGCGACCCGGCAGCTCGCGGACGCCGAAGGCCTGTGCCAGGTCCCAGCTGAGAATCGAGACCTCGGTATACCTCAGGCGGCGAATGCCGGCCTTGGCGGCCTTCGCCTCGGCACGAACGCGGAGGGACCCGGCCAGCCTCGTCGCCGCGCGCCGCAGGCGCGAGTCGACGTCGGGTGTCGGAGCGTCGAGGCTGACGATCGCAACCGGAGCGTCGCCGCGGAGCCGTCGCAGGGGAGCGATCTCCACGTCCGGGCCTTCTTCGACGAGCTCCGCGCCTGCATCGGCGAGGGTATGCGCGAGCGCAGGGTCGAGCACTCGAAAGCGTCGGGCTTCGAGTGGGATCGCGGCAGCGAGCCAGGCGTGCCCCGGGTAGCACTGGGAGATCCTCGAGGCAGCTCGCTGCTCCGAGCTCCCGTCTTCCGCCGGTGACGAGCGTGGGCTCCCGGGCACGGCGGGCGGGACTCAGCGCGCCGCGCGGAGGGGCCGCAGCCACCCGCGCAGCATGCCGAGTCCGTAGGCGGCGTGGAACGTCGGAAAGACGGCGACGACGGCGGGCAAGAGTCGCCAGGATTCGCGGCGACGGCTCACGCAGAGCGCTCCGAACGCGACGGCGAGCGCGGCGTAGGCGCCGAGCTCCACGGCGAGGAGACGTCGCGCGACCGGGAGGCGGGGCGCGAGCGGAGCCAGGAGCGCGACCGAGCTCACGAGTGCGAGCGGGGCAAGGCTCCTCGGGCTCGGCACCTGCCGGTGCTTCCGCATCACCGGCACCTTCCAGAGCCCGTACTCGTAGTACTGGCGGAAGACGCCGCGGAACGACCCTCGTGGCGTGTAGTGAACCCGGATCGAGGGGTCGAGGATGACGCGTCCGCCGGCCTTGCGGACGCGCAGATTGAACTCGTCGTCCTGGTTTCGACGCAACGTCTCGTCGAACAGGCCTGCGCGCCGGAATGCCTCGGGCCGGAAAGCGCCGAACGTGAGCGTGTCGGTCTCGACGCGCGAGTCGCCTGCGGCGTTCCGTGCCCAGGGGATGCCGAAGACGCCGGCAGCACGGCGGGCCAGGCTCCCGTTCGAGCTGAAGATCCTGTAGAAGCCGATGCCGCCGAATGGGCTGTCCATCGCGCAGGCGACGGCGCGCTCGAGAGGCGTTCGCCCTTCGGCGACGATGACGCCCCCGACGGCGAGAGCTCCGGTCTCCTCCGCGGCGAGCGCGCACCGGCGGAGGTAGTCTTGCGGATAGCGCGAGTGGCAGTCCAGCCGGACGAGCAGGTCACCCTGCGCCGCCCTGATGCATGCGTTCAGGGCGTGCGAGACCCAGCCGGCGCGATTCTCGAGCACGCTCAGCGCGACACCCTGTCTCTCGGCCGCGGCCTTGAGCCGGTCGACCGAGCCGTCGGTCGAGCCGCCGTCGGCGACGAGCAGCTCTACCTCGCCTTCGAAGTCCTGCTTGCTGATGTCCGCCACGAACTGCTCGAGGTGGGTCGACTCGTTCAGCATCGGAGCGATGATCGAGATCCGCTCGACCGGGGCCACGGAGATCATGAGCGAAGCTTAAGGCGCCGACTCGGCGGCGCCGACCTCAGGACGCCGGGCTTTGCCCGGCGTCCGTCTGAAATGACCGGTCGACGCGCGAGAATCGAAACAACCGTTACTTAGTAAGCGCCCAGATCGGGGATCCGTCCGCGGGGCGAACCGTCGTGGTTCTCGCGCGGGCCGAAAGCCGGCTCGCCCTGTGCGAGGGCAGGGCTTCCGGCGAGGAGATGGTAATCCCGGTTCGCCGGATCGACGAAGAGCGGATTGGCGACGAGGTTGCCCCCGGAGAAGTCGATCACGGGCCGGCCGCTGTTGCCGAAGCTGCCCGAGCCGTTGCCCCAGGCGAGGTTGTGGTGGGCGAGGTTGCCCGGCAGCACGACTCCCGCGTCGTCGTCGTAGC
>WNGA01022308.1_pt1 | contig 10455 bp, 12 predicted proteins | sample 5400061 | NCBI WGS metagenome assembly WNGA01 (sample SAMN13153366, study PRJNA577476) | soil metagenome | isolation source: 100 cm soil or saprolite under grassland replicate 2 | place: USA:California | collected 2016-06-15
CCCCCGCCCCTGCCTTCGCCAGCAGGCGGGCGCGCAGCCGCTGGGCGGCCAGCTCCCGCCTGCCGGCCCGGACCAGCCGCTCCAGCTCTGCCAGGTCCAGGGCGGCCCGCCAGCGGCTGGCCCGTTCCTCCAGGTCCGGCAGGTCGCCGAGGGTCGCCGCGCGGACCTCGCCGACCAGCTCGACCAGCTCGGCCCACTCCGGCCCGAAGCGCCCGCCCAGCTCGGCGCGGACCCGGCTTGCCAGGGCGGGCGCGCGGCCGCCGGTGCCCACGGCGACCACCAGGTCGCCCCTTCGCACCACCGCCGGTGCGGCGAAGTCGCAGTTGGGCACGTCGTCCATGACGTTGACCAGCACGCCGGCGGCGCGGGCCTCGGCCGCCACCGCCGACCGCAGCATCGGGTCAGCGGCGCCGGCCACGCACAGGAACGCGCCGGCCAGGTCGCCCGAGAGGTAGCCGCGGCGCCGCACGGTCACGCCGGGCTCGGCCGCCAGCCGGTCCAGCGCGGCCGCCGGCCCAGGCGCGATCACGGTGACGGTGGCACCGGCGGCCAGCAGCCCGTCCACCTTGCCGGCCGCGACCGCCGCCTCGCCGACGACCACCGCCCGACGCCCCTCCAGCTCCAGCAGCACCGGGTAGCCGAACGCCATCACGCCCTCCCGCCGGCCGGAGGAGTGGCGCGCCGGTCGGCGAGGGAGCGGTCGGCGGCGCGCCGGGCGGGGGCCGAGCGCCGCCCGACATCGGCCTGCAGCCTCGCCAGCGCCGTGTCGAAGCGCTGGTCCGGGCTGGCGTGGTGCAGCCCGCACTCGCGTGCCGGGTCCGCCTCCCACCACCAGCGCCCGGCGCGCTCGTCCTCTCCCGGCCGGGTCGGGCGGGTGCAGGGGGCGCAGCCGATCGAGGTGTAACCGCGCTCGTACAGGGAGTTGACGGGCAGGCGGTTGGCGCGCACGTACCCCCAGACCTGGTCGCGGGTCCAGTCGGCGAGCGGGTTCAGCTTGACGATGCCGCCGTGGTCGGCGTCCAGCTCCGCCTTGGGGGTGCCGGCCCTGGCCCTGCCGTCTTCGCGGCGCAGCCCGGTCGCCCATGCTTCCAGGCCGGTCAGGGCGCGAGCCAGCGGCGCGACCTTGCGGACGTGGCAGCACAGCCGGCGCAGCGCGGGGTCCTGGCGGAACAGGTTGGGGCCGTTGCGCGAGACCATGGCCGCCACCTCGGCCGGGTCCGGGGTGAGGACCTCGACCGTGAGGCCGAGGCCGGTCCTGACCGCCTCGATCACCTCGTGGGTCTCCTCCGGGAGGCGGCCGGTGTCCAGGGTGAGCACCCGCACCTCCGGGTCGACGCGGCGGGCGAGGTCGAGCACGACCATGCCCTCGGCCTGGAAGCTGGTCACGACCGCGAAGCGCCGGCCGTAGGCATGGATGGCCCACGCCAGCACGTCGGCGGCGGGCAGCCGCTCCAGGCCGGCGAGGTCCGGCTCGGTCGGGTGGGGATCAAGGCCGTGTGGCCAGTCGGTGGCGGTTGCCGCCACGGGCGGGCTCCTCTCGACGCGCTCGGGTCGGGGCTTGCAGGCCCGGGCGGTCGGGAAGCTCGCGAGCTACGTCGTCACAGGTGCGACCGCCGGGCCCACCGACACGCGCAGGACACGACCCACCCATGGTCCAGGGCGCGGTTGCGGGTCAGAAGGGCCGGGGTCATGCAGGTACCGTGCCGCATGGCGCCGCCACCCGTCAAGCCATAGCATCTGTCCACGCACCGTTGGGGCACCGTCATGGAGGATCGAACCGTGCCGCGCATCCTGTCCGGCGTCCAGCCGACCGGAAACACCCATATCGGCAACTACGTCGGGGCCTTCCGCCAGTGGGTGGAGATGCAGCACGAGTTCGACGCCTACTACTGCGTGGTCGACCTGCACGCCATCACGCTGCCCTACGACGCCGGCGAGCTGCGCGACCGCACCCTGGAGGTGGCCGCCCTGCTGCTGGCCTGCGGCCTGGACCCCAAGGTGTGCACCGTGTTCGTGCAGTCCCACGTGCCCGAGCACACGGAGCTGGCCTGGCTGCTCAACCACCTTGCGACCGTCGGCGAGCTGCGCCGCATGACCCAGTTCAAGGCCAAGGCGGCCGAGGGCGGCGAGGGCGCGCTGCCGGCCGGCTACTTCAACTACCCGGTCCTGCAGGCCGCCGACATCCTGATCTACCAGGCCGACCGGGTCCCGGTGGGGGAGGACCAGCGCCAGCACCTGGAGCTCACCCGCGACGTGGCCGAGCGGTTCAACGCCCGCTTCGGGCAGACGTTCGTGGTCCCGGAGGCCTACATCCCCAAGGTCGGCGGCCGGGTGATGGAGCTGGAGCAGGCCTACGCCGGCCGCGGCTACGGCGACTTCAAGGCCGACCTGGCGGAGGCGGTGACCGCCTGCCTGGCGCCGCTCCAGGAGCGCTACCACGAGCTGCGCGACGACCCGGCCCACCTCGCCGGCATCCTGGAGGCCGGCGCGGCCAAGGCGCAGGCGATCGCGCGCGCCAACCTGGCCCTGGCCAAGGAGCGCATGGGCTTCCTGGCCCGAGCATCCCGGGGATAGGCGTGGGCCGGACGCGGCTGGGCGTGATCGTCACGCTTCCCGAGCCGCTCGCCGTCCACGTCCAGGCCTGGCGGCGTGCCCTGCGCGACCCGACCGCCGAGCGGATCGGCCCCCACCTGACGCTGGTGCCGCCGCAGGCGGTCGCCGAGCACGACGTCCCCTCGGCGCTGGCGCTGGTGGAGCGGGCGGCCGCGGCGGCGGCGCCGTGCGTGGTCGAGCTGGACGGCGCGGCCACCTTCCTGCCCTCCAGCCCGGTCGCCTACCTGGTCGTCACGGAGGGCGGCCCGGCGCTGGACGCCCTCGAGGTCGCCCTGCGGGCGCCCCCGCTGGACCGCCGCACCTACCCGTTCCACCCCCACGTGACCGTCACCCAGGACCGGCCCGCCGGCGAGGTCGAGGCGGCCGCCCGCGAGCTGGCAGGGTTCCGGGCCTCCTTCCCGGTGCGGGAGGTCGCGCTCATGCAGGAGGGCCGCGACCGGGTGTGGCGGCCGCTCGCCGAGCTGCTTGTGGGAGCGTCCCCGCTGGTCCGCGAGGTGCCGTTCGCGGAGGCCGCCGCCGCCGGGCTGTTCCTGGTGGCGCCGGACCCGCCGCGGGTGCTGCTCGGTCGCCGCACCGGCGGCCTGGGCCGCCGCTACCCGGGGGCGTGGGACGCGATCGGCGGCAAGCCGGAGCCGGGCGAGTCGCTGCTGGCGGCGCTGGCCCGCGAGGCCAGGGAGGAGGCGGGGGTCGAGCCGCTGGACGTGGCCGCGCTCGGCTGCTTCGACGACGGCGACCGGGCCGACGCCTTCTACCTGGCCACCGCCTGGAAGGGCGAGCCAGGCAACCGCGACCCGGCCGAGCACAGCGAGCTTGCCTGGGTGCCGCTGCGGCGGGCGGCCGAGCGGCCGATGGCGCCCACCACCAGGGAGGCGCTCGCCAGGCTGGCGACGCTGCTCGGGTCGCCGGCTTCGCTGCATCCACGGCGCTGATGTGCGATAACAGCGCCCGGTGACGGGGTAGTGCTGGACGACGACGGATACCAGGAGTCAAGGGGGACTGCGTTGACCACGCAGGAGACGCCGACCGAGCCGACCACCGGCGAGCTGCTCAAGGGCATCGCCGACGATGCCGCCACCCTGCTCCGGCAGGAGGTCCTGCTGGCCAGGCAGGAGATGGCGGAGGGACTGGCCGCCACCGCCAAGGGGAGCGCCCTGCTCGTGGGCGCGGCCGTGCTCGGCGTGTACGCCTTCGGCTTCCTGCTCTACACGATCGGCGTGGCGATCGGCGGGCCGGAGTGGCTCGGCTTCGCGATCGTGACCGCGGTGCTGCTGGTCGTGGTGCTGATCCTGGCGCTCCTCGGTCGCAGGCGCCTGGCCGCCTCCAAGGTCGCCCCCGAGCGGGCCAGGGCCCAGTTGCAGGCCACCGCAACCGAGCTGAGGGAGGAGATCAGATGGGCCAGACCGCAGCCGAGACCGCCCGAGAGGTCGAGCTGACCCGCAAGCAGATGGAGGCCAAGGTGGCCAAGCTGTCGGAGCGGGCGCCGGAGGAGGCCCGCAAGCTCGCCAAGCGGGTGGTGTTCGCCGTCATCACCGCCGTCGCCGTCCTGGCGACCCGCAAGCTGATCGACCGGCTGTGGGAGCGGGTGACCGGCGAGCTGCCGCCGACCAAGGTCGAGCGCGACGACGACTGACGGGCCACCCGGGGGGCGTTGACCCAGGATTTCACTGAGCGTAGACTTCATCGCGTGGAGAATTCCTCGGATGGAGGTTCCTGGCCATGTGGGCCATGGCGATGAAGGAGCTCCGCCAGATGCGCCGCGACCGGCGCACGCTGGCGATGATGATCCTGCTGCCCGTGCTGCTGCTGGTCGTCTTCGGCTACGCGGCGAGCTTCGACGTCGACCGGGTGCGGACGGTGGTGGTCGGACCGCTGGCACAGCAGGCGGCCGGTAGGCTGCCCGACCGGCTGCAGGTCGTCGAGACCCGCGCCGACCTCGGCCGTGAGGGCGCCGTGGAGGCGCTGCGCGACGGCGAGGCGGTGGTCGCGGTCGTCACCGGCGCCGACGGCGGGGCCAGCGTCCTGGTCGACGGCGCCGACCTGTTCTCCGCCCGGTCGGTGGTGACGGAGCTGCGCGGGCGGCCGGAGCTGCCCGCCCCGGAGATCCTGTTCAACCCCGGGCTGGACACCTCCACCATCATGGTGCCCGGCCTGATGGGGGTCGTGTTGGTGTTCGTCGGCACGATCGCGACCGCGCTCGGCGTGGTCCGCGAGCGCCAGAGCGGCACGCTGGAGCAGCTCGCGGTCATGCCCTTCCGCCCGCGCGACGTGCTGCTCGGTAAGCTGCTTCCCTACCTGGGGGTGGCGGCCGTCGACCTGGTGGTGATCGTCGCCGCCGGCATGCTGCTGTTCGACGTCCCCTTCGTGGGCTCGCCGCTGGTCTTCGCGCTCGGCGCCGTGGCGTTCCTGTTCGTGACCGTCGGCGCCGGCGTGCTCATCTCGACCGTCTCCGAGACCCAGGGCCAGGCCATCCAGCTCGCCATGATGACGATGCTGCCGCAGATCCTGCTCTCCGGGCTGATCTTCCCCCTGCAGGCCATGGCCGCCGGGGTGCGCTGGATCGGCTACCTGCTGCCGCTCACCTACTTCGTCCAGGTGGCGCGCGGGGTGATGGTCAAGGGGACCCCGATCGACGCCCTGCTGCTGCCCCTCGGCATGCTGGCGGTGCTCGGGCTGGCCGTGCTCGGGCTGTCGATCGCCCGCTTCCGGCGCGACCTGGCACCGGCGGGCCGGCGCCACCGGCGCCACGACGAGGCCGCCACGGTCGGGGCGGGTGCCCGGTGAGCGCCGACACGTGGGGGGTGGACGGGCTCGGCGTGCGCTACGGCGGCCGGATCGCCCTCGACGACGTCACCTTCGAGGTGGCCGCCCGCTCGGTCGCCGCGGTGGTCGGCGGGGACGGCGCCGGCAAGACCAGCCTGCTGCGGGCGCTGGCCGGGACGGTGCGGCCGAGCGCCGGCACCGTCAGGCGACCCGACGACCGCCGTATCGGCTACGTGTCCGCCGGCCCCGGCGTGTGGGCCGACCTGACCGTGGAGGAGAACCTCGACTTCGCCGGCCGCGCCTACGGGCTCGGCGCCGGCCGGCTCCGCTCGCGGACCGCGGAGCTGCTGGAGCGGACGGGCCTGGCCGAGGCGCGCGGCCGGCTCGCCGGACGGCTCTCGGGCGGCATGCGCCAGAAGCTGGCGCTGGCCATGGCCCTGCTCCACGAGCCAGAGCTGCTGATCCTCGACGAGCCCACCACCGGCGTCGACCCGGTGAGCCGGGTGGAGCTGTGGCGGCTGCTCGCCGGGGCGGCCGCCGGCGGCGCCGCCGTGGCGCTGGCCACCACCTACCTCGACGAGGCCGAGCGGGCGGCCACCGTGCTCGTCCTGGACCAGGGCCGCGCCCTGCTCGCCGGCACGCCGGAGGAGGTCCTCGCGGCCGTCCCCGGCAGGGTGGTCGAGGCCGAGGCCCGCCCCCAGGGCGTGCCGGCGTGGCGGCGGGGCGCCCGCTGGCGGGCGTGGTCGCCGGACGGCTCGCCGCTTCCCGGCGCCACCGAGGTCGCCATGGACCTCGAGGACGCGGTGGTCGTCGCCCAGCTCGCGCGGGAGCAGAGGAGCGCGGCATGAGCGACCTGGCGGTTGCCCACGGTGCCAGCAGGCGGTTCGGCGACCTGCTGGCGGTCGACGACGTCCACCTCCGGGTCGGCGCCGGCGAGGTCGTCGGCCTGATCGGCGCCAACGGGTCCGGCAAGACCACCCTGATCCGGCTGCTGCTCGGGCTGCTGCCCCCCACCGCCGGCCAGGTCCGGCTGTTCGGCGAGCCGCCCTCGCGCCGCACCCGGGCCCGCCTCGGCTACGTCCCCCAGTCCCTCGGCCTGTACGACGACCTGACCGTCGCCGAGAACCTCGCCTTCTCGGCCGGCGCCTTCGGCGTCCACGACACCGCGGCCCTCCGGGGCGACCTGGAGGCGGTCCGCGACGTGCTCGTCCACGAGCTGCCCCTGGGGCTGCGCCGGCGGGTCGCGTTCGCGATCGCGCTCGGGCACCACCCCGACCTGCTGGTGCTCGACGAGCCCACCTCCGGCGTCGACCCGCTGCAGCGGGCAAGGCTGTGGGAGACCATCCGGGCCAGCGCCGAGGACGGCGCCGGCGTGCTGGTCTCGACCCACCACATGAGCGAGGCCGAGCAGTGCGACCGGCTGCTGGTGCTGGCGAACGGCCGGGTGGCGGCCGAGGGCACCATGGACGAGGTGGTCGGCGGCACCCGCGCCGTGGAGGTCCGCACCGGCCGCTGGGAGGAGGCGTTCACCGCCCTGGACGCGGCCGGGCTGCCCGTCAGCCTGGTCGGGAAGGCCCTGCGCGTGCCCGGCGCCGACCGCGAGGCGGTCGGCCGGCCGCTCGCCGGCGCCGGCGTGGACGCCGACCTCGGCGTCGTCCCCGCCTCCTTCGAGGAGGCGTTCGTGGTCCTGGCCGCCGGCCGCGCCGCCTGAGGCGCGCCGGCCGTCACGCCTTGCGGAACAGCAGGGCGCGCTTCACCTCCTGGATCGCCTGGGTCACCTTGATGCCCCTCGGGCAGGCGTCGGTGCAGTTGAAGGTGGTGCGGCAGCGCCACACCCCCTCCTTGTCGTTCAGCACCGTGAGCCGCTCGGCGGCGCCCCGGTCGCGGGAGTCGAAGATGAAGCGGTGGGCGTTGACGATCGCCGCCGGCCCGAAGTACTCCTCGTCGGCCCAGAACACCGGGCAGGAGGTGGTACAGGCGGCGCAGAGGATGCACTTCGTGGTGTCGTCGAAGCGCTCCCGGTCCTGCTGCGACTGGCGACGCTCGGTGTCGGGGGCCGGTTCGTCGTTGATCAGATAGGGCATGGCCTCCCGGTAGGAGGCGAAGAACGGCTCCATGTCCACCAGCAGGTCCTTGGCCACCGGCAGGCCGCGCAACGGCTCCACGGTGATCTGGTCGCCGACCTCGCGGACCAGGACCTTGCAGGCGAGCCGGTTGGTGCCGTTGATGAGCATGGCGTCCGAGCCGCAGATCCCGTGCGCGCAGGAGCGCCGGAAGGTGAGCGACCCGTCCACGTTCCACTTGACCCAGTGGAGCAGGTCCAGCACGCGGTCCATCGGGTCGGCCGGGACCTCGTAGGTCTCGACCCGCGACCCGGAGTCGGTCTCCGGGTTGAACCGGCGGATCCGTAGCGTGACGTCCACGAGTGGCAAGCCTCCGGCGCCTGGGTGACACGCACGCTCACCCTACCGCAGCCGGGAGCGCCGGGGTGGGTCAGGAGGCGCCGAGCGCCGCGAGCAGCACCAGGACGAGCGTGGTGGCGGCCAGCAGCCCGTGCAGGACGACCACCGGGACGGGGAAGTGCTGCTCGGGCGGGCGGGCCGACGCTTGCCCGCCGGCGGCCACCGGCGCGCGGCGGTCCTGCAGCCAGCGGGCCGCCATGGTGAACCCGAGCAGCGCGACGACCACCAGGATCGCGAAACAGACCCAGGCCAGCGCGGCCGAGTCGGCGGCGAGGTAGACGATCCACAGCACGAGGCCGGTGGCCGCGAGCAGGAAGTGCCCGAAGATCAGCCCCGGCGGGAACCGGCTCGCGCCCGCGTCGCGCTGGCGGGTCCCACCCCGGCTGATCCAGGTGCCCAGCAGGATGAAGCCTCCCAGCGCGGTGATGACCCAGGCGACGAGGGCCGCGACCTCCATGACTGCCTCCTTGTCATTCGTAGCCTTGCGCCTGCGTGGCCTCGTCGGCCACGCGGACGCCGTAGCGATAGGCGAGCTTTCCCCCCAGCCAGCCGGAGACCGCCAGCACACCGAGCGCCACCGCCGAGAGGGCGAGCAGGCTCGCGGGCACGCCGCCCGGCTGCTCGAGCCGGCCTCGTCGCAGCAGCAACGAGCCGGCGAAGACGACGACCACCGTGAGGTTCAGCGCCATGTGGAGCAGGCCGGTGCGGAACGCCCTGGTCCCGGTGGGGATGGCGAACAGGTCGAGGAAGCCGAGCATCGCGGCGGCCACCGCCCCGACCAGGCCGAGGCCGACCAGCCACCAGGCGCCCTTGGCGAAGACCACCGGCTCGTCCGAGAAGCGCGAGGCCAGGTCGAAGACGAAGCTGGCGACCCAGGCGCCGATCGGCACGGTCACCAGGACGGGATGGAGCGGATGCCCGTAGGGGCCGGCCAGCAGGCTCACCGGACGCTTGGCCTCGCGCAGCCTGGTCGCCATGCCGGCCCCCATCCCGGGTCGCCTCCAACGAGTTTCAACAATGGATGCTAGTTTTTTGGAGCCGTCCGGGGCAAGTGCCCTGGCAGTGGGGGATGGCGCGGCCTTTCGCGCGGATCGCCTCGTGCTACCGTGGCCGGTATGCCTGCCTCCCTACCGTCCGGCGAGCTGGCGGTCGTCGCGCTGCTGGCCGATCCTCTCCGCGGCCGCCTGTACCGTCTGGTCCGCCGCCAGCATCCGCTCAGCCGCGACCAGGCGGCCGGCGCGGTGGGGATCTCCCGCGGACTGGCCGCCTTCCACCTGGACAAGCTCGTCGAGGGTGGGCTGCTCCGGGCCCGCTACCAGGCGCCGCCGGGCCGGCCGCCGCGGGTCGGGCGCCTCCCGAAGGTGTACGAGCCGTCCGACCTCCAGCTCGGCATCACCATCCCGGAGCGCCGCTACGACCTCGTCGGGGAGATCCTGCTGGACGCCGTCGCCGGGGCGACCGCCGACGAGCAGCCGCTGGCGGCCGCGACCCGCATCGCGGCGGCCAGGGGAACCGAGCTCGGCGCGGGCGTCCGCCAGGCGCGAGGGCTTGGGCGACTCGGTCCCGAGCGTGCGCTCACCGTCGCCGCCGAGGCGCTCGAGGACCACGGCTACGAGCCCCACCGCCTCGACCAGCGGACCGTCGAGCTCCGCAACTGCCCGTTCCACACGCTGGCCCGCAGGGCCCCCGAGGTCGTCTGCGCGATCAACCGGTCGCTGCTGGAGGGGCTGCTGCGTGGCCTCGGCGACCAGCGTGTCGAGGCGGTGCTCGCCCCCCGGCCGGACGCCTGCTGCGTCGAGCTCCGCGCCCCCCGGCCGTCCCGCTGAGTCGATCTGCCAGGCGTAGCAGCCGGGGCGAGGGACGCGAGTTGCGTGCCCGAGAAAGTCCCGCGGAGCGTCCGCGGCTTCCTCGGGTCCTCGTGGCCACAGCTGTAGTTCTGGCCAGGGCGTGGACTCCAACCCGAACCCGACTCGAGTGGGACCGCCGAGCTCTCGTCCCCGGATCAGGACTGGTCCGGCGTAGCTTGGATAGATGACCCAGCGGGTCTTGAAGCCGCGCCAGCCCCTGACCGGTCCGCCCCTGGCTTCCAGGATGTCGAGCCTCTGGGGCCCATCGGGATTCACGCTCCCGACATACACCGGCCCGGGCCCGAGCAGCAGCTCACCCCACTCGGCCCGCCGCGTCGTGGTCGTCATCGGACAGCCATCCCCGACCGGCTTGGGCGGGATGCGCAATCGCCGCCGCAGCGACCCGGGAACCTGGCCGCTCGCCGGACAGTCGACGCCGGGATCGTCGCACCAGGCATAGCCGCTGCGCTGCGACGGCGTCGTGGCCGGCGGCTCGGCGACCGGCGGCGGCTGCCCTTCGGTGCAAGCTGCCAGGAGCGCGCAGACAACGAGGGCCAGCGGCAACCACCGGGACGCAGCCAGCCGCACCGCCTGTCAGTACCGCCTTTCCATGGGCTCGTACCGGGTCATCGACACCGGCTTGTAGTCGAGCTTGACGCCGCCGTCGGTGCGGCGGGCGAGGGTGTGCCGCAGCCAGCTCTTGTCGTCGCGGGCGGGGAAGTCCTCGCGGAAGTGGCCGCCGCGGCTCTCCTGGCGGGCCTCGGCCGACACCA
>WNGA01028576.1_pt1 | contig 10455 bp, 9 predicted proteins | sample 5400061 | NCBI WGS metagenome assembly WNGA01 (sample SAMN13153366, study PRJNA577476) | soil metagenome | isolation source: 100 cm soil or saprolite under grassland replicate 2 | place: USA:California | collected 2016-06-15
ATCTCCGGGTCGAGCGCGCTGGTCGGCTCGTCGAACAACATCACCTCGGGGCGCATCGCGAGCGCGCGGGCGATCGCGACGCGTTGCTGCTGGCCGCCGGACAGCTTCTCCGGATACTCGTCGAGCTTGTGGGACAGGCCGACGCGGGCCATCAGTTCTTCCGCGCGGGCGTTGGCTTCGGTGTGGGACAGCTTCAGCGCGCGCCGCGGCGCTTCGGTGATGTTCTGCCGCGCGGTCATGTGCGGGAACAGGTTGAATTGCTGGAACACCATGCCGATACCGATCCGCTGGTGGGCCAGCGCCCGTGGCGTCAGCTCCGTGAGGACGTTGCCGTCCTGGCGGTACCCGATGACCTTGCCGTCGACCTCGATGAGTCCGTCGTCGGCCGGCTCGAGATGGTTGAGACACCGCAGCAGCGTCGACTTGCCCGATCCGGACGGCCCGATGATGCAGACGGTCTCGCCGCGTTCGACCTCGAGATCGACACCGTGGAGGACCTCGTTGGCCTGGAATGATTTCCGGACGCCGCGGACGCGGACCATCGTCGTACTCACAGGGCATCCTCCAAACGCTTGGCCTGCTTGGGAGTCCGTCGAGCGAGTCGCTTCTCCAGCTGTTGCTGGGCGACGGTGAGGAGCCCGGCGATGACCATGTACCAGATCGACGCGGCGATCAGCAGTGGGATCGTCTGGTAGTTCTTGGCGTAGATCAGCTGCACGGAGTACAGCAGGTCGCTGAGCGCGATCACGCTGACGAGCGATGTTGCCTTCAGCAAGGAAATGACCTCGTTGCCGAGCGGCGGGACGATGATCCGCAGCGCCTGCGGCAGCGTGATCCGGAAGAACCCCTGCGCCGGCGTGAGCCCGAGCGCCGCGAAGGCCTCGGCCTGGCCCTTCGGGACACTGAGCAGACCTGCGCGCACGAGCTCAGCGACGTACGCCGTCTCGTGCAGGGTCAACCCGATGATCGCCGCAGTGAGGGGCGTGATCAGGTCGTTGGTGTTGCCGCTGACGAGATCCGGACCGAACGGGATGCCGATGCTCAGCTTCGGGAACAGCGCGGCGAGGTTGTACCAGAACAGCAGCTGCACCAGCATCGGTACGGCCCGGAACACCCAGATGAATGTCGCCGCCGCCATCGCCGGGCCGCGAGCCTTGCCCATCCGCAGTACGGCGACGCCCGTGCCGAGCACGATGGACAACGCCATCGTGACGACCGTCATCCCGACGCTGATCGCGGCGCCGTGCAGCACCCGGACCTCGAACAGGTAGGCGCCGACGACGTCCCAGCCGAAGCCCGGCGTGGTGATCGCCGCGCTGACGACGCCGAGCAGCAGCACGACGACGGCGCCGTTGGCGGCCCAGACACCGGGATGCCGCCGGGCCCGCCGCCGCAGCTCCAGGCCGATCGGTGGCGAGGATGCCTGACGGGCAAGTGGTGTGGTCATGTCCTGACCCTAGGAATCCACCAGCCGGCCAGCCAGCAGTTACCACGAAGACGACAAGTGACCGAGTGTCGACAGTCGACTACTTGGCGTCGTGGAAGACCAGGCCCAGGGTGTGGCGGTGCCCGGTGCGGATGGGGGAGACGCCGTGGCGGACGGGGGCGGCGGACCAGCCGCGGGCTGAGCGGACCGGGCGGTCGCGGGTGGTGAAGACGAGGCCGTGGCCGTGGGGGATGAGGGTCGCGGTGCCGCGTGACTGGGCTCGTGGGCGTTGTTCCACCAGGAGGAACTCGCCGCCGGTGTGATCGACGCCGGGCTCGTTGAGGTTGATGACGACCTGCAGTGGGAAGACCTTGTCGCCGTACAGGTCTCGGTGCAGGGCGTTCCAGTCACCTGGTCCGTACCGCAACAGGATTGGCGTCGGCCGGGTCTGGCCTGCGCGATGGCAGATGTCCAGCCATTCGTCGAGGGTGTCGGGCCACTCTGCTTCCCGGCCGAGCTTGGCGTACCAATCCCGTGCTATCGGCAACAATCGCGGATAGAGCGCCTGGCGCAGCGACTCCACCGCCTCGGGGAACGGTTTGTCGAAGTACCGGTACTCACCCTCGCCGAACCGGTGCCGGGCCATGTTGATCGTCGCCCGGAACCGCCCGGCATCGTCGTACAGTTGCGCGATCTCTGCGGCCTCGCGGGGTGTGAGCAGGTGCGGCAGCAACGCGCAGCCGGAATCGTTCACCTCGTCGGTCACTGTCTGCCAGTTGGCCTTCGCCACACGTTTGGCGAACCTGTCCGTCACGACTCATTCCTCCTTTACCTATGGAACGGCGCGACGGACAGGTGTGTGAGGGGTGATTCAGCGGTAGCAGCCGAGGTACGACGTACGGCAGCCAGGCGGCGGATCGCAAGGGTCCAGGCCCAGACCGCCGGAAGCAGACCGTTGCTGAGACGGCGGCCGCCTCCCGTCGACGGCATCCCGGACCCGTTGCGCCCGCTGACCGAGCGCGAGTCGGACGTCCTCGGGCTGATGGCGCGCGGAGGGGCCGGGCGGCGCCTAGTTGGCGGAGGCCGTGGGGACCGAATGTCTTGACGACGGGGCGGCTCGGGGAGACGGTTGGAGGAGAGGTGGGTGGGCACCGGATGGGCATGGTGGAGAGCGTGCGTTACCGCCAGGGCTGGAGAACGGCTGTGGTGGTGCTTGCCGTCGTGGGTGTCCTGACGGCGTTCGTCTTCATCGGGTTGTCGACCATCGTGGTCGCGTTCCTCATGGGCGGGATCATGGTGGGCTCGGTTCACCTGAGCGTCGGGCTGGCGCAGGAGCGGGAGATCCCGGCGCTGATCCGGGAGGTACTGATGTGGGCCGGCCGGGCAGGGCTGGTCATGGTGGCGATCTGCGGGTACGCGGCGGCCGTCGGGCTGGCCACACTGCCGCTGCTCCTGCTGATCGCTGCCACCTCACCGCCGGTCATCGGCTGGCTGTACGCGTCCCGAGCCGACGGCGCGGCCCGGACCTCAGCGGTGTCGCGAGTGGAGGTCGCCCCGGCCGAGGCCAAGCCGGCGCGTGCACCTCGGGTGAAGAGGACGAAGCGGCGGCGGTCGAAGCCGAATGCACAGCAGCCCGCGACTCCGGAGCCAGCGGCCGTGCAGCCGACCGCGGTGGTCAACCTGACCGAGCTCAGCGACGAGGAGCTGTGCCTGGCCTGGCGGCGCAGCTACATCGAGCTCCAAAGCTGTACGACGGAGCAGCGGCGGCTCGAGGTGGTCGCCCGGCGCAACGCCTACCTCGACGAACTCGAACGCCGCGCACCCGACGCCTTCGCCGAGTGGCTCGAATCCGGACCTCGCGCCGCCGGCGACCCCGCCAAGTTCTTCAACCACCGAACCGACCACGGCTGCTGACTGACCGCCGCGGGAAGGCCTCGCGGAGGTCGGCGGCGATGAGCTCGATCGCGTGCCGGGCCGCGGACAGGGCCGCCGGGAAGTTGAGGAAGGCGTGCATCGTGTCGGCGTATTCGACCAGCCGGCACTGATCGAGGCGGGCCGCGTAGTTGCGGGCGTCGTCGCGCAGCGGGTCGCGGCCGGCCGCGAGTACCAGGGCGGGCGGGAGACCGGCGAGGGTGTCAGCTCGCAGTGGTACGGCGGTTGCCGGCAGCTCGCCCTCGGGGAAGTACTGCGCTGACGACCAGCGGCCAGGGGCGATGCTGAGGAACGTGCCGTCGAAGAGGCGGTACGACTCGGTGGCCTGGTCGAGGTCGAGACTCGGGTAGCAGAGGATCTGCCGATCGGGGAGCGGTCGGCCTTCGTCCCTGGCGAGCAGGCAGGCGCCGGCGGCCAACGCGGCGCCTGCGCTCTGGCCGCCGACCGCGATCCGGCCGTCGCCGTTCAGTTCCGGACCGTGGTCGCGAAGCCAATCGAGCGTGTCCCGAACGTCGTGGAGCCCCGCAGGATAAGGGTTCTCGGGAGCAAGCCGGTAGTTGAGCGAGACAACGTTGATGTTGCCTGCGGCAGCGATCCCGGACGTCGCGCACTCGATATCGCGCAGATCCCCGCCGATGAAGCCACCGCCGTGCAACCAGAGCAGCAGCGGCCGCGGAGCATCGGTCGGGATCGGCCGGTAGATCCTCGCGCGGAGGCTGCGGCCGGGCAATGTCACACACAGGTCTTCCGGTCGAGTGCGTGGGTCGCATTCGCCGGCTAGCTCGGGATCGGGGAGTTCCTGGCGGTCGACGAGCAGGGGCCTGGTACGGATCGAGCTCGGGGCCTTCGGGCGCTGTGGCGAAGCGTGCCAGCAGGGCGTCGGTTTCCGCCTTGAAAGCGGGCATCGTGACGATTTCGGTGCCCTCGGCAACGGTGCTCATGCGGGGATCGGAGCCGGGTTGAGGTGCCGGGCGGCGTGACCGAACAAGGTGCCGTCGGGCGGGGTCGCGGCGTACTCGGCCAGTGCGCCGATGCTGGCGTCGTACGCGCCTGCGGTTGATGGGTCGCGCCACGACGTCTCGTCGTAGTGCTGGAGTTCGGCCTCCAGGGCGGCGGCGACGCTGTGGAAGCGGTGGATGAGTAGCGCGGACGGGATGTGGCGGCCGGCCTCGACGCCGCCGACGTTGAGTGCGCTGCCCGCGTCCGCCGTTTCCCAGCGCGGATCCAGGCTCCAGTGCAGCCGCCCGGCCGCGGCGTCGCGCAGTACGTCGAGCGTGATCTCGTCCCACATCAGGATGTGCGCGGTCAGGTCGTGCAGCGAGTCGCAGAAATGCCCGAGCGGTCCGGACGTGACCTGGTACGGCGCTCGGAGCTCGGCCTCGGTCAGTCCGTCGATCCGGTCCAGCAGCAACTGATGATCCGCCCGCAGCAGCCGAACCGCCTCGGCCGCGGAACTCTTCGGTTTACGCATGCCCCCACCCAAACAGCACAGGCGCCGTACTCGGCCCGGATTGAAGAAACTCTTCAATCCGGGCCGCGTCCCTCAGTGGTCGATCCGAGCCCGAAGACGGGCCGGGGGAGCCGCCGGCAAGGTGTAGACGGCCAGATACAGCAAGCACAGGCTGCTCGCACTACCAGAGACCGAGGACGGCCATCGCCGCGTCCTCGCCGTACTGACCCACCTCAGCGCAGCCCGCAGGTGAGATCGGAACGGCGCGTATGTGTTGCCGTCCGTTCCTGGTTACAGTGCCGAGATGCATCGGAGTTCGCTGCAGGACTACCGCTTCCCCGGCAAGAGACAATGGGCGAATGAGTAGTCCATCCGGCTGGTCGCAGACCGATGTCGTCGTCCAGGGCATCAAGCAGATGATCGTCGACGGCGCGCTCAAACCTGGCGACCGGCTCCCGATCGAGAAGGCGCTCGGCGAGGCGCTCGGCGTCTCCCGCGGCCCCCTGCGCGAAGGCGTCCGGGCGCTGTCGATCATGGGTGTTCTCGAGACCAGGCAGGGCGACGGCACCTACGTCACCGCCCTCGACCCGTCGCTCTTGCTGGCGCCGATGGGGTTTGTCGTCGACCTGCAGAGTCACAGTGGAGCGCACCACCTCCACGCCGTACGACGGATGCTCGAAACCGAGGCGGCCGCATTAGCCGCGAGCCGGATCACTCCCGAGACACTCCAGGCGGCGAGGGCCGCCCTCGCGGGTGCGGAGGCTGAGCTCACCGCCGACCAACCGGACCACGAAGCACTGATCGACAACGACATCGCCTTCCACCGGCTGATCGCTGAAGCCTCCGGCAACCCGGTTCTCGGGGCCCTGATCGAGGCCTTGAGCGGCCGCACCGTGCGGGGTCGGCTCTGGCGCTCGATCAGCCAGACCGGCGCCGACGAGACGACGCACGCCGAACACCGCGCCATCCTCGACGCCCTCGAAGCCCACGACCCCGACCGCGCCCGGGCCCGCATGGCCGCCCACCTCTTCGCCGTCGAGGACTATCTCCGCGACCGCCCGCCCGCTCCCTAGAGCACTCACGCCTCGTCGGTAGAGAGGCGGGAGAGGAGGCGGAGGAGGTCGGCTTGCTCGCGGGGGTTGAGACGTTCGATGAGGGCGACCATGGCGTCGCGGCGGCTGCGGCGGATGGTGCTGAGGACGTCGGCGCCGGCGGGGGTGAGGTCGACGAGGGTGGCGCGGCGGTCGTTGGGGTCGGGTTTGCGGGCGACCAGGCCGGCCGCCTCGAGGTCGTCGACAACTGACGTCGCTGAGCGCGGGACGATGCCGAGCTGGTTGGCGAGTTCGCTCAGACGGAGCGAGCGGTCGGCGTGGTCGAGGGTGCGCAGGCAGGGCCGCGATCTGTTCAGCGGTGTCATCCACGGGCAGAGCCTATAAGGTGCGTGATCTTGTGAGCCTAGCTCATAGTGAGCTAACCTCAGTATATCTGCTCACCGAGCGAAAGGCTCCAATGTCCATGCCCCTCGGCGGCGGAGGTGGCGGAGGGCGCGCGATGCGCTCCTTGCTGAACGACACCTCGGTCCGCAACCACAAACTCGCCACCGGCACCTTGCGCCGCATCCTGAAGTTCGCCGTCCCGTACCGCGGCTACCTGGCCGCCTTCCTGTTCCTCGTCGCGATCGACGCGTCCACCGGCGCCGTCACCCCGCTGCTGTTCCGCGAGATCATCGACCGCGGCATCGTCCCTCGTCGTACCGACGTGGTGATCTGGCTGTCGCTGGCCGTCGGCCTGCTCGCCGTAGTGAATGGTGCGATCACCCTGGCCGAACGCTGGTTCTCGGCGCGGATCGGCGAGGGCCTTGTCTACGACCTGCGTACGGCGGTGTTCGACCACGTCCAGCAGATGCCGGTGGCCTTCTTCAGCCGCACCCAGACCGGCGCGCTGATCCAGCGCCTGAACGGCGACGTCCTCGGCGCGCAGCAGGCGTTCACCTCGACTTTGTCGAACGTGGTGAGCAACCTGCTCAGCGTCGCCCTCGTCCTCGGCGCGATGTTCGTGATGTCGTGGCAGGTCACGCTGCTCGCGTTGGTCCTGCTGCCGCTGTTCATCCTGCCCGCCCGGTTGATCGCCGGCCGGTTGCGCGAGGCAACCGCCGAGACGTACCGCCTGAACGCGACCATGGCCCAGACGATGACCGAGCGGTTCAACGTCGCGGGCGCCGTACTGGCCAAGGTGTTCGGACGGTCGCAGGAGTCGTCGCAGGAGTTCGCCGGCAAGGCTGCGCGGGTTCGCGACATCGGCGTCACCACCTCGATGTACGGGGCGATCTTCCGTGTCTCGCTCACGCTGGTCGCGGCGCTCGCGGTAGCTCTCGTGTACGGCGTCGGCGGTGTCTTCGCGGTCGAAGGAGCACTCGGGATCGGCACGGTCGTTGCCTTGACCGCCTATCTGAACCGGCTCTATGGACCATTGACGGCGCTTTCCAACATCCAGGTCGACGTGATGACGACCCTGGTCAGCTTCGAGCGTGTGCTCGAGGTGCTCGACCTCCCGCCGATGGTTGCCGATCGCAAGGATGCGAAGGAACTCCCACGGACGGTCGAGCCGTCGATCGAGTTCGACCACGTCTCGTTCCACTACCCCTCTGCGGAGGAAGTCTCGCTCGCCTCGCTGGAGTCCGTTGCCACCCTGTCGGCCGAGACCGGCGGAGAGGTACTGCGCGACGTCAGCTTCACGGTCGCGCCCGGCCAGATGGTCGCCGTCGTGGGTCCGTCCGGCGCCGGCAAGACGACCCTCGCCTCACTGGTCTCCAGGATGTACGACGTCACCGGCGGTGCCGTACGCATCGGCGGGTACGACGTACGCGAAGTCACCCAGAGCTCACTGCGATCGGTGATCGGCGTGGTGACGCAGGACTCGCACATGTACCACGACACGATCCGCGCCAACCTGCTCCTGGCCCGCCCGGACGCGACCGATGCCGAACTTCGATCAGCGTTGGAAGCGGCGCAGATCGCCAGCCTTGTCGACAGCCTCCCGGACGGTCTCGAAACAGTGGTCGGCGACCGCGGCTACCGGCTGTCCGGCGGCGAACGTCAGCGGCTCGCCATCGCCCGGCTGCTATTGAAGTCGCCGTCGATCGTGATCCTCGACGAGGCCACCGCCCACCTGGACTCCGAGTCGGAAGCCGCCGTACAGGCCGCGCTGGCGAACGCACTCGCCGGTCGTACGTCGTTGGTCATCGCCCACCGGCTGTCGACGGTCCGCAACGCCGACGTCATCCTTGTCCTCGACGACGGCCAGATCCGCGAACGCGGCACCCACAACCAACTCCTGGCTGCCAACGGCCTGTACGCCGACCTCTACGCCACCCAATTCGAGAAGGCGGCCTAAGCGGGGGAGCGGAGGCGGCGGCGAGGCGTGGTTGTGCTGGCTGGGCTGGCCAGGCCTAGAGCGCCGAGGAATTGCTCGAGGGTGAAGGCGGCCATGCCGAGGGAGACGGCGTTGCCCGGGACGCGTGAGGCCTCGACGGTGAGGCCTGGTCGTGAACCGGGGAGGACGTGGGAAGGCAGTTCCTCACGTACGGCGGGGATGAGCCACTCGGCCAGCGCGGCAGTGGTCCAGCCAGTGAGGGTGATGTAGGGGATGTTGAGCAGGTTGATCAGATCACCAAGCGCGGCCGCGAGGTAGTGCGACGTACGACGCGCAAGCTCGATCAGCGCTGGATCGTCGCCGGCGAGGCCTTCCGCGACCGCGTCGACAAACCCGCGCTGCAAGGGCTGTTGCAGTGCCGGGTGCTTCGGGTCGATCTCCGCCAGCGATGCCTGCAGCCCTTGCACGCCGAGATACGCCTCCACGCAACCACGCCGACCGCACCGGCACTGCCGGCCGTCCAGCTGCAGCAGCGTGTGTCCCCACTCGCCCGCGTTGTTGGCCGAACCGCGCAGCAGCGAACCGTCGATCGCGATCCCCGCGCCGACGCCGGTGCCGAGGTTGACCACGGCCATGCTCTTCGTCACCCGGCCGACGCCGAACCACATCTCCGACAGCGCGACCGCCTTCAGCGGGTTGTCGACGTACACGGGCATGCCGAGGCGCTGCTCGAGGAGCTCCTCGATCCGGACGTCGTGCCAGTCCCAGTTCGGCGCGAAGACCGAGACGCCGGCGTCCGGGCGGACCTGGCCGGGCATGCTCACGCCGGCGCCGATGATGCGGTCGCGCTCGATCCCGCTCGCCTCGACCGCCGCCTCGATCGCGCGGACGATGCCGTCGACGACGTACGCCTGCCCGTTCTCGTGCTCGTCGAGCGCGACCTCGCCGTGCCCGAGCGGGCCCAGCGTGACGTCGAAGACGGTCGCGTCGACATACGTCTCGGCCACGTCGATGCCGAGGATCCGACCGCGGTCGGGGTCGATGGTGAGGCGCTCGTACGGGCGCCCGACGGTGTTCTGCTCGACGGTCGCGATCCGCAGCACGCCTTCGGCCATGAACTGCGTCACCAGCGTCGCGACGGTCGCCGTACTCAGACCCGTGTGCTTCGCGATCTCCTGCCGGGTCGACGGCCCGAGCGAGAACAGCGCGTGGAGAACCTCGAACCGGCTCTCGTTGCGCAGGTCACGGGATGTCTGCCGCGGCAAGCTCTGGCCCCCTCACTTCTCCGGCCCCCTCAAACGTTGGATAGACGCAGCGTACGCAACTCCGGCTCGGCCGGGCCGTCGACGCCCCTGACCAGCAGCGTCAGCCCGGACCAACCCGCCGGGATCCACAGTACGTCGGGATCGCCGCCGGAGAACGCCGGACGGTCACCGACCCACACCCGGCCGACGCATTCGCCGGAGGACCACCCGGTCACCCGCAGTTGCGAGCCCTCCGGCCGCAGCAGATACCCGGTCTCCGACGCGGGCAGGTCAACATCCAGCCAGACCTCTTCACCCGGGCCAACAGCCAGCGGCAGTACGACGTCCTCGCCGGGCTCACTGTGGAAGGCGAAGGCGGTCAGCAGCTCGTCATCCTGTACGGCGCACGTCCAGTCGACCACCGGATCCAGACTGAGTAGCTCAGCGCGGAGCCCGCCACCGCTTGGGTGGTGAGGCAGGGTGACCGCGACCTGCTTTGTCCCGGCCGGCAGCATCACCCACGGGTTCTCGGTGTGCACCGTGATCGGCTCACCGTCGTCAACTGTCACGCTGACCGGCTCGTTGACGCCTTGCAGGTGCAGCGCGGTTGTCGTCGATGAGTCGACGCGACGCGTGTAGGTGATCGGCGTACCGACGCGAGTACTGCTCCAGCCCGTGAGGCTGCGCAGCGGCGCCGGCTCGCCCGCCCAATGACCCTCGACCGTCCACAACGCGGAGAAGTCCTGCACGTCGGCGACCGTCCACACCGTGCCCAGTCCGCGCAGCGCACCGAGCCGCAGGGACGGCAGCCGCGCGTCGTCGAAGTTCGCGTGACCCCAGATCTCCACGGTGGCGTGGATATCTCCGCTGAGCTCGCGTACATCGATCCGTTGGGTGGCACCGAAGCCGGCAAGCGTTTGAACACGGCCGCCGATCGACACGTCGACAATGTCGGCTGCACCCACGAGCAGCAGTTCGTCGACCTTAGTCAGGTCCACGCTCGCCTGATAAGTCCCGCGTCCTCGATAGAC
>WNGA01013461.1_pt1 | contig 10454 bp, 8 predicted proteins | sample 5400061 | NCBI WGS metagenome assembly WNGA01 (sample SAMN13153366, study PRJNA577476) | soil metagenome | isolation source: 100 cm soil or saprolite under grassland replicate 2 | place: USA:California | collected 2016-06-15
ACCTGATTATTTACCAGAAGACGCGTCAACCGTATGTTCGTCGAAGGGGCAAGCCCTTCAACTCACATACGGTCTCGATTTCCTCTCCATCCAAGCCTATCGGCTGTGGATGGAGCATCCATCGAGGGGGAAGGTGAAGAAATCCACGCATTCCGGACACCACAAACCCACGAATAAGAATGGGGGATAACGAATTCAACCAATATTCATCGGCTTCCTAATCCAAAACGCTCAGGCCTAAAAACTACTGCGCCTTTGCTCGCTGAAAAGCGCCCTGCCTTGAAGCGGATTGGCGGCGAAGGGAGAATAAGCGACTCTGCGTCGAATCCGGCGCGCCTCTCATTAAAGCGCCGCCAGTATGGGGCGAGAATTTTTCGCTTTCGCGCCAACCAAAACGCGCGCCCAGTGTCTATATAGACGACTTCAAAAAAGGATGAGAATCGGTGATCCAGGAAGATAAGTTGATCGAGCGCGCGCAGGAAGGCGATCAAGAAGCCTTCTGCTTGCTGGCTCGTTCTTACCAGCGGCGCATTTATGCGTTGGCGCTGCAGTACACCCGCGACCCGCACGAGGCGGAGGACTTGTCACAGGAGGTCTGGCTGAAGGCTTACCGGGCCATCGGCGGCTTCCGCGGCGAGGCGGGCTTCTATACCTGGTTGCGCCGGATCACGGTCAACACGTTTCTCAACCATCAACGGGAGATGAAGACGGTGTATAGCGGCGGAAAGAAAGTGTTCAGACTGGGCGAGTTGGTCTCTTTGGATGAGTTGGGGCTGACTCCCGCGGAGCCGAGGCAGGCGCCCGAAGAGCGGCTGCAACAACAGATGATGATCGAGAAGGTGATGGAGGGGTTGAGCGAACTGACGGCGCAGCAGCGGCTGATCTTTTTGCTCAAGCACCGCGAGGGGATGACCTACGATGAAATCGCCCGTGCCTGCGCGGTCTCGACGGGGACGGTCAAAAAAGCGCTGTTCCGCGCGATCAATCGGCTGCGTGAGTACCTGGGCGTGAAAATTAGCGCGGCGGAGGACGTTTCCTACGCGGCGCGTGAGCGGCGCTGAAGCGCGCCGAAGCGAGTGAGTGGTTATGCATGACTGTGTGAAGACAAGAGAGCTGTTGGTTGATCTGGTCTTTGACGAGCTGGGGCCTGAAGCCAGGCGGCGCGGGCTCCTGGAACTTGAAGGCTGCCCCGATTGCCTGGCGCAATACCGGTCCATGACAGAAGCGCTGCGCGTGTTTGATCAAGTGACCGAAACCGCCATGCCCGATGAGAGTTATTGGCCGGGCTATGAGACCCGATTGCGCGAGCGGTTGCGGCCTGAACGCCCGAGTTGGATGCGGCGGCTGGCGGACTGGATCGGCGGCTTCGGGCCGTTGACTGTGAGGCCGCTATCGGTGGCGGCTGGGCTGGCGCTGGTCCTGTTGGCGATCGGTTGGTGGACGTGGCAACGACGGCAGGCCGTGGGGCCTATACCCGGCGCCCCTAATGTCGCTGCGGAGACTCCGACCCCACAGCCAAATGTCAAGTCGCATGACGAAGTCATCGCAAAAACGCCAAAGTCGGGCGAGATTTCCAAGAGGCGAACGTCGGTTCATCCGACAGCCGCGAAGTCGAATGGCAATGCGTCGTCAGTTCGGCGCGAAGAGCGGGGCGGGGAGATAGTCGAAGACGTTGTCGTTTCGAGAGGATTTGGTCAGTCGTTGATCGCCGCCTCGCTCTTCACGCCGGAAACGATCAGGCATTTCGAGAAGGCGCAATTGATGCTGCGCTCGTTCCGCAACGCGAGCGTCTCGAAAAGTTTTGCGGCGACCGATCTGGCTTACGAGAGACAATTGTCCCGGCGGCTGCTCTATCAGAACATCCTGCTGCGGCGCGACGCGGAGATGAAGGGCAACCTGCCGGCGGAAGAGGCGCTCAGCAGCCTGGAGCCGTTCCTGCTCGACATCGCCAACTTGCCGGACACTCCGTCGCGGGGCGAACTCGGCGGCATCAGGGAACGCTTGCAGCGCAAAGAGCTGATCGCTTCGCTTCAGATCTCTTCGGCGCAGCCTTCGGCGCCCATGTATCAAAATCCGTAAAACGGTCCGCAGCGAGGGGAAGGAAATCAAATATGCGGTACGACATTCGCAATCATCAGCTTCGCAGACTGCTTCTTTTAGGCGCCCTGGTTTTATTACCGGCCATGGTCGCGGGCGGCCTGCTCGGGCGTAGCTCCCGAAACGCCGTGGCCGGCGCTTCCGCCCAGGAACTGGGCAAACTCAATAGCTTCATCCAAAGCTCGAACGCTAAAGACGAGGCGATGAAAGTCTTCCGGCAAGGCCGCGACCAGATCGAAGACGAGAATTGGAACGGCGCCGCGGCTACGTTCATTTCTTTCGTCACCGACTACCCGAAACACAAGGACGTTGACGCCGCGCTCTACTGGACGGCCTTCGCGCTGAAGAAGCAGGGAAAGTTCGTGGAGGCGGACAGGCAGTTGGAGCGGCTGATCCGCGAGCACCCGCGCTCGAACTGGCTTGACGACGCTCGGGCGATGCGCGTCGAGATCGCGGGCCAGACCGGGAATAGGCAGGTGGTCGAGAGAGAGCTTGACAAGAACGACCTTGAGATCAAGGTGATCGCGCTGCAAAGCCTATTTCAATCCAACCCGGAGCGTGCGGCCGCTTTTGTCGCCGACCTCCTCAAGCCGGGCTCCGCGGCGGACCGGAGGTTGAAAGAGAACGCGATCGATCTGCTCGGGCAGCACGTCGGGCCGAGGACGACGCCGATGCTGATGGAACTGGCGCGCGATCAAACCGACCCGAAAGCGCGCAAGAAGGCGATCTTCTGGCTGGGACAGAGCGGCGACGAGAGCGCCATCGATCTGCTCAAAGAGGTCGCTATGCATCCAACTAACACGGAGGCCGACACGGAGGTCGCCAAGGCCGCGCTCTTCGCGCTCTCGCAGCACTCCAGCCCCCGCGCTTACGAGCTATTGGTTGAATTCGCCCGCGGCGCCTCTTCGACGGAGCTCAGGCGCGACGCGATCTTCTTTGTCGGCCAGCGCGGCCAGGAGGCGGCGGTGGACGACCTGACGAAGATTTACGAGGCCGAGCGGGACGTCGAGATCAAGAAGCAGGTGATCTTCTCGCTCTCGCAACACCACAGCCAGCGCGCCCGCGGCAAATTGAGCGAGATCGCGCGCTCCGGCGGCGACGTCGAGTTGCGCAAGCAGGCGATCTTCGGCTTGAGCCAGCACAGCGACGAGGCGAGCGTGGAGGAGTTGATCAAAATCTACGACGCGGACTCGAACACAGAGATTCGCAAACAGGTTCTCTTCGCTCTGACGCAGACCAACAGCCCGCGCGCGCGGGCGAAGCTTCTCGACGTCGCCCGCGCGGCCGACGACGTCGAAATGCGAAAGCAGGCCATCTTCTGGCTCGGCCAGCAGGCCGGAGGCCAGGTGGTTGATGTCCTGGCGCAGTTGTACGACTCCGAGACCAACGGCGGCGTCAAGGAGCAACTCATATTCGCGCTAGGCCAGTCCCAGCAGAAGGCCGCGTTGCGGAAGTTGATGCAGATCGCAAAGGGGGACGCTTCGGTGGAGATGAGGAAGAAAGCGATCTTCTGGCTCGGGCAGAGCCACGACCCCGAGGCCGCGAAATTCATCGAAGAAATTCTTAAATAAGGAGGGTATGAAAATGATCGTCAGAACGTTTTTCCTGATCGCTCTGGTAATGCTGGCTTGCGCGCATGCCGGCTCGGTCAAGGCGCCTTGGGCCGTGGCCGCCGCCCCACTCCCCATCGACTGTCAGCCGTTCGAGGCCGTTCCGGGGCCGGGGCCGATTCAACGGCCGGGATTCGTCGCGGTTGAAGGGGCGAATCTGAGTGGCCGCATGGACGCGGCGGTCAGGCTCGGCCGCGCCGCCCTGGCCCGATACTGGACGGCCTACGCGTTCGATGTGCGCCCCGGCGTGTCGGTGGACGTGGATTGGGACGGCAAAAGGACTTCGGCGGACGGCGTCAACATTTCGTTCGATTCGACCCGCGAGACACGCAACCTGGGCGTGTTCCTGCTGCGCGAACCGAATGACACGGCAGTCACGCGGGTGGAAGTCTACAACCTCGACCGCGCTCGCGAATATGGCGGCTATCGCGTCTACTGGCTGGGGCGCGCGGGCAATGAAGAGAGTTTGAACCTGCTGCGCGGGCTGGTCGAAGGGCGGCAGGCTGCCAAGGTCAGTGAACACTCGACGATGGCCATCGCCTTGCACGACGACGCGCGTGTGGCGGGAATGCTCAAGAACTTCGTCCGGCAATCTTCGGTTGAAAAAGTGCGGACGAGCGCCGTCTTCTGGCTCGGCCAGGTCGGCGGCGAGACGCCGTTCCTGGCCGACCTGGCGCGCAATGAGAGCGAGGACAGGGAAGTGCGCAAACAGGCGGCCTTCGCCATTGGGATTAGCAAGGACAGCGACGCGATCTCAACGCTGCAAAACCTCTACACTTCCGTCAACCATCGCGACGTCAAGGAACAGATCATCTTTGCCGCCTCGATCAATGAGGATAAGGACGCCGCAGTCAACTTCCTGATCGACGTCGCCGGCAAAGACAACGACCATGAGTCCCGCAAGAAAGCGATCTTCTGGCTCGGCCAGAAGGCGGGCGAACGCAGCCTGAACGCGCTGAAAGACACGCTTGACAGCGCGGACGCCGACACCGAAGTGCAAAAGCAGGCCGTCTTCGCTATCAGTCAACGGTCGAAAGACGAGTCCGTCCCGTTGCTCATCAAAATCGCCAAGACCCACGCCAACCCCGCCGTCCGTAAACAGGCGATCTTCTGGCTCGGGCAGACCGGCGACGAGAGGGCGGTGGATTTCTTCAAAGAAATCTTGCTCAAATGAGAGGAGGGGCCTGTCCTTAGCCAAAACTCTTTCACCTTTAGTTTTAACAACTTGGGAAATGGGATGTAACGTCGTCGAGCTAAGTTACATGGACCCAGGCGAGGCATTTTGGAATCGGACGACATTTTGGCGAAGGACAGTATGAAAATAAAGAGATACGGAATTTTTACTATGGACAGGCCGAAACGGTGATCAAGGCCTCGATGTTAAGTGCGTTGACACCCTGTTAGACTTGTAGGTCGTATTCGTCCTCCGGTCCGTCAGAACGATGTAGACGAAGTCCGGAGGGTCGCCCCCCTGTTTGACCGCGAACCAGAGCTTGGTCAGATCCTGCGACGCCCCGAGCGCGCAGAAGCCATACAGCCTCTGGTCGTTCGACGCGTCGTAGATGTCCACCCACGTCCGGGAAGCTTTCGTAACGCTTCCTCGATGTAGATCTTCCAGCGTCCGATTCGAACGAAGCCGCGGGCATCGGTCATTCGCTGGCAGTACCTTTGTCCAAAGGCGCGCTGCAGATCAGCCGGTTCGATCTGCATGCCTTTGGCGTCTCCGAGAACTTCCAGAGGCGACTTCTTCCCATCGTTGCGGTGATGATGCGCCCAGTGCGGCATCCGGTTATGATCGCGGATCAGTTCACGATGAAACTCAACCGCCTCCTCAACGTTACGGCATTGTTGCCAGTGATACTCTCCGAGCCGGGCCTGAATTCCGAACTGAGATTCGATAAGGTTACGCCAAGGCTTGCCTTTTTCATAAAGCTCGTGGTGAATGCCGAGTCGCTTATTGACGCGCTGGAAATCGTGGCTGATGAACACTCCGCCGTGATCGGACACGACACTTTTCCATAACCCCCAACGTAGCAGCGCCTGGAAATAGAGGTGAAGAATTACGCCGACTTCCTGCCCGGTCGTGAGCGAACCAGCGAGGATGGTCCTGGAGAGACCCTCCAACAGCAGGGTCGAATAGAGTTGGACGCCCGCGGGCTTCGCGTCGAGGTATCTAATGTCCACGAAGGTGTACTCGAACGGGTGACTGCTTTTCGGAGGCCCCTCGCGCTCGTCTCGTACCTTAACTTCAGCGACGGGGCGTTGCGGAGCCAGATGGACACGGCGGTTGAGCGCCATGATCTTTCTGACCGTAGTCTCGCCTAGATAGATGCCGTAGTCCTTTTCCAAATACCCTTTGATCCGCCACGCGCCGGCGTAGCCGTATTTCTTTTGCAGTTCGAGCACAGCGTGAATTGCGCTGAAGAAGACTTTGCGTGAGGTCCGATGTGGCGCCCGTGAGAGGTCGAGCAGCCAGAGTTGCCTGTCATCCGGTTGCGACTCGGCCTGGCGCGCACGGCGCAGCCATTTAATGACGGTCTTGCGTGAGCAACGGAGTAATTGCGCAATCCGTTTCTCCGTCCAACCCTGTTGTCGTAGCTTGACCACTTCCTGCCGCAACAATTGAGGGTCAGCCGGCGCTTGATACTGAATGAGACGTTGAAAGTCCGGGTAGCGCCAGAGGGGATAGCGTTCCAGCAGCGCCTTCACCGTTTCGTGATGAATGCGGCGATCAGTGGTCGCGCTCAAGACTCGCGCCAGTTCCCGGTCGGAGGCACGTGGCGCACAAGTCTTGTAATAAAGCAGCGTCACAATGACATGTTCCGGGGTTTGTGGTTCGCGTGGATATTGAGTCGCCGGGAACAGTCCGGGCATGCCCTCTTCCCGAAATCGCCGTAGCCAACGGCAGACGGTACTGTAAGAGAGCCCGAGCGCGTCCGCCTGTTCTTCCGCCGATCGCTTCCCGGCCAGGCAAGGGGAAATCGAATGATATCGCTGCTGAGTTTCGCAAGTGATGGGCACTTCATCAAAACGTAATGCAAGCTGAACAGACATCGAGTAGACCTCCTCAAGACGATGAGGGGCACTCAATGGTGTGCCTGAGGCAAACGAGCGCGACAAAGGCCAAAAAGGCTCGCTCAATCTCGCCTCCGACGCGCGGCAGGAGCGCGCTGTTGATTTTACTCAAATCTTAGGGCGACCATCGGATCTACCTTCGCCGCTCGTCGCGCGGGCAAATAACAAGCCAGAAGGGCGACGGCCAAGAGCGTCAAAGAAATTGACGCAAACGTCGCCGGATCGGTCGCGCTGACGCCGTAGAGCAAACTCGACATTGCGCGAGCTGCTGCGAGCGCGCCAGCGATGCCAGCCATAAGGCCGATCAAAATCAGCGTCAGCCCCTGTTTCAATATTAATCTGATGACAACGCTCCCCTGTGCGCCTAGCGCCATTCGAATGCCAATTTCGCGTGTACGCTGCGCGGCTGTGTACGCCATTACGCCGTAGACGCCGGTCGCGGCCAGCAATAGCGCGGTGGCCGCAAAGATCGCCAGCAACAGCATGCTGAAACGGCGTGGCGCGATCGAGGATGCGATGACTTCATTCATCGTTCCGAAACTCGCGATAGGCTGCGACGGATCGATCGCTCGAACTTGCTGGCGGATAACAGCGGCCAGATGCGCTGGATCAAGGCTCGTGCGGACAAATAGCGTCATCGAACGGTTCGGCAATTGTGATTGGGGCCAGTACCAGTCCGGTTTGGGTTGGGAGTCGAGGCTGCGGTGCGGGATATCGCGCACGATGCCGACGATCGTCATCAAGTCTTCCGGCGCGCGAGACGCGCCGAGCCCAATACGCTGGCCGATTGGATTTTGGGCATTTTCCTTCCCCGGAGGCCAGTACGTCCGCGCCATCGTTTCGTTGATGATGGCAACAGGAGGCGCGCCGGCCACGTCGGCGCTCGTGAAATCGCGCCCTTGTACCAGCGGAATCCCGAGCGCGCGGAAGAAATCGGGCGTGATGTTTTGATGTCCGGCGACGGTCACCCGGCTCATATCGAGCGGGCGGCCTTCGATGCTGAAGGGATCGTCAGTCGCCCTACCGCTCAAAGGAACGATCGAACTCGCGCCTGCCGCTTGTACGCCGGGGATCGTGGTGACTTTGCCCATCAATTGCTCAAAGAAGGCCGCTGTTTGGATTTGATCGGAGTATTTCGTCGGCGACAGTGAGAATTGCGCCGTCAGCACCTGATTCGGATTCAAACCGGGATTGAAGCGTAATAGCCGGACAAAACTATTGATTACTAATCCAGCACAAACCAGGACGATCAGCGTTAATGCGATCTCAATGACAACTAGAACCTGTCGAAGCTGGAATCGCCGCCCGCTGATAGTCAGGCTCGTATTAACTTCTTTCAGCGATTGCAGCGGATCGGGCCGAGAAGTCTGCAGCGCCGGAATAATGCCGAATAGCAACCCGGTCAGGAGTGAGATCACGACAGTGAATACCAGAACGCGGCCATCAATGCTGATTTCGCTAATCCGCGGAACACTGGCGGGATTAAGTTTGACAAGCGCCTCTATCCCCCAACGCGCCAACAACAGTCCAAGGCCGCCGCCGAGCGCAGCTAATAGGACGCTTTCGGTCAAAAGCTGGCGCACGACTCGCAATCGACTCGCGCCCAAGGCCGACCGCACGGCAATCTCTTTTTGCCTCGCCAGTGCGCGCGCCAACAACAAATTGGCGACGTTCGCGCACGCAATCAACATAACCAATCCGACTATCGCCAACAACGCCAGCAACGTCTCACGACTTTTCCCGGCAACGATCCGCCCGAGCGGCTCGACCGTAATGCGCCAGCCCCCGTCCGCATTGTTAGGCCCGCGAAAATACTGTTCAATGGACCGGGCATACACGTCCATCTGCCCTCGCGCTTGATCGAGTGTCACGCCAGGCCGTAGTCGCGCCAGCACTCTGTATTCAAAAAGGCCGCTGCGCCCCGCGATTTGCTCCGAGGTGAATGCTAACGGCACGAATATGTCCGCCGGTTCAGCGAAAGGAAGGCTTCGGTGAGGGAATTGAAAGCCTGCGGGCAGGATGCCGACTACCGTGCGATTCTGCCCATCGAGCGCGATTGTCTTACCGATCAGATTTGAGTCACTGCCGAATCGTCGTTGCCACAGGCCGTGACTGATGATTACCACTTGATCGCTCCCGACCTGTTCGTTGTCCGTAGTAAAGAGCCGCCCTGCGGCAACACCGGCGCCGAGCATTGGAAAGAGGCTGGCCGTCACTCTCGCCCCGGCAATTCGTTCCGGATCGCCTCCTGCTTCGCTCAAATTGAAAGATAGACTCTTGAAAGCGGCGGTTTCACTGAAGATCTGCGTTTGCCTACGGTAATCATCATACTCCGCCGCCCTAGCCCCCATCCGCTCCATACCCAATGCGAGTAAATTCCCCCAGACCATTACCAACCCATCGGCGTTGCGGTAAGGCAGCGGACGCAATAGCACGGCGTTGATTACGCTGAAGACAGCCGTATTCGCGCCGATGCCGAGCGCAAGCGTGACAACGACAACTAATGTGAAGCCGGGTTGCTTCACCAACATTCGCGCGCCGTAGTGGAGGTCCTGCCACAATTCTTCCAACCTTCCGAATCCCCACCAGGCGCGACTGTCCTCCGTCGCCAAAGCGACGCTGCCAAATACCCGCTGCGCTGCATACCGCGCCTCCTCCCGAGAGAGCCCGTCGGCGATCTTCTCCTGGGTCTCCATCTCCAGGTGGGCGCCGATCTCTTCCTGCAATTCGCGCTCTGCGCGTCTGCGGTTCAATTTCCGGACCAGGTATTTCAACTCGCTCCACCAGCGCATATTCAGGCCTCCTCCCGATTCGGGTTAAGGATACGGGCGATCGCCTCGGTCAAGCGCTCCCACTTACCAGCCTCGACAGTCAATTGCTTGCGGCCGGTCACGGTCAGGCGGTAGTACCTGGCACGGCGGTTATTTTCCGATGTGCCCCACTCGGCGGTGATCAGCCCCCGGCGCTCCAGGCGTTGCAGGGCCGGGTAGAGCGAGCCGTGATCCACTCGCAGCACATCTTGTGAAGTTCGCTCGATAGATTTGGCAATAGCGTGGCCGTGGATCGGGCCGAACAGCAGGGTGCGCAGGATCAGCAGGTCAAGCGTGCCCTGAAGCATGTCGATTGGTTCGTCTTTTTGTTTTCGCATAGTTGTTTCGGTAGAAATCCTACTAGAGTGTCGATCCGCATTGGTAGAATGTCAAGGGAAAGGAGCTAACGATCTATCTCGCGCAGTCAACATTAGGTCTCGGAGATGGGTTCCAGAGCTGATCCGCCAAATGTGTCACCCATGTCTTTATCGGGCGCACCGGCGTAAACAGGTAGTTTGGGTAGGCGGCGAAATTAACTACCCGGAGGTTGTATCTGACCCAGCGCTGGCCATTCGCCACGTAGTTCTGAACTCCCGTGAAAACGAGTTTCGGATTGGGCAACGGCGGCGCCGCTAAGCTGTTGATGAGTGCGCTCATGCACAGCAGCAAAATCGCAATCGAGATACTTCTCCTTCTATTCATATCAATTTTTGATGCCATCTGCTGATGTCTGGACACTTTCTGTAAATGCGCGTGTCGGCACAAGTTAGTAACTTGTGTAATCCTGTTGGTGTCATGTCAACAGAGATTCTACCGACACGCGTAGAAGAGTTTATCAAACAAATGATGCCGTGGGCGCACG
>WNGA01013462.1_pt1 | contig 10454 bp, 9 predicted proteins | sample 5400061 | NCBI WGS metagenome assembly WNGA01 (sample SAMN13153366, study PRJNA577476) | soil metagenome | isolation source: 100 cm soil or saprolite under grassland replicate 2 | place: USA:California | collected 2016-06-15
ACCGACGGTCGGCTCAAGTCGTGCCTCGTCCGCGCCTAGAAGGATGAGGCTCGCTCCGATGCCGGCAGCGTCGAGGCCCATCCGGATCCGATCCCGTGACTCTTGAAAGCACGCGTACACGACTCGAACAGGGCCGTTTGGCACTCGGGTCTGCCTTCTCACGTCATCGGTCTGCAGGCTGCCGTAGCGCCGAGCCTGCTCGACTTCAAGGTTGTTGCCGCTCTTGCCTTCGCAGGCCAACAGCTGGGGTGGTTCGTCGCGAACAGCGAAGATGTCCACCACCACCACCCCTGTGGCAGTGACGAGTGGTAGTTCCAGGCGATGAATCCGAAAACCCTTGTCGCCAAGAGGCTTTGGCCAATCAGCGCCACCGCGCACCAGCGCGATTACTGCATTCAAAGGCCACAGACGTCGTTCCAACGGTGGACATTCTGGTCGACCAAGCCGACATCGGCCAAACTCGTGCTGAAGGTGCGATGAGGGCTCGACCCGCATCAGCCCAGCGACGAGATGCGCCGCAGGCTGGCGGCAACGAAAGCGCCCCCGCCGCGCTATGCGACGGGGGCGCTCGCGAAATACGCGAAGCTGGTGTCGTCCGCTTCCGTTGGTGCGATTACCTCGGAGTAGTACTCACCGGCGCCTTCACGGCGACGGCGACTTTGGGCTTCTCCTCGTAGTTAGCTTGAGCGACGAGCTCGCGCCAGCCGGGCACGGGCTCGATCTTCGTGATGCGGTACGACTTGTGGTTCACCTCGATGAGCTTGCCGACGATCGCGCCGTAGGCGACGGCCGACTGCCCATTGAACGGCCCACCGTGGAGCTTGACCGTGACGCTAGCGGTGGAGGACTTCAACGGGGAGGCCGGCGATCTCCGCCGGCCCCACCTTTACGTGCCTTTTGTGCTTTGAGCGCGGCGATCCGATTCTTCTCGGCCTTGTCGCGCTTCGGTCCTTTTTGCTTCGGCACTAACTAGTAACGGCTACGAGACTGCGACGGACGTCGCTGCTCGAAGCAGTCGCTGCAGTAGACGGGCTTGTCGCCACGCGGCTGGAACGGCACGCGGGCTTCCTTGCCACAGTTGCTGCAGGTCGCGGTGAACATCTCGCGGGCGCCGCCGCCGTATCCACCACCGCCGCCGCCACCACCACCGCCACCGGCGCGGCGCGCCGCGCGGTCAGCGGGGCAACGGCTCGGGGGGTTCTGGAGGCCACGGCTCGCGTAGAACTCTTGCTCTCCGGCGGTCCAGATGAACTCTTGGCCACAGTCGCGACAGGTCAGGGTCTTGTCTGCGAAAGACACTCAGGTCTCCTCTCGTTCTTGCCTCTGCGCTTCGAGGATCGGGGCGAGTCTCTACGTGAGGATGACCTGCACGCGACCAACTACGTTCCGGGCCCTTGTCCGCCAGCGGCGCTCCGCTTTTACGGAGCCACCTAAGTGTAGCCCCGTTCGCTTGTGCAGCCTGACCAAGTTGGCGGTCGCCGGTTGACGGGGAGTGAGGGCGGTCCGTAGCGTCGTTTCCGATGGCCTACCCGCTTCTCCCGATCATCCTTCCGGCCCCGATCCCGGGGCCCATTTCGCGTTCGGGAGGCTGAGCCGGACCTCGCAACCGCACCCAGGCACCGCAAACGGCCTCCCAGAACGGGAGGCCTTTCTGTTATCAGGACACACTAAGGAGTGAGATGGCGACACAGCTGGCGACTGGCGACCGCGACCGTCTGAACGAGATCTTCGGCTCGTTCATCGACGAGACGATCGGCATCGTCGCGCGTCAGACGCGCGACACGGTCTCGTTCGCGGTCGGCTCGCCGGCCCGCGAGGCGCTCGATCTCGTCGGCGCGGACGATCTCGCCGCGACCGTGATCCGCCGCGAGGGCGCCAGCGCCCTCGGCTACACGATGACCGAAGGCGAGCCGGAGCTCCGCGCCGCGGTCGCGGCCGACGCACGCGCACGTGGGATCGCCGCAGATCCCGAGGAGGTGCTCATCAGCGCCGGCGCGCTCCAGGCGATCGACCTCGCGTGCCGGGTCTATCTCCGGCCCGGCGATGTCGTCGTGGCCGAGTCGCCGGCATTCGCGAACGCGCTGTCCGCCTTCCGTAATCACGGCGCGCGCGTCGTCGAGGTCGCCGTGGACGACGAGGGGCTCGATGTCGCGGAGGCCGCACGCGTGCTGCGTCGCGACGGGCTCGCGCCGCGCATGTTCTTCATCGTGCCGAACTTCCAGAACCCGACCGGCGAGACGATGTCGGATCGCCGGCGTGACGCGCTGCTCGCGCTCGCGGCGACGTACGGCGCGGTCGTCATCGAAGACGATCCGTACGGCCTCCTCCGGTACCGGGGTAGGGACATCGCGCCGCTTGCGGCGCGCGACTCCGCTGCCGAGGTCGTCTCGATCGGCAGCTTCTCGAAGACGTTCCTCCCGGGCCTGCGCGTCGGGTGGGTCATCGCGGATCGCGACGTGATCAGGCGCATGGCCGCGGCGAAGCAGACGATGGACTCGTCGACCGGAACATTGGGGCAGCGGATCGTGCTCGAATTCGAACGACGCGGTGGCGTGGCCGCGCACGTCGCGAAGCTGCGCGAGATGTATCGGGCGAAGCTCGAGCGGGGACGCGCCGCGCTCGAGCGCGAGTTCGCAGGGACCGGCGTGCGCTGGAACGACCCCGACGGCGGCTTCTACTTCTGGGTGCGCCTCCCTGCCGGTATGAGTTCGGGCATTCTCTTGGGCATCGCGCTCGAGGAGGGCGTCGCGTTCGTTCCCGGACACGCCTTCGCGATCGCGCGCGATCACTCCGAGGCGCTGCGCTTCTCGATCAGCGGGCCGACGCTCGACCGCATCGACGAAGGCGTCAAGCGCCTGCGACGCGCTTTCGACCGGGTCGCATCATGACGACCAGCGGGGGGCTGCGCCCCCCGAGAACCCCCTTGGCACGCGAAGCTGTCGTCGAGGCCGCCGCGCGCATCGCGCCGCACGTGCGACGAACGCCGACCGAGCGCTCGCCGGCGCTCTCGCAGCTCGCGGGCCGCGAGGTCTACCTGAAGCTCGAGAACCTGCAGCGCACCGGCGCGTTCAAGATCCGCGGAGCGCTGAACGCTCTCACGCGCCTCGATGCCGCGACGCGCGCCGCCGGGGTCGTGACCGCGTCCGCCGGGAACCACGGCCAGGGCGTCGCGTTCGCCGCGCAGCTCGTCGGCGCGCCCGCGACCGTCGTCCTGCCGCAGGGTGTCCCGCTCGCAAAGCTCACCGCGATCCAGCGCAGCGGCGCCGAGACCGTGCTCGCCGACGGTGGCTATGACGAGGCGCACGCCGTCGCGCTCGAGATCGCGCGCGAGCGCGGACGCACGTATGTCCACGCGTTCGACGACGACGACGTCATCGCCGGCCAGGGGACCGTTGCGCTCGAGATGCTCGAGGACGCCGATGAGCTCGACACGCTCGTCGTGCCGGTCGGCGGCGGCGGGCTCATCGCCGGCATCGCGCTCGCCGTGTCGGAGCGCAAGCCGAGTTTGCGGATCGTCGGCGTGCAGTCGGCGAGCGCATCGGCGTTCGCGGAGTCGTTCCGCGCCGGACGCGTGACCGAGCGGGCGGCCGCGACGATCGCCGACGGCATCGCGGTGCGGCGCCCGGCGGAGCGGACCCTCGCGATCGTTCGCAAGTACGTCGACGACGTCATCACGGTGAGCGACGAGGCCATCGCGCGCGCGATCGTGGTGCTCCTCGAGCGCACGAAGATGCTCGCAGAGGGCGCGGGCGCCGCGGGCATCGCCGCCGTCCTCGAGGCGAACGGCCACGTCGGCGGGCAAAAGGTCGGCGTGGTCGTGAGCGGCGGCAACATCGACCCCAACCTTCTCGGCAAGGCGCTGCAGCAGGGTCTCGCGTCGGCCGGCCGCTATCTCGCCTTCCGCACCTGGCTCGACGACCGGCCCGGGATGCTGCACGAGCTCACCGGCATCCTGACCGCCGAGCGGATCAACATCCTGCACATCGGTATCCACCGCCTCGGTCCCTACGCCGCGATCGGCCGTGTCGGTCTCGACGTGATCGTCGACACGCGCGACCGCGCGCATGCGGACTCGGTACTCGCGCTGATCCGCGGCAAGGGCTTCCCGGCCGAAGAGCTGCTCGACACCTCGGCGCCGTGACCGCGCGCACGCTCGCGGAAAAGGTCTGGGACCGCCACGTCGTCAGGCGGGTCGCGGGCGAGCTTGATCTCCTGTACATCGACCTCCATCTCGTCCATGAGGTGACGTCGCCGCAGGCGTTCGAGGGACTTCGGCTCGCGCATCGCAGGGTGCGGCGACCTGAACTCACGCTCTCGACGATGGATCACAACGTGCCGACGACGACGGCGACGCCGGCCGACGACATCTCACAGAAGCAGATGGAGGCGATGGCGCGCAACGCGCGCGAGTTCGGCATCCGGCTCTTCCCGATGGGCGCGCCGGAGCAGGGGATCGTGCACATCATCTCGCCGCAGCTCGGACTGACCGAGCCGGGTATGACGATCGTGTGCGGTGACAGCCACACCTCGACCCATGGCGCCTTCGGCGCGATCGCGTTCGGGATCGGCACAAGCGAGGTCGAGCATGTCCTCGCGACTCAGACGCTCTGGGCGAAGCGTCCCGGCACCATGGCGGTCACCGTCGAGGGCGCATTGCCACGCGGCGTGTGGGCGAAGGACGTGATCCTCGGGATCATCGCGCGCATCGGCGTGAGCGGCGGCGTCGGCCGGGTCATCGAGTACCGCGGCTCCGCGATCCGCGCGCTGTCGATGGAGGGCCGCATGACGGTCTGCAACATGTCGATCGAGGCGGGCGCGCGCGCCGGGATGGTCGCACCCGACGAGACGACCTACGCGTACGTCGAGAAGCGCCAGCACGCGCCGAAGGGCGCCGAGTGGGAGCGCGCACTCGATGACTGGCGCGCGCTCACCACGGACGACGGCGCGCGCTTCGACCGCGAGGTGCGCATCGACGCGTCGGAGCTCCGCCCGTACGTTTCGTGGGGGACGAACCCGTCGCAGACCGTGACCATCGACGGCCGCGTGCCCGATCCCGACGCGTTGGATCCGGCCCAGCGCGAGGCTGCGGGCCGCGCGCTTCGCTACATGGATCTCCGTCCAGGCACGGCGATGCGCGATATCACCGTCGATGCCGTCTTCCTCGGCTCGTGCGCCAACGCGCGCATCGAGGACCTGCGTGTCGCGGGCGATGTCGTCCGCGGCCGCAGGGTGCGGTCGGGTGTTCGTGCACTCGTGGTGCCGGGCTCGATGGTCGTGAAGGCGCAGGCCGAGCGGGAAGGGCTCGACCGTGTCTTCCTCGATGCGGGCTTCGAGTGGCGCGACGCCGGATGCTCGATGTGCCTCGGGATGAACCCGGACATCCTCGGACCCGGCGAGCGCTGCGCGTCGACGTCGAACCGCAACTTCGAGGGCCGGCAGGGTCCCGGTGGGCGCACGCACCTCGTTTCGCCGGCCGTCGCCGCCGCGACAGCGATCGCCGGACACTTCGCGCTCCCAGAGGACCTGTCATGAGGGCGGTTCGCCGCGTGACCGGCCGCGCGATGCCGCTCGACCGAGCCGACGTCGACACCGACCAGATCATCCCGGCGCACTGGCTGAAGCGCGTCGAGCGCACCGGCTATGGCGCGGGGCTCTTCGAAGCATGGCGGCGCGATCCCTCGTTCGTGATGAACGATCCGCGCTACGCGGGCGCGACGATCCTCGTCGCCGGCGCGAACTTCGGGAGCGGCTCCTCGCGCGAGCACGCGGTCTGGGCGCTCGAAGAGGCCGGCTTCCGCGCGGTCATCGCGCCGCGTCTTGCAGATATCTTCCGCGCGAACTCCCTCAAGAGCGGGCTCGTGCCGGTGGAGCTCGATGCGGATACGGTCACGACGCTGCTGCGTCTGGTGCAGAACGATCCGCGAGTTGAGGTCACCGTTGACGTCGAACGGCGCACGGTCGAAGCGCCAGGCGTGCGCACGACCTTCGCGCTCGATGACCACGCGCGCACGCGGTTGCTCGAAGGCCTGGACGAGATCGCGGAGACGCTCGCGCACGCGGACGAGATCACGAAGTACGAATCCTCGCGAGCGACCTGGTTACCGAGCCTCCGCGACTGAGACGCGCTCCGCGGCCTAGGATTTCGTCTTCACCCAAGGAGGTGTCCCATGGCAGCGACACGACAGGCGCGCGCGAAGTGGAACGGCGATCTCGCGACCGGTAGTGGCGAGGTCAGCTCGGTCACGAGCGGCAAGTTCAGCTCGCTCCCCGTCTCGTGGGGCGCGCGGACCGAAGCACCGCAGGGAAAGACGAGTCCCGAGGAGCTTCTCGCCGCCGCCCACGCGAGCTGCTTCTCCATGGCCCTCGCAGCGGGCCTCGCGAAGGCCGGCACGCCACCGAAGACGCTCGAGGTGACCTCTGCGGTCACGTTCGACAAGGTCGGTGCCGACTGGACCGTCGTGTCGAGCGCACTCGAGGTGACCGGCGTGGTGCCCGGCATCGATGCGGCCGCGTTCGCGAAGGCGGCCGAGGGCGCGAAGGACGGCTGCCCGATCTCGCGGGCGCTCATGAACAATGTGAAGCTGTCGGTCAAAGCCACGCTCGCTCCGTAGCGCGAGGTCGTGCCGCGCGCGACCGCGCTCCTCCCCGACCTCTCGCCGCTTCGCCGTCATCGATCGTTCCGTCTCTTGTGGTTCGGACAGCTCGTCTCGAACGCGGGAACGCAGATGCGCTTGGTTGCGCTGCCGTACCAGATCTACCTGCTCACCGGCTCGCCGTTCCACGTCGGGCTCCTCGGCTTGTTCCAGGCGATCCCGCTCATCAGCCTGCCGCTGCTCGGTGGCGTGCTCGCGGACCGCGCGGATCGCCGCCGCGTCCTCATCGCGACGCAGAGCGGTCTCGCGGCGAGCTCGCTGGTCCTCGCGGTCGTGACGCAGCTCGGCTCCACCGAGCTCTGGGTCCTCTACGCGCTCACGGCGATCTCCGCATCGTTCTCCGCGTTCGATCAGCCGGCGCGCGGTGCGCTCGTGCCGACCCTCGTCGAACGGGCTGAACTGCCGGCGGCCATCGCGCTCAATCAGATGCTGTTCCAGACCGCGGCTGTTGTTGGGCCGGCGGTCGGTGGCCTCGTGATCGCGTCGTACGGCGTGGCCGCCGCGTACTGGGTTGATGCAATGAGCTTCGCGGCCGCGATCGCTGCGGCAGTCGCGCTCCGGGCTCCGCGACAGGTCGTCGCGCTGCCGCAATCGATCGTGGAGTCCCTCCTCGAAGGCGTGACGTACGTCGCGCGAAACCGGCTGCTGCTCTCGGAGATGGTGATCGACCTGCTCGCGATGTTCTTCGGCTCGGTGCGCGCGCTGATGCCCTTCTACGCCGAGCAGGTCTTCAAGGTCGGCGCACAAGGTCTTGGGCTGCTGTTCGCGGCGCCGGGGGTCGGCGCGCTCATCGCCGTCCTCACGTCCGGTTGGGTGTCGCGCGTGCGACGCCCGGGCGCGGCCACGGTCATTGCCGTCTGCGCCTGGGGCATCGCGATCGCCGCGTTCGGTCTCATGACCGAGGGATCCTTCGCTCTCGCGCTCGTGCTCGTCGCGCTCGCGGAGGCGGCCGACGTGCTCAGCGCGATCTTCCGGAACACGATCCTGCAGGGCGTCGTTCGGGAAGAACTGCGCGGACGGCTCACCGCGATCCACGGACTCTTCGTCATCGGTGGCCCGAACCTTGGACAGGTGCGCGCCGGCGCGGTCGCGGCGCTTGTGTCACCGCAGTTCGCCGTGATCAGCGGTGGCCTCGCGTGCGTGCTCTCCGCTATCGCGGTCGCGATCTGGGCGCCCGAGCTGCCGCGCTACGACCGGAGTGCGGCGACGCATGAGCGCGCCGCTAGTTGACGGTCACCACCCAATACACGCCGTAGTCCTCCATCCACTGCGCGCCCTCGACGAGCGGCCGCAGATAGAGGCGATACGTACCTGGCGTCGTCGGCGCCTGGATCGTGAACTGGAACCACGCGACCTGACCGGGCCCGACGTACTCCGCCGGTTGCGCCGCGATGCGGTTGTACCGCGGCCATCCGGTGGCCGGCGAGCCGAGCTGTCCATCGCCGCCGAGCGGTGTCGCCTTGTCCTGTCCGGGCTCGGGCCCCCAGGTCCCGAGGTACGCGACCTCGCCCATGCGCCCGAGGACCCAGCCGAAGGATCCGGTGTTGTGGTACGCGACGACCGCGGTCGATGTCTCGCCGGGGCACAGCGTCGGGTAACCACTCTGTCCGTACCACGACGCGTGAAAACCCCGCACGCCCGACGGAATGGTCGCTGGCGGTGCGATGCCCGGCCCGACGCTTCCCACGCATCCAACCGTCGGGGTGGGTGAGGGCGACGGTGTTGGAGTGGGGCTCGGCGCCGGCGTTGCGGTGGGAACGGGTACCGGCGTCGGGCTGGGAGAACCTTGGCCGAGCGTGGTGAGCCGGCCGGTGATGACGTCGGCGGTGCCGAGCGTCTCGCCCGCTGCGTCGACCCGATAGTTGTTGGAAGGCAGATCGACGAACGCGAACCAACCTTTACCGTCGGTCTTCGCCGAGCGAACGATCGCGCCGCTGCTCACCGAGAAAAGAAGCACCGTCGCCTGCGCGAGCACGACGCCGTCGCTGTTCCGCGCGATGCCGCGGAGGTGACCGGTCGTCGGCTGCGTCTTCCACGTCATCGGCGGCACGTTCGCCGTCGAGGCGAAGATCGGCGGCGTGAGCGGGTCGTATGAGGAGACCTGCGTCAGCGCGCGCTCGAGCTCCGCGCGGCTCGCGGCGCCGCTGCGCGTGCCGGCATCGGTCATGGCGTCTGGCGTGCGGTACGAGTACCCGACCCAGCCCGCGCCGTAGTTGCCGGCGCTCGATACGGCGACCGCGGTGCGCACCTGGCGCACCGTGGCCGCGATGTCGTTGAGGTACGGAGCCGAGCCGACGACGGTCTGGCGCGCGTACTGCGCATCCTTCGCGAAGTCACTCCATTCCTGATACATGCGCCGCTGATCGCTTGGGCTCGTCTGGTCACGCTTGTAGTTCATCGGCATGTTGAGATCGAGGATGCCTTCGCGCATCCACGCATCCCAGTCCTGCAGCTGCTCGTAGTACGCGCGCGTGTTCTGCCAGCCACCCTGCGTCTGCGGCCCGTTCCCGTAGGTGATGGTGTCGGCGCTCACGCGCACGCTCGGCCGGATCGCGTAGCTCTCGATGTAGACCTTGCGCACGATCCCGGTGATCTGATCCCGGCGCCACTGCGCCCACTGCGGATCCGACGGCGCCGGCCGGTCGGTGCGGCCGAATGCCTGCTGAAAGCGGGCGACGGCGACGGGGTTGTAGCCCCACGTCGGCTGGCCCACCTGGCTGTTGCCATCCGGGTAGCGGATGCGGTCGAGGTTGATGCCGTCGACCGCGTAGCTCGCGACGATGCTCGTCGCGGTGTCGACGATCCACTGCGCCGCGTCTGGATGCCCAGGATCTACGAACCAGTCGGTCCCCGACTGCAGGACGCCGTCATCGCGCGACATGAGCCAGTTCGCGTAGCCGGTGGCCGACGGGCCGTGCAGGTTGAACGCGTGGGTCGGCGACGTGGGCGCGGCGCCGCTGCGCCAGAACGCCGTCGCGATCACCCAGGCGTGGACCTCGATGCCCTGCGCGTGTGCCTTGTCGATGAGCGTCTGCAGCGGGTCGAACGGGAACGGCGCGACGCCCGCCTGGTCGGTGCGCGGGACCGACGCGCGGTTGCAGAAGCAGTCGCCGCGTCGAACGGCCTGCACGACGATCGCATTGAGGTGCGCGGCCTTCGTCCCGGCCACGATCGCGTCGATTCGCGGCGCGTCGAACAGGTCGTCGCCGAAGGCGTCGACCCAGTACGCGCGGAACTGGCCGCCCGGTGGCGTCGAAGAGTCGAAGTCCGCGGAATTCGACTGTTGGGGGAGCCAGACAAGTGCCAGTACAGCGACGAGCGCCAGGCCAACCTTCCTCACTACCCCAGTAACGATGAGGCAACGACGTGTGTCGCGGGCGGGTGATATTTAGTTTCTCTTCTTTCTCACCGCCCTAACGCATGAAGCGGCCGAGCGAGCCACGTCCCTAGACTCGCGCGATGCCCCGACCGTTTCGCTTCGCGGTCACGGCCCGCTTCGCCGGCAGCGGTACGCGCTGGCGCGATGTCGCACGCCGGGCGGAAGATCTCGGTTACGACGTGCTGCTCGTCACCGATCACATGGGTCAGCAGCTCGCGCCCATACCAGCGCTCATGGCTGCGGCCGATGCGACGACGCGGCTCCGCGTCGGCAGCTTCGTGTTCGCCAACGACTACCGCAACCCGGTGATGCTGGCGAAGGAAGTGGCGACGCTCGACGTCCTCTCAGGCGGCCGCGTCGAGGTGGGCATCGGGGCGGGATGGAAGCCAGGCGACTACCGCGAGCTCGGCATCCGGTACGAC
>WNGA01015992.1_pt1 | contig 10454 bp, 7 predicted proteins | sample 5400061 | NCBI WGS metagenome assembly WNGA01 (sample SAMN13153366, study PRJNA577476) | soil metagenome | isolation source: 100 cm soil or saprolite under grassland replicate 2 | place: USA:California | collected 2016-06-15
AGGAGATCCTCCCGCTGATCAAGGCCGACGCGATCACGGTCACCGGCATGACGATCGGCGAGAACGTCGCCAGCGCCGAGCGAACCGTCGACACCGACGTGATCCGTGCCGTCGGCAACCCGCTGGGCAGCGGTGCCGGAACCGCCGTACTGAAGGGGAATCTGGCACCGGATGGTGCCGTCATCAAGCAGTCGGCGGCGTCCGAGCGGTTGTTGCAGCATCGCGGCAAGGCACTGGTGTTCAGCAGCATCGAGGAGTACGACAAGGCCGTCGACGACCCGGACCTCGACGTCGACGAGGACACCGTGCTGGTACTTCAGAACTCCGGTCCGCGCGGTTACCCGGGTATGCCCGAGGTCGGCAACATGACGATCCCGCGCAAGCTGGCCGAGGTAGGCATCGATGACATGGTGCGGATCTCGGATGCGCGGATGAGCGGTACGGCGTACGGCACCGTCGTACTGCATGTGACGCCGGAAGCCGCGATCGGTGGTCCATTGGCGTTGGTGCGGACGGGCGACTGGATCGAGCTCGACGTACCGGCCCGGCGGCTGCACCTGGACGTGCCGGAGGAGGAGCTGGAGAAGCGCCGGGCCGATTGGCAGCCGCCTGCGCCGCCGACGGATCGCGGCTGGGCGCGGCTGTACGTCGACCACGTCACCCAGGCGAACCAGGGCTGCGACCTGGACTTCCTGATCGGCCGCACCGGTTCCGCCGTAGCCCGGCAGAGTCACTGATGAACTGGGGACCGTTCGAATCAGTCCGGGGTTTGCGGCCCAGCGGTGTGATCCCGCAGGTGACGCCGATCCGGTGGCTGCTCCCGGATCTTCCCAGCTCAGCTGATCCGTATGCGGATGCCCAGGCTGCGCTGGAGCCGTTGCGCTCGCGGATCCGACCCGGCGCGCGGATCGCGGTGACTGCAGGCAGCCGTGGGATCCACGATCTCGTCCCGGTCGTGAAGGCCGCGGTGGACTGGCTGGCGTCCGTAGGCGCTGAGCCGTTCGTCGTCCCCGCCATGGGATCGCATGGCGGCGCAACCGCTGCGGGGCAGCGGGACGTGCTGGCAGGTCTCGGGATCACACCTGAGTCGGTTGGTTGCCCGGTCGAGGCAACCATGGAGACCGTTGTCGTCGGCACCCTGTCCGACGGTACGCCGGTCCACCACGACGCCCTGGCCGCCAAGGCGGACAGGGTGCTGCTGGTCAACCGGATCAAGCCGCACACGGACTTCCATGGTCCGGTGGAGAGCGGGCTGGCCAAGATCCTGGCGATCGGCCTCGGCAACCACTCTGGTGCGGCCGCGCTGCATGCCGGCGGAATCCCGTCGCTGGGTGCCGCGATCGCGGAGGCGGCACGGCTGGTCGTTGCGCAGGGCAAGATCCTCGGTGGACTGGGGATCCTGGAGAACGCGCTGGAACAGACCGCGGCGGTCGAGTTCGTCGAGGCCGACGGGATCGCCGGCCAGGCCGAGAACGCCTTGCTGCAAAGGGCCGGCAGCTTGCTCGGGCGGTTGCCGTTCGACGAGTTGGACGTGCTGGTCGTCGACGAGATGGGCAAGGACAAGTCCGGGGCAGGGATGGACACGAACGTGATCGGCCGATGCTGGGTGCACGGGATCCCGGAGTTCGAGTCGCCGACGATCGCGGCGATCACTGTGCACTCGCTGTCGCCGGCGTCGCACGGGAACGCGTCCGGCCTCGGACTGGCCGACGTGATCCCGGCGCGCCTGCTCGAGCAGATCGACCTGCAGGCGAGTTATGTGAACGCCCTGACGTCCGGCGCCGGTGGAGCGCGCCGGTCGCGGCTGCCGATGGTGATGGAGGACGACGAGGCCGCCGTCCTCGCCGCCATCACGATGTGTGGACGACGGGACTGGTCCGAGCTCCGGCTGGCCCGGATCAGGGACACTCTCTCCCCGAACGAGTTGATGGTGACGCCGGCACTGGTGGCCGAGGCGGGTGACCGATTCGACCTCGAGATCACCGGGACGGCGCGGGACCTGACGTCGGTCGGCCGGCTCGGCCCTTGGAGTGACGGATGAACCTTCGCGAGGCACGCGCATTGCTGGCCGATCGTGGTTTCGGCCCGGGCGAGACGTCCACGGCGACGTTCCCGGACGGATCGCCGTACAAGGTGGAAATCCCTTCGTGTGAAGGGCCGCGGGTGATGGCGGCCGTCCTCGAGGAGGCCAAGACCCGTGGGGTGACCGTCGACCGGGTGTCGCAGGGCAGCGGCGTGATGATGCTGACCGACAGCGAGATCGAGGAGATGCTCTCGCTCGGCGCGTCGGCCGGTGTCGAGGTCTGCCTCTTCCTCGGGCCGCGCGGTGCCTGGGACATCGGCGGCCAGGCCAAGGTGTCCGCCGCGGTCGGCGGAGTTGCTCGCGGCAACGAGATGGTTGCCGCATCGCTGTGTGATGCCTTCAGAGCCGCTGAGCTGGGGGTCCGCAGCTTGCTGGTCGGGGATCTCGGCGTTCTGGAAATCCTTGGCCGGTTGAAGATCGATGGCTCATTGCCTTCGGATCTGGTGCTGAAGACATCGGTGTTGATGCCGTTGGCGAACGCTCCGACCGCTCGGCTTTATGAGCGGTTGGGTGCGACGAGCCTCAACGTGTCGACGGACCTGCCGGTGCCGGTGCTGGCGGAGATCCGGTCGGTGACTTCTGTGCCGATCGACATGTACATCGAGGTGCCGGACGACCAGGGCGGGCACGTGCGGTTCTACGACGTACCGGAGATCGTCCGGGTCGCGGCGCCGGTGTACCTGAAGATGGGGCTGCGGAACGCGCCGAACATCTATCCGGTCGGCGCCCACCTCGCCGGTACGGCGGAGGCACTGGGCCGCGAGCGGGTCCGCCGAGCAGAGTTGATCCTGCGACTGCTGGCCGAGCAGGATGAACGATGAGTTCTTCCGATTCACTTGTTGCCCGGTTGCGTTCGGCACTGGGGGATAAGGCCGTTTTGGACGATCCCGACGTACTGGACGCTCATCGCAACGATCACGCGACCTTCTGTACGGCCGGCGTGCCTCGGGTGCTGGTGCGGCCTTCGTCGACGGCCGAGGTTGTCGAGGTGATGCAGGCTGCTGGTGCATTTGGAGTGCCGGTGGTGACGCAGGGCGCGCGGACCGGGCTGTCGGGGGCCGCGAATGCCATCGACGGTTGCATCTTGCTGTCGACGTCGCGTCTCGATCGGATCCTCGAGGTCTCGGTCGAGGATCAGGTCGCGGTGGTGCAGCCAGGTGTGGTGAACGCTTCGCTGTCCCGAGCTGTGCTCGAGAAGGGGCTGTTCTATCCGCCTGATCCCTCGTCGTGGGAAATGTCCACGGTGGGTGGCAACATCGCGACGAACGCCGGCGGGCTGTGTTGTGTGAAGTACGGCGTGACATCGGATTTCGTCCGCGGATTGGAGGTGGTACTCGCATCCGGCGAGGTCGTCCGGACCGGCCGGCGTTCAGCGAAGGGCGTCGCGGGCTACGACCTGACCCGGTTGATCGTGGGATCCGAGGGGACGTTGGGCGTGGTCACCGAGGCTACGCTCGCGCTGCGGCCTGCGCCTGAAGCTGCTCTGACCGCGGCTGCGACGTTCCTGTCCATCGAGGACGGGATCGCTGCTGCTGCCGCGGTGATGGCGTCCGGGCTGCGTCCTTCGTTGCTGGAATTCCTGGACGGGCCGACAGCTCGGGCGATCCAGGACTACCGGGACATGGGACTGCCCGCCGATGTCGGTTCCCTGCTGATCGCGCAGTCGGATCGCGGGCCGCGGGCGGCCGAGGATGTCGCTCGGATCGCTGCCATTTGCACCGAGCATGGTGCCGTGGAGGTCGCCGAGGCGTCCGATGCCGAGGAGTCGCGCATGCTGCTCGAGGCTCGCCGCCTGGTGAACGCTGCCCTCGAACCCCTCGGCGTCACGCTCGTCGACGACGTCGCCGTACCGCGCTCCAAGCTGGTCGCCCTGCTCGGCGGCATCGCCGAGATCGGGACGAAGTACGACGTACTGATCTGTTGCCCAGGGCACGTAGGCGACGGCAACATGCACCCCACCGTCGTCTTCGACCGCAACGACCCCGCCGCCGAAGCCCGTGCCCTGGAAGCCTTCGGCGCGGTCATGGAACTAGGCCTGTCCCTAGGCGGCACCATCACCGGCGAACACGGCATCGGCACCCTCAAGGCCCGCTGGCTGGAGAAGGAACTCGGCCCGGTCGGACTCGAGCTGCAACGCCGCATCAAACAAGCCTTCGACCCGAACAACCTCCTCAACCCCGGGAAGGTCCTGCAACCTTTCTGAACCGGTTGCCGGTCTGGTCCCCCTGCCTGGAGTCGAACCAGGGACCCAGCCTTCGGAGGGCCAGGCGTGCATCCGTCACCAGAGGGTCTGAGGTACGCCGCTTGGGCGGCGTACCTCTGCTGTGCCTACTCCTCGACTGAGACGACGCGGACCCAGTCGGAGCAGTCGGCTTCGCACCAGACGTGATCGCCGCGGTGGGCGATCCGGTCGCGCTGTACGTGACCGCACGCGAGCCGCACCCGGCGCATCGCGTGCCCTTGCTTCACCGGAGCACCGGTCCTACCGCCGGGCACTCGCTTTCTGTTCCTGAGGTCGGCCATGGCCGGTCCTCCTCTCTTGTCGCATTGTTGTTTCCAAGGGCGCCCTTGCCCTCGAGTGCAGGAGGCAGGATTCGAACCTGCTCAGCCGAGACAACGGGTTTACAGCCCGCCCCACCTCTCCAACGGTGGCGCTCCTGCTCATAGCTTGCGTGGCGCAGACGGGATTCGAACCCGCACACCCCGCGGTGAAAGCGCGGTGACTCTTCCACTTCGTCCACTGCGCCTCTGCGCACCCCGTACCGGATTCGAACCGGTGATCTTCCGGATGAGAACCGGACGTCCTGACCACTAGACCAACGGGGCCTGCGGGAACGGCCGACCCGGCCGGTCCCAGCGGTGAGAGCGAGATTCGAACTCGCGGACCGGGTGAACCCCGGCCGACGGTTTAGCAAACCGCTGCCCCTGCCAACAGGCGGACCTCACCTCAGCGGGTATTGGCGCTGCGTCGACTCTCTGTAGTCGATGGATGACGCTCCGAGTTGCGATCTCCTGACTTCTCAGGCACACTACGCATCGTCGGGGAGGACATGGGGGGCTGCCTTAGGGGGCAGCCTGAAATTCGGGGGATTTCTGGTGCTCAAGCATCTATCTACGCTTGCGCTGATCGCGGCTGGTGTCAGCGGTGTCGCCGTGGCCGCGCCGGCCGCCAACACCTACGCCGCCGGGAATCCGGGCATTGCCGTATTGCCGGACATCCCGGAACCGCAGTACGCGCAGTTCATGCCGGGATCGTCGAACTACGTGCCGGTGACCGATAAGTCGGCGACCGACATCAGGTCGCGCTCCACCAACAGTGCGACTATCGCCGGCGCGAACGGGACCTACGTGTGCCCGGGCTTCAGCACGATCGACGACGCGGTGCCGCTCAGCGCGGTCATGAACGACACGTTCATCTGGAGCAACCTCGCGCCGTACAAGGTCGGTGACGGCACGGGCAACGTCAACTGGAAGCTCAACCCGTACAACAACCCCAGTTGGTACATGTGGCTGCACTCCCTGCGCTGGATCGGGCAGGGCGTCACCGCGGCCGCGGCGGGTGACGACGCGGCGCTCGGTCATGTCCTGGCGATCGTGCACGACTGGGTGAAGGACAACCCGTACTCCTGGAAGTCGGACCTCGGCGCCTGGGAATCGACTATGCATCGCACGAACGTGATCATCTGCACCCGGCAGGCCGTGCTGGCGAACCTCGCTGTCGAGACGCTGCCCGCGGAGTACTCCTGGATCGATCAGTCCCTGGTCGACCACGCGAACTTCCTGACCAACAACTGGAGCGGCGCGGGCAACCACGGCACCGACGAGGACATCGCGCTGTTCGGTGTCGGATGCACCCTGAACCGCACCGACTTCATGCAGACCGGGCAGGACCGGCTCGCGGCAGGCATCACGACCGCGATCGACGCCGAAGGCACGACCAACGAGCAGTCCACCGGCTACTCACAGTTCAACTACGGGCTGTGGGGCCGTGCGGTCATCGCCCTCGAGGGCTGCGGCGTCGACCCGGGCCAGACGATCAACCAGCGCCGGGCGCTGCTGGCGACCTGGATGGCCCACGCCACCTCACCGCTGGGGACGCTGCACCAGATCGGCGACTCGGAGTACGTGAAAACCACCAACGTCCCCGGGACTCCGATCGAGTACGCCGCGACCCAGGCCAAGTCGGGTACGGCGCCGACCGACCGCGTAAAGGTCTACAGCGGTGGGTACGTGTTCGGCCGGTCCGGTTGGGGAACGACGACTCCTTACGCGAACGAGTCCGGATACAGCCTTCGGTTCGGACCGGCGCGGGCCTTCCACGGTCATGTCGACCACACGTCGATCACGTACCAGGCCCGCGGCCGCGAGATCCTCGTCGACAGTGGCCACTCGGGCTACGTCAACGACGGCTGGCGGCCGTATGTCATCAGCCCGTTCGCCCACAACACCCTGACCATCCCGACGCTCCCCGCCGGGAACCCGGTGACCAAGCTGACGCGGTCCGACGTGAAGTCCAATGCCGAATTCTTCGAGCTGACCGACTCCCCGGCCGCCGGTGTCAACCGTGTCCGTGCGGTTATGTTCGTGCACCAGCCGGAGCTGATCGTCACCCTCGACCGGGCATCCGCGAGCACCTCGCAGCAGTTCCAGACGCTGTGGCACCTGCCCTCGGACCAGACCGCCACCGTGGCCTCGCGCACGGCGGCAGTCGCGAAGAAGGACGGCGAGAACACCCGGACCGTGCTGCTGCAGGTCCCGTACCGCGGGCAGGTGCTTCCGGCGGGCTCCACCCTGGTCAAGCGGGGGCAGCTCAACCCGAAGCAAGGCTGGGTCTTCCCGAAGATCACCACCCGGAACGCGGCTCCGACCGTGATGTTCGCGCGGGCGGGCAAGTCGGCGGCCATCCTGTCGCTGGTCGTCCCGCTGCGGGCGAACGGCCAGGTGTCCTACACCGCCCGCATGTCCGGTACGACGTTCGTCATGGACTTGAACGTGGACGGCGTGAAGACCTCGATCGGCATCACCGGAGGCGGCACCCTGGTCCGGCTGTCCTAGTCTCAGCGCGACCGCGAGGTCCTGCCGTGTCCCCTGAGCACGGCAGGACCTCTTCAGCCCTTGACGCAGATGACCTGCTTGAGGTGGGCAACGACCTCGACCAGGTCGGACTGGGCCGCGATGACGGATTCGATGTCCTTGTACGCCGCCGGCAGTTCGTCCAGGACTCCGGCGTCCTTGCGGGACTCGACGCCGGCCGTCTGGGCGATCAGGTCGTCGACCGTGTACCGGCGCTTCGCCTCGTTGCGGCTCATCCGCCGGCCTGCCCCGTGCGAGGCCGAGTAGAAGGACCGCTGGGAGCCGAGGCCGCGGACGACGTACGACCCGGTGCCCATCGACCCCGGGATCAGCCCGAGGTCCCCGAGCCCTGCCCGGATCGCGCCCTTGCGGGTGACCAGCAGGTCGAGCCCGTCGATGTGCTCCTCGGCCACGTAGTTGTGGTGGCACGAGATCGGCTTCTCGAACCGGACCTCCTGCGCGAACGACTCCCGCACCGCCTGCATGAGCAGCGCCAGCATGACCGCCCGGTTGCGCGACGCGTACTCCTGCGCCCAGGTGAGGTCATGGCGGTAGGCGTCCATTTCCGGCGTACCGGAGAGGAACACCGCCAGATCGCGGTCCGGCAGGTCCGCGTTGTGCGGCAGGTCGCGCGCGATCCGCATGTGCCGCTCGGCGAGTTCCTTGCCGATGTTGCGGCTGCCCGAGTGCAGCATCAGCCACACGCGGTCCTCGTCGTCGAGGCAGACCTCGATGAAGTGGTTGCCGCCGCCAAGCGAACCCATCTGCTGCTGCGCCTTCTTCTCCCGGTTCTGCACCCCGTCGTGCAGGCTCGAGAACGAACCCCAGAACCGGTCCCACCCGCGATCGAGCCCGAGCTTCCGCACGCTGACCGGGTCCTCGTGCGCCCGGAAACCGACCGGTACGGCGGCCTCGATCCGCGACCGGATCGCCGACAGGTCGTCCGGCAGGTCCGTGGCCGTCAGCGAGGTCAGGACGCCTTCCATCCCGCACCCGATGTCGACCCCGACCGCGGCCGGCGACACCGCCTGCTTCATCGCAATGACCGACCCCACGGTCGCGCCCTTGCCGAGATGGACGTCCGGCATCACCCGGACCCCGTGCACCCACGGCAGCGCCGCGATGTTCCGCAGCTGCTGCAGCGCCTGCGCGCCCACCTCGTGCTCACGCGCCCACATCAATGTGGAGCTCTTCGCCCCACTCAGCTCCACAGGAAACTCCACGTTCATCTCACCCTCCTCGTTCGTCAGCATGCGGTGGAAGTGGGACTCGAACCCACACATCCTCCTGAAGGATCGACCGTTTTCGAGACGGCTGCCGGTAGGCCAACGCTCGGCTTATTCCACCCGGTATCCCAGCTGCCAGGGCAGGGGTCGAACCTGCGGGGCCTCGGGTCAGAACCGAGGGTGGGACACCGTCGCCCACCTGGCATCGCTCCGACGCGGCGCCGGCGGGTACCGCGTCAGAGCGCTAACTCAGCGCGCGAGGGGATCCACGGCTGCCGCCGCAGTGGCATGCCGGCCTCCTCGGGCGTGCGTGAGCCCTTCCTCTCGTTGCAGGATGCGTGCGCGGCGACAGCGTTCAGCCACTCACCACGTCCACCGCGGGACCGTGGCACCACGTGGTCCATGGTGGTGGCACCCGTCTTACCGCAGTACGCACAGGTGTACTTGTCACGCTTCAGTACGCCGGCCCGCGTGTACTGCAGCCGCCCAGAGGCGTACCGCCACTTCGTCACGACGTACCGGACCAGACGCAGCACACGGGGGAGGGGGAACGGGCCGATGCTCGCGCCGTCATGCGCCTCTTCGACGACGGCGACCTCCCGGACGAGCATCCGGATGGCGTGCGGGATCGACACGACATGCAGTTGCTCATACGAGGCGTTGAGCACGATCACACCGCTCATGTGGTTCCTCCTCCCTCCAGTGTGCCCGACCGCGCGTCGTCGGGTCGGTGATCTCGGTGTCGGTCGTCGTTGTGCGGCCCCGGGGACTCGAACCCCGAACCTCCTGGTCCTAAGCCAGTCGCCTCTACCAATTGGGCCAGGGCCGCAGGCCGTGCTCGGGTGTCCGGCGGGGCTCGAACCCGCTTCCTCCGGGGTCACGTCCCGGCGCATCGTCCACTTCTGCTTTGGCGCCCGCTCGGCCGGTAGCTGAGCATCCTGCGGGCGCCTGGTCCAGCTGGAGGGACTCGAACCCCCGATCCCCTCATCCCAAATGAGGTGGCTTGGCCGCTAGCCCACAGCTGGTCCTCCCGAGGTGCTCCTCGGCACCCCGGGAAAATGCGATGAATGTCCAGTTGTCAATTGTTCGAATCAGCATTCGTAAATGCCGACAAAAGCATCGGTGGAAGGAATCGAACCCTCATGACGCGGGTTTGGAATCCGGTCCGCAACCATTGCGCACCGACGTGGTGGTGTTACAAAAGAAAAGAGCCGCCTGGTGCCGGATGCCCGGCTCAGACGGCTCCCTGGGGGATCTCCCGCTGGAGATCACACAGGTGGGCCGCCTACTCGCGGGCTCAGCTCGATCCCGAGCTGGTGGTAGTAGAAGGCGTCTTCACGCACGGATCGCAGGCACGCCGACCAAGCCATGGGGCTTTGCCGCCATGCCTTCCTCGGGTTGCGTTCGCCGTACACGATGTCTCCTAGGTTTCGTAGTCCTTGCGGGCATTAGTCTCACCCATCCCGCCCAAGCAAGTGAACGCATTTGCGCAACAAATTATTCCCGGTGTTATTCACCGCATTCCGACGTACGCCGCTCCACGCTCGTTCCCGGCACCCGCGAAAACGTCGCCGGCCCGCGGCGGTCTGGGGAGGATCCTCTCCCCGATGCGGGCAGTCAGACTTCCCAAACCCCTGACCCATCCCCGGCAGCCCACGCCGGAGGCCGGCAGGAACAACGCAGCCCCGCTGGACGACTACGCTGAGCCATCACCGCACCAGCGCCCGACCGCCTGACTCGCCCCGGATCACGCCTGTTCGGCTATCCGATTCGGAATCCACCCCACCCTCCCGCTACACTCTTGCCTCGGCACCGCGCCACCCGCCGCCTTAGCTCAGTCGGCAGAGCGTCTCACTCGTAATGAGAAGGTCGTCGGTTCGATTCCGACAGGCGGCTCCACGTCTGACCAGCGGAAACGCTAGTCAGACACCCCGCTCCCTCGCCCTTCGTGGTGCGGGTCGTGGTGCAGACCGGTCTATCCTGCGCCGCAAGGCCAAGGAGAGCCGGATCTGGCATGGGATCGATGGTCAACCTGGACCAAGGACGACCCGCGCTGGAGTACCCACGTCCTC
>WNGA01028441.1_pt1 | contig 10454 bp, 8 predicted proteins | sample 5400061 | NCBI WGS metagenome assembly WNGA01 (sample SAMN13153366, study PRJNA577476) | soil metagenome | isolation source: 100 cm soil or saprolite under grassland replicate 2 | place: USA:California | collected 2016-06-15
ACGACGATCGAAAGCGTGCTCAACCGCGGTCTGATTGCGTCTGTCGTCGAGAACGAGCCGCTGACCGAGTCGAAGCTCGCGCCGCTCGAGGCGGGCGCGGGTCTCCCGCCGTCGATCACCGAAGGTATGCGCGCCGTATCGGTCAAGGTCAACGAGGTCATCGGCGTTGCCGGCTTCGTCGTCCCGGGGACGCGGGTGGACGTGATGGTGACGCTGCGCCGCGAGAGCGAACGAGACAGCATGTCTCGCGTGGTGGTGAGCGACGTTCAGGTGCTCACAGCCGGCACCCGCTACGACCAGGAAAAGGCGCGCGACGGCCAGCCCATTCCGACCTCGGTCGTGACCTTGTTGGTCACGCCACCAGACGCCGAGCGGATTGCCCTCGCCGCGAGCGAAGGCCAGATCATGCTGACGTTGCGCAACCCGATGGATCGCAAACCAACCGAAACGGCAGGCATTCGGACCTCAGCCCTTCTTGGCCAGGCCCCAGCACCGCCGCCGGTTGTGAAAACAGTTCAAGGCCATCGCACTGTCGTGCCGCCGGCGGCTCCCGCAGCGGCTCCAGCACCGAAGGTCTACACCGTGGAGACCTTCAGGGCAGCGAAACGTACAGAGGAGATCGTTCGATGACGTCAAGAGTTTACGGCGTGTTCTCATCCCGCAGCCGGACGGCCACGACGGCCCTGCTGTTCCTGGTGGCGTCGTCACTCGTCACTGCGCAGGATCGGTCGCAGCCGCAGCCTTCGTCGAACGGGTCCCAAAATTTGGGCGACCAGTTTCCGAAAGTGCAGCTGACGGCCGGTCGTTCGACCGTCATCTCCACGGATTTCGACGTGACCCGGATTGCGGTGACCAGCCCGGACGTGGCGGACGCGGTCGTCGTTCAGCCGCGTGAAATCCTCATCGATGGCAAGAAGCCGGGAACGGTGAGTCTGATTGTGTGGGGATCGAGCTCGCGCACCCAGTACAACATCGTCGTCGAGCAACCGACGACGAGCCTCGAACAACAGCTGCACACGCTGTTCCCTGGAGAGGACGTCACCGTCGGCACCAACGAAGGGGCGACGATTCTCTCCGGACGGGTATCGAACACGAACGTGATGTTGCGTATGGGTGAGATTGCGACCGCCTCGATGCCGAAGTCACAGATCATCAACCTGCTGCAAGTGCCGGGTGGCAGCGAAAGTCAGCAGGTGATGCTTCAGGTGAGGTTCGCCGAGGTGAACCGGCGCCTGTTGACCGAAGCGGGCCTCGGGCTGTTCGTCACCCGCAACCGCGTGCTCGCGCGTTCGACCACGCAGCAGTTCGCGGCTCCCACGTTCGAAGACGAAGCGGGACACGACAAACTGGTGTTCAGCGACTTCCTCAATCTATTCTTCTGGGATCGCAAGACCGGTATCGGCGGCGTCATGCGGGCCCTCGAATCAACCGGCGCGTTCCAGAGCCTCGCAGAACCGAACCTGATTGCCTATAACGGCCAGGAGGCGAGCTTCCTCGCCGGCGGCGAGTTCCCGGTTCCCGTGGTCTCAGGCGCCACGGGCCAGGTGTCGGTCATCTTCAAGGAGTTCGGCATCCGCCTGAACTTCACGCCGACGATTGCCGGCGACGCCATCCGGCTGAAGGTCAGACCGGAAGTGAGCACGCTCGACTTTCCCAACGGCATCACGCTCTCGGGATTCCGGATTCCAGCACTCACGACGCGACGCGCGGAAACCGTCGTCGAGCTCAAGGACGGGCAGTCGTTCGCGATTGCAGGCTTGCTGGACAACATCTCACAGACCGACCGCGCCGCGGTCCCGATCCTGGGCAGCCTGCCGATTATCGGACCGCTCTTCAAGAGCAAGGCGAAGCGCGCGGAGCAGACAGAACTGATGGTGTTGATTACGCCGCGGCTCGTGCGCGCGCTGGATCCGGACGAAGTGCCGCCGCTTCCGACGTCGATGCAGCCGTTCATCAAGAAGTCCGGTGCTCAAGGCGACCAGCCCGGGGACATCGGCCAGCGTCTCGAAGGCGATGCGGGCGTAGTTGATGCGCCGGCGCCGCCCGCCAAACGCACGCCATTCGGAAAACGGTGAAATCAGCCATGCACACACAATCAGTTCGATCGTCAGAGCGCGGCGCAGTGATCATTCAGATGGCGGTCTGCCTTCTTGTGCTGCTCGCCTTCACCGCGTTCGTCGTCGATTACGGCGTCATGTGGGCGAGCCGAGGTCAGGCCCAGACGTCGGCGGATGCGGGCGCGCTTGCGGGGGCCATTTCGCTGGCGTTCGACAGCGCTACCGATTTCGCCGGCGCCAAGCTGAAGGCGCAGACGGTCGCCCTGCAAAACGGTGTGTGGGGCGCGGCACCGGACGTCCTGTTGACGGACATCACGTTCCCGCCATGTCCGCCTGGAGCACCGGGGCTCCCGGACACGTGCGTGAAGGTGGACGTCTTCCGGAATCAGCGGCCTGGTGGGAATCCACTGCCGATGTTCTTCGGCAACCTGGTCGGCGTTACCAATCAGGGTGTTCGTGCGACCGCGACGGCTCAGATCGTGACCGGCGATACAACGGAGTGCCTGAAGCCGTGGGCGGTCGTGGACCGATGGGACGAGTTCGAGCCGGGAGGCGCCGAGCCCGATTACCCGAACCCGGATCCCGACTATAAGCCGTTCTCCACGTACGACAAGTACTCGGACGGGAAGGGTAAAAACCCGGCCCAGGAGAATGACTTCTACAAGCCGGCGACTGCAACCGACAACGGGACCGGGTTTCGGCTGCCCTACGACGAGGGGCTTCAGTACGCCATCAAGGTTGGGGACAACAGCCTCTCGGTGTCGTCCGGGTGGTTCCGAGCGATCCGACTCCCTCGGCTGGACGGCCAGAACGGCGCGAACGTTTACAAGGAAAACATCGAGAGCTGCAACGGCCTGCCATCCAGTTTTGCCGATCCCGCAACCGTGTGCCCCGCCAGCATCGGCCAGGCCGACATGGCGTACTGGGCGGCGCGAGGGTGCTACGCGGTGGAAACCGGCAACATGGTCGGTCCGACCAGCCAGGGAATCAGCGATCTCATCGCGCGCGATCCCAGTGCTTCCTGGGACCAGGCGAACTCCAAGATCATCAACAGCGCGTTCAGCCCTGCAACGAAGAGTCCACGAGTCGTCCCGATCGGCGTCATGAACGTCGACCAGTATCTGGCGCAGGACCCCAACGGATCGACTCCCGTGATCCGTCTGGAGAACATCTACGGTTTCTTCATGGAGGGCATGGGAGACGTCGATCCAAGCACGGGTGTCATCACCCTTAGCAACAGCGGAAAGTCGGTCATCGGACGCATCATGACAATTCCCGCGACGGGGTCAGGAAAGTTGACGAGCACGTCGTCGTTCCTGCGCTCCATCATCCTGGTTCGTTGATCAGCGAGGAGACACGGTGTCCACTGGCATCAAACTTGTGAGTTCGGATCAGCTGCTCGCGCAGCTGTTTATTCAGACCGGCATGCGGTGCGTCGTTGTCGGCCTTGACGCGCTGTCGAGCCTGGTGCGTCCCGGCGCGCCACAGCCGGAAGTGCTGGTGCTCGACCTGCGAGAGCAGCAGCAGTTCCCGCAGGCGCTCGCCATGCTGAAGCAGCAGCACCCGACGACAGCGGTGCTTCTCGTCGTGGCAAAGCTCGATCCGGCCCTGATGCTCGAGGCGATGCGCGCCGGCGTCAACGAATGCGTCGTCTCGCCGATCACCCTGCCCGAGCTTCAAGCGGTGATCAAGCGGCTGCTGAAGAATTCAACGCCCACGACGTGCGGCGACGTCTTCGCGTTCATCGGCGCCAAGGGGGGCGTCGGCGCGACGACAGTGGCGGTCAACGTGGCCACTGCGCTGGCAAAGGCCAGCCCGGACTCAACGCTGCTGATCGATTTGAACCTGGCGTGCGGCGATGCGGCGGTGTTCCTCGGCGACGAGCCGCGCTTCTCGGTGATGGATGCGATCGAGAACGTCCATCGCCTCGATGCGGCCTTTTTCCGTGGGCTCGTCGTCCGCAGCAAGTCAGGGCTCGACCTGCTCGGCGCGTCAGGACGATCGGCGGCGCACCCCGTCGATGCGGCGAGAATCCGCGCGGTGCTCGAATTTGCGAGCCAGACGAGGCGCTATACGGTCCTCGACGTCCCGCGGTCGGATCCGGCGGTGATCGACTCGCTCGAGGTCGCCACGCAGATTGTCATCGTCGCGAATCAGGAACTGGCGACCGTTCGAAATGCGAGCCGCATGGCGGCCCCCGGACCGATCGGCGGGCCGAGATTGGGCACGAAGACGTGCAGCGCGCGGTTGGACTCGAAGTGCGCCATACCTTTCCGAGCGACTATCGCCTGGCACTGCAGGCCATGAACAAGGGACGGCCAGTCGTGCTCGACAACCACAACCAGCTTTCGGACGCTTTCTCGGCGTTCGCGCGCGAGCTGGGGGGCACGCCTGAAACAGCGGCAGAACCGAAGCCGCGAACGGGCAGCGTTTTCGGCCGCCTCACGCCCCGGCGCGCATAATTTCAACGAAGAGGAGAGCGATGTCTTCATTGGCGATAGGAGTGATGCCCGGCCCCGAGAGCGTCGACGCACGCAGTCGGAATTATCAGGAACTGAAGAGCCGCGTCCACAACGATCTATTGAATCGACTCGATCTTGATCGGCTGACGCGGTTGCAGCGAGAGGTCGCAGAGCCGGAAATTCGCAACCTCATCGTCGTGATGCTCGAGCGCGAAAGCGCCGCGACGCCCCTCAGTCTCTTCGAGCGCGAGTCGCTGATTTCCGACGTGATCAACGAGCTGTTCGGTCTCGGGCCCCTCGAGGCCCTCCTGCAAGACGGTTCCATCTCGGACATTCTGGTGAATCGTCACGACCAGGTGTACATCGAGCGCGAAGGCAAGCTCGAGGAAACCGATGTCGTGTTCAAGGACGACGCGCATTTGATGCAGATCATCGAGCGGATCGTCAGCTCGGTCGGTCGCCGGATCGACGAGTCGAGCCCGATGGTCGACGCACGTCTCGCCGACGGCTCGCGTGTCAACGCCATCGTGCCGCCCCTCGCACTCGACGGTCCAACGATGTCGATTCGGCGGTTCAGAACGGACCGGCTCGGCGCGCAGGATCTCGTCAACCGCGACTCGTGGACGGAGCCGATGCTCGAGTTCCTGCAGGCGGTCGTCGCCTGCCGGCTCAATCTGATTGTGTCGGGTGGAACCGGCTCGGGGAAGACCACGCTGCTGAACGTGCTCTCGGGGTTCATTGGCGGGACCGAACGCGTTGTCACGATCGAGGACGCGGCAGAATTGAAACTGCGGCAGCGTCATGTCGTCCGGCTCGAGACTCGACCAGCCAACATCGAAGGCAAAGGTGCGGTTCGCGCGCGCGAACTGGTTGTGAACGCCCTCCGTATGCGGCCGGATCGCATCATCGTCGGCGAGGTCCGGAGCGAGGAAGCGCTGGACATGCTGCAGGCCATGAACACCGGCCACGACGGCAGCCTGACGACCGTGCACGCGAACAGCCAGCGCGATGCGCTCTACCGGCTTGACACGATGGTCGCCATGGCGAACCTGAACATCCCCGAGCGGGCCATTCGGCAGCAGATCGCATCGGCGATCAACATCATCGTCCAGGTGTCGCGCATGGCCGACGGCACCCGCAAAGTCACCGGAATCTCCGAGCTCACCGGAATGGAAGGCGACGTCATCACCATGCAGGAGATCTTCGTGTTCGACCGCACCGGCATCGGTCCCGGCGGCAAAGTGCTGGGACGCTTCCGCGCGACCGGTATCCGGCCGAAGTGCAGTGACCGGATTGCCGCGGCCGGCATGCCGCTGCGCGCGGACATGTTCGAGCACGTCAAGGTCGTCGCTTAAGGGGGAATGTTGTGATCTTTGTTCTTGGCACCTTCTTCGCGATTCTCGGCCTGGTGCTCGGCGCCTATTGGCTGTTCGTGCTCCGACTCGAGCAGTCGGATCACGCGGCGCTGAGCAAACGCCTTCGGCCCGACCCGGTCGCGACTGCTCAGAAGAGCACGCGGCTTCTCAAGCCAATCGCGCAACTGAGCAACGTGGGCCATCTGAACAGCGTTCTCGGCCGCATGGGGCGAATCGTCCCGCCACTCCAACGGGACATCGTCCAGGCCGGACTGACGATGACGGTCGGAACGTTGCTGCTTTCGGCCGGCTGCCTCGCCCTTGTCGTTTACATGGTGGTAAAGCTCTTGACATTCAGCACGCTGCTGGCACTCGGCGCCGGCTTGCTCGCGTCGTTCATCCCGTTCATCTATGTCAAACAGATGAGGAACAGGCGCCTCCGGCGATTCGAAGAGCAGTTTCCTGAAGCGATTGACTTGATCGGCCGCGCCATACGAGCCGGCCACGCATTCACGACCGGACTCACGATGGTGGCCGACGAGATTCCAAAGCCGGTCGGCGAAGAGTTCAAGCTGCTGTACGACCAGCAGAATTACGGCATGCCCGTCCCTGAGGCCATGAAGGCCTTCGCCGAGCGCATACCGTTGATCGACGCGCGGTTCTTCGTGACCGCCGTCCTCACGCAGCGCGAAACAGGCGGCAACCTTGGCGAAGTGCTCGACAACCTGGCGTCGGTCATCCGCGATCGCTTCCGGGTCAAGCGCCAGGTGCGCGTCCTCACCGCGCACGGGCGGATCACCGGATGGATTCTCGCCGGCATGCCGCCGGCACTCGCGACGGCGATGATGTTCGTCGCACCCAGTCACATGAAGATGATGATCGCCGACCCCCTCGGGGTCCAGATGATCGTCGGGGCCCTGACCCTCCAGGTGATCGGCACGTTGATCATCCGGAAACTGGTCGACATTCCTTACTGAGGATCGAGCAAAGGTAGTCATGACTCTTGAACTCTGGCTTGCACTCGGTGGATTGTTCGTGTCGGTCGCTCTGATCACCGGTCTGGGCGCCTCGGCCGTGCTCGCCGGCAGGTCGACCGAGCGGCGACGGCTGCGTGAGATGGCGACGGCCGGTGGCGGAGTGGCGACTCTCTCGTTCGGGGCCTCAGAGCCGGTCCGCCTCACGGAACGCATCAGCCCTCGTCTGGAACGGATAGCGCACACGATGCCGAAGTCTCCCAAGGAGATGAGCCGTTTGCGCCGACGCCTGGCGGTGGCCGGCATTCACAGCTTCGGCGCGGCGATCGTTTATTCGATCGCCGAGCTGACACTGCCGTTCCTGTGCGCCGCACCCGCGCTGATGTGGCTGGTCGGACCCATGGCGTGGATTGCCGCGATCATCGTGGGCCTCATCGGCTACATGATCCCCGGTTTGATTCTCGCGCGGCTCATCCACAACCAGAAGCGGCGCATCGAGAACGGGCTTCCGGACGCGCTCGACCTCATGATCGTGTGCGTCGAAGCGGGCTGCGGGCTCGATCAGGCGATCCAGAAGACGAGCATCGAGCTCGAGATCTCGCACCCCGAGCTCGCGTCGGAATTGCGCATGATCACGACAGAAGTTCGCGCGGGCAAGAACCGCTTGGAGGCATTCAAGAATTTCGCAGCGCGGACGCGTGTGGACGACGTGCGCTCCCTCGTTGCGATGCTGGTGCAGACGGATCGATTCGGGACGAGCGTCGCGCAGGCGCTGCGCACGCACGCGGAAACGTCGCGCACCAAACGACGGCAGCGGGCCGAAGAGAAGGCCGCCAAGATCGGCGTCAAGCTCGTCTTCGCTCTGGTATTCTTTCTGGTCCCGGCCTTTTACGTCGTCACTCTGGGCCCGGCGGTCATCCAGTTCGTCCGGGTCTTCTTCGGGCAGGTCGTCAATCGGTAACCGTTTCTTATTCAAGGAGGAAGCATCGTGGGCACATTGAACATCGTACTGCTGACCGTCGCGGGCGTTTGCCTGGTTCTGTATCTTCTGCGCCGTCGCTCGCGGCTCCGCTCGGACGACTAAGCCGGGGCATTGTCGTGCGAAATCATCTCCAACCGGTCGCGTTTCTGCTCGGTGCGCTTGTGGTGAGCGGCTGCGCGGCCGGCCAGAGCCGAACGCTCGCTGGCCGATTCGTTCGACCCGGCACGCCCGCCATGGATTATGGCGGGCCACGGGCTGTCCCCAGCGAGTCGCTCTCGGATTACATGACGAAAGTGCGGCACCTGTCGGCCAGGCCGGCGCGTCAGGGCACCTTTGGCGCGACTGTCGAAAGCTCCGACCCTCGACTCGCGGCCGCGCTGCTCTTCGAAACCCTTCAACCGACGGCAGAGAGTTACCGGCTCGTTGCGCTGGAGTACCGCCGCCTTGGTCTCCTCGACTCGGCCTATGCGCGATTGAATCGCGCCGCACAGAAGGAACCACGGAACGCCGAGGTGCAGGAGGATCTGGCGCGTATCTGGCGCGACTGGGGATTGCCCGATCAAGGTCTGGGCGCAGCGTATCGCGCCGTGTACTACACCCCCGGATCGGCAAGTGCCCGGAATACGCTCGGGACGATCTTCGACGCGCTCGGTCGATCCGAGGAAGCGCACCGCGCCTATGAGCATGCGGTCTCGCTCGACCCGACGGCCGCGTGGGCGTTCAACAACCTGTGCTACAGCGAGTTTCGATCCGGCCACTTGCGAGAGGCCCGTGCGCGATGCGACGAAGCCGTGCGGCTCGAACCGACCCTGGCAGCCGCGCACAACAATCTGGCGTTGACCTATGCCGCTGCCGGCGACCTCGACCGAGCTCGCAGCGAGTTTCTCGCCGCTGGCGATCTGGCATCGGCGGAGTACAACCTCGGAATCGTTCATCTCGCGGAACGCGACTACGCCTCCGCGGCCGCCTCGTTTGAAGAGGCGATCAAGGCTCGATCGACGTACACCGCGGCCAAGGAGCGGGCGCACACCGCTCGGGTGCGCGCTTTGACAGGCACCGAGTAACCACACCAAGGCCATGACGATGATCCAGACGTCCGCACCGGTCAGGAGCGCCACCGATCTTCCGCTGGCACCCATCACGCATCAAGACGCGGGGCTCAGCCTCGACCTGCTCGTCCAGCTGGTGCTCAAGACGCTCCATTTCTCGGGTGAGATGGCTGGAGCGCAGCTGGCCGGTCGCCTCGGACTGAATTTCTCGGTCATCGAGCCCGCGCTCGATTTCTTGAAGGCCCAGCGGCAGGTGGAGATCGTCGGCGGCGCGATGGTTGGCCGCGCGTCGTACCGGTATCGAATCACCGATTCGGGTCGCGTGCGCGCCGCATTGTTCCTCGAAACGAACCAGTATGTCGGCGTTGCGCCGGTACCGTTCGACCAATACCGCCGCTACATGGCCGATTTCCAGAAGTCGGCGCCTCGGACCGCCACGCGCGACCGTGTGCGCGAAGCGTTTGGGCACCTCGTCATCAGTCAGCACGTGCTCGATCAGCTCGGCCCGGCGATCAACGCGGGCCACTCGATGTTCGTCTACGGCCCCCCGGGAAACGGCAAGACCGTCATTTCCCAGGCCGTGAGAAAGCTGCTCGGCGGCGCCATTGCGATCCCACACGCGATCGAAGTCGAGGGTGCCATCATCCGCCTGTTCGATCCAGTCAGCCACGAGCCGGTCGTGTCATCGGATGAGGATGAGGATCAGGGACTCGACCTCGGGCTGCGCCAGGACCGTCGCTGGATCCTGTGCCGACGACCCATGGTCATGGTCGGGGGCGAACTGACCCTGTCGTCGCTGGAGCTCAACTACAACGCGACCACTGGGTTCTATCGGGCGCCGGTGCAAGCGATCGCGAACGGCGGCGTGCTCGTCATCGATGACTTCGGACGCCAGCAATGCGCGCCCCGAGATCTGTTGAACCGCTGGATCGTGCCGCTCGAAAGCCGCGTCGACTTCTTGACCCTCCAGTCGGGCCAGAAGGTGGAGCTGCCGTTCATGGTGCTCATCATCTTCGCGACGAACATCAAACCGGCCGATCTCGTGGACGAGGCATTTCTCCGACGTATCCATTACAAAGTATTCGCCGAGAGCCCCACGGTCGCTGAATTCACGCTGATTTTCGAAAACTGCTGTCGTGAGCGTGGCATCTCCTTCGATCGGGGATTCGTCGAGCATCTGCTCCAGAATTACTATCGCCCCCGCAAGATTGCGCTCCGCGGCTGCCAGCCCCGCGATCTCATCGATCAGGCGCTCTCGTTGGCGGATTACCGCGGCGAGCCACGGCAGCTGACGCTCGAGCTACTCGACGCCTCGTGCGCGGGTTATTTCGTCGACGAGCAAGAAAGACCTGTTGCCTACGCCTAGCGGTTATGAGGAACGCGGCTCGAAACCTTCGCGCGCTCGGTCTGGTCGTAATGGTGGTGGTCACCATGGCGCCCGATCGCGTCCGTGCCGACGACGGACCTGCGGCGCTGTCGGTTCGAATCACGTCTCCCCTGGGGCGGACGGGCGAGCCGGGAGTCGTTCGAATCGTCGCGCAAGTTCGACGTGTTCCGGGCGCGGCGTTGCAATCG
>WNGA01027942.1_pt1 | contig 10453 bp, 6 predicted proteins | sample 5400061 | NCBI WGS metagenome assembly WNGA01 (sample SAMN13153366, study PRJNA577476) | soil metagenome | isolation source: 100 cm soil or saprolite under grassland replicate 2 | place: USA:California | collected 2016-06-15
GCCGCGACGCTCGCCGTCCTCGCAGTCGCGCACCTCGCTGGGGTGGCGGCGACGGGCCACGGTCATGCCCGCGGCTTCACGGCGTTGGCCGTGGGCCTCGGGTTGGCCGCATTGACGGTGGCCGCGAGCCATATGGGTGCCGCGCTGCTGCACAAGCGGCTGCCCCTGCCCAAGTACCTCGCCCCCCGGCTAGGACGTGATCCGACGGCCGTCGATCGGATCGTCGCGTTCCTGCTGGCTGCTGACCCGCGGGTTCGGTCCCTCGCCGGACAGCCGCCCGAGACGCCACTGTGGCCGTGGGCGGCGAGAGCCACGCTGGCCCGCTGGCGACAGACGCCCGAAGTGCTGGCTGTCATCGCTCAGCTCGGTGCGGCCGCCGGTCGGCTGCGCTGGCGGGACGTCGTCGTCTATCGAGCCGGGGGCGGCCCGCGGCGGGCGCTGGTGACCGGCGTCCGGGTCCAGCTCTCGGCCCGCGAGGACCCGGACGGCACGATCGTGGCCTCCGGTTTGGACCTTGCCACCCTCGCCCCGCCACCCAAGCCCCGCCCCTCCCCTTCTGTCGGCAGTTAGTGGCGCGATAGGTCGATAACTGCCGACAGAACGGTTCGGGGGGTCTACTTGACGCCGATGGGGCGTCCGAGGCCGCGCCAGCCGACCGCGGCGGCGCCGACGAGCGGGCCGTCCGCACCGAGTCCGGCGGGCACGATCCGCGCGCCGCGGGAGAACGCGAGCCGGGCCGAGCGAGCGAGCTCGGCCTGCGCCGCTGCGAAGAACGGGTCGCCAAATCCGAGAGCGACGGAACCGGCGACGACGGCGAGCCGAAGGTCGAGCAGGTTCGCGACCGACGCCACGGCGCGGCCGACGAGCAGACCGGTGCGAGCGACGACCTCGGCTCCGGCGTCAGCGGGCTCGCCGCCCACCAGCGCCGCGATCGCCGACCCCGACGCTTCCGCTTCGAGGCACCCGCGCGCGCCACAGGCGCAGAGCCGACCATCAGGCTCGACGATGACGTGACCGATGTGCCCCGCGTTACCAGCGTTGCCATCGAGGAGCCGGCCGTCGAGCACGATGCCGCCTCCGACGCCGGTGGACACCACCATGGCGATGTACGAGCTCTCGCCCGCGGCCGCTCCTACCCATCCTTCGCCGAGCGCCAGCGCCTTGGCATCGTTGTCGACGAACGCCGGTAAGCCCGTCAGGGCTGCGAGCCGGGCGCGCAGGGGAAAGCCACGCCACGCGGGGATGTTCAACGGCGAGACCTGCTCGCCTCCCGCGGTCATCGGCCCGCCGCAGCCCACGCCGCACACAACCGGCTGCACCGCACTCTCGGTCCCGACGGACGCGACGACGCCGGCGAGCACGGCCCACAAGGCCTCGGCGTCGTCGCCCCGCGGTGTCGGCTCCGACCGCCGCGTGAGGACGCGGCCGTCGTCGGTCACGACGCCCCCCGCGAGCTTGCTACCGCCGATGTCGAGCGCCAACGCCCCGTCCACGCGCCGAACCATACGAGCGCCGACACACGTAGTGTTGTGGCCCCCGCACCCTCGAGCCCACGGGAGGACCCCGTCAGTGCGACGGCAGCAGACCGCTGAATCCAACCGAGGCTTCGCCGAGCTTTTCGGCGCCGTCGTCGGCAACATCGAAAAGGTCATCCAGGGCAAGCCCGAGGTCATCGAGCTGGCCTTGCTGTGCTTGTTGGCCGAGGGGCACCTTCTCATCGAGGACGTCCCGGGCGTCGGCAAGACGAGCCTGGCCAAGTCGCTGGCGACGTCGATCGACTGCTCGTTCGGGCGCGTCCAGTTCACGCCCGACCTGCTGCCATCCGACGTCGTCGGCGTGACCGTGTGGAACCGAGCCGCGGGCGGCGAGTTCGAGTTCCGCCCCGGCCCGATCTTCGCCAACATCGTCCTCGCCGACGAGATCAACCGGGCCTCGCCCAAGACCCAGTCCGCCCTCCTCGAGGCGATGCAAGAGGGCCAAGTCACCGTCGACGGCACGACCTACCCCCTGTCGCCGCCCTTCCTGGTGCTGGCGACGCAGAACCCGATCGAGCACGAAGGCACCTATCCGCTGCCCGAGTCCCAGCTCGACCGTTTCCTCATGCGGGTGGCGATGGGGTATCCGGCCCGCGACGCGGAGATCGAGATCCTCGAGACCCACGCCATCCACGACACGTTGGCCGACATCAGCGCCGTCGTCACGGCCGGCGACGTCCTCGCGATGACCGAAGTCGTCCGCGCCGTCCATGTCGCGCCCAGCCTGAAGGGGTATCTGGTCGACCTGGCCGACGCCAGCCGCCGCCACCCTCGGCTCGCGCTCGGCATGTCACCCCGGGCCACCCTGAGCCTCCAGCGGGTCGCCCGCGCCCGGGCCGCGGCCGCCGGTCGAACCTACGTGGTACCCGACGACCTCAAGGCGCTCGCCGAGCCGGTGCTCGCGCACCGCTTCCTCATCACCCCCGAGGCGCAGCTCTCCGGCGTCACCGCGGCCGACGCCCTCCAAGACGTCCTTCGCTCCGTCCCCGTCCCAACCGGCAGGTCCAGGTGACGTCCAGCCGGGGCGGGGCGCCATTTCGCCCTCACTCGTTCGCTTCGCTCACTCCGTTCAGGCGAGCGCATTGGCGCCCGCCTGCGGCGGGCACTGACGGCATGCCGCCACCCGCGTCTCGGCCATGCTGACTCGTGAGGGGTGGTTCGTCGGGCTCGGCGGGGTCGGGCTGATCCTGATGGGACGGCTGCTCGGCGTCCGCGAGCTGTACGCGCTCGGCGCCGCGGCCATCGCGCTGCTGATCCTCGCGGCGGCGACGATGTCGGTGACGCGGCTGCGGCTCGAAGTCGGCCGGGAGCTGTACCCGCCCCGGGTTCACGCGGGAACACTGAGCCGAGTCGAGTTGCGGGTCCGCAACGTGAGCCTGCGCCGCACGCCTGTTCTGCGGCTGGCTGACCCAGTCTCCGGCACCCGGGGCGCCGAGCTACTGCTCGGACCGCTCGAGCCCCAAGGCACCGCCCGCGCCGCCTATCGCCTTCCTACCGACAAGCGCGGCGTGCTGAAGGTCGGCCCGCTCCAAGTTGTCCTGGGCGACCCGTTCGGCCTGACGTCGGTTGCCACCGTCGCCGCCCCTCGCACGGAGCTGACGGTGTTCCCCCGCGTCGACGACATCGTCGCCATGCCGCACACGACCGGGCACGATCCCCACGCCGGTGCCGACCACCCCAACGCCCTCGGCCGCACCGGTGAGGACTTCTACGCGCTCCGTCCCTACGAGGTCGGCGACGATCTACGGCGGGTCCACTGGCCGTCCACCGCCCGCCACGACGAGCTCATGGTGCGCCAGGACGAGCTGCCATGGCAGGGCCGCGCCACCGTGCTCCTCGACGTCCGGCGGAGCACCCACACCACGGCCTCGCTTGAGCTGGCCGTGTCGGCTGCGGCCAGCATCGTCACCGTCTGCTGGCGGCGTCGCGATCTCGTGCGGTTGCTGTCGACCGACGGAGCCGACTCCGGGTTCGCGGCCGGCCACGCCCACGTCGAGGCGATCATGGAGCATCTGGCCGTGGTGCAGGCCACGCCGGGGGGGACGTTGCGCGGCGCGCTCGACGCGCTGCGGCGCTCGGGGGCCGGCGGCCATCTCGTGGTGATCGTGGCGAACCTGGCGCCGGCCGAGCTGGATTCGGTCGCCCAGCTGTCGCCTTCGTTCGGCGCCCTGACGGTGTTGCAGTTCGAGCGGTCGAGTTGGGATCCCTCCGCGCCGGCGCCGACCTCCCGCCTCGGGCCGAGCGTGCTGCGTGTCACCCGCGAGCGCCCGTTCGTCGACGCCTGGAACCAGGCGATGGCCCGCCGCGGCCGAGGAGCCGGCCGGCCGCCGGCCGCGACAGTGGTCGCGAGCGTGGCCGAGTGACGGCGACGAGCGCACCCGACCGCGTGCGGTCGTTGCTGCCGGCCGCCGAGCTGGCGCTCGGGCTGGTCACGCTGTCCGTCGTGTTCGGCCTCAACCGGTTGTTCGCCGACGGCTCCTTCTTCGCGCCGCTGTTCTGGATCGTGGTCGGCGGGCACATGGTCGCCTCGTTGTGCCGGCGCCGAGGTCTCGGCCTCGGCGTCTCCGCCGTCCTGTCCGCGGTCGGACTCGCCGTCGTCGTGGGATGGGTGCTCTATCCCGAGACGACGACGTTCGGCGTCCCCGGTGGCGCCACCCTCGACGCGGCCCGCACCGACCTGTCGACGGTGTGGGCCGCGTCGAGGGTGGCGCCACCGGAGACGTTCGAGGCGGTCGTTCCGGCCGGCACGGTCTTCGTGTTCGGCGCGCTGCTGGGTGCGCCGCCCCACCGCACCGTGGCCACGCTTGCCTTCCTGTTGACGGTGGTCGGTTTCCTGTTGGTACACCGGGTGGCGAGCCAGCAGACGAGCTCGAGCTGGCTGACCTCCGACGTCGGCCGCGGCAGCGCGTCGCTGCTCAAGGTCGGCTCCACACTCGGCCTGTTCGCGGTGGTGCTGGGCGTGGCCGGCGGACCGTTGCTGCCCGGCGCCGACGCCACCGCGGCCGTGCCCTGGCGGGACATCGACACGTCGTCCGGCGCGCGCAAGACCGTGAGCCCGCTGGTGCAGATCAAGGGCCGCCTCGTCGACCAGTCCAACACCGAGATGTTCACGGTCCGGAGTACCGAGCGGGCGTACTGGCGCCTCACCGCCCTTGACACCTTCGACGGCGACGTGTGGTCGTCGAAGGGTTCCTACGGCCAGGAGAGCGGCGACCTTGCGGACGCCGACCAGTTCCAAGGCGAGGCCGACAGCATCCATCAGCATTACGAGATCGACGCCCTCGCCGCCATCTGGCTGCCGGCCGCATTCGAAGCCCGGTCCATAGGAATCGAGGACGTCAAGGTCCGGTGGGAGCCGGAGTCCGCGACGCTCATCGTCGACACGCGGTTCGACGACTCGGACGGTTTCGAATACGACATCGACTCTGCATCGCCCCGGTTCGAGCCGGATGTGCTGACAGCCGCGGCGGCGGGTCCCGGTATCCCGGGCTCCATCGCCGACCGGTACCTCGACCTCCCCGACGACTTCAGTGCGCGCGTGGGCGCACTGGCCGGGGAGATCACGCAGTCGGCCCGCACGCCGTACGGCAAGGCCCTCGCGCTCCAGAACTGGTTCCGCGAGAACTTCAGGTACACGCTCGACGCCCCGTCCGGCCACAGCGACAGCGCCATCGAACAGTTCCTCTTCGAGACGCAAGCCGGCTACTGCGAGCAGTTCGCGGGGTCGTACGCGGCAATGGCGCGGGCGATTGGCCTGCCGTCGCGAGTCGCGGTCGGCTTCACACCCGGCGAGGAGGATGCCGAGGAGCCCGGGCTGTATCACGTGCTCGGCAAGCACGCTCATGCGTGGCCCGAGGTGTTCCTGGGCTCCGTCGGCTGGGTCGCGTTCGAGCCGACCCCGGGACGGGGACAGCCGGCGGCGCAGAGCTACACCGGCATTCCCGAACAGCAGGTCGACCGCAACGACCCGAGCACCGCGACTACCGTGGCGACGGCCACGGGGAACGGCGAGATCTCGCCCTCGACCGGTTCGTTGTCGACCACGACGCTGGACCTCGAGGGCCCCGACACTGGTGCCGTGGGCACAGGCACACCCCAGGAGCGCGACGGCTACTTCGTGCGGATGTGGCATCGGTGGGGATCCCGGTTCTTGTGGACCCTCGCCGGCCTGGCCGCCGCCGCGGTGCTGTACGCCATCGGCGTGCCGACGGCAGCCTGGCTGCGGCGGCGGAGGCGGCGCGGCCGGGCCGTCGATCCCGGCGATCAGGTGCGGGTGGCGTGGACGGAGAGTGTCGAGGCCATGGCCGTCGTCGGCGTGACCCCGCGCCCGTCGGAAACCCTCGCCGAGTTCGCGGGCCGGGCCGGACACCGCGTCGACGGCACGACGTATCCCGAGCTGGCGACGACCGTTGAGGAGGCGGAGTACTCCGAGGTTCCCGTCACCCAGGACAACGCGGCCCGCGCCTTCGAACTGTCCCAGTTGATCCAGCGGTCGGTGCAGCAGCAGGCGACTCGCGAGCAACGGGTGCGGGCCGCGCTCGACCCTCGGCCCCTTCTCCCCCGCCGCGCCGTCCGCCGCCGTGTCCGCTACGACGAGGGCTCAACCGACCAGATGCAGCAACGCGTTCGGGCGGGCGTGTAACTCGCCCAGCGGCCCTGCGGGCCCTTTACTCCTCTTTGTTCTTCTTGAAGCGGTCGCGAAGGCGCTTGCCCGCGCCACCCACGAAGTCGCGTACACCCGCCCCCCGCATCGTGGCCGTCATCTGCTGGAGGCCAGCTCGGCCCAGCTTGCGGGCGTTGCGCTCGAACCACAGGGCGGAGGCCAGCATCACCAGGAAGCCGCAGACGAACGACACGACGAACGAGGTGGTGATCAGGGTGTAGATCAGCAACACGACGCCGGCCAAGAAGCCGAGCGTCGCCCACTTCAGGTTGCGGAACGCATGCCGGTAGAGACTCGTCGATCCGACTTCGCGCGCGAAAGCAGGGTCAGTCTCGTAGAACTGTTGCTCGATCTCGTGGAGGATCCGCTGTTCGTCTTCTGAAAGCGGCACGCCGTCTACCCCTTGACCCCGTTCCGACCTCCATGAGAGGCCATGAGCCCGTGTCGAGCCATCTTCGCACAGGTCGATGCAGTCAACAACGCGCATCGGTCTACCCCGAGCGTAGTGGGACAACTCCGAGACATCACTCGCCAGGACCCCATTGCTGGTCGCCCCTGCGCTTGACCTTTATCCCCTCGGGTCCCGCGAGCGTGGCCGGCACGATCGCGTCCGCGCCGAAGCGGCGCCGGATGTCGTCCACTGCGTGATCGGCCCCTTCCCACGCCTCGTCGCCAGTGTCCTCCAAGCTGAGTTGGCGGGCCCCGGTTTCGCTGATGCTGCTGACGCTCACCCCCAGGAGCCGAATCCCGGCACTCGGGTCGATTTGGTCGAGCAGGGCCTTCGCGGCGCGGGCGATCACCGGCCCCGCATCGACCGCGGTGGTCAGGGTGACCGAGCGGGTGATGGTCTTGAAGTCGTGGAAGCGGACCTTGATCGTCACGGTCCGGCCGGCCAGGCCATGGTGGCGCAAGCGGCTGGCCACCGAATCGCTCATGCGGACCGCCTCCCGCTTGAGCGTCTCGATGCGATGGTGGTCGTGCGCGAACGTTTCCTCGTGCCCGACCGATTTCGGTTGTTGCTCCGGCACCACGGGCCGGTCGTCGATCGCGTTCGCCAGCCGGTGGAGATGGCGCCCGTTGGCCTGGCCGAGGCTGCCGTTGACCGCGGCCTCGTCGAGGACGGCCAGCTCGCCAACGGTACGTACACCGAGACGCTCGAGCTTGGCCAGCGTGGCCGGGCCCACGCCCCACAGGGAACGCACCGGAAGCGGGTGGAGGAACGCGAGCTCGCGGCCCGGCTCCACCACACACACGCCGAGCCCGGGCTGCGGTCCCTTCGTCGACGCCCAGGGCTTGGCCGCCTCCGACGCCAGCTTCGCCAGGAACTTGTTCGACGCCACCCCCACCGAGCACGCCAGCCCTTCGGTCGCGTGGATCGTTTCCCGGATGGCTGCGGCGATCTCCGGCCCGGTGCCGAGCAGGCGACGAGAGCCCGTGACGTCGAGGAACGCCTCGTCGAGCGAGATCGGCTCAACGAGCGGCGTGAAGGAACGGAAGATGTCCATCACCCGCCCGCTGACCTCTGAATACGCCGCATAGTCGCCATTCAGGAACACCGCGTGCGGGCAGAGCCGCCGGGCCCGGAGCGATGGCATCGCCGAGTGGATCCCGTACGCCCGCGCCTCGTAGCTCGCGGCGGCCACGACGCCCCGCTCCCCCGCTCCCCCGACGATCACCGGCTGGCCCCGCAGCTCAGGGCGGCGCAACAGCTCGACTGACGCGAAGAACGCGTCCATGTCGACATGGAGGATCGTGCGGTCGCCAGCCACTCCCGCCATGATCGCCTCTCGACACCCCCTCGCGGGCCGTTTCGAGAATGTGAGTGCCGAAGGGGCCGCAGGCCCGCCGGCAAACCGGGATGAAGAACCCCGGAGGTTGGGCGCCCGTAGGGGCGCCCTGCGGGCCATGGAGCAGGTGCCAGCACCACCGGCGAGACGGGTGCGACCTGGGTAGCGGGGAGGGCCGCGAGTGCGGTCTGATGTCGTCGTGACGGGCGTGGGAGGACCTGAGCGGTGAGAGCCGTCCGCTTCATCGCCTGGTCGGGCGCGGCCCGCCGGGCGGTGTCCGGGCTCATCCTCGCCGCCCTTCTGGCGGTCGCGGGCGGAGCCGTCCTGACCGCGTGGGCGGGCGCCCGCCGCACCGACTCGGCGTACCCGCGGCTCACCAAGGCGACCAACCACGCCGACGTGGTCATCGCGGCGGAGGGCGATCCGGAACAGTTCGACCCCTCGATCGCGGCCGAGGGTCCGGGGGTGGCCGCGTCGGGCCTCGTCGACGGCTATGGCATGGCCGACCTGCAGCCGGACGGGACCGTTGACCTCGATGCGGTCGGGGCGTTGGTCGCGCCCATGGACCGCACGGCCTTCTACGAGATCGACCGCCCCCTCATGCTCGAGGGTCGCCTGCCGGACCCAGACACCGCGGACGAGGTCATCGTGAACCAACTCTTCCGCGACGCAGGCCACCCGGTCGGGTCGACGCTCGCCGTCTGCCTGTTCAACTTCACCGACGCTCTGGCGTTCAGCGAAGGGCTGGAATTCGGGTTGTCCGACTTGACGCCGGAGCAACGGAGAGCGTTCGTCGACGAGGTGTGCGCCGTACACCAGTTGCGAGTGGTGGGCGTCAGCGGCGTCGGACCCGACGACGTGGTGTTGCGCGAGGACAGTGAGGGCGCCGTGTTCGTCATCGGTAGTCCGGCCCTCGCCGCCCATCCGGGCACGGGCCGGGCCTTTGGCTTCGCGCTGGTGAAACTCGAGCCTGGTGCGGACGTGAACGCGTTTGTCGACGCGGTGCTCGATCGCAGCTCACCAGAGGCCGGCGTCAACGCGACCGCGGCCTCGCTCCGCGCGAGGATCGTCTCCCGCACCGTCGAGCCCTACGTCCGTGCCTTGGCCCTGTTCGCCGCCATCGCCGCCATCGCCGCCATCGGCGTGCTCGGGCCCGCAGTCGTCCGATGGACAGCGTTCGCCGAATCTGACCGTGCACCGCTGCGCTCGGCCGGACTCCGCCCCCAACAGCTTCGGCTCGCCACCTCCTTGCGGGGGGCGGTGTTGGGTGCGATCGCGGCCACGGGTGCGGTCGCGGTCGCCATCGGGGCGTCCGGTTGGTTCCCGATCGGCGTCGCGGCGAAGATCGAGCCCGAACCGGGGATCCGCATCGACGCGACCGTGCTCCCGGTTGGCGCGGGGTTGGTTGTGCTGCTGTGCGCCGCCCTGGGGGCAGCGGCGCCGACGTCGTCGAGGCTGCGCGTCCGTCGGCCGTCACGCATCGCCGACGGATTGCAAGCGCGAGGCGTCCGACCGGCCGTCGTCAGCGGCGTCCGCGCCGCGCTGTCCCGCGAGGCCGGTGCCGGCCCGACGGCCGGTGGTGTGGCGATTGCTCTAGCCGCGGTCGTCACCGCGCTCACGTACCAGGCGGGGCTCGGGCGGCTGCTGGAGACGCCGGCGCGTTACGGGTGGACGTGGGACGTCAGCGTCGACGGCAACGGCAACGGTCTTCCGCCCGAACTGCTCGACACTCTCGAGGACGAGCCGCTCGTCACCGCGCTGAGCGTCGGTCGCCGGACGGCGCTGCTGCGCGACGGCACGAGCGTGCCGACGTTCGCGTTCGAGCCGGTGCGAGGGAGTGCGTACCCGACGATCATCGAGGGGCGGGCGCCGCGCGGCGACGCCGAGGTCGCGCTCGGCGCGCAGACGCTCGACCGTCTCTCGGCGAGCATCGGCGATCAGGTGGAGTTCCGGGGGCCCAACAGTGCCCGCATCGAGGTCTCGATCGTGGGTCGGACCCTCCTGCCCCTCCTCTTCCCCAGCATCGACGTGTCGATCGCCGAGGGCGCCCTCGTCGACGGCGCGCTGCTCGACCGCGTCGGCGGCGCCGACGTCGACCTCGCCCTCATCGACCTCGCGCCGGGGGCCACGGCGAGCGATCTTCAGAAGACCCTCCAGGACCGCGGGGTCGCGTCGAACACACACAACGCGGGTACCGGGAACCAGATCCTCGGTCCGGAGTACACCGCTGATCTACGCGGCTACGACGCCGTGCGCGACACCCCGCTGCTGCTGGCGGGCCTGCTGTCAGTGCTGGGGCTCGGGGTGCTGGCCCACACGTTCACCGGGACCGCGCGCCGGCGCCGCCGCGAGCTCGCCGTGCTGCGGTGCCTCGGGTTCGTGGGCCGTGACCTGCGGGCGTCGATCCGCTGGAACGCGCTCACCGTCGTCGGCGTGTGCCTCGCCGTGTCGGTCCCGTTCGGCGTCGG
>WNGA01013467.1_pt1 | contig 10452 bp, 15 predicted proteins | sample 5400061 | NCBI WGS metagenome assembly WNGA01 (sample SAMN13153366, study PRJNA577476) | soil metagenome | isolation source: 100 cm soil or saprolite under grassland replicate 2 | place: USA:California | collected 2016-06-15
CCTACATTGGGAGGGCAGTGCCATGTTCGCCAACGCTTACAGGACCGCAAGTGAATTCACGCGGCCTGTAATTATCTCCACGAGACAGCTCGACGGAAATGTCCACTGCTCCGTTGCCGCCTTCCTGATACTGAATCCCGAAGGCTGGATCGCTACGGCCGCTCACGTGTTCGATTCGTTGATGTTGTTTCGGCAGCACGAGCCCCTCGTTGCTGAGTACCAGAGGAAGGTCCGGGCGATCGAAGCGGGAACGGTGCTCGAGGCAAAGCAGCGAGCCAGGCGGATCAAGCAACTTGGGGCCGACCCCAAATGGCTGGTTAACCATTCATTCTGGTGGGGATGGGACGGCATTCAGCTTCAGGACGTTAAGTTGCTGCAAGAGGCAGATCTTGCTGTCGGGCGCTTAAGTCCATGGGATCCCGGGCGTGTCGGGACGTACCCAGTCATCAAAGACCCATCAAAGGCGATGGATGTTGGGACCAGCCTGTGTAAACTCGGCTACCCGTTCCACGAAGTAACGGCCAGCTACGATGAGTCCCAGAACGCGTTCCATCTCGCTCCAGGTACTCTCCCCATACCCAGGTTCCCTCTCGATGGAATCTACACGCGAAATGCGGTTCAGGGCAAAACGTCCGACGGTCGCTACACGATAAAGTTTCTCGAAACCTCGTCGCCCGGACTTCGCGGCCAAAGCGGAGGCCCTATATTCGACCGTGAGGCCGTAGTCTGGGGGCTCCAGAGCAGGACCGTCCACCTTCCTCTCGGATTCAATCCTCCGGCCATAAAGAATGGTCGCCGAGTTGAGGAACATCAGTTTCTGAACGTCGGCCTGGGTGTGCACGCGGAAGTTATTACCGCGTTCCTGGCTGACAACAAGATAAGTTTTCAGAAGTCAACCTACTGAAGCTCTTCCGCTACGTAGCCGCCGCTGCCGCGCCCGCTCCCACGACCCAGGCGGTGATGCCCCCTCCGGGAAGCTCGCCCGAGGCCTGCGCAATACCTGGCGTATCCTTATCCCCAGAAGGAGGCCCGCCCATGGAAGTCTTTGACGCCGTCCGCACCCTGCTCGCCGTCCGCGAGTTCCAGGACAAGCCCGTCCCGCCCGACGCCGCCCACCGCATCGTCGAGGCCGCCCGGCTCAGCGGCAGCGCCGCCAACCGCCAGCCCTGGCACTTCATCGCCGTCGACGACCGCGATGCGCTGCGTGAGCTCGGCGGGATCGCGAGGTCCGGGCCATACATCGCCAGTGCCCCGTTTGCTGTCGCCGTCTGCACCGAGGACACGCCCTTCGCTGTGTCCGACGCCAGCCGCGCCGTCCAGTCGATGGTCGTTACCGCGTGGTCGAAAGCCTGCCCTGAGTGGGCACGGGCGATGGGGGAGGACACGAAGGGGCATCGGCTCGAACTGGGCCGGCTTCGGCGGGCTCGAGGGCGCGAAGCCCATCCTCGGCCTCCCCGACAGCCTCGACGTGCTCGCGATCGTCCCCTTCGGCTACCCGGCGAGGCATGTCGGCAAGGGCAAGAAGCAGCGCAAGCCGTTCGCGCAGGTCGTGAGCCGGAACCGGTACGGGGAGCCGTTCGCATAGACGTTACGCCGGTTCGCGCGACCTGCGCGACTTCGCAGGCGTGGCGCTTTTGGTTGGCCAGCCTGATCAACCGCAAGCAGAGTCCGCGGCTATGGTGCGGGACAGGTGAACGGAGTGTCGACGACGATGCTAATTGGGTTGTTGTCCTGCTCGAAGGCGAAGGTACCAGGCGTCCCCTTGTGCACGAGGTTGTGGATCGGGTGCAGGACCGTGTCGCAGGCCAGATCTTGCGCTTCGTCGACCGCGCCGCCGGTCGGGTCACCGTTGTGGATGACGGCGGGTTCCTCGGGGAGGATGGCGATCACCTCGCCGTTGAGCAGCAGCCGGTGGGCGTGAGCAAAGGCGCTCGACGAAAACGCGGTCAGCGATAGGCCTATGGCGAAGAGAACAAGGAAAGCTCTCAGCATCCGGACACTCCTTCTGCAACAGCGGGGCTCAGTGTGGGTGCAGCGACAACGTACCGGCTCCCGCAGAACCTGTCAAGTTGCATAGGTCCTCGCTCTACCCGCCGCAGGCGCCACCTCCGTCGACGGCTTCTACGCGTGTGTGTGTGTTACGCCCCGTTGGGCGGTGGGGCCGGCTCCCACACGTACTGCTTCCCCGTCGCTATGCAGTGCATCAACTCGTCCAGGTCCGGCTGGCACGGCTGCGGCGGCGGCTCCAGGTGCGGAATGCGCCGGATTATGTTGAACGCCGCGTCGATGTGCGAGCGCGGGATCACCGGCGAATGGCAGGCCGCGATCGTCTGGATGTCCAGCTTCTGCGTCCGGTCTACGTGCCGCTCGAACTTGGCCGGGTCCAGGAGCTTGAACCACGGGCTGTTCATGCAGTTGAACATCTCCATGCCGCCCTGCCAGGCCTCCGCGGGGAGCTCCGTTATGTCGGTCATCGGCCCCGGCAGCGGCAGCGCGAACGTGTCGACAGCCCAGTACGTTCCCGTGCGGTCGTCGTAAAGCCCCCGCGTCGTGGGCGAATCGAACAGCGGCGGGATGATCGCGTGCAGCGTGCGGTCGCCCGCCGAGAACGAGTCACCATCGTTGATCCAGACGCAGCGCTCCAGCGGGAAGTTGAAGGCGCCGGTGTGGCGCTCGATCATGAACCACGTCGTCACCAGCTTGGCGTTCGGGCAGGCCTCCATCACCTGCTCCAGGTTCCCCGAGTGGTCCACGTCGTCGTGCGACAGGAAGATCCAGCGCACGTCGCCCGGGTCCACGATCGAGAATACGTCCGCGAGCCACTGCTCGCGGTTCGCCGGCGTGCCGGTATCGACGATGATCGGCTCTTTGCCCTTGATCACCAGCGAGTGCAGATAGACCCACAGCGGTCCGATCGCCGCCTCCTGAATCTGCTGGATCAGCCAGGTGTCATCGGCGACCTTCAACGGCGGGTGATGGACCTCAGGCTTGACAGGCGCGAACGACGACATGGATTCCCCCATTTCTAATAACTTGACAGGTTTCTGCTCTCCCTATTATCCGGCACGGCCCCGCGCGGTCAAGGGGACCTGCTGCGGCAACATCGCCCTACTCCTTCCCCCGTCTTCCCCGGGCGATAGTGCCATCTCTGCCTTCGAGTTCCGCTCCTCACCTGCTATCCTGAAGGCGTGAACAGTTGTCAGCCTGAGGAAAGAAGGGTCTGTCTGCGAGTACGGATTCGCCAGGCGATGGCGCGCGGGGTCCTGAAGGCCGTCGCGTTCGACGAGCGTCCTGGCGGTCTGATTGAGCGTTCAATTCAAGGCTTTGAACGCGGCTCAATCAGACGAAATCGCCCTCCGGACGACAGTGCCAAACGTGTGCGACACTCGAAAAGAAATATTTCGCGGGAACTCAATCAACCGTCATACACGAACCGCAAATCACAATCGAAATTCCCGTACGAAATAGCTCTGATTGCCTGTCCTGAGCCGACCGCGAGGTCGAGTCGAAGGGACCCGCGATTTCGCATGATTGTCCCCCAGTAGCCGGGTCGCACAGAGCCTTGACGGAGTCAAAGAAGCGCCTCGCATGCGAAAGACGCCGTCGGCGGCGCAGGCGGTGAGATTTAGGTTGGACGTGCCTGGATCAGGCGCGGCGGCGGCTCAGATAGCGAGCGGCGCTGTCATCTTCGGTCAGCATCCATCTCTCGCCGCAATCACGACACGTGTAGTACGTAAAGTCGGTCGGGGGCTTTGCCGCTGACGTATGGGCTCCAGTCCTCTCCAACCCGTCGATCATGCGGCCGCGTCCGGCCTTGAACTCGCCGGCGTCGGAGCGCTGGTGGCATAACTGGCACAGAGGCGCTTGCTCAATCACGGCCCGCTGCCGCCTGCCGCGCCGTTAGGAGTCTGCCGCTGTGCTTGCGACCGGGTAGTCCACGATGACTTTCGCCGCGTGAAGCTGTTCGAGAATTCGCGACGCTCGCCGCACTCTTTGCACACCCCCTGGCTGCTGGGGCCGTCCTGGTTGCCGATCAGCCAGTGATGCGTATGTTCAGGGAGAGCTAAATCGCTGGGACTGGCGCTCTGTGGGTCACTCATTGAGCTGGCCTCGGCCCGCGGAGTCGAAGTCGAATGTAAAGGCAACCTTGACGGTGGAGACTCTTGTCCGTACAGATAGTGACCTCGTTCCTGATCTGAATTTTGGACCGGTCCGGGCACGCGATCCCCTCGGTCGCTAGGCGAGGCTGCGGTCCCAAACGTCCAGCCGGCAGTATCAGCATACCATAGCCCACACCACGCGCCCGAACAGCTGGCCCCGGCGCCGGTCGCAGCCCGTCGCGAGAATCGAAGCAGCGGTCTGTCCTAGTGGCCCATCCTTTCCTGCCGCCCCTCCTCGCTGATGCGCAGACGGTCAGCCGCCGACGCCACCAGCACCTCACCCTCCTCGCGGCTGAACGTCGCGTGGCAGGACTCGCAAACGTAGGCCGACACGAGTTCGGGCTTCCCCATGTCCGCGGCGCTGTCCCAGCGAGGTGTCACGGCCGCGTGCGGGCACTCCACGTTAAGCGCGGGCTTCTCTTCGATCGGGGCGCCTTCACCGCCTTTGCGACGGAATAGGCTGTCCAGAAATCCCATCGGGCACCTCCATTAGCTCACCTGCGTCGGACACAATCCATGCCGGAGGCTCTCGCTCCTTCAGAGTCGTGGAGCATGGATCGAGCGACCACAATCTACTTCTACGCGGCGCACTTGTCCAGTACCCGCGCGGCCGCGCCGCTATCATCGCCCCGCCGGATGTGTTACGCTGGGGTCCGGTAATAGTTTCGTTCGTTCACACGGCTCCGCCTCAGGCGGACTCCCGCTCAGATGGCCGGACCTTTGCCAAGTATCAAGGAAAGGAGGCCATCATCGATGAGCTTTCAGGATAGAACTCTCACGTGTGTGGAATGCAACCAGTCGTTCACGTTCAGCGCTGACGACCAGCAGTACCACCGCGAAAAGGGCTACACCAACGAGCCCAAGCGCTGTCCCTCGTGCCGCGCGGCCCGGCGCTCCGGCGGCGGAGGCTACAGTAGCGGCTACGGCAGCAGCAGCTACGGCAGCAGTTATGGCAGCAGCCGTCGCGAGATGCACGACGCCGTCTGCGCTCAGTGCGGGAAGGACACGCAAGTGCCGTTCCGCCCGAGCGGAGACCGTCCCGTCTACTGCAGCGATTGCTTTAGCAAGCAGCCCGTATCAGCGTCCCGGCGCTGGTAGCCCCGCAAGGCAGCGACAACTGAAACAGGGGCCCTCTCGGGCCCCTGTTCGCTTCAAGCGACGGCGAGAGGGTCTTAATCCAGCGTCGCTTGCTCCATCACATACGCAGTGTGGACGAGATCCATGTCCAGGCGCTCCGCGGCGGTCACGAACGCCCGGCGTCCGTCGATGCTGAGCAGCCCCAAACGTTGTAGCGCCGAGCGCTCGATCTTCGACATCGAACAGAACACGCGGTCGAAGTCCTCGTGCCAGGTATTTCGCCAGATAGAACTAACCACAGCTGCCTTTCCATTGCCGCCGGGAGGCGACACTATGTCCCGCCGGGGCCACGCCAGGTGACAGCCGCGGTCTCTTACGCTGAATCAGCACGCTCCCACGGATGCATCGAGTGAGCGCGGGCGTGGGTGTGCCCATTCAACTGCCCGTCGGCTTCCACGTCCTCAAGGTGAAGATGGTGATGTTCGTGCGCGGCAAATTTCGTGGAAGACACCCTGCGATGGGTGTGATCGTGAGCGTGCGCACCTGATGTGGCAGCGTCTACCTCGTGACCAACGCTGCTCAACAACTCAACTTCTTCACCACCGTCCGCGAGACCCATCTCCAGCGTCCCCCGGACTCCCACCCGCTCGATCGCCGGCGATGCTTCCTGCGGGGTTGCGCACTCTCTGAATTTGCGATCGCTTTCGGCGAGCCGCGCGCGTATGATCACAGACTCGACCGACCGTAGCGCCGGTCCATCCGCCGCTGAGCGCCTCACGACCTCACCGACAAGCTCATCCGTCGTCCATCTGCTCAGGGTATATGTCAAAGTTTCCATGGGGCGCCCCCTTTTAACTATGGTTCACAATCGATAACGCCTCGGCCCGTGAGGCAAATGCTAGACGCGGACGGAGACCGTTGGTATGGGGCGTCGCGCCTTCTCCAGCGAGCGCTGGCAGCCGGGACAACGCCCGGGCTCGTCGTATCCTAATTCAGCGTAAAGCGCTTGTTGTGCGGTGCTGAACGGGAACGGCTGGCTGCAATCGCAACAGTCAAGATATGTGGCTTCGTAGCGCATGGATGACCTTCCTCTCTGATTGGAGGTGGTTAGGTTCGGGTCACCACGAGCCCAGGTCGCCAGGCTAAAGCCTGAGGGGGCCTAAACGTTCGCCACTTGCTGTACTGTACCACAGCCTGCGCACTTTCGTTGCGGCGCAAGACGGGACGACTGCCGCGACCCGTCCTGATTCAGCCGCCGACCCGGTTGTGACGGCCGGCACGAGCGCAGCGGCGAGCCTGACTGATGCGAGCAACTGAGGAGCAGCGTTGAGGGCCATGAGCCGGTGTGCAGCGCCGGATGCGGTGAACCAGTCACGCCTCTGTCTGTCGCGCCGCCCGTACCCTAAGCGCCCGCTCCGCGAGTTGCGGCGCTTCTAGGCGGCTGGCTAGCGACTCGAACGCCGGCCGCGGCCCGGTCCAGCGCAGGGCTTCGACCGAGTCGAAGAGGCGCTCGCCGCTGCGCAGGGTCGCGAGGTCGCGGAAGAGGTAGGCGAGGTCGCGCTGGGCTGCGAACGTCAGACAGAGGCGCCCGACCCAGCGTACGTCGACGTTCCAGGCGGCGCAGTCGGGCGGAAATGCTTCGAAGCGTGGCCAGCGGGCGAGGACCGCGGCGGCGGAGCGGGCGCCCCAGCCCGGCAGGCCCGGGTAGCCGTCGGCACTGTCGCCGACGAGCGCGAGGTAGTCCGGTATCGAAGCGGGCCGGACGCCGAATTTGGCGACGATGGCGGTTTCGTCGAGGACGGTGCGGGTGCGCCGGATTAGTTGCACGACGCGCTCGCCCCGCACGCACTGGCCCAGGTCTTTGTCCGGCGTGCAGATGTAGACACGCTCGACGGACGTCGAGGCGGAGGCGAGCGCCGCCGCTGACGCGAGAGCATCGTCCGCCTCCAGCTCGACCATGGGCCAGACAACGACGCCCATCGCCTCCAGCGCTTCCTCGAGCAGCGGGAACTGCTCCAGGAGGCGTGGATCGACGCCGGCGCTGGTCTTGTAGCCGGGCCACATCTCGTTGCGGAACGACTCAATGACGTGGTCGGTGGCGACACCGAGGTGACTGACCCGGGATTCGAGCATCCCCAGAACCGACCCCAGCACGCCCACGGTCGCCGCGACCTCACGCTTCTCGGCTGTTACCTGCGAAGGCAGCGCAAAGTGATGCCGAAATAGCTCGTACGTCCCGTCGAGGAGATAAACGTCCACCCCTGTAGTCTAATCGACGCCCAGGCTGGAAGCCTCCGCTACGTTGGTGGGCCGGCGCGACACAGCCGAGGCTGGAAAGCCTCGGCTACGTCGTGGGCTGGCGGCGTAGGAGCCGTTATGCTAACGTTCGCATAACGCTATGTCCCGCCCACTCGCTCCCGTCAACATTCACTCAAAGGTGTGGCTCGAGCGCGAGGGTCGCGTCGCCCTCTCCGCCTGGCGCATCGCCTTGCTCGAGGCCGTGCACGAGGCCGGCTCGCTCGCCGCCGCCGCCGAGCGCATCGGCGTCCCCTACCGCACCGCCTGGTACAAGCTCCGCGAGATCGAGGACCAACTCCGCCTTCCCCTGCTCGACACCCAAAGCGGAGGACCTGATGGCGGGCATTCCACCCTCACGCCCGAGGCGCTCGACATCGTCCGCCGCTTCCGCCGCGCCTCCCGTGGTGTCGAAGACCTCGTCCGCGAGAGGTTCGAATCAGAGTTCCCGGAGCTCACCCGCTAGAAGGAGGACCCGAATGCGCCGAAGCGAACAGCCCCGCGCAACCGTTATGCAACCGCTCGCCGCACGCCTTCTCCCCTCTTTTCTCTTCCCCGCTTCCCTCTCGCTTCTCCTCATCCTCACAGCCTGTTCCGGTAAAGACGAGCTAATCCTGGCCACCACGACCAGCACGCAGGACAGCGGTCTCCTCGATGTGCTGGTTCCGACGTTTGAGGACGATTACGGCTACACGGTCAAAACGATCGCGGTCGGCTCCGGCCAGGCGCTGCGCATGGGCGAAGAAGGCGAGGCCGATGTCATCCTCGCCCACTCGCCGAAGGCGGAGGAAGATTTCATGGCCGCCGGCAACGGCGAGAGCCGCCAGATCGTCATGCACAACGACTTCATCATCGTCGGCCCTGCCAGCGATCCTGCGCGAGTAGCGGAGGCGCCGGATTCCGCCGATGCGCTCACCCGCATCGCGGACATCGGCGCCGTCTTCGTCAGTCGCGGCGACGAGTCCGGGACCCATACGAAAGAGCTAAGCCTCTGGGAGAAGGCCGGCATCGACCCAGCCGGTCAGAGCTGGTACCGGGAGACGGGCCAGGGCATGGGCGCCACCCTCGGCATCACCAACGAGGAGCAGGGCTACACCCTGAGCGACCGCGGCACCTACCTCGCCCAGAAAGCGGACCACGACCTGAACCTGCTCCTGGAGGGCGACGCAGCGCTCTATAACGTCTACCACGTCATCGTGGTCAATCCAGAGAAGCACTCGAAGGTCAACGCCAAGGCCGCTAGAGACTTCGCCGCCTTCATCACCTCCGCCGAGACGCAGGCCGTTATCCGCGACTTCGGCGTCGATAAATACGGTGAGCCGCTCTTCGTCCCCGAGGCGCTAGTTGAAGGCGCCACGCCGACGAACAAGCCCTAGGCATCAACTAGAAACGCTCTCGAAGGCACGCCTGAACGCGGCCCCGAAGGGCATGCTACTGAGAGCTGACAACGGGCCATTGACGGCTCACGGCTGTGGTACACTGTAGGCCGGTGATCGTTTCGTTCGCTCACACGGGCTCTCCGCCGCTGGGCGGGGACTCCCCGCTCAGGTGGCCGGACCTTTGCCAAGTACCAAGGAAAGGAGGCCATCCATGAGTTACGAGGACCGAACACTCACCTGTCAGGACTGCGGCCAGCCGTTTACGTTTAGCGCCGAAGACCAGCAGTACCACGCGGAGAAAGGCTACACCAACGAGCCCAAGCGCTGTCCCTCATGCCGCTCGGCCCGGCGCTCCGGCGGCGGTTACGGCGGTGGCGGCGGCTACGGTGGTGGTGGCGGCGGCTACGGCCGCGCCCCGCGCGAAATGCACGACGCCGTTTGCGCACAATGCGGCAAAGAGACGCAAGTGCCGTTCCGGCCAAGCGGCGACCGCCCGGTTTACTGTAGCGACTGCTTCAGCAAGCAGCCCACCAGCCAGAGACGCCGCTACTAACCAACGCATCTAGTGTTGAAACAGGGGCCCGAGAGGGCCCCTGTTTTCGCTCTTCAGCGCACAAAGCCCGCGGCCATATTTATGCGCCAGCAAACTTCACACCCGCGTGATGCCAACCAGCTCTGCGCGGATGATCGTGCGAGACGAGTAGTCGCCACCGAAGACGGGATCGCCGGTGCTGTAGAAGGAGCCGCCGCAGGTGATGATTGTGATTACGTCCTGGTTCAGCGGGTAGAGCACCTGCACGGCGTTCGGGTCATTCGGATCGATCTGGAAATTGGCGGTCACCTGGTAGACCACCTCGGCGCCGCGGTCATCGCGCAGGCGGATCAAGTCGCCGGCGCCGAGCGTGCTGAGGTTATAGAAGACGGCAGCGCCGTTCCACGTGACGTGCCCCGCGTAGACGGCGTTCCCGCCCGTGCCGGGCCGCGCCGAGAAGTCGTACCAGGCGACGACAAGCGAGGCGTCCCCGCCGGTGGGCACGATCGGAACCCTGTTCTCGTCAAGCCCGTATGTGACCGTCGGCGCGTCTACGCCGATCCTCTCGATGATCATGCGGTGCGATTCCGACAGCGGCGGCGGCAGCGGTGTTGGTGCGGGTGGAGGAGGGGGCGTGGGCACCGCGGCTGGCGCCTCGGTCGGTGCCGGCGAAGGGCTGGCGGTCGGCGAAGCCTGGACGGCCGGCAGCGCTCCCGCCTCGGAGTTGCCGCCGACGAACAAGACATAGCCGAGAACGCCCGCCACCAGCAGTGCCAGCGTGCCTACGGAGGCGACAAGCCAACTGCGGGCAAAGGGCAGGGCGCTAAGCAGAGATATTCGATTTCGGAACACAGGTGGAATCCCCCAGGGTTTAGGATTTCGACACAAGGATAAACGCACGTGAGCCGCATTTGTTTCAACCTGGAAGAAAGTCCCGTGTCAGAAGAGCCGCAATGTGGCGGACGAGCGTTTCGCCCCGTCATCAATTACCTCGTAGAAAGCGCTCGTG
>WNGA01013469.1_pt1 | contig 10452 bp, 7 predicted proteins | sample 5400061 | NCBI WGS metagenome assembly WNGA01 (sample SAMN13153366, study PRJNA577476) | soil metagenome | isolation source: 100 cm soil or saprolite under grassland replicate 2 | place: USA:California | collected 2016-06-15
GGCGAGCTGCGAAATCTGACGGAACTCCGCCTGGGTGAATCGAAGGGAATAGACGATTCCGAAGTTCGGGTCGACGATGACTTCCGTTGGCTCATTCTCCCATTCATCGGGGTCGTCCCGCAGTCGATATAGCTCCTCGTCGAGCTCGTGCTCCTCCTCGCGGCTCATCTGCCGGACCCATACCTCTTATCTGTCCCTTGCTGCTTGGCCATGCCGTAACGGGTCTCCACTTACCTTGAATACGAGTGGCTGCTATTGGTACTGCAAGCATTCTACCACTGGCATCGGGCCCGACCATCAGGAGCGTAGCGGCGCGCCCCTTTCGATTGCGAAAGAAACGCTTGCGGCCGGCAAAAACTGCGACAACGTCATCCCGCACTCCATGGCGAGACATCTCGGCCTCGTTGTAGGGGTCAAACTCTAGCTCGTCAACCTTAGGCGGCATGAATGGAACTAAGGTGTTAGCTCTGTCCGCTGCTCCGCGTATCCCCGCGCGTCGATCGGCCAGACGCCGACGACCGTATCGCCTTCCAGCGCGTAGAACAGATCGTGCAGGTTGATCGTCGGGTCGATGTGCGACGGCCAGAGCTGGACTCGGTCGCCCGGTCCTAGCGGGGATTCCGGCGGGATGGTGATGAGCGCGTGCTCGTCCGCCAGGAACATCACGCTCGCGCCCGGCACGTCCCGCACGTCCGGCATGCCGTGGTCCTGCGTGCACGACTTGTGGCCGCAGTCCGCCACGCACAGGTTCGGGCGAGGCCGGCTGATGACAGTTCCGAGCACCGAGAAGGCCTGCTCGAACGGCAGGTCCAACTTGCCGTAGGCGGTATCCATCAACACGTATGAGCCGGCCTGGATCTCCGTCACTCCCTCGATGCGACCAGTGATATCGTACGTACCGGTGCCGCCTGCCGACACGATCTCGCACGGCAGGCCGGCCTCGCGCACGGCCGATACGCTAGCCAACAGGCGCTCGATCGCCCCGCGCGCGGCGTTCTCGCGCTGGGCGCGGTCCTCCAGCCCCACGGCGTGGCCCTCGTAGCCGGCGAGGCCCCGAAACTCGACTCCGGCGGTGTCAGCCGCCCGGCGAGCGAGCGCGACCGCGGGCTCGCCCGGCCCAACGCCACAACGAAATCCGACGTTCACCTCGACCAGAACACCAACGGTGGTCTCCGTGTCCTGGGCCGCCTTCGACATCTGCTCCAAGCCAATCTCCGAGTCCACACAGACTTTGATGTCGATGCCGCTTTTGGCGAGAATGGCGACGCGCGCGCACTTGTCGAGTCCGATCACCTGGTTCGCGATCAGGATGTCGTCGCCGAAGCCGGAGGCCACCTCCGCCTCGCCGACCGTCGCGCAGGTAAGCCCGACGCACGACCCGGCGGCGAGCTGCCGACGCGCGATCTCCGGCGTCTTGTGCGCCTTGAAGTGAGGCCGTAATTTGCACGGCCCCTCGGCGAAGAACCCCGCCATCCGGCGGATGTTCCGCTCCATCGTCGGCACATCGATGATGAGCGCGGGGGTAGGGATGTCGGCGAGTGCGTAGGGTGGGGTCATTGATCTTAGCCGATTTTCTGCCGGCCGCTTTCGGTCAAAGAGTAGCATCCCCGCTTGATCAAACGGAGGTCACCGTTCTGGCACATATTTGACACGTGGCTCCGCTCTTGGTGCTGATAGGCGGGTCGTCCGCCGTGTTTGGTCGTCCGCAAGTGTTCAACTGATAGGGGCTCGGCTCTCTCTATTTCGGCGTAGATTTGCCTCAAGCACGCGGAGCCCCCGAGCTTGCCAATAGCCTGGAGGATGGCGAATTCCCATTCAACCATCATCATGAGCACCGTTGTCCGCACCAACAATCTGAGCCTGTATCGCGGTTCCCGGTCTGTAATCGGCGAGCAGCCGAGGCATCGGTAATTTCTCCTCCGTACAGAGTTCCCAAATCATCTCGGCGACTTCCTCGATGTTCCGGACTGCTTCCTCTATCGTGTCGCCATCCGCGTGGCAACCTTGAATTTGCTCGCAAACAGCAAGATAGCCTCCTTCCTCGTGCGCTTCTACCGTAACGGGAATGATGACCTTATCCACCGTGCTCACAACTCCGGCCGCTCCTGGCGCCAGTTGGTCGATTGCTCGTACGCGTGCGCTACCCGGAACAGCGCTGCCTCATCGAACGGCTTGGCGATGATCTGGACGCCGATCGGTAGGCGCGCGCCGTCCTCGGCCGTCGCGAAGCCACACGGGACCGACATGCCGGGCAGGCCCGCGATGTTCACCGGCAGCGTACAGACGTCGCTGAGGTACATCTGAAGCGGGTCCCCCGTCTTCTCGCCGATCTTGAACGCCGGTGTCGGGGAGACGGGTGCCACCAGCACATCGTACTTCTCGAACGCCGCGTCGAACTCGCGGCGGATCAGGGTGCGCACCTTCTGCGCCTTCAGGTAGTAGGCGTCGTAGTAGCCCGCGGAGAGCGCGTAGGTGCCCAGCATGATCCTTCGCTTGACCTCGTCCCCGAAGCCGTGCTGGCGCGTCTTCTCCATGTTCTCCCACATCGAGGCGCCGTCAGTGCAGGCGTAGCCGTACTTCACGCCGTCGTAGCGCGCCAGGTTCGCGGACGCTTCGGACGGCGCGATGATGTAGTACACGCTCAGCGCGTGGCCCGTCGAGGGAAGCGATACCTCCCAGTCCACCTCCGCGCCCAGCGACGCCATCTGGTTGATGGCTCCAGTTACCGCCTCGCGCACCGAATCGTCCATCCCCTCGACGAAGTACTCCATCGGCACGCCGATACGCACCCCGCGCAGGTTCTCATCTTGCAACGAAGAAGCGATATCGGGCACGTCTACCGGCGCCGAGGTCGAGTCCCGCGCATCGTGGCCCGCAATCGCCTGGAAGACGAGGGCTGCATCGCGGACCGAGCGGGCGAACGGCCCGATCTGGTCGAGCGACGACGCGAAGGCAACCAGGCCGTAGCGGGAGACGCGCCCATACGTCGGCTTCAGGCCGACGACGCCGGATAGCGCCGCCGGCTGCCGGATCGAGCCGCCCGTGTCCGAGCCGAGCGCGTAGTACGCCATGCCCGCTGCCACCGCCGCCGCGGACCCCGAAGACGACCCTCCCGGCACTCGGTCGAGCGCCCACGGGTTCGCGGTCGGCCCGAAGGCGGAGTTCTCGCCGCTGGAGCCCATCGCGAACTCGTCCATGTTCGTCTTCCCCAGCATTACGAAGCCGGCCTCGTTCAGCCGCTCGATCACCTGCGCGTCGTAAGGGGGAACGAACCCCTTGAGGATCCGCGAGCCGCACGTTGTCTCCACGCCCTGCGTGCAGATCACATCCTTGATCGCCGACGGGACGCCCGTGAGCGGCCCGTCCTCGCCGCGCGCCAGCCGTTCGTCGGCCCGGCCCGCTTGCTCCATCGCGAGGTCCTCGGTCAGCGTGAGGAACGCGTGTATGCGCCCGTCCAGCGCCGCGATCCGCTCGAACGCGGCTCGTGTGAGGTCAACGGACGAGACTTCGCGACGACGGAGCAGTTCGGCGGCTTCGGTCAGAGTCAGATCGAGCGAGACGGTCGTCATTCTTCCAGGATCGCTCGCACCCGGATGTGGTTGCCGTCCCTGAGGGGCGCGTTCGCGAGCACCGCCTCCTTATCGAGCGGCGGCTGCGTCTGGTCATCCTCTCGCATCACGTTGTGGAGCGGAAGGGTATGCGCCGTCGGCGGAACTCCTTCCGTATCGACCTGCTGCAGCCGCTCGAAGTAGTCCAGTATCTCCGATAGCTGCTCGCTGAAGCGATCGATGTCCTCTTCGCTTAAACCAACCCGCGCGAGGCGCGCGATGTGCTGTACTTGTTCTCTCGAAAGGGGCAACGTTAGTGACCGCCTGGCTCCTGGCCCTTGCTTCTGGCTCCTGAGAGCCAGCCCGCCTCAGGCGGGTAGCAACCATTATAGCAACGGTCACGTTACTAGTTCCGGAATGTCTCGTCGTGCGGCAATCGCATCGTCCGACAAGCGCGCCACCCTTGGTCACCCGAGCCAGATCTGGACCCAAGGACTCGAGCGCCGCCTCGAGATCATGCGCCGGCACGTCGATCTGGAGGGGAAGCGCATTCTCGACATCGGCTGCGGCGTCGGCGCTTTTGTCCGGCGGCTGCGGGAATTCTCGGGCCGCGTGGCCGGCATTGACATCGATGCTGAGCGGGTGATCGAAGGAGGGAAAGAAGTCCCTGACCTCGCGCTGGCGGTCGGCGAGAGCCTGCCCTTCGCAGACGGCGTTTTCGACGTCGTCCTCCTCCACGAGGTGCTCGAGCACGTAACGGACGACCGGGCGACGCTGCAGGAGGCGCGTCGCGTGCTGGCCCCCGGCGGTCGCGCGGTCATCTTTTGCCCGAATCGCCTTTACCCTTTTGAGACACACGGCATCTTCCTGGGCAAGCGATACGTGTTCGGCAACATGCCGCTAGTCAACTACTTGCCGGACCCAGTGCGCGAAAGGCTCGTGCCACACGCTCGTGCTTACACCAGGCGCGGTCTCCGGCGCATTTACCGGCGCGCAGGTCTGCGCCCGCTCGTTCATAGCTACGTGTTCCCGGGGTTCGATCATGTCATGGCCCAGCGAAGGATCGTGGGGCGCGCGTTGCGATCGCTGCTGTATCCGCTAGAGAACTCCCCGCTCAGAATCCTCGGGCTCTCACACTTCGTTGTTCTAGTGAAGGAGTAACTCTTGCGGAAGATCTATAGGTACCGCCGGAAGAAGGCCAGGCTCGCCCTCATCCACAGGAGCGAGATCACGCGCGCCCGCATCCAGGCGCTGCTGACGCTCGCTTTGCTCGCCTCGGTACTCGCGCTCTTCACGTTCCTTGGCATTAGTTTCGTCGTCTACCGCGCCTACGCCCATAATCTGAAGGCCCCAGAGCAGGCGATAGCTGAGGCGACTATTGGCACGAGCCTCGTTTACGATCGCTCGGGACAAACAAAGCTGTACGAGTTCGCCGATGAACACGGCGGCCTGAAAGACCCCAAACCGCTCGCGGAGATATCGCCGTGGCTTATCGCCGCAACCGTGGCCACTGAGGACGCCAGCTTTTACGGCAACCCGGGCGTCAACTTCCGGGGCCTCGCGCGCGCGGCAGTGGAGAACCTGACGCCTTTCGGTCCCGGCTTCCTTCAGGGCAGCGGCGGCAGCTCTATCACCCAACAACTGGCAAAGAACGTCTATATCGCGCAAGAGGAAAGGGGCGTTCGCAGGATCGAGCGCAAGGTCAAGGAATCGGTCATCGCCCTGGAGCTCAAGCGCAAGTATGACGACAACCAGATCCTGGAGTGGTACCTGAATCAAATCTACTACGGATACTTCTCTTACGGCTCTGAAGCCGCGGCCAAGCAGTACTTCGGCAAGAGCGCGAAGGACTTAACGCTGGGCGAGGCGGCGCTGCTCGCCGGCCTGCCTCAGGCTCCCGGCGCCTATACCCCCGCAATCCCGGAGAATCGTGAGCTTGCCAAGCAGCGTCAGTTGCAGGTACTCGACTTGATGATAGCCAGCCTGGACGAGATCAACAGAATCCCGAACTCCGCGCTCGACGGCACGCCCGAGGAGGGTAAGCCCCTCTTCCAGCCGCCGCTCACCGTAGAGCAGATCCAGGCCGCGAGGGAGGAACCGCTCAACTACATAGCGAACTCTATTGACATCAGGTCACCGCACTTCGTCTTCTTTGTCCAGGACCAGGTGGCCAAGATGTGCGCGGCCGGGCTCTTCAACGCGCCGGGTGGCATCCCCTGCGACAAGGTAGTCACTCAGGGCGGCCTGCGCATCACTACCACCATCGACCTGGGCCTTCAGGACATCGCGCAGACCATCGTCGAAGAGGAGATCGCCAAGAATGAGGCCCGGTACGGCGGCTACGACGGATCGCTTGTGGCTATTCGGCCGGCCACCGGCGAGATCCTTACATACGTGGGCAGTCGCAACTACGACCGCGACGATATCGCCGGTAAGGTCGACATCGCAACATCGGCGCAGTCTGCCGGCTCGACGATGAAGATGTTCACTTACCTCACCGCCTTCGAGCAGGGTTGGGTGCCATCAACTTACGTTGAAGACAAGAAGCTCGTCCTGCCCACTGCCGAGGGCGAGAAGCAGGTCAATAACTGGAACTCCAGCTATCTCGGCACGATCACCGTGCGCAAAGCCATCTCGGAATCCGTAAATACGGCCGCTGTCCGCACCGTAATGGACGTCGGCATCGATGAAATGCGAAACACGGCGCATCGCATGGGCATAACGGACCTGCGTCAAGGAGATTGCGGGCCTACGATCACGCTCGGTGCTTGCGAGGTCAAGCTCGTCGATGAGACGTTCGCCTTCAGCGTGCTGGCCAACAACGGCGTGATGAAGGGCCGCCCGGTCTCGGAAGATCTTCCAAGCGGCTACCGCGAACTGGACCCCGTGAGCGTGCTCAAAATCCAGGACGCTGAAGGGAACGTCATCTACCAGTACGCTGAGCCGCAGGCCAAGCAAATCGTCGACCCCGCCTACGCCTACATGATGACCCACGTCCTTTCCAACGAGGCGATCCAGTGGAGCCGCCTCACTCTGGACGACCGTCCAGCGGCCACCAAGACAGGCACGAGCGAGGAGTTCCGCGACGGCGTGGTCATGGGCTACACACCGGACCTCGCCGCAGGCGTCTGGATGGGTAACGCCGACAATACACCGATGGCCCCCGGCACGTTCAGCTCCGCCGGCACGGGGCCGATGTGGCGCCGCTTCATGAATGAAGCGCATGCGTACCTCCAGCTCCCGCCGCGACCGTTCGAAAAGCCTGATAGCATCGTGACGTCGTCTTGCAGCGGCCACGAGGAGGTCTTCAAAGTAGACCAGGCGCCCTCCAAGCCCGGCGCCTGCAAGGCCCCCTCCTCCAGGCCCGGCGGCCCAACGCCACCCCCGACGCCCAGGCCGCCCGTCTTCCCGCCCCGAACTGCAGAGCCCACAGCAACAGCAACGCCGGAGGTCACGGCCACACCGCAGCCGACGACGACATACATCGAATATACGGTGCGGCAGGGCGACACCGTTGCGAGCATCGCGGCCCAGTTTGGTATCTCGGAGAAGGAATTGCGAGACGCCAACGGCCTCCATCCGAATGAGGAGCCCAAACCCGGGGATGTTCTACGCGTGCCCCTGCCGCCGGGCACGGTTACGCCCCCGCCCACCGCGGGGGGATGACCTGGGGCCGTCCACGCGCTGGCGACTGGAATCCGCTCGTGCTAGCCTGAGGACCGGAGTGCAGCAACCGTCCGAAGGATGACCAGGGGTGAATAACAAGGACCGCTCACGCTCTGTCGTGCGCAGGTCCAGGGCCTCAGGCCGGGGGCGCGAAGACGGCCTGCTTGGCCGGTCAGTTCGCCTACTTCGCCGGCCTCTGCACTTCGTTCGCGGCTTCCTCGGGGACCACGAGGAATCACCGACCGATTCTGAGGAGCGCACCCACGCCCGCGACGGCGAGGATCGTGCTCGGATCGTCATCCCCCGCCAGGAGCGGGGCGAGGCGAGCCGCTCGCCTCTCGATGTCGAGCTGCGCGAGATACGTTCCGGAACGCGCCCCGGAGACCGCTACCTGCGCTACGTTCCGGGCCAGCGGCCGTTCGTCCCCCGCGGCCGGGGCTACATCGAGGCGACGCTGGCGGGCAGCCGGCCCCGAGGCGTCCGCGAGAATCTCATCGCTGCCGTCAAGTCCATCGCCCTCGGCAACCCCTTCGCCACCTCGCAGCTTGTCCACGAGCGCCTGAGCAAAGTCAAAGCGCTCGCCGTTTTCTCCTCGGACGTTCTTTCGTCCTCCGCCTACGCCACGGAAGAGATCCTTATCGTGCTACTGCTGGCGGGATCAGGGGCGCTCACCAACGCGATGCCGATCACGCTTGCCATCGCCGCCCTCCTCGCCATGGTGACGATCTCCTACCGTCAGACGATTAGAGCCTATCCCAGCGGCGGCGGCGCCTACATCGTCGCGCATGACAATCTGGGGACCGCGCCGGGCCTTCTAGCGGCGGCCTCTCTGCTCGTTGACTACGTCCTTACGGTCTCCGTGAGCATCGCCGCCGGCGTCGCCGCTGTAACTTCGGCCGCGCCCGACCTGCAAGACTTCCGCGTGCCCATCGGGGCCGCGGTCATTGGGTTGATTATGCTGGGCAACCTCAGGGGCGTGCGCGAGTCCGGGACGATCTTCGCCGCGCCGACCTATTTCTTCCTCGCCTCTATGGGCATCGTGCTCATAGCGGGACTCGTGAAGGTGATGGTGGGAGACGCGCCGGGATCGCTGCTGCACGAAGCGCCTCCGCGAGAAGAAGTCGTGGCGACGCAGGGTATTACCATTTGGCTGGTCCTGCGGGCCTTCTCGCAGGGCTGCGCCGCACTGACCGGGACCGAAGCGATTTCAAACGGCGTTCCCGCTTTCAAGCCACCGGAGAGCCAAAACGCCCGCATCACTCTCACCGCCATGGCGTTCATCCTCGGTTCGATCTTCATCGGTGTTACATTCCTGAGTAGCCGCTTCGGTCTCGTCCCAGGTGAGGACGAGACTATCGTCTCGCAGTTGGGGCGCGGCGTCCTCGGCGAGAACGTCCTTTACTATGCCTATCAGGCAGCGACGGCGCTCATTCTCTTCCTGGCAGCCAATACGAGCTTCGCTGATTTCCCGCGGCTTTCGGCGATCCTGGCGGGCGACCGCTTCATGCCGCGACAGTTCGCATTCAAGGGAGACCGGCTCGCGTTCTCCAACGGCATAATGGTCCTTGCGGGATCGGCAATAGTCCTGCTCGCCGTGTTTGGTGGCGAGGTGAACAGGTTGATTCCGCTGTATGCGCTCGGAGTCTTCGTCTCGTTCACACTCTCACAGACCGGTATGGTCAGGCGGTTTCTAAGGCTGCGCGAGGAGGGATGGAAGACCAGTATCATCATCAGCGGGGTTGGCGCGGTGGCAACGGGTGTGGTTGCCTGCATCATCGCCGGAACGAAATTCATCGACGGCGCCTGGATCTCCGTTCTCATGATGGCGACCCTCATGCTTGTGTTCGCTCTCATCCGCAGGCACTACGACTGGTTTGCCGGCAAGACCGCCGTAGATGAAAGCGAGCTGCCTGTGGGCGTGCCGACGGCTGTCTCGACTGAAGCGCCGCGGGAGCACGTCATCGTCCCCGTCGACGGCGTTAACAAGATTGCCCTGGGTGCCATTGGCATGGCCCGCGAGATCTCAAGCATGGTAACAGCCGTCCATCTCACCGACGATAAGGAGCAGGCCGCAGAGTTCCGTGACCGCTGGGAGAAGGCAGTGCCCGACGTTCCGCTACTGCTGATCGAGTCGCCCTACCGGCAGTTCGTCGCGCCGATGCTCTCCTACCTGGAGAGGCTTGACGAACAACAAGACCAGCGCATTACCGTCATCCTGCCTACGTTTGCCCCCCGCCACTGGTGGGAGCATGTCCTTCACAACCGCGACGTCCTTCGTCTCCGCCCGTTCCTGAAAGGCCGCGAAGGCTTGCGAGTCGTCGATTTCCCGTACAGTCTCTACGACTAAGAGGGATTAAGATCCCGTTCGCGCTGAGCCTGTCGAATCATCCCTTAAACGTAAGCGAAGACTGACGGATCGAAGTCGAAGCGCGCAACGGAAACAAATCGTAGGGACGGGCCTTTGGTGGAGTGTCGTTGTGTGGTGGCGGGCAGGCCCGTCCGCGACGCTTCGCTATGAGATAACCCTTGGCTCGCCATTCTGCGGCTATTGAAGCGCCGCATCCAGCTCCGCTCCGGTTGTGATAACCGAGACGCGCCGCACGAATTCCCCCGGCGAGCCCGCGCGCTCTAACAGCGTTTGGAGCTTCGGCCCTATCGGATCGATCGACCCTGCCGTGTCCGCATAGAAGCCGTGGAATGCGAAGTAGGCCTGGTTCAGCCGCCGGATGAACACGCCTTTGGCCTCGAATTCATCTCTCTTCGCGGCCATCAGCGCCTCGGCTTCCTCAACGCGCCCGGCCGCCAGCATCGCCTCCACTTGCGTCCTAAGTTCGCGCATTTCGCTCGTGAAGTCGAAGGCGGGCGGCGCCGGCGATGGTGTGGCGGCAGGAGGCGGAGGACCACACATCTCTTCCTGCGTGCCGTATCGCTCAAAGTAAAGGCGCGCCAGGTCCTTCCCCGCGATGTTGGCGACGCTCTCGTTCAGCGTTCGCGCCTCGCTGCTGCTGAAGTAGCTGGCGCCGAGTGGGAAGAAGATCAGATACGAGTGCAGCCACTCGTGGAAGACGGTCGCCACCAGCGATTCGTACGATTCGTCCTCGAAGACGACGCTTGGGTAGCTGGAAAGCCCGCCGGTCCGGATGACCAGCGCTGAGACTCCGCTCTCACCACGGTTGTCCGCCTCTGCATTTCGCTCAATCTCCCCGATCTGCTCGCGAGTCAAGTCCGCGGTCAGCAG
>WNGA01043421.1_pt1 | contig 10452 bp, 12 predicted proteins | sample 5400061 | NCBI WGS metagenome assembly WNGA01 (sample SAMN13153366, study PRJNA577476) | soil metagenome | isolation source: 100 cm soil or saprolite under grassland replicate 2 | place: USA:California | collected 2016-06-15
TGTTACGCTGGTTAGACAGTGGCAGCACATGCGTTCGACCTGAGCGGCGGGAACCTCGCGCTCGACTTCGCCAACAGTCAGGGCGGCAGTCGGGCGAAGCCGGAGGAGCACCTGTTCACGTATGACGATGTGCTCGTGTGGGCGCGACAGACCGAGATCGTCGACGCCGCCCAGTCTCGTCGCCTCGCTCGGATCGCCGGTCGGCACCCCACCGATGCCCAAAAGGTCTTCCGTCGCGCGATCGAGCTTCGGGAAGCGATCTTCCGCGCATTCGACGCGCGCGCTGCCGGGCGACGCGAGCCTCCGGACGCGATCGCCGCGATCGACCGCGAGGCGCGCGTGGCGGCCGCCCACTGGGGGCTCCGCTCGCGGGACGGCGAGGTCGGCCGCGCATGGGATGACGGCGACGCGCTCGACCGGCCCATCTGGCCCGTCGCTGTCGCCGCCTCCGGTCTCCTGCTGGAGCGGTCGGAGCACATCGTGAAGGAATGCAGCTCCGAGACGTGCGATTGGCTGTTCATCGATCGCAGTCGCAACCGTTCGCGCCGCTGGTGCGACATGCGGGACTGCGGCAATCGGGAGAAAGCGCGGCGCCACTACGCGCGAAGCCGCGGTCGCTAGCCGCCCGGGGCGCCGTCCCAGTCCGCGCGGTGCTCGACCGTCACGCGGATCACCGGCGCATCGCCGAGGGGGAGCGCGCGGTACTGCGGGTACTTCGCCTGGAGCAGCGCGACCGCGCGGTCACGCTCGTCGCCGGTCTCGATGACGTCGGCGGTCCCGTCGAGGAGCACGTAGCGCAGGCGCGACCAATCCTCGTCCCATACGTCGATGACGACGCTCGCGCGGCCGTTGAACATCACGTTCTGCACGCGCCGCAGGCGGCGCCAGTCGTCGACGCGCTTCGGCTTACGGTCGATCGGCGTGTACAGATGTGGGTGCTCGTAGACGAAGACGATGGGCACGACGTGCGGGCGCGCGTACTGGTCCGACGTCGCCATGCGGGCGACGCGCGCGGTGGCTAGGAGGTCTTCCGGAGGCGCGGGAGGATCTCCTTCCCGAAGAGCTCGATCGAGCGCCTCTGACCCTTGCCCGGCAGGTGGAAGACGAGATGCGTGAAGCCGAGGTCGATGTACGTCCGGATGCCCGTCACGATCTCGTCGGGGTCGTCGGACACGACGAAGCGCGTATGTGCGCGCTCGATCGCGGCGACCGAACGCCGCTCCATCTCGCGCGGATCCTCGACGCCGCTCTTCGCGTCCTCCGGTAGGGCGAGAGCCGCCCACTCGTGTGTGTCGCGCATCGCCCGGTCGCGTTCGGTGTCGAAGGACACCTTGATCTCGATCATCCGCTCGAACCGTGAGGCGTCCCGGCCGCTGATCTTCAGGCCACGCTCGGATCCGGGGATCAGATCCTTCGTGTAGAGCTCCGGCTTCTTGCCGCTCGTGACGATGATCCCGTCGCCGAGCTCGCCCGCGAGCTCCGCAGCCTTCGGACCGCCGGCCGCGACGAGGATCGGCACCGGCGAGGGCGGCTTGTCGAAGATCTTCGCCTGCTTCGTGCGGAAGTACTCGCCCTCGTGGGTGACGTAGTCGTCGGCCCAGAGCTCGCGGATGAGCTGGATGGCCTCGCGCAGCCGGCGCTGCCGCTCGCGAGGCGACGGCCATTCCGCGACCGTGACGGGCACTTCGTTCATCGCTTCACCGGAACCGACGCCGAGGAAGACGCGACCGGGTGAGAGCAACGCGAGCGTCGCGACGGCCTGCGCGACGATCGCGGGGTGGTAGCGCCACCCGGGGCTGACGACGCTGGTGCCGAGCCGCGCGCGCCGCGTGCGCTGCCCCGCCGCCGCGAGCCACGCGAACGAGAACGGCGCGTGACCGTCGGTGTCCCGCCACGGGTGGAAGTGATCGCTGACGACGATCGAGTCGAATTCCGCCGCTTCCGCGGCGACCGCGAGCTCGAGCAGCTCGTTCGGCGCGAACTGCTCCGCGGACGCCTTCCACCCGAGGGTAAGCACTCTAGGAGCGTAGAAGACCGAGCCGAGCGGCGAGGCCCGGGCGCCTCGCCGATGTCCGACCATGCCGCGCGGCGCACCGCTGGTGCCACACTTCGCGGCCCATGCGACGTCTCTCCATCTGGCCCGTGACCGGCCTGCCCGAGGTCCGCGCGGGCGACGACCTCGCATCGATGATCGTCTCCGCGCTCGCGACGGATCCGTTGCGCGACCGTGACGTCGTGGTGGTCGCGCAGAAGGTCGTCTCGAAGTCCGAGGGGCGAGTGGTCGCGCTCTCGACCGTCGTCCCGAGCGAGCGTGCGATCCGGATGGCCGAGGAGGCGGGGAAGGATCCACGCGCGCTCGAGGTCGTGCTGCGACAGACGCGAACGATCCTGCGCTGGGAGCGCGGCGTCCTCATCGCCGAGACGCATCACGGCTTCGTCTGCGCGAACGCCGGCGTCGACCGGTCGAACGCGGGCGCACCAGACAGCGTCGTGCTCTTGCCGGTCGATCCAGACGCTTCCGCGGCCCGGCTGCGCGACGCGCTGCGCGAGCGCACGGGCCGCGACGTCGCGGTGCTCGTCACCGACACCTTCGGGCGCGCCTGGCGCGAGGGCCACGTGAACGTGGCGATCGGCATGGCCGGTCTGCCCGCGCTCCTCCGATACGTCGGCCAGCACGATCCCGAGGGCTACGAGCTCCGAGTGACCGAGATCGCGCTGGCGGATGAGATCGCCGGTGCGGCGGAGATCGTCATGGGGAAGCTCGATCGCCATCCGGTCGCGATCGTGCGCGGCGTCGAGACGGCGTCGTCCGACGAGACCGCGCAGGCCTACGTTCGTCCGAAGGAACGGGACCTCTTCCGATGAGGCACCCGATGGTCGTCAGTGTCGGCTCCTGACCCGCTGCCGACCGGCACGGTCACGTTCCTGTTCACCGACGTCGAGGGAAGTACGCGCCTTCTTCAGCAACACGGCGGCGACTACCGAACGGCCATCGCTCGCCACCACGAGATCCTGCGCGACGCGGTCTCCGCGTCGCGGGGCGTCGTCTTCGAGACCATCGGTGACGCGGTGTACGCGGCGTTCGCTCGGGTCGACGACGCCGCCGGCGCGGCCATCCGCGCGCAGCGTGGGCTCGGGTCCGAGGCATTCGCGACCGGCGCGGTGCGCGTCCGAATGGGGATCCACCTCGGCGACGTCGAGCTGACCGAGGACCGGCGCCACTACTTCGGTCCCGCGCTCTACCGCTGCGCGCGGCTCATGGCCACCGGGCACGGCGGCCAGGTCCTCGTCTCCTCCGCGGCCGCGGCGATCCTCGGCGACGCCGCCCCCGCGGGCGTCACGTTCCGAGACCTCGGGGAGCACCGCCTCAAGGACCTGCTTCGGGCCGAGCGCATCTACCAGCTCGAAGCCGCCGGGCTGGAGACGCGCTTCCCGCCGCTGGTCAGCCTCGATGCGCGCCCGAACAACCTTCCGGTCCAGCGCACTCCGTTGGTGGGACGCGAGCAGGAGCTCGCCCAGACCCGAGCGCTGCTGCTCGACGACGAAACGCGTCTGCTCACGTTCGTGGGGCCCGGCGGCATCGGGAAGACCCGCCTGTCGCTCGGGCTCGCCGCCGAGGCCAGCGACCAATTCGCCCAGGGCGTCTTCTTCGTGCCGCTCGCTCACGTGACCGATCCCGCGCTGGTGCCGAACGCGATCGCCGGCGTGCTCTCGGTCCGCGACGCGCCTGGGACCGAGCTCGCCGACACGATCGGCGGCTATCTCCGCCAGAAGCACCTGCTGCTCGTCCTCGACAACTTCGAGCACCTTCTCGACGCGGCCGAGCTCGTGGGCCGACTGCTCGAAGGAGCACCCGGCCTGCGCGTGCTCGCGACGAGCCAGGCCGCGCTCCGCGTCTACGGCGAGCGCGAGTACCCGGTGCCCGCGCTGGGGCTGCCGAACGGCGCGCGCGATCCCGCCGCGCTCGAGCGCTCCGAGGCCGTCCGCCTGTTCGTCCAGCGCGCACGTGACGTCCGCCCCGACCTCGACACCTCGCGCGAGCTCGGGCAGATCGCGGAGATATGCAAGCGGCTCGATGGCCTGCCTCTGGCGATCGAGCTGGCGGCGGCCCGGATGCGCACGCTCGCTCCGGGCGAGATCCTCGCCCGGCTCGAGCGCCGCCTGTCGCTCCTCACCGGGGGCGCGCGCGACCTCCCGGCACGCCAGCGGACACTGCGCGACGCCCTTGGCTGGAGCCACGACCTGCTCGACGAGCGCGAACGGACGGTCTTCCGCCGGCTCGCGGTCTTCAACGGCGGCGCGACGCTCGACGCGATCGAGGCCGTGGTGGCCTTCGGATCGCTGGAGCGCGCTTCCGTGGTCGAGACGGTCGACTCCCTCGCCTCGAAGAGCCTCGTCCGCGCGGACGCTGGTCGCGTGTCGATGCTCGCCGTGATCCGCGAGTTCGCCGGCGAACGGCTGGAAGATGCCGGCGAGGCCAAGGACGCCGCGCGGCGTCACGCCGAGCACTTCGTCGCGGTCGCGCGTCGTTCCGATGAAGAGCTGCGCCTCGGGGACGAGCTTCGCGAGGAGGCCTGGGCGCTCACCTGGGCTGCGTACTTCGCGGCCGAAGCACGGGACGCCCCCACCGCGGATCGTCTGGGCCGCGCCGCGATCGCGCGCGCTCGCGAGGCCGCCGATCCGCGCTCGCTCTGCTTCGCGCTCGCAATGGGCGTGTACGCGCTCTCGCCCTATGGCGACGATCCGTCGGCCGCCGATCTCGTCGCCGAAGCCAAGGCGGCGGCGGAGGCGAGCGGCGATCGGTGGTGGCTCGCTTTCACGAGCATCATCGACGGGGAGATCCTCCGTGGGGCGGGTGACGACGACGCCGCCCTGCGCGAGGACGCACGTGCTCTCGAGATCAGCCGCGAGATCGGGAGCCGCGCCCTCCTGAGCACCGCGCTCGTCAACCCCTCGCACATCCATCTGCGGCGCGGCCGCGCGACCATGGCCCGCGCGATGCTCGCGGAGAGCGAGCGGCTGTTCGCCCAGCTCGGCGACGCCTGGGGCCGCGCCTACTGCCTGGTCGGTCTCGGAGGCGTGGCCATCGCCGAAGGGAGAGCGGCGCGAGGGGCGGCATCGCTCGGCGCGGCGGATGCCTGGTTCGCGGAGCGTGGCATCCGCATCCAGGACCCGGATCGCGCGGAGTTCGAGCGGTATGTCGCGAACGCTCGCGGCGCGCTCGATGAGGCCGCGTTCGCCGCGGCGTGGAGCGAGGGGAAGGCGCTCTCGCTCGACGACGCGATCGCCCTTGCGCTGAGCACCTAGCGATCGTTGCGGTCGCTTGTCGTTCTTGGTGAGTATCCTGTGCGGCCGGTGACCGGGCCGCTTCGCGGTATCGACTGCGGCCGCTGAGGAGGGTCAAGATGAGGATCCGCGCCGCCCTCGCGCAGACCGCGTGGACGGGCGACAAGGGCTCGATGATCGAGAAGCACCTCCGCTACATCGCCGAGGCCGCGCAGGGCGACGCGCAGGTCATGTGCCTGCAGGAGCTGTTCTACGGACCCTACTTCTGCCAGGTCCAGGACACGAAGCACTACTCGTACGCGGAGCGGATCCCCGACGGTCCGACGACGAAGCTCATGCAGGAGCAGGCGAAGAAGCACGGCATGGTCCTCATCGTCCCGATGTACGAGGAGGAAGCCCCGGGCGTCTACTACAACACCGCCGCGGTCATCGACGCCGACGGGAAGTACCTCGGCAAGTACCGCAAGACGCACATCCCGCACGTCAACGGCTTCTGGGAGAAGTTCTACTTCCGGCCGGGGAACCTGGGCTACCCGGTGTTCGAGACCGCCGTCGGCAAGGTCGGCGTGTACATCTGCTACGACCGGCACTTCCCCGAGGGCGCGCGCATGCTGGGGCTCCACGGCGCCGAGCTCGTGTTCATCCCGTCGGCGACGTCGCGCGGCCTCTCGATGCACCTCTGGAAGATCGAGCAGACCTCGCACGCGATCGCGAACGGCTACTGGGTCGGGACGATCAACCGCGTCGGGAAGGAGACCGAGTTCGGACCGAACGACTACTACGGCACGAGCTACTTCGCGGACCCGCGCGGGCAGATCGTCGCGCAGGCCTCGGACAGGGACGAGCAGCTCCTGTGCGCCGACCTCGACATGGATCTCGTGCGCGAGGTGCGCAACACGTGGCAGTTCTACCGTGACCGTCGTCCCGACATGTACCAGCCGCTGGTGAAGCCATAGCGATCGTCGACCTCGACGACGCGGGCGCCGCGCTCCCGCGGTCCCGTCGCGGCCGCCGTGCGGCGCGCGCGACGGCGGCCTTGATCGGTGGCGTGCTCGGGCTCGCGGTCTCGCTCTGGCCGGCGACAGCGCCGCGCCCGATCCCATCCGCGACGAACGCGCCCCCCGCCGTCGGATCGTCGTCGGTGCGGCCGGCCGTCGGGGCGACGGACCCGACGCTCAGCCTGCCCGCGGGCGTGATCGGCGTCGACCTCGCCGCGATCCCGGATCGGCTCCTCAACGACCCGCCGGCGGCGCGCTTGCGGCTGGCCGTGCCGATCCGCGGCACGTTCGGGATCGCCTCCGTCGATGCACCGTCGGAGATCGCGTGGACGGAGGCGGGTTACTGGTACTGGATGCGATCGAAGGATCTCACCATCGCGCAGCTCATCGATCTCGCAGGTGCGCTCCACTAGCGCGAAGGAGGCTCACGTGTTCGACCACGTCAACTGGGTAGCGGTCCTGGGCGCGTCCATCGTGGCATTCGCGTTCAACGCGATCTGGCACGGGCCGCTATTCGGGAGGCGGTGGGGTGAGTACGTCGGCGTCGAGGCCCCGGCGGGACCGCCGCTGCCGCCGATCCTCGTCGCGAACTTCGTGCTGACGCTCGTCGGGGCGACGGCGCTCGCCGCCATCGTCACGGCGTTCTCCGCGGACGCGGCGGTCGCCGCGTTCGTCGGGATCCTGGTGTGGACGGCATCCGGCCTCGTCGTGAAGCTCAATGAGGTGCTGTTCGCCCGCCAGCCCGTCGGCCTTTTCTACATCGACGGGATCGGCCATCTGATCACGCTGGTGATCGTCGCCGTGATCGTCGGCGTCTTCCGGACGTAGCGCCATGGGCGAGACGCTCATCACGGGCGGCACCGTCGTGACCGCGACCGACACGTACAAGGCCGACGTCCTCATCGACGACGAGAAGGTCGCGGCGGTCGGGAAGGATCTGAAGGCATCGACGTCCATACCCACATGGAGCTGCCGTTCGGCGGGACGTTCGCCTCCGACGACTTCCACACCGGCACGGTCGCGGCGGCGTTCGGCGGGACGACGAGCATCGTCGACTTCGCCGTGCAGGGCATGGGCGAGCCGCTCGAGAAGGCGCGCGACGCGTGGCTCGGCAAGGCGCGCGGCAAGGCCGTCATCGACTACGGGCTGCACATGATCGTGCGCGACGTGAGCGACAAGGTCCTGAGCGAGATGGGCACGATGGTCGAGGACGGCGTGTCGAGCTTCAAGCTCTTCATGGCCTATCCCGGCGTGTTCATGGTCGACGACGCGTCGATCTTCAAGGCGCTCGTGCGCTCCGCGGAGGTCGGCGGCCTCATCTGCATGCACGCCGAGAACGGTGGCGTCATCGACGTGCTCGTGAAGAAGGCGCTCGCCGAGAAGAAGACCGCGCCCAAGTGGCACGCGCTCACGCGCCCGCCCGAGGCCGAGGGCGAGGCGACCGGGCGCGCGTTCAAGCTCGCCGAGATGGCCGGTGGCGTGCCGCTCTACATCGTCCACCTCTCCGCGTCGCAGGCGCTCGAGCAGGTGAGGCAGTTCCGCGACCGCGGCCTGCCCGCATACGCCGAGACCTGCCCGCAGTACCTCTTCCTCTCGTACGACAGTTACGAGGAGCCCGGGTTCGACGGCGCGAAGTACGTCATGTCGCCGCCGCTGCGGCCGAAGTGGCACCAGGACGAGCTCTGGAAGGGGCTCGCGAAGAACGACCTCCAGGTGGTCTCGACGGACCACTGCCCGTTCTGCATGAAGGAGGGCTTCCAGGGGCTGCCGAAGCAGAAGGAGCTCGGGAAGAGCGACTTCTCGAAGATCCCGAACGGCGCGCCCGGCGTCGAGACGCGCATGGTCCTCCTCTTCGACGGCGGCGTCGTCGGCGGCCGCATCACGCTGAACCGCTGGATCGAGCTCACCTCGACGACGCCCGCGAAGATCATGGGGATGTTCCCGAAGAAGGGCACCATCGCCGTCGGCAGCGACGCGGATATCGTCATCTGGGACCCGAAGGCGACGCAAACCCTATCGGCGAAGTCGCACCACATGCGCGTCGACTACAACCCGTACGAAGGCCGCAAGGTGAAGGGCAAGGCCGTCACCGTGCTGTCGCGCGGCGAGGTCGTCGTGGACAAGGACGAATTCGTCGGCAAGAAGGGCCGCGGCAAGTTCATCAAGCGCGGCTCGCCGATACTGCAGACGTGAACGACGCCGTCCTTCGGAGCACGCGCCACGAGGTCTGGGCCGATCTGAAGCTGCTCGCGTTCTGTGCCGACCTGTCGCCGGAGCAGCTCACATGGACCGTACCGGGGACGTACGGCGCGATCCACAACACGCTGCAGCACATCGTGCGGGCGCAGCGCGGCTACCTGTGGCGGCTCACCGGCGCGGACGATCCCGCCGCGGACCTGCCGCGCGACACCGAGCGTCTGCTGCCCCTGCGCGAGCTCGTCGAGAAAGAGGAGCGCGTCGGGCAGCGCATCGAAGCGTTCCTGGCGCAGGCATTCGATCCGACACGCGTGATCCAGATGACGGATGGCACGGCGACGGCGGGCATCATCCTCGCGCAGTTCGTCCATCACGGCAGCGACCACCGGGCTCACATCGGGACGATCCTCGGTGCGCACGGCGTCGAGCCGCCGAACCTCGATGTCTGGGAGTACGGCCGGTCGATCGGCGAGGAGATCGTTCCGCCGAGCTGATCGCGCCGGCGCGCTATACCATGTCACTACATGGCGTTGAGGGCACGGAGCGGGTCGGCGGCACGTGGGCTCCCGACGATGCGAGAGCTCATGGAGAGGCGCGGCTCAACGGTGGCCGATCTCGCGGATCGTTCCGGCTACACGGCTGAACACATCCGGCGCGTGATGCGCGGTGACCATGCGGGGTCGAAGAGGTTCCACGCCCAGATGGAAATGCTCCTCGGAGGGAAGTACCGGACCGGCGAGCAGCTCAGTTGGGACAAGAAGCTGTTGCCGCGCGGTGTGTGGGGGGACAACGACCTCGAGAAGATCATGAAGGCCCAAGGCATCACAAAGCCGCAGGGCTGGCCGCCTCCGCGGGTGCCACAAGTCACCAAGGAAGAAGCGGACGCTTTCATCCGCGCTATCGAGGAAGGGAGGCGGGCGTCCCGCGAGCTCGCCCGCAAGGAAGTCGCCAGAGAGGACCCGGACCCACGCTAGCAACACTGCTCTGCGACACGACGGTCGTGTCGTCCGTTCTTCGACAGGACGACCGGATCGCCCGCCTGCGACCCCGCCTCGACGCGAACGTCCTGGCCGTGTCCGTCGTAACAGTGGCGGAACTCAAGAGAGGCGCGATGCTCGCGCGCTGGGGCGAGCGGAAGACCGCGGAGCTCGAGGAGCATCTCGGCACGTACGTCCTGATCGCCGTCGACCGCGACGTCGCCGAGGAATGGGCGCGCGTGCGCGTACGAAGCGACCATCTCGGGCGCCAGAAGAGCGACAACGACCTATGGATCGCGGCGACGGCGAAACGCCATGGCCTGCCTCTCGTGACGCTCGACCGCGACCAGTACGACATTCCGGGTATCGCGGTGGTCCAGCACGACGGCACCGAGGTCGCGGTCCCCGAGTAGGGTCAGGCGATCGCGGTGGCGCTGACCTCCTTGAGCGCCGGGATGATCTCGCGGCCGTAGGCCTCGAGCACCGTCTCCTCGTCGCCGCTCATGAGGTAGACGTTGAACTGCGTCACGCCCGCCGCCGCGAGCGCGCGCAGCTTGGCGATGTGCTCGTCGACCTCGCCGATGACGCAGAAGCGGTCGACGGACTCGTCGTCCACGAACGCCGCGTTCGACGACCCGGATTCGGCGTGATGGTGGTAGTCGTACCCCGGCCGGCCGCGGACGTAGGCCGTGAGATCCGCGGGGAGCGTTGACTCGCCGTAGCGGCGCACGAGGTCGACGACGTGGTTGCTGACGAGGGCGGGGAACCAGCGGACGCGGTCGCGCACGTCCTCGCGCTTGCCGACGTGGGCCGGCGCGGCCGACATGATCCGGAGATCGCGCGGATCGCGTCCGGCCTTCTTCGCGCCGTCGCGCGCGAGGCCGATGCACCACCCGACGAGGCTCGGGTCGGCGAGCTGGATGATCGCGCCGTCGGCGACCCGGCCCGGCACGTCGAGGGCCTTCGGGCCATAGCCCGCGACCCAGGCGGGCAGG
>WNGA01013471.1_pt1 | contig 10451 bp, 7 predicted proteins | sample 5400061 | NCBI WGS metagenome assembly WNGA01 (sample SAMN13153366, study PRJNA577476) | soil metagenome | isolation source: 100 cm soil or saprolite under grassland replicate 2 | place: USA:California | collected 2016-06-15
CAGAACCTGATCCGCATGCTCTGCGGTCATACCTGTTCCTGTAATGCATCACGCTGCGACGAGACGCCGAGGAGTACAACGTCAAGCCGAAGCCGGACCTGCGCCTACTACAGCTACTGGGGCGATGTCGACGTCCAGACCGTCGAGCTCTACCCACGGCCGAACCGGATGCTCATCACGGCGCCGACCAACGACGGGCAGGCGATCGTGATCGTCTACTGGCCGCTCGCGGACTTCCCCACTGTCCGCGCCGACATCGAGGGGAACTTCCTCCAGGCGCTGGAGCTCGCCCCGCACTCGCGGAGCGGGTGCGGAACGGCGCGAGGAGCGCGCTCGCTGGGCCACGAGCGGCGGCGGAACGAGACGGCTCTGCCGATCTACGAGCTGACGCACGAGCTCGCGGGCCTCGCGCCGCCCCGCCCGAGATGCAGCAGCTGTTCGGCGCGCTCCGCGACGACCAGGAGCAGACGGGCAGCTTCTTCGGCACGATCGCCGGCACGGTGCCGATCCAGGAGTTCTTCTCGCCCGCGAACGTCGAGCGGATCGTCCGCGGCGCGGCTCAGCCGCCGAGGCAGGCCGCCGGCGAACCCGCGTGCTCGCCGGCGAAGCCGCTGATCTCGGCCCCCAGCGCTCCGGCCGAATGCGGGGCCTCCGCCTTCAGCTCGTCGCCGACGAACCCCGGCGCAATGTGCGCTTCGAAGGCGACGAGGGTGCCGGCGCAGCTCGCGTTCGGGCTCGGTCCGCCGCCCGCTGCCGCGGCACTGGCGGGTGCCGCCAACGCGAGGCATGCGGCGGCGAGAGCTACGTGTGCTCTGGTCATCGTGCTCCTCCTTGTCTCGGGCGGGCGACGCCCGCCAGGTTTCTAGCGTCCGGCGGTCGCCGGCGCGACGACCTGCTCCTCCGTGAGTTGCCGCATCAACCCGGCCACGCTCGTCAGGCACCAGTAGCCGACGAACTTGCCGTCGGCGATCGTGAACACCTCCGCCGACTCTGCGGCGATGTGGCGGCCGGTCGCGGGGATCCCCTTGTACTCGCCGTCGTGCGTGCCCGTGAACGTCGAGCGGCAGAAGACCTTGTCGCCCTCCGCGATCAGCTCGTCGATGCTGACGTGCAGGTCGGGGAACGCCTGGAAGTACGAGAAGCACCCTCGGCGAACGCCCTCGATGACCCGTTCGTCGGCGAAGTAGTCGCCGACGGCGTCGAGGTTGCGGCCGTTCAGCACTTCGTCTTCGTAGCGCCGGACGAGCGCCTTGTTGTCGTCGGACATCGAGATCCTCCTTGTCGTTGCCGTTGCGCCGAAGAATCTCTCCTCGCCGCCGACGGCGGTAGGGGAGAAGCCCCTATTCGCTTCCGAACGTGCGCGCGGCGTATGCCGCGGCCTCGGCGCGGCTTCGCAGGCCGAGCTTCTGACGGATCCGGCCGACGTGGTGCTCGGCGGTCTTCGGACTGATGAAGAGGCGCTCGCCGATCGCGGCATTCGTCAGCCCCTCCGCAACCAGCCGCAGCACCTCGTGCTCACGCTTGCTCAGCGCGCCGACGGCGCGCGGTCCGCTGCGGCTCTTCACGCCGAGGGAGCGGAGGAAGGCCGCCGCCGCGTCCGCCTCGCGCGTGGCGCCGAGCGCATCGAGCTCGTTGCGCGCGCGGCGGGCGACGTCGACGGCGACCTCGGGCGCGGAGCCCGCGAGCGCGCGTGCGAGCTCCAGGCGCGCCCGCGCCGTGTCGAGCTGCTGCCGGAGGCCGGCCAGGAGGTTGACCGCCTCCTGGAGGAGCTCGGCCGCGGCGGGATCACCCGACGCTGCGGCGATTCGGCCGCGGGCGAGCGCAACGGCAGCCTCTACTCGCTCGCGTCCAGCCACCTCTGCGAGTTGCTCGAGCTGCGCAGCCGCCTCGCGGGCGCCGCCGACGTCGCCGCAGGCGAGCTTCGCCTCCACGAGCCGTGTGAGCACGGGAGTGGCGAGCAGGTTCGAGCGACCGAGCTCCGCGAGGCGCGCGGCGAGGAGCGCTGCCGCCGCTTCGGGCTCGCCCCGCGCGAGGCGCAGCGAGACCGCCGCCTCCACGGCCTCACGCTGGTCCTCGAAGCCGGCGAGGAACTGTTCGGCTTCGTCGAAGCGGCCCTGCAGCACGCGGATCTCCGCCAGCCGTGCGGCGGGGTGTACGCAGCGCGCGCGCTGACCGGCTTCCGTCAGCTCGCGCATCGCAGCCAGCAGCTCCTGCTCGGCCGCGTCGATGCGCCCGTTCGCCGCGTAGACGTCGGCGCAGCACGTGCGGCAGAACGCGAGCAGCGCGACATGGTCGTGGCGGCGCACGAACGACTCGAGAACCTGGCTCCATTGCTGCGGTCGTTCCTCGTCGCCGGCGACCTCGCACGCGAGCATGAGCGTGCAGCTCACGTCGGCGAACGTCTCCAGCGTCGACGGCTCGCCCCCGGTCACCGCCGCCATCGCTTCGTCGATGCGCGCGAGACCTTCGTCGATGCGACCGAGTGACACCTCGGCGAGACCGAGCTGCGCGAGCGCGCGAAGCTCGAGATCGGTGTCACCCGACTCCGCGGCGACCTCGACGGCGGCGGCCGCCAGACGCGCGGCCTCGGCCGGCTCGCTTGCTCGCTCCGACCGTCCAAGTGCGAGCCAGCCGCGCTCGCTTCCGGGCGCGACGTCGACCAGCAGCCGCTCGGCTCGCGCGAGCCATCCGTTCGCCGCTGCATCGTTTCGCCAGACGAGCGCGTACTCGCGCGAGAGCCAAAGAGCAATTCGCGCCGCGCGTGCGAGGTCGCCGTCCCGTCTGAAGCCGGCATATGCGCGCTCGCGGTTGACGACGGCGCCTTCCGAGTCGCGGAGCCACCAGAGCGCCCGGCCGAGCCCGTCCAGGAGCTCGGGCGTCTCCGCCGTTCGCAGCACGGACTCGAACGCTGCGCGCGCACGCTTCCAGTCGCCGACCGCGAGCGCCTCGTATGCGCCCGCCGCGCCGTCCGCCTCTACGGGAATGCCTGTCATGCAGCGATCGTGAACCGCCTGCGGCTCTTGGGCAAGCCCGGCCGGGACCGCCGCCGATGGACGAGTCGGCCCAGGAGCAGGCCGAGCGCGAGCCACGCGAAGAGCTCGAGCAGCGTGATCCCGGGATCGTGCCTGTTGTAATCGGTCCAGCTCGGCTGCGACACGGGCGTCAGCGCCGCAGCGTGATCGGCGCGCACGTGCGCGCTGAGACGTTCCCGGCGCGGTCGTTCGCCACGACGCAGAACCGCGCACTCGTCGGCGCGCGCAGCGACGTGTGCCAGACGACCGAATACGTCCCGTTCGCATGGAACGCGCCGTCGTCCCAGCTCGCGATCCGGCGCGACCCGACGAGCGCCCAGACGCGCACGTGGCTCCTGTTCGAGTCGTCGCTGACGTCCACGCGTAGCCGAACCTCCTTGCCGAGGCGCCCTTGCGCCGCGCGCGCCGACACTCGCGGCGCCGCAGTGTCGCGAATCGCCGGCGTCGCAAACGTCTGATCCTCGCCGTTCGCCGTTCCGTTTCCGCTTCTGGCGACGATTCGAAAGTGAATCGTCGCGCCGGCGACGAGGTTCGTCGCGCGTGCGCTGACGGTGGAGGCCGTCGTTGCGGCTGCGAGGTCGAACCAAGCCGTTGCCGACGAGTATCCGGCCGTGCTTCCCCACTCGAAGCGGTACTGGGTCGCGCTGCCGTTCGGGTTCACCGAGCCGATGAGGGTCGCGCTCCTGCTCGCGACGTCGACCGCCGAGGGCGCCGGATAGGTGACGATCGGTACCGGCAGGACGACGGGGACCGCGCCCAGGGCCAACCTCCCCGAGCCGGACAGGTTGTCCGTCCCAGGTGTGCCGAAGTCCACGGCCCGCGAGTCGAGGAACTGCTGGATCTGTGCGGGCGTGTACGAAGGGAATGCCTGCTTCACCAGCGCCGCCGCTCCGGCCACCGCGGGAGCGGCTGCGGACGTGCCGCTGAAGCCGTTGCAGCCGGCGCCCGCTCCGTACGTCGCGGAGGAGATCCCGTCCGGCCCGGTGATGTCCGGCTTCACGCGACCGTCGAGGGTCGGGCCCTGCGAGCTGTACGGCTCCAGCTCCGACGTCGCCCAGCAGGCGGCGGCAACCGTGAAGGAGCTCGCGGAGTCGGCCGGCGTGCCGAGACTGGTCACGGGATCCTGGTAGTCGAGGCGGCCCGCTCCGACCATGAAGAGATCGAGCCGTGGCGTCGCCGTCGTGTTCGCGTTCCAGATGGCCGCGCCGATTCGGATCGTCGACTCGTGCAGATTCGAGTAACAGACGTTCTCGTAGGGCGGCTGCGTGCCGCCCTGACGCGTCTCCGACTCGGCGACGACGGTCGATGCTCCCGTCGGTGACGTGACGATCAGCGACAGGTCGTAGTCCTGGGCCGTCGAAGGCCACGCGTCCCAGCGAAGGGAGGCGCACACCGTTGCGCCAGGCCCGAGGTCGGTGGAGTTCGCCTCGTCGCCCGGTGCGAAGTCGTGCCAGCGGTCGCCGTCGGCGGAGGTGAACGACCCGCTCCAGTGCCGCTGCGCGTAGTTCCCCGCCGAATTGACCCAGAGCATCCCGCTGGCACGCGCGGTCGCGGCGGGAACGGCGTCGGGGCCCGTGCCGTCGCCGCGTCCGTAGAACGAGTTCCGCGAATGGCTGATGATGCTCGCGCCCTGCACGCGCGCGAACGCGACGGCGGAGCTGATGCTGACGTCCGAGTCGGCGCAGATCAGGATCAGCTGCGCCTCCGGCGCCATCTCCGAGACGATCTCCGCCACGGCCGTCCCGTGGTCGGTGCGCGTGTTGAAGAGGCCGCCGCAGTAGTCCGCTCGGACGACGTTGCCGCGGATCTCGCCGTCCGAGATGCGGCGCGCGAGCCCTACGAAGCCGCTGTCGATGATCGCCACGCGAACACCCCGGCCGGTGAAGCCCGCTGCGTGCCAAGCGCCGGCCCCCGCGGCTGCGACCTCTTCACCGCCGACGGCATCCGCGACGTAGCGCACGGGCGCGCGAACCCGCGCGACGCCGTCGATGCGCGCGAGCGCGCGAAGCCGGTCCGGCGGCACGTTGACCTCGACGCGCCGCACCCCGCGCGCCACCACCGTTGCGCCGAGACGGCGTGCCGAGGCAACGGCCGCGCTCGAGTCGCGCCGGAGCTCGAGCACGGCGGCAACGTGGCCGCTGCCGGGCCTCGAAAGCTGCATCGCGGCCGCGAGCGCATGTGCGCGTCGTCCGCCCCGGATCACCTGCAGCAGCGGGCTGTCGATGCGATCGTCCTTGGCCGCGTGGGCGCGACCGGAGAGCTGCTCGCGCACGATCGAGCGGCTCTCTCTCCTCGAATCCGGCGTGGCCGACGAGAGCGAGGCGGCGGTGAGTGCGAGGGCGGCGAGCGAGCCGAAGACGGCCGCGCGCTTCACTGCCGCCGGCCGGCCGAACGTGGAACTCGTAGCCGCGATCGGGCCGAGACGGCCGTGCAGAGCAGCGTGCGCATACGCAACTCAGGCTAGAGCAATCGCTCGGAAATGGACAGGGGCGATTCGGCTCGCACGCAGCTCGACGATCGCCCCGTCCACATCGCCGGCGACGCAAATCAGGAGGTCGTGGCCTCCGCGAGGGAAGGGGTCTCGGCCCGGCCGTGCGCCCTCGTCGCGATCTGCTTCGCGAGCTCCTTCGCGACGTGCTTCGCATCCCTCCCGACGCCCGGAAGCACGTCCGAGCTCACCGAGTACTGGAAGATCAGGCCCATGAAATAGAGGCCGGGCTCCGACGCTGCCACTCCTCGCGTGTGCTCCGGCTGCCCGTCCTGGCGCATGATCGGCAGATCGATCCAGGAGAGGTCGTGACGAAACCCGGTGCACCAGACGACGTTCGCGACGTCCACGACGCGCCCGTCCTCGAGCAGCGGCGACCCGTCGCGGACGCCGGCGACCCGCGGCAGGCGCTCGACACCCGCGGCCACGAGGTCCTTGGGCTTGACCCGGATCAGCGGCGTCGCCTTGGTTGCGACCTTCGGACCGACCTTGCGTCCGATCGGCGTCCCCATCGTCAGCACGTGGTGTCCCAGGAAGCGGATGACGGGAAGGACGAAGCGGGCCGGCACGCTTCCGTGACGCACTGGAATCGCGCCGACGTCGCTCCCAGCGAGCAGCGTGGGGTGCGTTCGCACCAGCTCGTTGGCGATCTCGGCTCCCGAGTTGCCGGCGCCGACCAGGAGAACGGCACCGTCTTGGAGCTGAGACGGATTCCGGTACTCGCTGGAATGGAGCTGCACGATGCGCGGGTCGAGCTCGCCGGCGAACGGCGGGACCTTCGGGTCGCGCGATGCGCCCGACGCAACCACGACGTTGTCGGCTTCGAAGCGCTGATCGCCTGCGGTGACGACGTAGCGGTCGCCCTCCCTGGAGAGCCGGTCGACGTGCACGCCGGTGCGGACCGGGAGCTCGAACCGCTGCGCGTACGCGGCGAGGTAGTCGGCCATCTCCTCGCGGGTCGGAAACGACCAGCCGGGCGCCGGGAACGGCATCCCCGGCAGGCCGTCGTAGCGGGCGGGGGTGAACAGGCGCAGCGAGTCCCACCGGTTGCGCCAGGAGTCGCCGATCCGCTCGTTCGCGTCGAGGATCAGGAACGGGCGGCCGCGCTTCTTGAGGTGGTAGCCGGCCGCGAGGCCCGCCTGGCCACCGCCGATGATCACGGTCTCGAACTGCTCGGTGTGCTGTGTGTCGTTCATTGCGCTCCTCCTTCGTGGCGTCGGCTGGTTCTGGAGGTGACGCTACGAGGGAGGAGGGACGGGCGCATCGCGCGGATCGACCAACTTGCAGCGGCGGCGCATGGTCAGTTCTGACCATGCCCCAGTGCCAGGCACTCGGACCTGGCCGCTTCGCCAAAACCATTCAAAGTTGCAGGGAGAACGCGACGCACGTACCTGGCACGTACCTGGTACGTACCTGGTACGTACCGGGTAAGAGGACATGACGTAAATCGACAGGCGGCGCCGGGCGGCTGCGGCGGCCGTCAGAGGAGGCCGTGCTCGAAGGCGAACGCGCCCGCCGCCGTTCGCGACGAGACGTCGAGCTTGCGGAAGATGTTCTGCAGGTGCCGCGCAACGGTGTGCTCGCTGATCACCAGCGTTCGCGCGATCTCACGGTTGCTCTTCCCCGCCGCCACGAGTCGTAGCACCTCGAGCTCGCGTGTCGTCAATCCATGTACGTCGCGCTCGTCGCCGGCGTCGAGGTGCGCGAGATCCGGAGCCGCGCCGAGATCTGCGAAGACCGCGCGCGCGGCATCGAGCTCCAGTGCGGCGGCGTCCTCGTCGCCGAGCGCGCGGCACGCGCCGGCCAGCAGCGCTCGTGCGCGAGCTGTGTCGTACGGCGCGTCGAGCTCCTGCCAGAGCTCACACGCCTGCCGGAGGGCAACGTGCGCGGACGCTGCATCGCCGGCCGCCAGCTCCACGGCGCCGCGTGCGTGCGCGACCCTCGCGCTCAGCATCGCGCTCTCGTAGTTCCGCGAGATCTCCTCGAGCTCCCGGCACGCGCTCAGCGCTTCGTCGGCGGCACCTACGGCAAGGATTACCTCGACGAATGCGGGCAGCAGGGTCGCGCGCCTCAGCGGCTCCGTCGTCTCGGCCAACACGCGACGGATCGCCGCGGCCGCCGCCTCGGCGTTTCCCTGCGCCAGGCGCAGGAGGGCCAGACCCGGTTGCGGCTCGCGCCCGAACCGGCTCGCCTCCCGGTACGCCTCCTCCGCGTCCACGAAGTCACCCTGCAAGCGGTGAACCTCCCCCTGCATGTAGAAGGCGTCCGCCGCTGCGGCCCGGTTCGCCGCCTTCGCCAGCCGCTCCCCGGCGAGGCGCGCTTCTTGCAGCGCGTCGGCCCACGCCCCGTGCACCTGCATGATCTCGGCACGGTGCACGAGGCAGCGCCCGGTGAACGCCACGAGATCGGGTTGCTGCTCACACCAGTGCGCCAGGGCGGCCGTCCACTCCTGCGCGCGGCGCAGCTCGAACACCTGCTGACAGCCGGCGATGACGCCGCAGTAGACGATGCCGGTGACGAGCGGCGACGGCTCTCCCGTCGTGACCGCGACCATCGCCTCGTCCAGTAGGGCGAGCCCCTCGCGCACGCGACCGCCGCTGATCAGCATGTGCCCGTGCGCGTGCACCGCGAGCGCGAACAGGTCTCTGTCGTCGAAGCGTTCTCCCAGCTCGGCGGCGTGTGCTGCAGTCGCTGCGGCGGCCTCGAGATCCCCGTTCGCCTCGTGCTGGAAGACCAGCGGCAACAACAGGTACCCGTGCTCCACGCGCTCTCGTTCTTCGCGGTCGAGCAGCCGTTGCGCACGTCCGAGCCAGCCGCCGCCGCGGCCGACCTCGCCGCGGAACATCAGGGTCATCCCGATCCAGAACGCGCAGCGAACAGCGGGCAGCGCGTCCCCGCGGTCGAGGTAGGCGTGGTGTGCGCGTTCCAGGAACGCGACCGACTCGTCGTCGCGGGCGAGCATGTACGAGGCCCTCGCCAGCAACTCGAGATCCTCCGCTGCGAGCGGCGCGACCTCGTCGACGCGCGAGAGGGCGCGATGCGCGTCTCCCCACGCGCGTCTCGTGTAGGAATCGCGGCCGTGCTCGAGATCGGCGACGGCGTCCACGGCGTTCACCGGGCCATTTAACCTCGCCGCGCGAGCATGCGCCGCGAGCCGCAGATGGTCTGTCAGGCTCGACCAGTGCGCGAGCTCGACAGGCTCACCCGCGTTCGCATCCAGGGCTTTCGCTCCGCGCGGGACGTCGCCTTCGCGCCGCCGCGCTTCTGCGGGCTCGTCGGCGAGCCGGGAGCCGGAAAGTCGAACGTGCTGTCGGCGATCTGGAAGCTGCTCTCGCTCGCAGCCGAGCCGACTCCCGACGAAAGCTCCAGCGCCGACGGCCGCCTGTTGCTCGAAGCGACCGTCGGCGGTCGGTCGATCTCGCTCGAAGCGCGCTCCGGAGAGCCGCCGATCCGGCTCGGGGAGCCTCCGCCCGCACTCTTCCTCCCGGCCGCCCTGCGCAGCGACGAGGTCGTCGCTCCCGCCGAGCCCGCGTCCGGCGCCGTCGCGCGGGTGCTCGACGTCCTGCGAGGTCCGCTCGAGGCGCGCACTGCATCGGCTGCGGCGCCTGCGCTCGCGTTCGTCGACGGACTGGAGGCGTGCGCAGCGGCAGGAATCACCGGCCTGGTGCTGCTGATCGAGGAGCCGGAGCTCTTCCTACGCCCGCACGCCCAGCGCCATCTCTACCGGCTGCTCCGTGAGTTTGCCGCGGTCGGAAACCAGGTCCTCTACTCGACGCACGCGCCAGCGTTCCTCAACGTCGGCCGGCTCGACGAGCTCGCGTTCGTCCAATACCGCGCCTCGATCGGAACGACCGTCTTCCAGCCCGAGCCGCTTCCCGCGGACGAGAGCTTCCGAGCGGTGAGCGAGGTCGACGCCGAGCGCAGCGAGCTCTTCCTCGGCCGCGCCGCGCTCCTGGTCGAAGGGCGAACCGAGAAGCTCGTGTTCCCGTTGATCTTCCGCGCGCTCGGCTACGACCTCGACCGCGAAGCGATCTCGATCGTCGAGTGCGGCGGCAAGCCGAACGTCGCGCTCTTCGCACGCATCTGCGACGCGGTCAGGATTCCCTACGTCGTCGTGCACGATCGCGACGCGCCGCGCGGCCGCGAGCCGATCGAGGGCGAGCGCGTCATCAATGCCGAGATCGCCCGCATCGCCGGCGAGGATCGCGCCGTCGTCCTCGAGCCCGACTTCGAAGGCGTCGCGGGGCTGACCGGCCACGGCCACAAGCCGGAGCGCGCCTGGCGCACCTTCGCGCGCGACGGTCACGCGATTCCCGATCAGCTCGTGGAGGTGGTGAGGCGCGTCGTGTCGCTCGTCGGCGACTGAGAGCGCCCGAGTCAGCGCAAAGCAGCGTCGATCGCCGCTGCGATCGAGGCCGAATCGCCCGCCGACTTGAGCGTCACCGGAGTCAGACTCCCGCCGGTCCGGCCGACGAGGATCGTCGGCGTCACGCGGACGCCGTCTGCCGCAGCGTCGCGGTCGAACGCCGCCGCCTGAGCGCTGACGCTGGGCGAGCTGCGAGCCGCGAGCAGCCGGGGCACGTCGACTCCCGGAATGCCCGCCGCCGCCGACTCGACCAGCTCGTCGTTGAGCCAGCCGCCGTTCTCGGAACCCTGGTGGAAGACGCCTTGAACTGCTTGAACGCCGGGCTCTTCGTCGCGTACCAGCGCGCCGCCGCGATTCGTGAGCTGCTCGGCAGGTGGTTGGCGCGTGCGATCCCGCGGGGGCCGGCGGCGCGGCAGCCGATGCACGTTCCGATCCAGGCGCCCGTTGCGACCGGGTTCGATTGGAAACGCGCCGGCGCGGGCGAGCAGGCGGAGGCGGAGACGGTGACGGTCTCCGGGCTCGACGTCGCGGCGCCGGCGGCTGCGGCGAGGACGAGTGCGGAGAC
>WNGA01013474.1_pt1 | contig 10450 bp, 7 predicted proteins | sample 5400061 | NCBI WGS metagenome assembly WNGA01 (sample SAMN13153366, study PRJNA577476) | soil metagenome | isolation source: 100 cm soil or saprolite under grassland replicate 2 | place: USA:California | collected 2016-06-15
CCCAGAGCACGCCTCCTCGCTCGACGAGCGGATACGCCGCGAGCTTGATCTTCCGGCAGAAGCCGCTTTCGGTCGGCTCCGAGGGCACTTCGATGCACTGGCCCGTGTGATCGTATTTCCATCCGTGATAGGAGCAGCGAAGACCGTTTTCTTCGTTTCTGCCGAACCAGAGCGACACGCCTCGATGCGCGCAGAACTCGTCCATCAACGACAAGTTGCCCTGTGAATCGCGCCAGGCCAGGAGGCGCTCGGAGAGCAGCTTCACGCGCACCGGCGGACACTCGTTGTCCGGCAGTTCGTCGGCAAGCAGCGCCGGAATCCAATACCGGCGGAACATCTGCCCCATTGGCGTTCCAGGGGCCGTGCGGGTGAGGAGGTCGTTTTGTTCTTTCTTGAGCATTGTAATAACCCGAAGAAAAACGTGTTCAGTTTCCAGTTTCCAGTTATCAGTTCAAAGGTTAAGTTGTGAGTTGCGAAGTTACGAAGTTCTTCAAGTTCTTGACTGACTCAATGCCGTAACTCAAAACTAAACTTTGAACTGGCAACTGATAACTGGAAACTGAACACCGCACGGTTCCTTCGTCCGGCAGTCGTTAATAGAACTGATCGAAATGCATCTGCGCCATCGGCACCTTCGCGTCGATCAGCAACCGCTGCACTGCCACCGCCATCGCCGGCGGCCCGGCAAAGTAGAACTCGTAGGCCGGCAGCGTCTCTCCTAGTATGTCCGCGACGGCCTCGTGCACAAATCCGGTGCAGCCGGTCCACGATTCCGGGTCGCACCCGCCGGGTTCGGAAATGACCGGCACATACGTGTAGCGACCCTGTAGTTGTGGAAGCGCGGTAAGCACGTCTTCGCCGCAAATGTCCGCGGGCCCGCGGCCGCCATAGAAGAAATAGACATGACGGTCCGCCAGCGATCTGGTCTCGGCGATGCCTCGGGCAATGGACACGGCCGGCGCAATGCCCGACCCGCCGGCGATGCAGACGATGTCGCGGGGCGCATCGGGACGAAGATAGGCGTGGCCGTACGGACCGTCGATGTGAATGGTGCTGCCGTGCTGCAGCCGATCGAACAACACCGTCGTCACTTGCCCGCCAGGCACACGTTTGATTTGAAACTGCCAGTTTCTCGTCCCGGCGATGTTCGACATCGAATACGGCCGCGGCGCGGCGACGCCGGGAAGATGAACGAGCGCGTACTGTCCTGGCCGAAACGGCTTGAGCTCGGCGAGATCGAAGCTGAACTCGCGAATGTCGTGCGTCACCTGCCGCGTGGCGGCGAGCGTGGCGGCGAGGTGCTCGGGACGCGGCTCGTCGAGCGCCGGCGGTTCCACACGCACCTTGACCACGCAGTCGCGCGTCGGCCGCGCCTGGCACCCGAGAATCCGGCGCTTCGCGCGATCGCGATCGGCCAGGCCCGGCGCGTCGGGCCGCATCGAGTCGATCTCTCCCGAGACGAGCTCCATCTTGCACGTGCCGCACGAGCCCGTGTTGCATTCATACGGCATCGGAATGCCGGCGCGAAGGCCGGCGCGCGTAATCGTATCGATTGACGCGCAGAGAAACGCGACGTCCGTTCCGCCGAGGCGAATCGTACACATCACGCAATCAAATCGCGTGTGTTGTCGGCGAAGAGCTCCTCCGGCGTCACCCGATTCGTGATGATGCCCTGCGTCACTGCGTGGTCGATGAGCTCCTGGAGCATCGGCCGGTTCGGCTCGATGCCGTACGGCAACGGATCGCCCGTAATCGCCATGACGCGCTGGTGCAGGTGATCGACCTCGGTTGGGTTTTCGATGGCGCCGCTCTTCAGCCGCTCGAGGTAGAGACGCTTGGACCGCGCAAATGCATCGAAGACATCTGCGGCAAGGGCCGCGTGGCTGTCCAGAAGGTCGTCTTTCACGACGATCAGATGATTAATCGGGTAGTGCCCGCGACTCCTCAGAGCCGCCAGACCCGCCTCGCGCGCGTTGGGAATCAGCGGCTTGACGTCGGGGTTGTCGATCTTGTCGAGACCAATCACGGCGGCGAGCTCACCCGAGGTGAGCGCCTCCGCCAGCTTCTTGCCGGGCTCCAGGGGGACAACGTTCGAAGGCGGTGTGTACTCCGCGACATGTTCATCGCCGGACAGCACCCACGTGATGCGGTTCAAGTCGACGCCGTGCTCCTGCTGCAACACGCCACGCGCCCACACGCCCGTCGTGACCGTGTAGCCGCGGTTCACGCCAACTTTTTTGCCCTCGAGATCCTTCGGCGCGCGAATGCCTCCGTTGACGTTCACCAGGATCGCGCCGTGATGAAACGCGCGGACGAGAAAGATCGGCAAGGCGGTGAACCGTTTGCCGTGGGCTCTGGCACAGATGTACGTCGTCGCGGCCAGCTCAGAGATGTCGAACTCGAGGCCCCGCACCATGCGGCGGAACGCATCGATCAGGACGGGCACTTCCTCGAAGGCGAACTCGAAGGTCCGCGGCTTGACGGCGCCGTCCTTGAGCGCCTGATTATTCCCTTGCGTGCGTGTAACGGTCTTCAACTGCAATGAACCTGAAATTGTACTTGATTGTCGTTACCGTCCGGCGTCGGCGATTATATGAGAACGGTTGTTTTCATTCTCAGAGCATGGACGAGATGTCGGAAGCGCCCGTCGGGTAGCCGAACAACGTGTCGCGCATTTGAGATGCGGTGAGATTGTTGCGGATCGCGAGCGCAAACAGGTTGATCACTTCGCTCGCGTGCGGCCCGAGAAGGTGGGCGCCCAACACACGTTCGGTGACGCGATCCACGAGCGTCTTGTACGCCGCCGTCGGCTGGCCCACTCGCCGAGACGAGTACCACTCGGACATATCCGCGGAGCGCGTTTCGACGTCCAACCCGAGGCGGCGCGCCTCGGCTTCGTGGAGTCCGACCGCCGCGAGCGGCGGCATCGTAAACACGATCGAGACGACGCCTCGATAGTCGACCTTCTCGGAATTCCCGTTCAGTAAATTCGCCGCCACGACACGTCCGTCGCGGCCAGCCACAGGCGTCAACGCCGGTCCGCGGCCGGCCGCGTCGCCGGCCGCAAAGACCAACGGATTCGAGACGCTTTGCAGGTAGTCGTTGACCTCGACTCCGTCGGCGGTGTGCCGAATGCCCGCCGCGTGTAGTTCGAGGCCGTCAAGCGCGGGAACACGCCCCGCGCCGTGCACCACGAGATCCGCGACGAATCGTTCCTCCCGATCGTTCGTCGTGCCGGTCACGATGCGCGAAGCGCCGTCGCGCGCGATACGCGTGACTTCCACGTTGGTGCGCACGTCAATCCCAAGCTTGCGCGTGTGCTCCACCAGCATGGCAACGAGGTCGGGGTCGAATTGCTCGAGGGGCTGTGCGCCTCGATGCAGGATCGTGACGTTGGCGCCACCTCGTGCGGCAAGGTGGCCGAACTCGAACGAGATGTATCCCCCTCCCACGAACAGGATTCGTGGGGGAAGCGCAGGAAGCTCGAGAAAATCGTCGCTGGTGATGACTTCGCCGGCGCCTTCAAATCGCAGCGGTTGCGGCGTTGCGCCGGTCGCGATCACCACATGTCTCGCGTCCAGCGCGCGATTGCCAACCTCAATTGTGGTCCGTCCGGTAAATCGTGCGTGGCCGCGAACGATCTCGATACCGGCTTCTCGAAGGCGCCGTTCCTTCGCTTCCGGCACCGGATCGGTGAACGATCGCTTGAAGCGCATCAGCGCGGGCCAGTCAACGCGCGTGTCGTCCGTGACGCCGGCGGCACGCAGGCGACGCGTGGAATCGACGATCTCGGCAACGCCGACCAGCACCCTCTTCGGATCGCAACCGCGGAGCGCGCACGTGCCACCGAGTGGCCGCTCGTCGATCATTCCCACGCGCCAGCCTGCTCGGCGGCAACGTGTTGCCGCGGACGAAGCGGCGGAGCCACTGCCAATTACGACGAGGTCGAAAGGGCTCATGCGCCTCCGAATGTGCCCGCAATCAATGCACTATCAGACTCCCGTATTTAAGCACCGGAGATACGAATGCGGTCAAGCTGGAGGAACTGCGCGTCGCGTGATACGGTGATCGAGGTGATCGAGGTGATCGAGGTGATCGAGCCAGAGAGCGTCACGTCTACGCGTCACTGATCGTGCTGCTATCGTGACGGCAGTTCTGGAGGACCTATGACTCGAAGTCAAATGACGGCAACGATCGCGCTCGTCGCGATGAGCAGCCTGGTGTTCGGACAATCTACGGAGCGACCGATGAGTCCCGCCGGATCGGCGCAGGTGCAGGTGCTCGGCAAGTGGGTGAAAGGCGATCGCCCGGCGTTCACGCTCGGGCGCGAGACGTACCAGGGCGGCAAATGGATTGAGATCACATATGGCCGGCCGCTCCAACGTGGACGTGATCTGTTTGGTTCGGGCGCGAACTACGGCAAAGCCGCCCTTGATGTCGGCGCGCCCGGACTTCCTCCGCCGCCCGTCTGGCGCGCTGGGGCCAATGTGTCGACGAGACTCAAAACCGAAGTGCCGCTGCGGTTCGGCGACAAGGCCGTCCCTGCAGGCGAATACAGTCTGTTCATCGATTTGGTGAAACCGACCGAGTGGACGTTGATCGTTTCGAGCTGGCCCGCGCAGGCGAAGTTCGACCCCAAGGACAAGTCGGCGCTCTGGGGCGCGTACGGATACACGCCCGACAAGGACGTCGCGCGCGTGCCGATGAAAGTCGAAACACTGCCCTTCGCGATGGACCAGTTGACGTGGACGTTTCTCGACATGACCATCGACAGCGGACGGCTCGCGATCATCTGGGGAAAAACAATGGCGAGCACGCCGTTCAAGGCGGGTTCGTAGCGCGGCGGCAGTCCGCCTCATCCTGAAATCGGGAGGAATGATGTCGACGAATGCACCGGCCTCGGAGATGCCATACCGGGTGCTCGGCCGCACCGGCGAGCGTGTGTCTGCCATTGGTCTGGGCGGCTGGCATCTCGGTTTCAACCAGCAGGACGAAGCACTCAGTATTCGCCTCATTCGCGAAGCAATCGATCGCGGCGTGAATTTCCTCGACAACAGCTGGGACTACAACGAGGGCGCGAGCGAAATCCGCATGGGCAAGGCGCTTCGCGATGGGTACCGGAAGAAAGCCTTCTTGATGACAAAGATTGACGGTCGGTCGAAAGCCGAAGCGAAGCGGCAACTGGACGAGTCGCTTCGCCGGCTTGCAACGGACTACATCGATCTGGTCCAACACCACGAGGTTCTCCGCTACGAAGACCCGCATCGGATCTTCGATCAGGAGGGTGCCAACGCCGTGCTCGTTGAAGCACAAAAGGCGGGCAAGATTCGCTATATCGGTTTCACCGGACATAAGGATCCGCACATCCACCTGCACACGCTCGACGTTGCCCGCAGCTACGGATTCACGTTCGATAGCGTGCAGATGCCGCTCAACGTCATGGACGCGCACTACCGCAGCTTTGAACAGCTGGTTCTCCCGGAATTGGTGAAACAGAACATTGGGGTGCTCGGCATGAAGAGCATGGCGAATGGCATCATCTTGAAATCCGGGACGGTGAGCGCGATTGAGTGCCTTCAATACGCGCTCAGTCTGCCGACATCGGTCGTGATCACCGGCATCGAAAGCATCGAGCGGCTCGAACAAGCCTTTGAAGCCGTACGCACGTTCCATCCGCTGAGCGACGCCGAACGCGCCGCGTTACTGGCAAAGACAGCCAGGGCCGCATCACGAGGTGAGTTCGAGTTGTTCAAGACCACGTCAATCTTCGACGCCACTGCCCTCAATCCGGAGTGGCTCGGTGAGGAGCCGCAACGCGTGCAGCAAGTGATGCAGAACTAAGCGGCTCGCTCCCAGTCGGCGACGGCTTGTCCAAGATGAGACATGAAACGCTCAACGACGTGACGGTCCACCGTAGCGTAGATACAGCGCCGGCACGACCACCATGTTCAGAAACGTGGAGGTCACGAGTCCGCACAGAATGACAATCGCCATCGGCGTTTGAATCTCGCTTCCGGTTTTGCCTCCACTCGCCGCGAGAGGGATCAGCGCCAACCCGGCCGCCATCGCGGTCATGAGGATCGGAACGAGCCGCTCGCGCGCGCCTCGCTCCACCGCCTCGCGAAAGTCGGCGACGGCTTCCTCGTCCATCAGGTGGCGGATGTGGGAGACGAGCATGATGCCGTTCCTGGTCGCGATGCCGAAGAGGGTGATGAATCCGATCATCGACGCCACGCTCAGGACTCCACCGGCGAGGAAGACACCTGCAACGCCGCCCATCAACGCGAGCGGCAGATTCAGCATGATCAAGAGCGCATCGCGGACGCGTCCGAACGCCAACACGAGGAGCAGGAACAAACCCGCGATCACCCCTGCGCCGAGAATCACCAGGCGTCTCGATGCGCTCCGTTGGCTCTCGAACTGGCCGCCATACTCAACACGATAGCCGGCCGGCATCGCGACGGTGCGCGCCACCGCCGCTCGAATATCGTCGACGACGCCGCCAAGGTCGCGTCCTGCCACGTTGCACGAGATCACGATGCGTCGTTGCACGTTCTCCCGCAGCACCATGTTCGGCCCCTGCTCGCGACGGACGTCGGCAAGCAAGCGCGCGGGAACCGACCCGCCGTTCGGGGTGTCGATGGGAAGATCGGCGAGCCGCTCGAAATCGGCTTGCGACGCCGGGTCGAACTTGACGACGAGATCGAAGGCAGTGCCGCGGTCGAATATTCGGCCGACGGTTGCACCCGCAAAGCTCGTCTCGACGGCTTCAGCCACATCATCGACGCGCAGGCCATAGCGCGCGATGGCAGACCGATTGAGCACGAATCGGACAACGGGGACGTCCATCTGCTGTTCAAGCGAGAGATCGACCACACCGGGGACGCTGTTCATCATCTCTCGCACGCGTTCGCCGAGACGCCGCAGCGTGCCCAGGTCGTCGCCAAATACCTTGACGGCGATGTTCGCCCGGGTGCCCGACAACATGTGGTCGATGCGATGCGAGATCGGTTGGCCGATCGTCACGTTGGTGCCGGGCAGTGTCGAAAAACCTCGCCGCAAGTCGGCGAGCAGCGCCGCGCGAGGTCGACCCGTGTCGCGCAAGCCGACATCGATCTCGGCGGCCTCGACACCCTGTACGTGCTCGTCGTATTCGGCCCGGCCCGTCCGCCGTGCCGTCGCGACGACTTCCGGCTGTGACATCAGAATCTGCTCGACCTTGCGGCCAATTTCGTCCGACTTCGCGAGCGACGTGCCTGGAAGCGTATTGGCCTGAACGGTCAGGCTGCCCTCGTGAAACTCCGGCAGAAATGCTGAACCCATACGACTCATCGCGGCGACGGCGATCAGCAGGATGGCGGCGGCTGTGACCATCACAAGGCGGGGGTGATCGAGCGCGCGCGGCAGGTCTCTCTCGAACCGCGCCTTGAGAGTACGGGCGAGCCACCAGTCATGGCCTCGCAGAATGGATCGGGCGTTCGGCAGGAACGCAAAGCTCAGAGCAGGCGTCACGATCACTGCCACGGCCAGCGACGCCAGCAGCGACACGATGTACGCAAACGCGAGTGGCGTCAGCAGCCGTCCTTCCACGCCCGCAAGACCGAAGATGGGGAGGAAGACGAGCACGATGATGATCGTGGCGAACACAATCGACGTCCGGATCTCGAGCGTGGCATCACGCACGACGTCAGCGGCCGGCCGCCGCTCGTCCGGCGGTTTCGACGCATTCTCCCGCAGGCGCCGAACGACGTTCTCGACGTCGATAATCGCATCGTCCACGAGTGCGCCAATCGCGATTGCCATGCCGCCGAGGCTCATCGTGTTGATCGTGGCGCCGAACCCTCGCAGCACGAGGACCGCCGCGGCGAGCGACAGGGGAATGGCCGTGAGAGTGATCGCGGCGGCGCGGAGGTTGGCGAGAAACACGATGACGATCGCGATGACGAGCAGCCCACCGTCGCCGAGCGCCGTGACCACATTCGCGATGGCCACTTCGATGAAGTCGGCCTGCCGGAAGATCCGGCGATCGATCGTCATCCCACGCGGCAACTCGTGTTGCAGGACGTCGAGCTCGCGATCCAATCGAGCCGTCAGCTCGAGCGTGTTCGCGCCCGGCTGCTTCTGCACGCCCACGATCACTGCCGGCCTGCCATTCCGGGAACCTTCGCCTCGCTTCAGCGCCGGACCTTCGCGAACGTCCGCAACGTCGCGGACGAGCACCGCTCGTTCACCACGAAGCGCGATCATGCTTTCACCGATCTCGTCTGTCGTTCGCACGCGACCGATGGTTTGCAATACGTACTCTTGCGGTCCTTCCACGTAAATCCCGGCCGATGTGTTCTGGCTGGCGCCACGCACGGCATCGAGCAGCTCGTTCACCGCGACATTGTTCGCGCGCAGGCGATCCGGATGGGCAATGACCTGGAACTGGCGCTCCGCGCCACCGATCGGCGTCACTTGGGAAACACCCGACACGGCCAGAAGCCGGCGGCGTATGACCGTGTCCGCAACGGTGCGCAGCGTCAGTGGATCGTCGATATCCGAGGAGACCGCGAAGAACAGAATCTCCCCCATGATCGACGAGATAGGCGCGAGAATCGGACGCTCCGCCTGCGGGGGAAGAGTGGCGCTCACGAGCGCCAGCTTCTCGGCAACGACCTGACGCGCCCTGAAGATGTCCGTGCCCCAATCGAATTCGACCCACACCACGGCAATGCCGACCGCCGTCGCGGATCGGACGCGACGGACATCGGATGCACCATTGATAGCCGCCTCGATCGGAAACGTCACGAGCGACTCCATTTCCTCCGGCGCCATGCCGTGACCTTCTGTGAGCACGGTCACCGTCGGCGCTGTCAAATCCGGGAACACGTCGACCGGCATATCGCGCGCGATCCAGAGTCCCGACGCGAGGAGCAGCAGCGACATCGCGATCACCATCCAGTGATGATCGATCGACCATTGAACGAGTCTTTTCATCGCGATCCTTGACCTGTTCCCCGTTCAGTGCACGTGGCCTTCGGCAGGCAGCCCTTTCGCGGCCGACGCGAGCTGCACCTCATAAACGCCGCGCGTGACCACACGCTCACCTGGCGTGACGCCACTCTTGAGGCCAACAAGCTCCCCGTCGCGCGACGCGACCTCGACGAAACGACGCGCGAAACGCTCACCGCCGACCTGCACGAAGACGTACGGCCGGCCGGCTTCCATCAGCACAGCGTTTCGGGGCACTGCGGGCAGGCGTTGGCGTCCGCCCGTGTACAGAATCGCGTTGACCGATTGGCCCACGAGCAATTGACCGCCTGGATTCTGAATTTCCATTTGAACGGGCAGAGCTTTAGTCGTGGCATCGAGCACGCCCGAATCGTGGACGTGTTGAAAGCGGAGCGCGACCGGCTCCGGACGCCCGGGGAGCTCCAGCGACACCGCGGTAAGTCCGCGTACGGCGGTCACGTCGGGTGCGGGAACGAAGAGGTTCAATTCGAGCACATCCGTCCGCACGATCTTGAACAGAGGCGCGCCTTCGTCGTACGCAGCGCCCAGCGTCGCCATCACGTCAGTGACGCGGCCCGCAATGGGCGCACGCAGTGCGAATGCGTTGCCGGCCGCGGCACCGCCTCCGCTTTGTAACGTCTCGTCCCGTTGCGCGAGACGAGCTCGAGCCGCGCGCAACCGCGCCTCGGCAACCGTCGTCGCGCGTTTGGCGTCTTCCACGCGCCTGGCTGGGACCGCGCGCTCGGCCAGCAGGCGTTCCGCCCGCGTCTGCTCCACACGGGCGGCCTCGACGAAGGTCTGTGCTTCCTCCACGGCAGCCACGAGCGTCGCGCGATCGTCGCTGGCGCTCAGCCGCGGCTCGAGACGCGCGAGCACCGTACCAGCGCGAACCGGGTCGCCAATGGCCGGGAGGCGGTTGGCCACGACACGGCCCGGAGCGGGCGCCGCAACCACAGCCTCGCCACCAGGAACCGGATGGAGGACGGCGGGGACGCGTATCGAAGTTTGCACATCGGCGGTCTCCACCGGTGCGGTCGCAAACTCGTTCGTCCACTGCTGCTCTTTCAAGTACGCGATCGCCGCAGCATCATCGCCGGGACGCGTGATCGCCTCCGCATGAGCCGCTTGTTCGTCGGCGAAGATTTGAATGTCGCCGAGATCATGTCGGTCGGATAGTGCCGGTCCACTGAGCACCAGCGCCCAGCGATATCGGCCAGCGGCGGGCGCCGCGCCTTCGACGCGGAACGCGCCAGGCCGCGATGGCGGAGGACCGACCAGCGCGGTCGGCTGTCCGCCGTTTGCAGGTGTGAACTCGACGCGCGCTTGACCCGACGACAGCGGCTTGAAGTCCGCGAGATTGGTGAGATGCACGGCAAACACTGCCGTACGACCGGCGACGAGCGGCGGGTACTCCATATACAGCTCGGTGCGTTCGGTCCAGTGCGTGACATTCAAT
>WNGA01013476.1_pt1 | contig 10449 bp, 10 predicted proteins | sample 5400061 | NCBI WGS metagenome assembly WNGA01 (sample SAMN13153366, study PRJNA577476) | soil metagenome | isolation source: 100 cm soil or saprolite under grassland replicate 2 | place: USA:California | collected 2016-06-15
ACCTGCTCCCTCCTTTCCCTCAATCGCCGCGGATCCTGGCGGTCGTTGAACACGGAAATGACAACGATCTCCTCACGCTGGACGAAGTAGTAGACACCATAGGTTTTGAAGCGGCGAACTGTCGCACGCCGAACGTCTCCGAAACGCTGGCCGTACCGAAACGGGTTTTGGACAATCACCGCAATCGCGTCATCCACCCTGTCGAGGAATTGAAATCCGAGCCCGGGTTTTTGATCTTCGTACCACGCGGCCGCTGCGTCGGCTTCAACTCCGCCCTGCGGAAGCTTTTTGAGCGCGTAAGGCATGCAGTCGCTCCCGGATGCGGTCGGTCGTGCCGCTCCAAAGCTCCAAAGCTTCCGGATGCGCCTTGGCGAATTCCACGCGGCGGAGCAACTCCGTCTTCTGCTCGTCCGTCAACTGTTCCTCCCAGTCATCCGCATCAGAGAATTCACCGAGGACTTGGCGCCGATAAGCTTCAAACCACACGATGAACCGCGCCAAGTCCTCGAGGGGCAACTCTTGAACTCGCCTTTCCAATTCTTGCACGCTCATGGCCTAAGTCTACCGCTTCGGCCTTCGTTTGCGAACAAAAACGTTACGCCGCCGCCTTGTCGCTCTTACGGCGAAGGACGGGCTTGGTTTCTCCCAGGACGACCTGGCGGTCGATCTTGACCCCCGTGATGTCGCTGGTGGGGATGTCGAACATCACGTCGAGCATCAGCTTCTCCAGGAGGCTGCGGAGCGCGCGGGCGCCTGTGCCCTTCTTGAGGGCCTGGGCGGCCAGTTCGCGGAGGGCCTCGGGAGCGAACTCGAGTTCGACGCCCTCCATGGACATGAGCTTGGCGTATTGCTTGGTGAGCGCGTTGCGCGGCTCGGTGAGAATGGCGACGAGCTGGTCCTCGGTGAGTTGTTCGAGCACGGTCAACATCGGCAGCCGGCCGACGAACTCGGGGATGAACCCGAAGGAAATGAGGTCTTCGGGCTCGACGTGCTGGAGGATGGCGTGCCGGTCGACCTCGGAAAGTTTGTGGCCGTTTTCGACGGCGGCGAAGCCCATGACGCGGTGGCCCAGCCGGCGCTGGATGATTTTTTCGAGGCCGACAAACGCACCGCCGCAGATGAAGAGAATGCCGCTGGTGTTGACGCGGATGTATTCCTGTTGCGGATGCTTGCGGCCGCCCTGGGGCGGAACGTTGCAGACGGTGCCCTCGAGGATTTTCAGCAGCGCCTGCTGGACGCCTTCGCCGGAAACGTCGCGCGTGAGGGAAACGTTTTCGGTCTTGCGCGCGATCTTGTCGATTTCGTCGATGTAAACGATGCCCCTCTGTGCCCGCTTCACGTCAAAGTCCGCGTTCTGAAGGAGGCGCAGGATGATGTTCTCGACGTCCTCGCCGACGTAGCCCGCTTCGGTGAGGGTGGTGGCATCGGCGATGGCAAAGGGCACATCCAGGCTGCGGGCCAGCGAGCGGGCCAGCAGGGTCTTGCCCGAGCCGGTGTTGCCGATGAGCAGGATGTTGCTCTTCTCGATCTCAACGTCGCCGATTTTGCTGCCGGACCACTCCTCCTGGCCTTTGTTCACCGGCTCGGAGAGGATGCGCTTGTAGTGGTTGTGAACCGCGACGGCGAGGGTCTTCTTGGAGTGCTCCTGGCCGACGCAATAGGCATCGAGTTGCTTTTTGATGTCAACCGGTTTGGGAACAGGCGTTGCGACGGCGCCGGGGGTGCTCCGGGCTCTGGCGGCGGGATCGGGCGCGAGTTCCTTTTCGAGCACGCTCTTGCACAGCAGCACGCAGTTGTCGCAAATGTAAACTCCCGGTCCCTGGATGAGCTTTTTGACCTCGGAGTGGGACTTTCCGCAGAAGCTGCAAAGAGTGAGATTGGTGGGGCGTGCCATAATTGGGTTAAGGGAACGGAGTGCGCGTCAGTGGGGTTCAGGGTGATACTGACGTCTTGTCGGGCAATCCGGGCACATCCTTTCGAGAAGCTACGACTTCATCCACAAGCCCGAACGCCTTGGCCTCTTCGGGACTCATGAAGTTGTCGCGGTCACAAGCCTTTTCCACAACGTCGACCGATTGGCCGGTGTGTTTGGCGAAAATCTTGTTCAGGCGCTTTTTGAGGCTCAACATGTATTTGACGCGGATCTCCACGTCGCTGGCCGCGCCCTCGGCGCCGCCGAGGACCTGGTGAATCATGATGTTCGAGTTGGGCAGCGCGAAACGCTTACCCTTGGTGCCGCCCGCCAGCAACACCGCGCCCATGCTGGCGGCCTGCCCGATGCAATAAGTATTCACGTCGCAGGTCAGGAACTGCATCGTGTCGTAGACGGCCAGCCCGGCCGACACCGTGCCACCCGGCGAGTTGATGTAAAGGTGCACGTCCTTTTTCGGATCGGTCATCTGCAGGAAGAGCAGTTGGGCGATGATCACGTTGGCGACCATGTCGTCGATCGGAGTGCCGAGAAACACGATGCGGTCGACCAGCAGCCGCGAGTAAATGTCGTAGCCGCGTTCGCCCCGGCCGGTCTGCTCAATTACGTGCGGAATCAAAAAGTTTTTCATAGTGCCGTCACTGGCTGTCTGTCCTGTTTACTTCGCAGTCGGGCTTCTTCGATTGATTGATTGCAAACTACTCCAAGGCAGGGGAAAGCGTCAAGCGTAGCGCGCCCGTACTTCGAGTACCGTAGAATCCCCTAGATTCACGCCAGCGAATGGGTCGTGCTTTGGCCGGGGCATTGCGATAAACCTGCCCCGTGAAACTGGCGTTGGAACATCTCGGACTGGCTGCACGCGATCCCATCTCACTCAGCGCGTGGTACGCGCGAGTCCTGGATGCCGAAGTCCTGTTCGATAACGGCGCGCAGCCGCCCGCCTTCATGCTGGCCTTGCCCGGCGGACCGCTGCTCGAGCTCTACCCCTCCGCCCACGAACGACGCGAAACCAACGACAATTCACTCTCCGGCTGGCGGCACCTGGCCTTGCGTGTCGACTCAATCGAAGCGGCCCAGGCCGAGCTTTCTCGCCGTGGCGTCCAGTTCACCGAATCTCCGAAGCCCGCCGGCTGGGGCGGGCGCGTCCTGTTCTTCGCCGACCCGGAGGGCAACTTGCTCCACCTGGTGGAACGGCCCGCCGACTCGCCGTTGCTCAAACGGCAGAGTCGTTTCGTTCGCCTCTCCCGGAGGGAGATTTGACAATAGCCCACGCTTTCAAGCGTGGGATAGCTGAAGAATGGCATCGAGTCCCGAAGGGACGGTCGAATTCCTGACACAATAACGAGAAGAGGAACAGCCGCATGACATTTGATGGATTCGGTCGTCCCTTCGGGACTGGTGGGATGTCGGACCTGAACCCGGCAGTGAACTGCCGGGCTATTCTCGACTCTCCCTCCGGGAGAAGGAAATCGGCGGGCCAATGTATCCTGATTCCAGCGCTGATTCGCGGCCGAACGAGGCGAAACGCCTGCCTTACCTTTATCCGACAGTCCGAACTCACAAGGAGAGTTCGAGGGCGCCACGCGCGACTCGCGCGACTCGCGCCGCTGTTTACGTTTTACGCTTTACGCTTTACGTTTTGCTCACCGCCCCATCCAGCCCGCCGGCCCGCCTCCGCCCCCCATGCGCGCCATCATCTTCTGGAACTTGCCTATCTTCTTCATCGCTTGCTGCATCTCATTGAAGCGGTTGAGCAGCGTGTTCAACTCGGCCACGCTCACCCCGCTGCCCGCGGCGATGCGCCGGCGGCGGCTCGCGTTGAGGATTGCCGGCAGCTGCCGCTCCTTGGGCGTCATCGCGCAGATCATCCCCTCCATCCGCCGAAATTCCCTTTCGCTCTTGCTCATGTCGGCGCCCTGCAAAGCCTGAGCGCCGCCGGGCAACATGCCGACGAGTTGTTCGAGCGGGCCGAGCTTTTTCATCTGGCGCAACTGCTGCAGAAAATCCTCGAGCGTGAACTGGCCCTTGCGCATCTTTTCTTCGAGCTTGCGGGCGTCCTCCTCGTCCACGGCTTCGACGGCCCGCTCGACCAGGCTCACCACGTCGCCCATGCCGAGGATGCGCGAGGCCATGCGCTCGGGATGGAAAGCCTCGAAATCTTCGAGCTTCTCACCCACGCCGGCGAACTTGATCGGCTTGTGCGTCACGGCCCGCAGGCTGAGCGCCGCGCCGCCGCGGGCGTCTCCGTCCAGCTTGGTGAGGACGCTTCCGGTGATCGAGAGCGCCTGGTCGAAGTGCGTCGCGACGTTCACCGCTTCCTGGCCGGTGGCGGCGTCCAGGACCAGCAGAATCTCGTCGGGCTTGACGAGGTCGCGCAGGCGCACCAATTCCTGAACGAGCGGCTCGTCGATCTGCAAACGGCCGGCGGTGTCGAAGATCACCGTGTTGTGGTGTTGGGCCGCGGCAAAGGTGAGCGCCTGCCGGGCGATGTTCAGCACATCGGTTTCACCCTTTTTGACGAAGACGGGCACCCCGAGCTTTTCGCCCAGGGTGGCGAGCTGGTCCATTGCCGCGGGCCGGTAAACGTCCGCCGCCACGAGCAGCACCTGCCGGCCCTGCTTTTGGAGGAGGCGGGCCAGCTTGCCCGCGCTGGTGGTCTTGCCCGAGCCGTGCAGGCCGACCAACAGCAGGCAGGCCGGAGCACCGCGAAGATTCAGCGCGGCGTGCTCGCTGCCGAGCAGCACGACGAGTTCGTCGTGGATAACCTTGATGATCTGCTGGCCGGGCTGGACGCTCTGGACCACTTCGGCGCCGAGGGATTTGTCGCGGACGCGGTCGATGAACTCCTTGACGACCTTGAAATTGACGTCCGCGTCGAGCAACGCCAGCCGCACGTCGCGCAAGCTGTCGGCGACATTGCTTTCGGAAATCTTTCCCAGCCCGCGAAGGTTGCGGAAGACGTTCTGGAGCTTGCCGCTCAGGTTGTCGAACATGGAAGCAGGCTAGGGTGGAACGGCGCGGGAGGCAAGAGGCGGGGTGAGAAGGTTGGGAGTAATCAGTAATCAGTATTCAGTAATCAGGTTTGAGTATTCGGTCACGGATGGGAGCCGCGCTTTGGCACGGGAGCGGGCAGCGAACACGGAAGTTACTGAATACTGAACACTGATTACTGATTACTGATTACTGATTTCACTCACTCCTGCGCCCAGTAATCGATCACGAACACGTCCTCCAGCACCGGCCCGACGAGCTTGCCGAACGCCTTGTGCTCGGGATGATCGAGGTAGTCGTCGCGGTCCTTTTCGCTCTTGAAGCTCAGGGTGAAGCCGTGGGTAAAGCCCTTGTCGTGCTTCTCCGGGCTGACATTCGTCCCCCAATCGAAGCTCTGAATGGCGGGAATCTTTTTCGGCAGCGCACGGAACGCATCGACGACCTCCCGGACCTGTTCCTTGCTGGCCGACGCCTTGAATTTGAAGGCGACGACGTGCAGGAGCTTGTTGGACTTCCCGGGCTTCTCCGCGGCCACGGCGCTGAGTGCGACCGAGGAAAGGAAGCTGATGAGGATGAGGAATATTTTCATGAATCGGTTCGGTTGATGTTCGCGGCCGGAGAATGAGCCTTCGGCCCGCGTTCGCCAAGCCGGATTCGAAGTCCAAATCAACAAAGGGTTTCGGACAGCAGGGTTCGGCTACCAATAATGAGCGCAGGGCCGCCTCGCCTCGCCCTGGAGTTTGGACATTTATCATCCCTCGATTGCGCAGTCAGAGCAGAGGATTCGTCTGCCGTCTCCCGAAGGGAGATTCGTGATTCAAAAATATCAAGTCAGCATCAGTGCGGATGGCCGCCCGCTTGGCAAGAACACGCTCTTCTGCTACAAAACCCGCTCATTGTTAAGTCTATGGCCACCTACGTTTACGAAACTGTCCCGAATGACCCGAAAGCAAAGCCACGCCGCTTCGAGGTCGAGCAGAAGATGAGTGATCCGCCGCTCAAGACCGACCCGAAAACCGGCTTGCCCGTGCGCCGCGTCATCGTTGGCGGCAGCGGGCTCGTCACGCACGGGGCGAGCATTCTGTCGATGAAAGTGCCGAGGTCGAGGCGTTGAAAGGCGGGCGGGGAAGGGGGGAATGGAGTGATGGGGTCTTGGAGTGCTGGAGTAGTGGGGAGTTGGAGTATTGGGCTGAACCGTTTGGCATTACTCCATCACTCCATCACTCCATCACTCCGCCGTCCAGAGCACCTTGTAGCACCACGCCCCAAGCACGCCCCCGATCAACGGCCCAACGACTGGCACCCAGGCGTAGCCCCAATCCGACCCGCCCTTGCCCGCAATGGGCAAGAGCCAGTGCGCCAGCCGGGGACCCAGGTCGCGCGCCGGATTGATCGCGTAACCGGTCGGCCCTCCCAGTGAAACGCCGATGCCGAACACCAGCAAGCCGACCAGCAGCGGGCCGAGTCCCGTGTCGAACCCGTGGGCGGGCTGGAGATTTTTCGGTGTCAGAATCGCCAGCACGCCCAGCACGAGCACGAATGTCCCAATGATTTCGGTCAACAGATTGGCCACCGGCCGCCGGATGGCCGGCGCCGTGCAGAAGACGCCCAATTTCGCCCCCGTATCGGCCGTCTCGCGCCAATGCGGCAGGTAGGCCAGCCAGACCAGCGCCGCGCCGAGGTACGCGCCTGCCAATTGCGCGGCGACATAGAGCGGCACGTCGGCCCAGGCGGTTTTGCCGATGGTTGCCAGCCCCAGCGTCACGGCGGGATTCAGGTGTGCGCCGCTGAACGTGTTGACCGCGTACACGGCCAGCGCGACGGCCAGTCCCCAGCCCGTGGCGATGACGATCCAGCCGGAGTTTTGTCCCTTGGATTTGCTGAGCAGCACGTTGGCCACGACGCCGTCGCCCAGCAAGATGAGCAGAGCGGTCCCGAAAAGTTCCGCGGTGAATTTGGTCATGGGGAATTTACGATTTACGATTTACGATTTACGCGCAAGGCAACAGCGCTCCGATGTGCTTTCCGCTCGTAAATCGTAAATCGCAAATCGCAAATCATTGGGCCGTCCACCCGCCATCAATCAAAATGTCCGTGCCGGTGATGAAGCCGGCCTCCTCCGAGCACAGGTAGAGGGCAAGCTGCCCGACCTCCTTGACGTCGCCCCAGCGGCCGAGCGGGATCTTCGAGATGAATTGCGCGTTGGCCTCCGGGTTTTGCAGGATGGGTGTGTTCATCTCTGTCGCAAACGGGCCGGGGCTGATGCCATTGACCGTGATTTTCTCGCCGGCCAGCTCCAGCGCCAGCGCCCGCGTGAAGCCGAGCAGCCCCGCCTTGCTCGCGCAATAGGCCGAGCGATGCGGCAACGCCGTGTGGCTCATGATGCTCGTCAGATTCAGGATGCGCCCGTAGCCCTGGCCCTTCATACGCGGCACGAACGCCCGGCACATCAGGAAGGCTCCGGTGAGACTCGTGTCGATCACGGTGCGCCATTCCTCCAGCGTGAAGTCCGTGATCGGCTTGCGGATGTTGACGCCCGCGTTGTTCACGAGGATTTGCGCCCTTCCAAAGCGCGCTGCGACCTCGCTCTCCAACCGTTTCACGTCGGCCTCAACGGTCACATCGGCGACGAACGCCTCCGCCTCCGTGCCGAGCTTGCGGACCTCCGCTGCCACAGCCTGGAGCTGTTCCTTGTTCCGCGACGCCAGCGCCAGGCGCGCCCCGGCACCGGCCAGCGCCAGCGCGATGGACTTGCCCAAGCCCTTGCTCGCGCCCGTGATGAGGGCCGTCTTTCCAACGAGTTTATGGTCACTCATAGCTTCTCCCGGCGGTGGCGGACGCGAGTCGTCTCACTTCGCATTTACGATTTACGATTTACGATTTACGCGCTGTTTGGAGGCAGGCTCATTCTGAGTAGTCGGCCAAGCAAATCCCAACTCGTAAATCGTAAATCGTAAATCCTCACGGGAGCGGCTTGAGCTTGATGTTCCTGAACCAGCTCGGGCTTCCGTGGTCCTGCAGGCCGATGTAACCGCGGCGCGGATGGTCCCGCAACGCCACGCCGAACTTGTGCGCGCTGCCGTCGGGCCGCTTGCCCGGCTCGGTGAACAGGTCGAGGTCCGCGCGCGTCACGGGATCGCCGTTGAGCACGACGTCGACGCGGTTGCTCAGGCAGGCGATTTCCAGGTGGTTCCACTGGCCGGCCGGCCGCATTGCGTTGCGCTGCGGTTTGACCAGGTCGTACAACGCTCCGGTGTCGTGGTAGCCGGCGCCCTTGGTGTCGTCGATGGCGATCTCCAGTCCGTTGAAGCCCACGTCGCGGCCCGGCGGCGGGGTCAGCGAGTGCGTGCGCACGAACACTCCGCTGTTGCAGCCATTGGTGATCTTGAAGTCGAGGACGAGCAGGAAGTCGGACCATTGCTGGGTGTGAACGAGCATATAGTGGCCGGCCTTGTGCGGATTGAGCGCGCCATCGGCGACCGGCGTGCGCGGCGCGGTGCGGTCGCTGTTCATCCAGCCGTTGGTCGTGCGGCCATCGAAGAGCAACACCCAGCCCTGCCGGCGCTCGGCGTCCGTCAATTCGTTCTGCGCGCCGCGCGCCGCGGCCGTCAGCGCGAGCGCCGCGAAGACGCAAAGGCCAAGTGCGCGCAGGGATGGGTTCATCGAGTGGCGGCAATCATTTCCCTGCCGCAACCCGCCGCACAAGGGCAAATGCGCGCGCCGGGCAAGTTGGGGCACATCCGAACACTGCTATGACAGGTAGGGCCATCGCGCTGCGATGGCCACACCCGCGCAGAGCGGGCGGAACGAGAGGGCACGACGGCGACGAATCGTCCGAATGCACAACTTCGCCCGATTGCGCCGCTGTGACGCGGCGCGGACGGCGCAGCGCGCCGTCCCTACCGTCCAAGGCATAGCAGTGTCCGGATGCGCCCGGTACGTTGCAATAACGTGCTTAAGAACACTCCCTGTTATGCCGATTTCTTTGGCGCATGAGCAAAGGCAAAGCTATTCTCGGCGGGCTCGGGGCGTTGGCCGTGGGCGGATTCCTCATTTACTCGGGCGTAAAGGAGTATCGGAACAGCAAGCGCCTCGTCAACGAAGGCAAATCGGTGGTCGCAAACGTCACTGACAAGGACATGACCACCGGCCGCAAGGGCCGCAGGTCCTACTACCTTTCCGTGGAGTTCAAGCCCGAAGCCGGCCAAGCCGTCCAGCAACGCGTCCAGGTTTCTTCGGGCGAATATGATTCCGCCAACGTCGGCGGCACCGTGCCGGTCCAATACCTGGCCGACAATCCCTCCATCTGCCAGGTCGGCAACAAGGCCCAGGTCAAGTGGACCACTTTCGCAATTGGGGCGTTCCTGGCCGTCGTTGGCGGATTTGGCGTGGTCCGGCAGGCATCCCACGGTGCGGAAAATTCGACGGGGGAGCCCGCCGAAACCGCAGACGCCAGCAGCTCCGACGAGTCCAGCGACCAGGAAGAAGCCGCCTAACCGCGGATATTCCACACCCGACGTAGCCGCCGACGTGAGGAGAAACGACGGCTTGTGGCCGGGCATCTTCACCTTGACCCGGTAGGGCGAGGCTCCTGCCGAGCCGAAACTTCCGGTTTGATCACGGCTCGGCAGGAGCCCTACCGGCGTCCTGGATAGGCGGATGGACCAAACGGGGACCGAGTCCGCCTCCTCACTTCGGCGGCTGCAGGCTGTGGGTGTTTCAGATACCGTGCAGCCGCGTGCGGCCTGACCCCTTTCCATGAATCGGAGCTCGGCACTCCATCCCGGTTCAGAGGCGTCGTGAGCGCAAAAACTCGCGGAGTGCTCTCCCGGCTGGCCAGACTAATCCGCGCTGTATTTGTAGGCGTAGCCTGGGATTGGGTCGCGGGTGTACGCCGCGTTGCACCCATCGAAATAAATCGGGAGAAACGCCACGTGGCCGTCCACGAAGCCGACGACGTTCTCGGCATCGTTGTAAAACGGCGTGTTAGCCCGCCCGGTGCGGCTGCGGTGCCACGACAGCGGCGCGTGCGCGGTCCACTCCATCGTGAGCAACGTGGCCGCGGGGTTTTTGATCGACGCCACTTCGCGGCCGGCCACGTTGGGCAGGCCCGGCAGGTCGACGCCGTTGAGGACGTAACTGGTGTAAACATGCTTCTTGCTGAGCCGAAAAGGCTGGGACCGCTCGGCGCCATCGCCATAGCCGCGATCGTCCGGACAGCCGAACACCTTGTCCTGGGGCGACGACGGCCCGCTCAGGCCGAGATAGCCCTTGACTTGCTCTTTGTAAAACCACCAGGCGCCGGGGGCGGGGCTGTTTTGGAGCGAGGGCAGCCGTCCTTGCTCGTCTTTGGCGTAGAGGAGCACGGCACCGTTGACCTGCTGAAGGTTCCCGATGCACTGGGCCAGCCGCGATTTCGACCGGTTACGAGCCAGCACTGGCACGACGATGGCCGCGAGTACGGACAGCACGGCCACGACGACCAGCAGATCGGGAAGGGTGAACCCGCCTGCCCGGGCCGGCGCCGG